>Ga0316628_100003642_pt1 | contig 11906 bp, 16 predicted proteins | sample OWC_Aug_M2_C1_D5_FD_207648 | JGI IMG/M metagenome (GOLD analysis project Ga0316628, IMG submission 207648) | Wetland soil microbial communities from Old Woman Creek delta, Ohio, United States - OWC_Aug_M2_C1_D5_C | ecosystem: Environmental > Terrestrial > Soil > Wetlands | place: USA: Ohio...
AGAATGTGTGGCCCCCCGCCGACATCCCGTGTAGGTGGGAGATTGCGGCCGCAGATTGCCGAAGAGTTCACTGACATCGTAATCCACAGGGCATGGAAGCTTGAGGGATGCAAGATATCGTGGCGCCGGCTCATTATCGATCTCGCCAAAGAAGGCGCGTCGGATAACAGCAGCTAGCCGTTCTGCTGCGGGAGAGAGCAGTTGCCTATCCAACCACCGGATATGGATCACTCCTCGTCATTTCCAATAGATTATCGGAATTGCCAACCCTCAATACGGGAAAAACCTGCCTTCACTGAGAACTTTAATGCCACTCCCGCAGCGCTACCGGGAAACACCCTTCCTGCTTGGCGGTCAGGCAATGATTAAGGAGTGATCGACATGATCAGCTCAGTGATCCGAGAAAAAGTCTTACTTGGTTGTGCGCCGGTGGTTTTGTTCTGGATCGGCATGCTGGCGTGCAATCAAAAACCTCAGACCGAAGCGGCTCCCCAAAAACCTGCGGTGTTGGAGAGCAAAGAGGGACTGGCTTCTTTTTATGGGGAAGAGAGCCAGGGGGATGAAACGGCCAGCGGAGAACCATTCGATAAGCGCCTCTTCACTGCTGCGCATCCCACTTATCCTTTGGGAACGACGGTCCGGGTCACGAATTTGGACAACCAGCAATCGATCGAGCTGCGGATCAACGACCGCGGGCCATCCCGCCATAACCGGCGCGAAGGAGTCATCATCGACATCTCCCGCGCCTCCGCCCGCCGTTTGAGCTTTACCCACGACGGACGCGCTCTTGTCCGGGTTGATGTTTTGGAGTGGGGAACCCCAAAGTAACGGCGGCCCCATTGGAAGTCCCCTGCCAACCCGCTCTGGGTGGCAGAGGAGCTATCGAGAAAGTGGGTGCAGGCGACTGAGCGCGTCGCAACCGGCTATCCGGTCTCGGTTTTCAGACAAAGTACCCGGGGCCAAAGATGCTCTTGTGGCCGGTGGAGATGCGCTTCAATTATCAGGATAGCTTTGCGGTCCCCTCGCCGGACGCCTACGAGAAGCTGCTCTGGGATGTGATCAACAATGATCCCACTTTGTTCATGCGCGCCGACCAGGTCGAGGCGGCGTGGCAGATTCTGATGCCGGCGCTGGAGGTGTGGGCGGAATCCAATCCTCGCAATTTTCCCAATTATGCTACCGGCAGTCCGGGGGATCCCCAGGGTAGGACCTTCGCCCATCATGCTGACGCTTGGGCATTCCACACGCACGCTCGAGGAATTCATCGGTCTGCTTCAGGCACATGGCGCGACTCGCGTCGTGGATGTGCGGACGGTGCCGCGGTCCCGGCACAACCCACAAACATCGGTAAATTCACGAAGCAGTTTTGAACGTGGCGCCTTTCGATCCGATTGAATCGAGCAGTTCCTTCCAGGCTGCTACGAAGGACTCGGTGCCTTCGCGCTGGAGGTCGGCGGCCAGACGGTCATGGTCGACTCCGACCTGCGCAAACCTGGCCATCATCTTTCCGGCATCTCCCCCGCCAGATGGCAGGAGCTTTCCCAGCACTCCGTGGTCGGCGAAGGCAAGTAACGTTGCATCGGGAATGGTGTTGATGGTGAATGGCGCGGCAAGCGCCTTGATGTAAAGGACATCGGAGGCCTTGGGGCTTTTTGTTCCCGTGCTCGCCCAGAGCAGGCGTTGCGGTCGCGCCCCGGCATTTGCCAATCGCAGCCAGCGAGGCGAATCAAGCAGTTGGCGATAGGCCTTGTAGGTCTGCCTGGCGACGGCGATCCCGAGATTGTCCTGCAGCTCCTCGGGAACCTTTCCCATCGTCGCTTTGTCCCAGCGGCTGACGAACAGCGAAGCCACGGAGGCGACATCGGGATTCAGCCCGGCCGTGATGCGCCGCTCGACGCCGCGCAGGTACGTCTCGGCGGCCGCGACATACTGTGCGCTGGAGAAGAGAAGTGTCACGTTAATCGGCACGCCCGCGAAGATCGCCTCCTCGATGGCAGGGAGGCCCTCCTGGGTACCCGGGATCTTGATGAAGAGGTTGGGCCGTCCTGCGCGAGCGTGGAGGGCCTTGGCTGCGGCAAGGGTGGCGGATGTATCGTGGGCCAGCAGCGGCGAGACCTCCAAGGACACCCAGCCGTCCACGCCGTTTGTCTTGTCGTGGATTGGCCGAAACAGATCGGCGGCCTGCCTGAGGTCTTCCAGCGCCAGCTCGAAAAACAGAGCCTCGCCCGACTTGCCTTCCTTCAATTTCTGGCGGATGGCATCGTCATAATCGTGACTGTTCTTGACAGCGTGATCAAAGATGGTGGGGTTCGAAGTGAGGCCCGTGACCGAGAACTCCTGGATGTAACGGCGGAGTGTGTCGCTGGTCAGCAAACCACGGTTGATGTTGTCCAGCCAGAGACTCTGGCCCATTTCGTGCAGTTTTTGTGTCGCTCTCATGATTTTCCTCCCGGACCGAACGGTGCGGCATTGACATGGCCGGCCTAACCGGCGCCGATCAGGACGGACAGAAACACCCCTGCGGCAGCCTTAGCATCAGGATACCTCTTTGCGGCCCGGGTTGTGCCAACATCCCCCTGAAGTGATGATCGCGTCAGCCTCTTTCGGCCCCCAGCTGCGGCGTCGATAGGGGCGAACCCGGTGGTGGGTCTCAAGAACCGGATCGACCACCGCCCAGGCGGCCTCGACCGCGTCCTCGCGGGTGAATAGCGCTCCGTCGCCGGCCATGGCGTCGCCCAAGAGCCGCTCGTAGGGCGCTTCCTCTCCCGGCTGTTCTTCGAGCAGGTAGAGTTCGCGCTGGTCGCCGACGAACTCCTTCCCTGCGCGCTTGACGCGAGCTGCGAGGGCGACGGCGGAACTGGGGGAGATCTGGAATCGCAGATAGTTGCCCCGGCCGGCCGCCGGCGCCGAGTCGGCGAAGAGTCTCTGCGGGGGCGGTTTCAGTTCCACCAGGACCTCGGTCACCGTTTCGGCCAGGTATTTGCCCGAGCGCAGGTACCACGGCACCCCCTCCCAGCGCCACGAGTCGATGAAGAGCCGCAAGGCGCAGAAAGTCTCGACGTCGGAGTTCCTTGCCACGCCTTGCTCCTTCCGGTAGCCGGCGTATTGGCCGCGCACCAGGTCGTCGGGCCTCAGAGGGCGCATGGCTTGAAAGACCTTGGCCTTCTCATTGTGCACAGCTCCAAAGTCCCGACCGGCCGGCGGCTCCATGGCAAGTAGCGCGACGACCTGGAAGAGGTGGTTCTCGATCACGTCGCGCAGACAGCCGGCGGTTTCGTAAAACGCGCCTCGTGCTTCCACGCCGAAATCTTCGGATAGGGTTACCTGGACGCTGGTCACGTAGTTGCGGTTCCAGATCGGCTCCAGGAACGAATTGGCGAAGCGGAAATAGAGGATATTCATGATCGCCTCCTTCCCCAGGAAGTGGTCGATGCGGAAGATCGAGTCCTCCGGGAACACCGTGCGCGCGACCTGGTTGAGCTCTCGCGCGGAAGCCAGGTCACGTCCGAAAGGCTTTTCGACAATGACGCGCGCCTGCCGGGCCAGGTTCGCGGCACCAAGCCCTTTGATCACGGTCTCGAAGAGCGAGGGCGGGATGGCCAGGTAGTGCGCCGGGCGTCGAGCGTCACCCAGCACCTCCCTTAACGCCCTGAACGTGCCCGGGTCTTTGTAATCCCCACTCACGTACCTGAGCAGGGACAGAAGATGGTGGAGGGCATGCCCGTTATCGATCGCGCCCGATCGTTTTATGCTGTCCGTCACGCGTTTGCGCAGACGCGCCAGACTCCATTTCGGGAATGCGACGCCGATCACCGGGACTTTGAGGACCCCGCGCTTTGCCATCGCATGGAGCGCCGGGAAGATCATCTTGTGGGCGAGATCGCCCGTCACACCGGAAAGCACCAGTGCGTCCGAACGTGAGGCGGTCATCAGTCATCTCCCTTCCTGGCGGCGGTTTTTTCCGTAAAAAATGGCCTCGCCGCGCAACTCGCCTGCACTGGCCATCAGCAGAATGCAGATTCCAACAAAGGCAACGGTGTGATTTTTTTGTGCATTCATTTTACTGATCTCCAGATTTGGAAAGGTGAAGCATGCGATCCCGGCCGCCTGGGCTCTCAAACGGCTGGTTTTTATTGAACCTCAGTCCGAGCCAACCGAAGACGACTGCATCAGTGCTTTAGTGGTGCGGTTATTCCGAGTTGAACCGACCGGGAAGTGGAAAGATCAGATCATCCCTCGATGTTATTCGTACACTGGAGCAAATTCCATGTCAGGTCAGTACTGCACACCGATGCGGTCAAAATTGCCCATCCCGGTCATCCAGGGGGAGCGCGTTCGAGAATGCCAGAGGGGAATCAGTTCAAGTGTTCCGTCAACGAGGCCAGGCGCACAGCTTTCCGCCATGCATCCCGTGGGCGTGAATGCAGATCCAAAAACCCTGTTGTGAGCGAAAGTGATCAGGCGGGTGTCCGTATCTGAACTGATGTCAGTCTCCGCAACGTTTATCATGGTGGAGATGGGGAAGCGGCCGGACCGTTGAAGAAGCGGATGAAGGACCCCACCCTGGAGGACATGGACGAAAGCCAAATCAAAGTCGAGAGAATCCCTGAGGATTCTGCCTCCGTCGGCTGGGAGGTTCCCTTCAACGGCAGGGATCCTGCCGTGGTGCTCGCGGGAATGCTCACCTTCAGCCGGCAGGCACTTTTGACCAGACGGCTGAACTCGACGCCGATCCTCACAAGGCGGGCGGGGGAGCCTGCCTTGCGGAAATGAACGACCTCCCAAAAGGTCAGCGAAAACGCTGTGGCCTCTTCCCTTCGCCATTGTGGCAGATGCGCAGGGGAGGTATTGTTTTGTCGACCTAGAAATGTGGAGGAGATCCGGGCGATGATGCCGGTCGAACACTCGCGCGCGGTGGCAGATCTCGATGCCCTCCGTCAGCTGATCCCGTTACTCGAAGGCTGCGGATACCAGGTCGTGGGCCCTACCGTGCGCGACGGCGCGATCGTATACGACACCCTGAGAAAACTGGAAGAGCTCCCTGTTGGTTGGACTGATGAACAGGAAGCAGGGCGTTACCGCCTCAAAAAGCGCGATGACAACGCGCTCTTCGGCTATGTCGTGGGGCCCCAGAGTTGGAAGAAGCTCCTTCACCCGCCTGAACTCCGACTGTTCGAGGTTCAACGGGATGGAGGGAACTTCCGTGTCCTCGACAACTCCGTCCCGCCGCCGCGCTACGCCTTCCTGGGAGTGCGCGCCTGTGAAATAGCTGCCATCCGTGTGCAGGATCGTGTGTTGATCGAAGATCGATTCACGGATCCCGTTTATCAAAGCCGGCGTCAGGGGGCGTTTGTCATTGCCGTCAACTGCACGCAATCGGCGCCGACCTGCTTTTGCGTCTCCATGCAAACCGGACCGCGGGCATACCAGGGATTTGATCTCGCGCTGACGGAGGTCATGGATAAGAAACGCCATCTGTTTGTTGTTGAGACCGGCAGCCCTGCGGGAGCGGAGCTTTTGCGGGAGATGAATTGCCGGGAGGCGCCTCCTGCGTTATGCCGGGAGGCGGACGAAGCCGTGGGCCGCGCGGCCGTCCAGGACCGCCAGATAAACACGACCGGCATTCGCGAGTTGCTCTACGGACACTTTGAGCATCCGCGCTGGGATAATGTGGCGGAGCGCTGCTTGACTTGTGCGAACTGCACCATGGTGTGTCCCACCTGCTTTTGCACGACCGTCGAGGATTTGAGCGATGTGACCGGCGATCATGCCGAGCGGTGGCGCAAGTGGGACTCTTGTTTCACCCAGGTGTTTTCTTACATTCACGGCGGCAGCGTGCGGACGTCGGCCAAGTCCCGCTATCGTCAATGGATGACGCACAAACTGGCCTCCTGGATTGACCAGTTCGGCACTTCCGGCTGCGTGGGCTGCGGGCGCTGCATTACCTGGTGCCCGGTTGGAATCGATATCACTGAAGAAGTCCGTGCCATCCGTGAAAGCGGCATTACGGAACCGGCGTCAGTGGAGGGCGACGATGGAAACACTTGAGAGAATCCTGGGAGAGCATCCATTCTTTGAAGGCTTAGAACCGGAGTATTTGAAGCTGCTCGTCGGATGCGCGTCCAACGTGCGCTTTCAGGCCGGCGCCTACCTTTTTCGGGAAGGCGAGGAAGCAAGCCACTTTTATCTCATCCGCCAGGGCAGAGTTGCGGTAGAGATTTATGCTCCGCAGCGCCCGCCAATTGTGGTCCAGACCCTGGAAGGAGGGGATATCCTTGGCTGGTCGTGGCTCATTCCGCCCTATCACTGGCGTTTCGATGCGCGTGTCGTTGAGCCCGCGCGAGCCATCGCCCTGGACGGGAAATGCCTTCGCTCCAAGTGCGAAGAGAACCACGATCTGGGTTATGCACTCTTAAAGCGCTTTGCACATATCGTCGAGCAGCGTCTGGAAGCAACCCGAATGCAATTACTGGATGTCTATGCCACTCACGTCTGAGGAGCTCGGAAGATCGAAGCCCGGACAAGATCCAATGTGCCCGCAAGCACATCGCGTTGAGGGTGTATCGCGGGAAACACAGGACACCTTTTCACTCACCTTGGAACCGTGTGACGGCGCCGAACAGCCCCGCTTTGCACCAGGCCAGTTCAGCATGCTCTACGTGTTTGGCGTGGGGGAACTGCCGGTCTCAATCAGCGGCGACCCGGAGCAGCCAGGCCGGCTGGTGTACACGGTGCGGTCGGTCGGCCCGGCGACCCACGCGCTGGTGAGCCGCCGTCCGGGCGACTCGTTGGGCGTGAGGGGGCCTTTCGGCACAGCCTGGCCTCTCGAGGCCGGACGCGGGAAGGACCTGTTGATCGTTGCCGGTGGCATCGGGCTGGCCCCGCTCCGGCCGGCTATTTACCACGTCCTCCGCCACCGGGACGACTATGTGCGTCTGATAGTGCTCTACGGTGCGCGCAGCCCTCGCGACCTCCTGTACCGCAAGGAATTGGTCTCCTGGGCCCGCTCTCCGGACACCCAGGTGCTCACGACGGTGGATTATGGGGGCGTGAGTTGGCGCGGGCGCGTCGGTGTTGTCACCACCCTGTTCCGCCACGTTCGTTTGCATCCGGACCGGACCGTGGCATTGATTTGTGGTCCCGAGATCATGATGCGTTACGTGATTGCGGAGCTCGAGAGAAACCGCGGCGTGTGCGCCAGCGACATATTTCTATCGATGGAGCGCAACATGAAGTGTGCCGTGGGCTTCTGCGGACATTGCCAGTACGGCCCACACTTCATCTGCAAGGATGGCCCCGTGTTCTCCTATCACCAGTTACGGAGCTTGCTCGGAAAACATGAGCTCTAAGGTTCGATCGAAACCGAAGATCGCTGTTTTCAAATTTGCCTCGTGCGACGGCTGCCAGCTGAGCCTGCTGGATGCCGAGGACGAACTCCTCGGAGTGGCAGGCGCGGTGGACATCGTCTACTTCCCCGAGGCCAGCCGCACGATGCTGAAGGGTCCCTACGACGTCGGGCTGGTGGAAGGATCGATCACGACCCACCACGATGCCGAGCGCATCCAGCAGGTGCGTCGACAATGCCGGATGTTGGTCACGATCGGCGCCTGCGCCACGGCGGGAGGCATTCAGGCGCTGCGGAACTGGCAGGACGTCGATGAATTCATCCGGGCGGTGTATGCGACGCCGCAATATATCAGCACACTGAAGCTGTCTACACCGATCGCTGAGCACGTACCGGTGGACTTCGAGCTGCGCGGGTGTCCCATCAACAAGCACCAGCTGATCGAACTCATCAGCGCAACTTTGGCGGGCAGGAGGCCGAACGTCCCGACGTACAGCGTCTGCATGGAATGTAAACGGTGTGGTAATGTCTGCATCGCCGTGGCTCAGGGCGTCCCTTGCCTGGGGCCCGTCACGCAAGCCGGATGCGGAGGTATCTGTCCCGGCTTCAATCGCGGATGTTACGGCTGCTATGGGCCGATGGAGAGCCCGAACACACAGTCCCTGACGAGCCAGTTTCGGATTCTGGGGCAGAGCAGCCGGCAGATCGGGCGTGCGTATCGTGGATTCAACGCCTGGGCGTGGCAGTTCCGTAATGCGAGCGAGGAATGCGAGCGGTCATGAGAAGCGCAACGGACAAAAGCCGAACGATCAAAGTGGATTACCTCGCACGGGTGGAGGGTGAAGGGGCTCTGGTCGTCAAGCTCAGAGGCGATCGCGTCACCGACGTCAAGCTCAAGATCTTCGAGCCGCCCCGCATGTTCGAGGCGTTTCTCCGAGGCCGTCACTTTTCGGAGACGCCGGATATTGTGGCACGCATCTGCGGCATTTGTCCGATCGCCTACCAGATGAGCGCAGTGCACGCGATCGAAGGTGCCATGGGCATCACGATCGATCCGGCCGTTCGCCTTCTCCGGCGGTTGTTTTACTGCGGAGAATGGATCGAAAGTCATGCCCTGCACGTATTCATGCTCCACGCCCCGGATTTTCTCGGGTATCCGGACGCGATCCGGATGGCGCGCGACCACGGCTCGCTGGTTGAACAAGGCCTGCGTTTGAAGAAGATCGGCAACCGCATTGTCACCACGATGGGCGGCCGCGAGATTCACCCGGTTTCGGCCGCCGTCGGCGGATTCTATAAGGTCCCAAAGGAAAGCGAGTTGCATGTCCTGGCCGACGATCTGAAGTGGGCGCTGGATGCCTCTATGGCGACCGCCAGGCTGGTGGCGGGCTTCGAGTTTCCTGATTTCGAGCAGGACTACGAGTTTGTTTCCCTTTCACATCCGGAGGAATATCCCTTCAACGAAGGCCGCCTGGTCTCGAACAAGGGTCTCGACATCGATGTGTCTGAATATGAGGACCACTTTGTCGAGCGGCACGTGCAGCATTCCAATGCGCTGCATTCCCTCTTGCGACAGAGCGGCTCCTACCTGGTTGGCCCGCTGGCGCGATTCAATCTGAATTTTTCACGTCTGCCGGAAGTGGCGCAGCAGACAGCGCAGGAGTGCGGGCTGAGAGTGCCCTGCCACAATCCATTTCAAAGCATCGTGGTGCGCGCCATAGAGATGGTTTTTGCCTGCTGGGAGGCTTTGCGGGTGCTGCAGGAATATCGTTGCCCGGCTTCGCCAAGGGTTGACGTCCGGGATCGCGCGGGCGTCGGTTGCGCCGCTACCGAAGCGCCGCGAGGCACTCTCTACCACCGCTATGAGGTCGACGACCGGGGTTTGATTCGCTTTGCCAAGATCGTGCCTCCAACTTCGCAGAACCAGAAGCGGATCGAAGACGACCTCTGGCACTTCGTTCCTCAACTGGCCGGCGGCTCGACGGAGGAGGTCACCTGGAAATGCGAGCAGGCCGTGCGCAATTACGATCCGTGCATATCCTGTGCCACCCACTTCCTGCGGCTGCGCACCGGACGGGAGTGACGGCCGCCGATTCTCGGTTGCGGAAACCCTGGAGCGGTCCGTCGATGGCCCCGGCTTGTTGGTGGCGCGGAGACTCCGGCAACTGGGGATCGACGCACGCGGACACGGGCCGGAGCGCCGGCGTCAGTCACTCGTACAAGACCGCGCCGAGCAAACCGCCACGAGCAATTTTGACCATCCATGTGAGCAGTACTGACCTGACACTTGAACCGCCCCTTGGTATAAATGGTAGTTCCCAATGCGAGCCGGAGACCGGGTGGTGGAGACAAGACGAGCCATGTACGGGAATTCGCACAGAGCAGGAACGAGTATGAACAAGATCGCCGCCGGCGAGATTCGGCCGTGGGAACAGCCCTTCTGGAGGCCTGCCCAGGGAAAGGGGATGGTGTTTTTCTATCTTCTCCTGATTCACGTGCTGGCGGTGGTCGGATTTGTTTTCTTTCCACTCCCAAGCCTAAAGATCCTGGGCTTAACCCTCCTGATCACAGCCCTCGGTGGTTTCGGCACGACTATCTGCTACCATCGGATGCTGGCGCACCGCACTCTCAGGATGAACAAGGCGATCGAACACTTTCTTATATTCTGCGCCATGGTCAACGGCTCCGGAGCACCGGCAAGTTGGGTGGCCTACCACCGGCTGCATCATGCGCGCACGGACACGCCCGAGGACGTCTCCAGTCCCAAGCAGGGGGGCTTCTGGTGGGCGCATTTGCGCTGGCTTTACCAGTCAGCTCCGGCGGATACAAAAATGTGGTGCCCGGAATTGACCCGCCGGCAATACAGGATCTGGACCGTTGCGGAAGCTCCCGTGATACTGCTTTCCCTGTTCGGGGGTCTCGTGCTCGGATGGCAAGGCTTTTTTTGGCTGGGCGCGATTCGCCTGGTTTATTCGCTGCACATGCAGTGCCTCGTGAACAGTCTCACGCACCTGGGTCACTCCGAGGCAGGGGACTCCAGCAGGAACGTCTGGTGGCTGGGGCCGCTTCAATTGACGGCGTGGGGCGAAAACTGGCACCGAAATCACCACAGCAACGCAGGCTCGGCCCGCCTCGGGCTGCGCTGGTGGCAGACGGACATCGGCTGGTACGTCATCTGCGCTCTTGAAGCGGCAGGCCTTGCGAGCAAGGTAAAGCGGCCCAGAAAATGCCGGCCGGACCTGCCGAGCTTTGCCGGGTATCGACAACGGACCAATGGATACTGAGAACATCACACTCAGACATTGGGGGAGATGGGAATGGAAATTCACACACGTACGGTCGGCGAATTTTCGCCCCCAGTGAGTTTCCAACTCGTTGAACAGGTGGAAGAGGTTGTCTTGATGAGAAGGGAGATCTGACGAAATGAAAGCAAGGCCTTTGCACGATCGGGTACTTTTAAGAAGGATTGAGGAGAAAGAAGTGGTCAAGGGCGGCATCATCATTCCGGACACAGCGAAAGAGAAGCCGATGGAAGGAGAGGTGATCGCGGTCGGACCGGGAAAAATGATGGAAGACGGCAAGCGGTCACCAATGGAGGTGAAGGCAGGGGACCGCGTACTGGTTGGGAAATACGCCGGGACGGAGATCAAGATTGATGACAAGGATTACGTCATCATGCGGGAGGAAGAGATCCTGGCGGTGCTGACGAAGGGAAAGTGAGCCGTTCCGGGGAAGGCGGGGATTCAAATCCAAGGAAGATAAGGAGTGAGGAATTATGGCTAAACAGATCGTGCATGGCGAACGGTCGCGTCAGGCTTTATTGCGTGGGGTGAATCAGCTGGCCGATGCGGTAAAGATCACACTGGGCCCGAGGGGCCGGAACGTTGTATTGGACAAAAAGTTCGGATCTCCGTTGATCACCAAGGACGGGGTGACGGTGGCGAAAGAGATCGAGTTGAAAGACGGCCTGGAGAACATGGGCGCGCAAATGGTGCGCGAGGTGGCGTCGAAGACCTCGGACGTGGCCGGGGATGGGACGACGACCGCGACGGTGCTGGCGCAGGCGATTTTCCGTGAAGGGGTGAAAAACGTGGCGGCGGGTGCGAACCCGATGGGCCTGAAGCGTGGCCTCGAGCAGGCGGTGGAAGCGGCGGTTGCGGAGCTCAAGAAACTGAGCAAGCCGGTGAAGGGCGAGATGATCTCGCAGGTTGGGTCGGTATCGGCGAACAACGACAAGACAATCGGCGGGATTATTGCCGAGGCGATGAAGAAGGTCGGCAAAGACGGCGTGATCACGGTTGAAGAAGCGAAATCGATCGAGACATCCATGGAAGTGGTCGAGGGGATGCAGTTTGACCGCGGGTATTTATCGCCGTACTTCGTGACCGATCCCGAGCGTATGGAAGCGGAGCTGCTCGACTGTTTCATCCTGCTGCAGGAGAAGAAAATCAGCTCGATGAAGGACCTGTTGCCGGTGCTGGAGCAGATCGCGAAGAGCGGCCGGCCGCTGTTGATCATTGCGGAAGATGTCGAAGGCGAGGCGCTGGCCACGCTGGTGGTA
>Ga0316628_100003643_pt1 | contig 11904 bp, 7 predicted proteins | sample OWC_Aug_M2_C1_D5_FD_207648 | JGI IMG/M metagenome (GOLD analysis project Ga0316628, IMG submission 207648) | Wetland soil microbial communities from Old Woman Creek delta, Ohio, United States - OWC_Aug_M2_C1_D5_C | ecosystem: Environmental > Terrestrial > Soil > Wetlands | place: USA: Ohio...
GAACGAACGAAAGGCGATTCAGTTCCCGGTCATAACAAAGGACGAGTGGGACCTGATTCAGCTCCACGAGCAGAGCCTCGTGAAGCCCTTCTGCTTCCCTGCCGAGCGGCCCCGCCGCAAAAAGCGCGGCTACCCGAGGGCCCACACGGCCGAGGAGATGTCCGAGCTGCGCAAGACGCTGATGCTTGCCGAATCCGACGAGGAGATTTTGGAGCACATAGGCAAGGACCCCGCCGAGGAGGACGCCATCGAGGACGTCCTGGTCATAGACATCGACGATTTCGTGGAGGAGGAGCCGCTCGAGGAGGAAATAGAGTCCTACATCGAGCCCGTCGAGGAGGAGGGCCCCGTCGAGGAGGAGCCCATCCTGACCGGGGTCACGGTCGAGCTCATCAGCGAGGAGCCCCCCATTGAGGAGGATGTGGACACCACATACGAGCTCCCCATGGAGGAGGTGGCCGAGGAGCCCCCGTACGAGGAGGACATCGACCACGAATCCGTCAAGATAGTGAAGCCGCTTGGCCCGACCGGGGCGAAGGCCGAAGAGGTCGAGACGGAGCCCATGGAGATGGACCTTTAGCGCGATGGAAGGGCACCCTGTGCGAATGCTTTAATTATTGCAGAGCCATCCGTGGGCCGGAGGGGAACCGGTTGGACTTCGCCTGCAGGGATGTCGTCTCCATCCGCGACTTCGGAAAGGAGGAGATTCTGTATATCCTCGACCATGCCGGCAAGGCCATGCCGGTGGCCAGGGGCGAGAGGCGCTCGGATGTCCTGGAGGGGAAGATACTCGCCACCCTCTTCTTCGAGCCCAGCACTCGGACCAGGCTTTCTTTCGAGACGGCGATGCTGCGGCTGGGAGGCTCCGTCATAGGCTTCGCCGACGCCTCCGGGACATCGGTGGCCAAGGGCGAGACATTGGCCGACACCATAAGGATGGCAGAATCCTACGCGGACGCCATAGTGCTGAGGCACCCCATGGAGGGTGCGGCCAAGCTGGCAGCCGATTTCTCCACCAAGCCCGTGATAAACGCAGGCGACGGCGCCGGCCAGCACCCGACCCAGACGCTTTTGGACCTTTTCACGATAAAGATGGAGAAGGGCGAGATAGCCGACAACAACATCGTCCTGGTCGGCGACCTCAAGTACGGACGGACGGTGCACTCGCTGACATACGCGCTCTCGCTGTTCGGGGCCAACATCACCTGCGTGGCCCCTCCTACCCTGCAGATGCCCTCCGAGATAGTGTCGCATCTCAAGCAGATGGGGGGTCGGTTCAACCAGTCCGAATCGCTAGAGAGCGTCATACCCGGCGCCGACGTGCTGTACGTGACGAGGATACAGAAGGAGCGCTTCCCCGACCCGGAGGAGTACCGCAAGGTGGAGAACGCCTACCGCATAGACAACGCCCTTTTGGCCAATGCCAAGCGCAACCTCGTCGTGATGCATCCCCTGCCGAGGGTGAACGAGATCGCGCCCGAGGTGGACCTCGGCCCGTATGCAAGGTACTTCAGGCAGGCATTCTACGGCGTGCCCATAAGGATGGCAATACTTTCCCTCATCCTCGGAAAGGGGGAGATCTGATGAGGGAGGTCAAGGTCACCCCGATAAAGAACGGGACCGTCATCGACCACATAACGCCCGGGATGGCGCTCAACGTCCTCAAGATAATAGGCATCCACGACACGGGCGTCCAGTCGACCGTCTCGGTGCTGATGCACGTGCCCAGCCGCAAGGTCAAGTGGAAGGACATCGTCAAGGTCGAGGACCGGGAGCTGGACAAGGACCAGCTGGACAAGATAGCCCTCATCGCGCCCGACACCACCATCAACATCATCCGCAACTACAACGTGGTCGAGAAGCACCGCGTCGAGGCGCCCTCGGAGGTCGTGGGCCTGGTCAAGTGCGAGAACCCCAGCTGCATCTCCAACAAGCCCCGCGAGCCCGTCAGGAGCCGGTTTACGGTGACATCCCGCAACCCCCTGAGGCTCAAGTGCCACTACTGCGAAAGGGAGCTTGGCGACATCGCCCGGAACCTGCTTTAGGGGGCGATGACGCTCCCCCGGAACTTTCTGCCCTCGATGGCGGCGTCGAGGCTTTTGAGGTCGCGGCCGTCGAGGACATATGTCGTTATCCTGGACCTTGCGACCAGCTTCGCGCCCAGCGGGTCGATGACTCCCTTGGAGCCGGCCTCGTGGGGCATGCTGCCGACGATCTCGACGAGCCTTTCGGGCGTAAGGCGCTCCAAAAGCTTTGCGCCGGGGTCCTTTTTGGGGTCGGCCGTGTAGACGCCCGGAACGTTGGTGGTGATGATTATCCTGTCCGCATGGGTCCTCTCGCCCATGAAGACCGTGACGGCGTCGGTGGTGTGGCCCGGGTGGGTGCCGCCCATGACCACTATGGGGAACCTGTGGAAGGCGTTGACCGCCTCGTCCAAATCGTCGGCCACGCGCGGGTAGGCCTTTTCCCTGACCGCGGCCAGAAGGACGGAGGCGTTCATGCGCGTCGCCCTGATGCCAACATCGTCGAGGAAGCTTTCGTCGGCACCGAGGCTTCTGCAAAGTTCGATGTACTTCCTCGCGGGGGTGCCGCCGCCCACAACGAGGATGAGCCTGTGCTTTCTGGCCTTCTTCAAAAGGAGTGATGCGAGCTTTCGGATGAACGCGGGGTCGGCGTCGTGCGGCGACATTATCGAGCCGCCCACCGATATCGATATCACTGCCATGATTGGGGAATGGGCAAGGATGATATTAAGCATGAGGCATTCGGGCAGGCCGCCCCCCTCTTCACATCACCAATGGCATAGCGCAGGCGGCCCGGACGACGCTTTGCAATCGTTGCGTGAAGAGGCATGCGGATTGACCAGCTCCCGGCACCCGTCGTTTCATTCCCGACTCCCGACCTCCCGATCTCCCGATCTCCCGCGTCCGTCGTCGTCGTCCGACACCCGACACCCGACACCCGCCGTCACTTCAGCCTCACGCCGCTCCCGCCGTCCCATCGGCCCGCGTCAATGGGTCCGGCGCCGCCGGGAGGCCTTCTCGGGCCTCTGACGCCGGCGGCGGCCTGCCTGAGCCTGTTTTTGCATACCAGTATTCCGGCGCGGTTCTTCGAGATTGCCGCCTGGATGTCGTCCATGTGCGCCCTGCCCTTTTCCCACGCCGCCGACCTTTGGGCCTCCTCCAGGATGATGCCGGCCTCCTCGTACCAGCTGAGCGCGTCCTCGCAGTTCCCCGAGAAGTAGAGCTCGTCGGCCTTCTTTGTGGCCTCGTCGGCCTCCTTCAGGATGGCGTCGAGCCTCTTTTGCCGGATGTCGTGGAGCCTTTCGGACTTTTGCAGCCTGTCCATCTTCTGGCGCTCGATTGCCCGCTTCCTGCACTGAAGCCAGAGGCGTGCGCTGCGCCGGGTCTGCTGGACCAGGAGAGCCCGGACGGGCCCCTCGAAGGCCGCGGCGTGCACGGCCAGCTCATTGAGGGCCCCGTGGGCCTTTTTGTAAAGGTCGGCCATGTCGCTGTCGGAGCAGCCGCCGGCGCGGGATTCGTATTCGTCCAGCATCCGGCGAATCTCGAACAGCCTCGCGCGCACGGCCCTCTCCTCCATTTTTTTCCGTGCCCGGGCGACGTTGCGTATCCGCATGACCGTGGAGCCCGCCACCGCGGACAGAAGGAGCATGATGGTGAGGCTGGCGCCCCAGCCGGGCTGGTCGGGGATTCCGGGGAATGCGTCAGTTCTGTCGCCGATGCCGTCGTTGTCCGAATCGGCCCATTCCGTCGGGTCGCCGGGGAACCGGTCCGGGGCCTTGCCGGCGGGATTGTCCCCGTGGCCGTCGCCGTCCGAGTCCCGCCACTGGGTAGGGTCGCGGGGCAGCGCGTCCCCGTCCTTCCCGCCGGGGTCGTCCCCGTAGCCGTCCCCATCCGAATCCATCCACTGCTCGGGATTGTCGGGCAAGATGTCGGGCAGCAGGCCGTGGGGATTGTCGCCGTAGCCGTCGCCGTCGGCATCGTCCCATTGTGTCCTGTCGAACGGGAAATGGTCGGGGTTGTTCCCAAAAACGTTGTCGCCGAATCCGTCGCCGTCTGAGTCCCGCCACTGGGTCGGGTCGCGCGGGAACCTGTCGAAGTCGCTGCCGCAGAGGTCGTCCCCGTGGCCGTCGTCATCGGAGTCCTGCCACTGGAGGGGGTCGAGGGGGAAATGGTCGCCCGAGGTGCCCAGGGAATTGTCTCCATGGCCGTCGCCGTCGGAGTCCTCCCATTGCGTGGGGTCGAGCGGGAATCTGTCCGCGCGCCTGCCGTATGGATTGTCGCCGTATCCGTCCCCGTCGGAATCCTTCCACTGCGTCGGGTCCCAGGGAAAGGCATCCGGGTCGTTGCCCAATGAATTGTCGCCGTGCCCGTCCCGGTCCTCATCGGCCCATTGCGTCGGGTCGAAGGGGAACCAGTCGCCATCGGCGCCGTCGGGGTTGTCGCCGCGGCCGTCCAGGTCGGAATCCCGCCACTGGGTCGGGTCCTGCGGGAACATGTCGAAATCCGGCCCCCAGGGATTGTCCCCATGGCCGTCGGAATCGGAATCATGCCACTGGTACCGGTCGAGTGGAAATGCATCCGAGGCGTTCCCGTTGGGATCGTCGCCGTACCCATCACGGTCGGAATCCTCATGCTGCGTCGGGTCATGGGGGAACATGTCGGGGCAGATGCCCCAGGAATTGTCCCCGAAGCCGTCACCATCGGAATCCCTCCACTGGGTCGCTTCCAGGGGGAAATCATCGGGGTTGCTGCCCGACAAGTTGTCCCCAAGGCCGTCCCCGTCGGTGTCCATCCACTGGGTCGGGTCGTCCGGGAACCTGTCCGGTTGCCATCCGCTGGCGTTGTCGCCGTATCCGTCGCCGTCCCTGTCGGACCATTGGGTCGGCTCCCATGGAAAATGGTCGCCGCCGGTCCCGCTGGCGTCGTCGCCGTGGCCGTCACGGTCGACATCGAGCCACTGTGTCTGATCGAACGGGAAGAAGTCGCCCAGCGGCCAGACGGGATTGTCACCGTGGCCGTCGCCGTCCGAGTCCTTCCACTGCCGCCCGTCCTTAGGGAACCGGTCGCCGCCGGTCCCGCTGGCGTTGTCGCCGTGGCCGTCGCCGTCGGAATCGGCCCACTGGGTCGGGTCCAGGGGGAAGCGGTCCCCGCGGATGCCGGCGGGGTTGTCCCCGTATCCGTCGCCGTCCGTGTCGTTCCATTGCGTCGAGTCGCTTGGGAACCTGTCCGCGTTTCGCCCATTCTGGTTGTCACCGTATCCGTCGCCGTCGTGGTCCTGCCACTGGGTCGGGTCCTCCGGGAAAGGGTCGACCGTGTCGGCAGTGCCGTCGCCGTCGGAGTCTTGTCCGAACGTGAGCACCAGCCCGTCGACGTATCCGGCCGCCAGCCGGGTCCCGTCCGGGGACCATTCCACGCAGGCCACCGCCTTGGGATAGCCCGTGATGTTCGGGAGCGCATTTCCATCGGAGACGTTCCACAATCCTATGGTCCGGTCATCGGAGCCGGACGCCAGTATCGCGCTGTCGGGGGACCAAGAAACCGTCCTCACGGAATCGGTATGGCCGGTCAGGCAAAGCCTCGGCGCCCAGTCCGCGGTGCCCCACACGATCGCGCTCCTGTCCAGGGAGCACGACGCCAGGTATTCGCCCGACGGCGACCAGCGCACGCACTGGACGCTTCCGGAGTGCGCCGTCAGGCACTGGAGCAGGGCGCCCGTCGGGGCTCTGAATATCCTTGCGGCGCCATCCGAGCAACCGGATGCAAGCAGCGTCCCGTTGCGAGACCAGTCAAGGGAGTTGATTGTGAATCCCAGGCCGGTCTGGAGTCTCAAAAGATTGCCGGCATTTCCCGTCCACAGGTCCTGCTTGAGGGTGCCGAGGGCAATTACCGTGCTTCCTGGTGACCAGCAGAGGCATTTTATGGTGTCGTTGCCGATGCTGAGGTTGGCGGTGATGTTCCACGTGTTGGCGTCGAACAGGCGCAGGCAGCTGCCGTTCGAGGCCGCCAGCGTCTGCCCGTCCGGGGACCAAGAGACACAGCCGAAGCCGCTTGGGCGGACCGTTCTCAACGACCAGTTTGTCGTGCTCCAGACTGCCAGGACGGATTCGCTGGCGATGGCCAGGCAACGTCCATCGGGGGACCAAGATATGGAATTGACCGCCCCGTTGGCAAGCACGAGGTGCTCGTTCCCCATTTTATCGGCGCCCGGCTTGGCGGCCGCCAGGTTCCAGCACGCTCCCGGCAGCATCATGAATATGCAAATGAGCAGAACTGCGCCTCGCCGCACGTCCGTTTTGATTGGCCCACGGGGATATAAGCTTGACTGGGGCAATGGGAATGTTGATATAGAACGCGGGTGCCGGGGGCCGGGTGCCGGGGGCCGGGTACGACGACGACGGACGACCGTCGTTTCGTCCGTTACCCGGCACCCTGCACCCGGCACCCGCGTTCGTCCGGCACCCTGCACCCTGCACCCGGCACCCTTTAACCAATAGGCTTGCGCCTTGCGGCATGCACCGCGGCGATGACCTCCCGTATGAGCCTTGCGCCAAGGGCGGCCGTGTTCCCGTTGTCGTAGTTGGGCGCTATCTCCACTATGTCGAAGCCCACGAGCCTCGGGGCGAGGATGCGTATCGCCTCACGGACATCAAGGGCAGTCAGGCCGAACGGTTCCGGCGTGCCCGTCCCGGGCGCAAACGCCGGGTCGATGCAGTCGATGTCGAGGCTGAGGAATATTCTGTCCCTCCCGACGAGCCCCAGCGCCTTGTTGACCGAGACGGTCATGCCGTTTTGGCGGACATCGTCGGCGGTGATGAACCTGAAGCGGCCGCGCATGTCGTCGTTTATCTCGTCCATCTCCTCGCGGGAGACCGATCGAACGCCGATGGGAACGATTGATTCGAATCCTGCCAACTCGCCCATCCTGCGGGTGGCGCACGCATGGCTCTGGGGAATGTTGAGGTACTGGTCCCGAAAGTCCATGTGGGCGTCGAGCACGATTATGCCGAACCCGCCCACGCCGCCGGCGCCTGCCCCTTTGAGGGCGGAGACAACCGCCGGCGAAAGGGAGTGCTCGCCACCTATCACCACCGGGAAGGACCCTTGTATCAATATGGCGGTCACGGCCTCCTTCACGGCCCCCTGCATATCCTCGGGCCGGGCAAAGTCCTCGATGTTGCCCCAGTCATGTATGGGGATGTCCGTCAGGTCGACATCGTGACTGAGAAGATATGTCTCGAAGTTCCAGGAGGCGTCCCGGACGGCGTTGGGCGCCGCCCTGGAGCCTGACCTGAAGGACGATGTGGCGTCGTAAGGGACGCCTAGTATGCCGAACTCGGCGCCCTCGGCGGGGGCGTTGGCGTCCGCAAAACCGGGTGGGCGGGCCCCCATGGGCTCACCGCCCTCAGAGGCGCATTATCTTGCGCTTCTCTAGGGCCACGATGTACATGACCTCCTGGCCCTCCTTGAGCGTGTCTCGGAGCTCGGGGTCAAGGGGCAGCTCGAAGTTCTCGTAGGTGGTCATGTCCATGAGCTGGACATTGTCGCCCTGGATGGCCAGCACCTGGGCGGTCCTCTTGTCTATGAGGGGAACGCCGATTTTGTGCTTCACGGGGTGGACCACCGAGCGTGTCTTTCCGTCGAATAGCCCCACGGCGTCGATGCGGGCCTTGGCCTCGCCGTGCTTCCCCGGCTTGGAGGTCGTGATGCTCAGAATCTTGCAGGGCTCCTCGTCTATTATCATGTAGCGGCCCTCTTTCAGTTCCCTCACTTCGGCTAGAGTCCTGGACATATCAATCGCAATCACCGAATATGCCGGCCGTTTATATATCTTATGAAGGCCAGAGGGGGGGCCGCCGCCAGCCGACCGGGCCTCAGCTGGGGGGCGGAATCGGCGGGGGCGCCTGGGGGGGCTGCTGGGGGGGCATTGGCGGAGGTGTCTGCGGTTGGGACGGAGGCATGGCGGGAGGGGCCGACAACCGGGACGGGGGCTTATATGTCTCCTGGGCCGGCGGGGGCTGGTACTGGATGACCGTCACGGGCTTTTTCCGGCGCATGAGCATCACGGCGGCCGCGGCCGCCACGACGACCAGTACGATTATCGCCGCGATCATGAGCCACGGGAACTCGGCCGCGGGCGCTGACTTCTTTGGCACGGAGATATTGATGGTGGCCTCGTTGTTGGCCTTCACGCCCTCGGCCACGCCGCCGGCCGGGTCGATGACGACTTTGATCGTATGCGGGCCTGCAGTCGCCTTCCAGCTGGTTTCGCGCACGATGCTGGCGTTGATTGCAAGCGTCAGCACGGAATCGTCCAAAATCGTCTTGCCGTCCACCAGGAACCGCACGGTGAATGTGCCCGCACCGACCTGGCCGGTGTTGTATACCGTCGCAGTGATGGCAACGGTCTCGCCTTCTTTGGGGCTCGAAGGCTTTGCCTTGATGTCCGATGCGGTGATCGCAAGGTCCGGCAGGGGCGGCAGCTGGACCGTGAAGTTCACCTGGACCGAGGCCTCCGGATTAGCCAGCCGCGTGTGGTTTGTATCCGCAAGGTAGACCTTCAGCAGGTGCTTGCCGTCGGTAAGAGTTGCAAGGGTGAACGATGAGAGGTTGAACCACATGACCTCGGCCTGGGTGTCGAGCTGGTAGTGGATGTGGCCCCCGGCCTGGGTGATGGTGAAGTTGTCGACCGTGAACGCCACCGCAAGGGAGGTCGTGTTCACGGTCTGTCCTTCACCGGGGCTTGTGACCACCAGCCGTGGGATATTACTGAGGGTCACGCTGATGATGACCGGCAGGCTGGTCGATTCGCCGGTGTCCTCATCGCGGACGGAGACATTGACCGAGAAGGACTCGGCAGCGGCATATACATGGGAGACGACCGGGTTCGACCCCCAGCCGCTCTCGTAGCCGTCGCCGAAGCGGAAGTTGTAGGAGGTGATGTTGTCGTCGACGCCGCTCGAAGCGGACGCGTTGAAGATAACGGGAACGCCCACATACGTGCTCGTGGCGCTGGCGCTGAACACGGCAACCGGAAGCCGGTTGGATATATTGTAATGGATATGGACCGGAGCGGATTCCCCGAACCCGTCGCCCACGGTCAGCTGGAAAACGTATTCGCCGGACCTGTTGGGGGTGAAGTTGAGCCAGGCCGATGTGGTTTCCTTGAGCGATGCAGGGGGCCCGCCCGTCTGGCTCCAGTCGTATGTCAGCGTATCGCCGTCCGGGTCCGAGGCCGATGACATGATGGTCTGGGGCTCGTTCTTCCACCCGCCCAGGCCGGGGTGATCCCCTATCACCGGCAGGTTGTCCATGATATAGGAGAGGCTCAGGGAGTCGATGACAGGAGAGGTAGAGTTGTCGGAGGTCGCAAGATTCACCCTTATGCGGATGGAGGGGGCGCCGTTCGCCGCTGCGAGGGAGCCATTTGGGGGAACGGATTGCCAAAAGCTCCCGTTGTCCGTGGAGAAGCTGCATGTCAGTGAGCAGATCGAGGAATTGTATTCAGGGGCGGTGGCGTCGAGCCTGGTCCAGGAAAAAAGGCTGGCGGGGGCAAAAGCCGCCGTCACGAGGGAGCCGGACCGGGCGCAGGGATGGAAGAAATACCTGGCCATGATATTGTTCTTGCCGGTCCTGCCGTCATACCATATCGCCATGAAGTCGTCCACGGGGACCATGACGAGGAGGGGACGGTCCTTTGCCTGTGGCCCAGAGACCAATGTGACGGTGTCGCCCTTCTGGGTCCAGTTGCGGTCGAATGCCCTGGCCACGAGAGGGCCGGATGTGGTGTTGAGGTCGTCGTAGGCGACAAGGACCTCATCATTGGGCCTGATGGCCAGCGATGGCCTCGATGCATTGGGAATCTGGGTCCGGCCATTGGGAATCTTGTTGCCGCCGGAATCGAACCATTGCATCTCGATGACGCCCTGATTCAGGTTCATGGTGTCCCATGCAAGCAGGTATTTGCCCTGGGAATCCACCCCTATCTGCGAATATATCAGGGTCGTGACATTGTCTGTATAGATAGGCACTCTTGCGCCCACCTTGTTGCTTGCGGAATCGAACCATTGGGCGTAGACATTGAAATAATCCACGATTGGACCCAGGGTGTATTGTATCCACACGATTGCGAAGCTCCCGTCCGGCGCCGTTGCGATCTTTGGGAGGATATTGTGATATGCGGTCGGGGAAACGGATGTCGGGCCATTGACCTTGTTCCCGGCCGGGTCGAACCACTGCGCCATCAACGCCCAGCTGCCGGTGGAGAAGTCCTCCCATACCACCAGGAAGTTGTCGTCTCGGCCGACACAGACGGTGCATTGCTGCTGGAATGCTTCGTATGCAAACACGCGCACACCGTTCCCGAGGGCGGTGCCGTTTCGGTCGTATCTTTGGAAATATACCCTGTAGTCCGTGTCAAATACGCCTGAGCTGTTGTCGGCCCACACGACTATCATTTCGTCCTTGGAGTTCACGGCGATGGCGGGGTACGCTGCCATGCAATTGGCCGGACTTATCCGCATCTGGCCGCCGATGGGGGTGCCTTCCTTGTCGAACCGCTGGAGCCAGTTGGACGTCCATGGAGAGGGCCCAAGATTCCACACAACGATGGACTCGTTTTTGGAATTGATGGCCATGTCGTACGAGATGATGCTTGCGGTGTCGGAGACCACCGGGGACTCCGTTTTCGCGAAGTAGCCCTCGCCCCGTTGCAGCCGGGCGTGCCCGCCATCTGTCCCGACCGACAGGTTGCCAAGCTGGCATCCGGAGAATTCAGATATCGAGAGGCTGCCGTTGTGGTCCAGACCGGCCCGCCCGGGCGCAGGCCTTGACCGGTCCTCTCTCCCCGAGACCGGAGCCGCTGGCAAAAGGAAGAGGACGGCCAGAACCATTGCAAGCAATCGTTTCATTACCATCGATTTCATCCGCGCCCACTCCGGTCTTGAATGGATATGGCCGCCCCGATTATTATCGTTTTGGGAACAACCCCTCATCCTAGCTTGTACCTCAGGATTGCCCCCGCGCCTCCAAGGTGCGCCAGCCTCTTTCCGGCCTCGTGGGCGGTGCTTATTATCATGTACCTGGCGTTGGTGCGCTTTGCGAGCCGAAAGAGCCTTTCGGCATTCCCCTTGCGCATGAGCTCGTCGGTGACAAGCAATGTGACGACGGCGCCCTGCTGGAGGGCCCTGTCCACCTCGTCGATTCCGTATGCGCAGTTGCCGTCCTTTGCTATCTCGGCCAGCAGGGCCTCCACCTGCGCCGTCTCCTGGCCCACGCGTGTTTCGGCTATCAGCCTCGACACTATGTCCCGCTTCATCATCTCGAAGATGCCCGTCATTCCCGACTGCCCGGTGCCCTCGACATGGGCGCCCGCCACGAGGTCGGGCTTGCGTTCCTTCCCGAACTTGAGAAACTCGTCCCTTGTGAACCCCGGGCCGCAGATTATGACGGGACCGTCCTTCTTGACCTGCGCCAGGGTGGCCAAAACGTCGCCGAAGAACTGCTCCTTGCCCGCCCCCTTGTCTGGATAATCCTTGCCCGAGACATGCGATTGGACGGTGGCCACCCATTTCACGCCGTGGTGGTGGAGGGTGGCAATTGTCGCCTCCTCGTCGTCGATGGAGACGAATGTCAGCATCGGCGTCAGGGTGGCCTGGACCGCCTGCCGTATGATGTCAATCTGGTGGTCCTTCCAGTCCTCCTTCGAGATGGAGACCTCGTCGTCCATGGTGAGGTTCAGGGTGTGGAAGGACCCGAGGTCCTGCGGGCCCTCGCGGATGACCCCGCTGACCCTGAGCCTGTCCGAGAACTCGGCGAACTCCACATCGGAGACCTCCACCTCCAGCCACATCTTCTGCTTCTCGCCCCGCTCCTGGCGCAGCTT
>Ga0316628_100003644_pt1 | contig 11903 bp, 13 predicted proteins | sample OWC_Aug_M2_C1_D5_FD_207648 | JGI IMG/M metagenome (GOLD analysis project Ga0316628, IMG submission 207648) | Wetland soil microbial communities from Old Woman Creek delta, Ohio, United States - OWC_Aug_M2_C1_D5_C | ecosystem: Environmental > Terrestrial > Soil > Wetlands | place: USA: Ohio...
CACGCCGGTGGCGTGGGAGGGGTCGACGATGACCGGCAGGTGGGTGCGTTCCTTGAGGACCGGGATCGCGGAGAGGTCGAGGGTGTTCCGCGTGGCGTCCTCGAAGGTCCGGATCCCGCGTTCGCACAGGATCACCTTGCGGCTCCCCTCGGACAGGCAATATTCCGCGCTCATCAGCAATTCCGTGACCGTCGTCATCATCCCGCGCTTGAGGAGGATGGGGCGCTTCGACTTGCCGATCCGCTTGAGGAGGGAGAAGTTCTGGACGTTGCGCGCCCCGACCTGGAGGATGTCGGAATATTCGGCGATCCGCTCGACGTCGGCCGGGCTCATCACCTCGGTGACGATCGGCATCCCCGCGCGGTCCCCCGCCTTGCGCAGGATCTTGAGGCCCTTGAGCTCCAACCCCTGGAAGGCGTACGGGGAGGTGCGCGGCTTCCACGCTCCGCCGCGCAGGACATGGGCTCCCGCCTTCTTCACGGCCAGCGCCGTTTCGATCATCTGCGATTCGCCCTCGACGGAACAGGGGCCCGCGATGATCAGGAGCTGCCGGTCCCCGACCGTCACCCCGGGGGCGATCCGGATGACCGTCCGTTCCGGGTTCACCTCCCTGCTTGCGAGCTTGTACGGTTTCAGGATCGGGACGACCCGCTCCACCCCGGGAAGCGACTCGAGCCCCTGGAGGACGATCTTGCCGCGCTCGTCGCCGATCGCCCCGATGACGGTGCGTTCCTTCCCGTGGATCGGGTGCGGGGTGTACCCCAGCGCCTTGATGCTGGCGATTACCGCGCGTATCTCTTTTTGGGCCGCACCCGCCCCCATGACGATGATCATGAATATCTCCCGTCGGTACGTCGTATATTTGTCTACGAGGAAGGCACCATTATATGGATTCCGCCCCTTTCTTTCCACCTCGACGGGCGGTATCCTCGATCCCATCCCCGGGTTCCCGGGGGGAGAAGGAGGGCAGCATGAGGAAGCATCTCGCGTTGGTTCTCGCCGGGTTGTTCGTCGCGGCTACAGCGACGGCCGCCGTCGCGGCGGATTACGACCGGTACGAACGGGGTCCCCGGGGAGGGGGCGGTGAGTACGCGCCGCCGCCGCCGCGCCGCGGGGCCGAGATCCCGCCGCCCCGGCACGCGCAGTACGGCCAGCCGTACTTTTTCGCGCACCTCGGGATCTTCGATCCGAACAGCGATTCGAGAGTTGACCCTGATGGTGGACTTGATGGGTACGACTCCGGGGGGAGCTTCGAGGTGGGGATCGGCTCCCGCGTATCGCCGGTGTTCGCCGTCGACGGCACCTTCGGGGGCTATCGCGCGGAGCACGGATCGGACGAGGCGACCGTTGTCCCGATGACGATCGGCGGACGGCTGATCATCCCGAATCCGTTCATCGAGCCGTACCTCGGGGGCGGGCTGGGTCTTTATGCCACCCATCTCAAGGATTCCTTCAGGGGAATCGACGACAGCAACACCGACTTCGGCGGATACCTCTCCCTCGGAGCCGACTTCTGGCTCAATCCGAGGGTGGCTTTGAACTTCGAGGGAAAGTACCACTGGATCACTCCGACGTTCAACAGCAACATCGGATCCGAAGACGTGAACCTCGGCGGGTGGATACTCAACCTCGGCGCACGGGTCTCTTTCTGAGAAAGATGGGGGAAGAAGCGCCCCGGGTCCTCCTGCTCGGAGGATCCGGGGCATACGCCCTCCCGCCGGGCGCGCTGGGGAAGAGGCTCTCTTCCCGGCGCGTCCGGACGCCGTACGGCTTTTCCAATCCCATCCACCTCTGCGAGAACGCCGGTTTCCGCTTCCTCTTCCTCTCGCGCCACGGCGAGAGGTGGTACGAGAAAACCGCGCCGTACGTGAATTACCGCGCCAACATCTACGCAGCGAAGTCCCTCGGGGTGACGCGGATCGTATCCTGGACGGGGCCCGGAGCGATCTCCGGGAAGATCCGGCCCGGCGACCTGGTCCTTCCCGACGACCTCCTCGATTTCACCCGGAACCGCCCATCGACCTTCTACGAGGGGAAGGGGATCGGATTCATCCGCCAGGCTCCGGTTTTCTGCGAGACGCTGCGCAAAGCGCTCCGAAGCGCCGCACGGCGACGCGAAGCAGGCGAGCGCCTGCTCTTCGGGGGCACTTACGCCTGCACCGAGGGGCCGCGCCTCGAGACCCCCGCCGAGATCCGGTTTCTCGCGCGCGCCGGGGCGGATCTCGTCGGGATGACCCTGTGCCCCGAAGCGTTCCTCGCGCGGGAGCTCGAGATCTGCTACGCGCCGGTGGCGTACGTGACGAACTACGCGGAAGGGGTTCGGAACCTGCCGTACAAGCGCGGCGCCCTGTTCGAGGGGATGCTGCCGCCCGGGGAGGCTGCGGCCGTCGAGGCGGCGAAAAACGCGATCCCGGGGCTCGCGATCGCTGCCGCCATCGCCGTCGCGACGGAGGAAAGGGATTGCCCCTGCGCGGTTTCGATGGAAAGATACAGAAAGCGGGGCGTCATCGGCCCCGACTTCCGCGGCTGGGTATCCGTGACGAAAGGGGCGCGACGTTGAAGTTCTCCGATGCGCTGGTCCTGCGCCTCTGCACCGCGATCCTGTCCCGCTGGAAGGCAAAGGGGCTGATCCGCCCGAAAGCGTCCGACGACGCGCTCCTCTCCCGGATGACCGCCGAGATCCACAAGGACATCCAGAGGGAGACGGAGCTCGACCGCGAGGCGGAGGCGCTCCTGGAAAAACACCTGGGGAAGATCGAGAGTACCCAGGCGAACAGCCGGATCCTGTTCCAGAAGATCAAGGAACGTCTTGCCAAAGAGCGGGACATCGTCCTGTGAGGAGAACTCCGTGCGCTTGACCGATCCCCGCATCTCTCATCTCTCCCATCGGCTGCGCAATGCCCTCCAGAAGGCGGGGCTCGCCGATTTCCCCGACGAACCGGCGGCTCACCGGGAGGCCAAGGCGGTCCTTGAGTCGTTGACGAAGGCCGAAGAAGCGGTGGACGCCTTCGCCCGGGACCGGATCTCGCGGCTTTCCCGCAAGGTGCCGGAGGGCGGCCGGGAGTGGGAGATCCTCTACCGGAAATATTTCGAGGAGGAGATCGCCCGCCGGAAGTTGTAAAACGGCTGTCCCGCACCGCGCTGTTCTTCCAATACCCTGAAAACATTCCGTTTATTCGACGAATCTCTTTTTTTCCCGTATCCCCTTGACAGAGTTTCCGGGTCTTTGTATGATCTTCGTTAGCACTCAACGCAAACGAGTGCTAACCGCCGTCAGGCCATCAAGACCACTTCAAGAGGCGAAGGAGGAAACAGCATGAAAGTCAAGCCGTTGCAGGACAGGATTCTGATCAAGCGGGTGGAAGAGGAGACCAAGACGAAGGGCGGCATCATCATCCCCGACTCGGCCAAGGAAAAGCCGCAGGAGGGCCTGGTCGTTGCAGTGGGTCCCGGCAAGGTGACGGACAACGGCACCCGGGTGGCCCCCGAGGTGAAGGCGGGCGATCGCATCCTGTTCGGGAAATATTCCGGCACGGACATCAAGGTCGACGGCGTGGAGCACCTGATCCTGCGCGAAGACGACATCCTGGCGATCCTGACCAAGTAAGCCGCATCCCCCCAATCGAGCGAACAAACCAAGGAGGAAGGATACGATGGCGAAAGTTCTCAAGTTCAGCGAGGAGGCCCGCGGCAAGATCAAGGTGGGCGTGGACGCACTGGCCGACGCGGTCAAGGTCACCCTCGGCCCCCGGGGCCGCAACGTGATCATCGAGAAATCGTTCGGCTCCCCCCTGGTCACCAAGGACGGCGTCACGGTGGCCAAGGAAGTCGAGCTGGCGGACAAGTTCGAGAACATGGGCGCGCAGATGGTGAAGGAGGTCGCCTCCAAGACGAGCGACGTCGCGGGCGACGGGACCACCACCGCCACCGTGCTGGCCCAGAAGATCTACCAGGAAGGTGCGAAGCTGGTCGCGGCCGGCTACAACCCGATGGACCTCAAGCGCGGGATCGACAAGGCCGTCGAGGCCGTCGCCGCCGAGCTCAAGAAGATGTCCAAGGCGACGAAGGACCCCAAGGAGATCGCCCAGGTCGGCACCATCTCCGCGAACAACGACGAGACGATCGGGAACATCATCTCCGAGGCGATGGCGAAGGTCGGCAAGGAGGGGGTCATCACCGTCGAGGAAGCCAAGGGGATGGAGACCACCCTGGAGATCGTGGAAGGGATGCAGTTCGACCGCGGCTACCTCTCCCCGTACTTCGTCACCGATCCCGAGCGGATGGAGGTCATCCTCGAGGACCCGTACATTCTCATCCACGAAAAGAAGATCTCCAACATGAAGGACCTGCTCCCGCTGCTGGAGCAGATCGCCCGCAGCGGCAAGCCGCTGCTGATCGTGGCGGAGGAAGTCGAGGGTGAGGCGCTGGCGACCCTCGTGGTGAACAAGCTCCGCGGGACGCTGAACGCCTCCGCCGTCAAGGCCCCCGGGTTCGGGGACCGGCGCAAGGCGATGCTCGAGGATATCGCGATCCTCACCGGCGGGAAGGCGATCGCCGAGGAGATGGGGGTCAAGCTCGAGGCGGTCACCCTGACCGATCTTGGCCGCGCGAAGCGCGTGGTCATCGACAAGGACAACACCACGATCATCGACGGCGCCGGGAAGAAGGCCGACATCGAGGGCCGGGTGAAGCAGATCCGTGCGCAGGTCGAGGAGACCACCTCCGACTACGACAAGGAGAAGCTCCAGGAGCGGCTGGCGAAGCTGGTCGGCGGCGTCGCGGTGATCAACGTCGGCGCGGCGACCGAGTCCGAGATGAAGGAGAAGAAAGCGCGCGTCGAGGACGCCCTGCACGCGACCCGTGCGGCGGTCGAGGAAGGGATCGTCCCCGGCGGCGGCGTCGCATACATCCGCGCGTCGGTTGCGCTGGAAGGCATGAAGTTCGACCACGACCAGCAGGCGGGCATCGACATCGTCCGCAAGGCGCTGTTCGAGCCTGCCAAGCAGATCGCGATCAACGCCGGCCAGGACGGCGGCGTCATCGTCGACAAGATCAAGAACGGGAAGGGGAACTACGGCTACAACGCGGGCACGGAGGAGTTCGAGGACCTGATGAAGGGTGGTATCCTCGATCCGACCAAGGTGACCCGCGTGGCGCTCCAGAACGCCGCGTCGGTGGCGGGCCTCATGATCACCACCGAGTGCGCGATCGCGGAGAAACCCGAAGAGAAGAAGGAAATGCCGCAGATGCCCCCGGGCGGCGGCGGAATGTACTAGAATATAAAGTCAGCGGGAGCGTTCCCCGGGCCCCTGCGGCCCGGGGAACGCTTTTTCGTTTCGCAAGGCAGGGAGGATTCACGGAATGCCGATCTACGAGTACAAGTGCCGGAAGTGCGGCGAGGTCACCGAATTGATCGAAGGGGTCCACGACGATCCGCTGAAAAAGTGCCCGTCGTGCGCGGGGAAGGTGGAGCGGATGATGTCCGCCGGCGCCTTCATCCTGAAGGGGACCGGGTGGTACGCCACGGATTACGGCTCCAAGAGCCACGACAACGGGAACGGCAAGGGCAAGGGAAACGGGAAAGGGAAGCCGAAGGCGAAGGAGTCCGGGGAGGCGTCCTGCCCGGCGGCGTCCGGGGCCGAAGCGCCCTCCGCCTGCGCCGGGTGTCCCAAGCTCGACTGAGCGCACCAGTTCCATGGATACGGTAACTTGCGACCAATTCGGGGCAGGACTCCGGGCTCGCGGGGGGCTTCCACTCCGCTACGGCTCGTCGGCCGTCCATGGCCTCCAGTCGCTCCGCAGCATCCCTGCTGCCCGCGACACTTGGCCATCCCTGGCCATCGTCGCCTGCGCAGCCACTTCGTGGCCCCCTCCCCGCTGTGCCCCCCCGTTATTTCTACTGCGGGGGTACCCCAGTCGCGCGGAGCTCGTACTGGGGCGCCCTGCGTCCCGGACTTGATACGTTACCGTTTTTATGAAATGAGTAAATAGCGCAACAATTCATAACTAATGCAATAAAACCGGAGGCGCATTCGGAGCGTGATACCCCTTCCGAGCGGGCGTGTGTTTTTTCCGGAGGCAGGGATGCCGGGAGGGAAAAACACCCGCCAGTGAAGGCAGCCGGGGACGGCTGCCGGAACGTAGCGAGGAAGGGGGTATCACGCGGAGATCAAAGCGCCTCTGGTGGCGTTAACATGTTGCACCGTTTGTGACTCCACTCGACCGGGGGATGCGATGTCCGCGAGATTGATCGACGGAAAGGCCATCGCCGCGTCCGTTCGGGCGCAGGTGAAGGAAAAGGTTGCCGCGTTCACCGCGCGTACGGGCATCCGCCCCGGCTTGACCGTCGTCCTCGTGGGGGAAAACCCCGCCTCCCAGGTGTATGTCCGCAACAAGGGGAAGGCGGCATCCGACGCGGGGTTCCTCTCCCGGCAGATCGACCTGCCGGCGTCGACTTCCGAATCCGAACTGCTCGACCTCGTGGCGCGGCTCAACGCCGACGATACCGTCCACGGGATCCTCGTCCAGCTCCCCCTTCCGAAGCAGATCGACGAGAAGAAGGTGATCGAGGCTGTCGCGCCGGAGAAGGACGTCGACGGCTTTCACCCCGTGAACGCCGGACGCCTCTTCACGGGCGGCACCTCGTTTGTCCCGTGCACCCCGTATGGAATCCTCACCATGCTGGACTACGAGAAGGTCGAGTTGAAAGGGAAACACGCCGTGGTCGTGGGACGAAGCAACATCGTCGGAAAGCCGGCGGCGATCCTGCTCCTTTCACGCCACGCGACCGTGACGATCTGTCACTCCCGCACCGTCGATCTTCCTTCCGTCGTCCGCACCGGCGACGTGGTGGTGGCGGCGGTGGGCCGGGCCGAGATGATCCGCGGGTCCTGGATCAAGCCGGGGGCCGTCGTGATCGACGTCGGGATGAACCGGAACGCTGAGGGAAAGCTTTGCGGCGACGTGGCCTTCGACGAGGCGAAGGAGGTGGCGGGGCTCATCACTCCCGTTCCGGGCGGCGTCGGTCCCATGACGATCGCGATGCTGCTCCAGAACACCTTCGAAGCCGCATCCCGCCGCGCTGCCGGCGGGTAGATCCCGGATGAACCCGCCGCCGGACCGCCGCTACTCGAGATCCCACACCTGGGCGATGTCCGGAGATACCGGCGAAGTGCGCTCCGGCCTGACCCATGTGCCGGGAACGTTCCTCGGGGACGTCGTCTCCGTGGAGCTTCCCCCGCCGCGGACGGAGGTTTCCGCCGGGGAGCCGATCGGGCTGGTCGAATCCACCACCACCGTGTTCGAACTCCTGTCGCCCCTCTCGGGGATCGTGGTCGCCGTGAACCCGGAGGCGGAGAGCGCCCCGCGGAAGGTGACGGAGGATCCTTACGGCGAAGGGTGGCTGCTGTCGATCCGCCCGGCCGACCGCGAAGCGATCGATTCCCTTCTCACCGCGGAGGAGTACGTCCGCTTCGTCGGAGAGGAAACCTGATCAGCGCAGACGGAGCGCACCGCCGTGGACGTATACGAAGCGGCCGCGGATCTGCAGGCTGGCGATCTTGTAATCGGCGGGGATCGGATCGAACGGGGCCGCCGTCCGGATGGAGCGTATCGCCTCGTCGTCGAGGATCTTCGACCCCGAGCTGCGGACCAACTGGATCGAATTCACCATTCCGTTTCGCGCGATCACGAAATCGAGGGTGAGCTCGCCCTGGATCCCGGCCACCGCGGCTTCGTACGGGTATTGCCACACCAGCTCGATCTTCCGCTTGATCGAGGCGAAGTACGAGATGAACTGGACCTCCGGCGCGTTCAGCGGCGTCAGGCGGAACCCGCCGCCTCCCTCCTCGGTTACGCCCTCCTTCCCCGTCGCTTTCCCCCCGGTGCCGACCGCGTTCCCCGCCGCCGCACCTTGCCCGCGGCCTCCCGACGGCTCTTCGCGCGCCATCACCATCCTGCCGAGGGAGGGCGTGAGGTCCCGCAACGACGTCGAAGGGGCGGTCCGAGGTGCGCCGCTTTTTCCGGGGGCGCCCTGCGGCGCGGCGGGAGAAGGCGCCGGCTCCGCCCTGGGCGCGCGTCCGCCGGCCTCTTTTCCCTGCGGCCCCGGTGTGCTCTTCGCTTCCGCGGACGGTTCCACTTTCCGTGTGTCGACCGGGAACGACTTCTCGGGCGGCAGGTCCGGCTTCACAGGGAGGTCCGGGACGCGGCCCTGCAGGGCCGCGGGAGGCGGGATTCTCTTCATCGCGGTCGGGGGAGGCGCGGGACGCGGCGGCCGTCCTTCAAGGATGCCGCGCTCCGCAGGCAGGAAATCCGTGGCGCGGGGAATGTCCGAGAGGTCGATCTCCATGACCTCTTCCGGGCGGCGGACCGATGAGGGGTACCGGTAGGCCAGGAAGAGGACGATCAGGTGCAGGAGCACGGAGACGCCCGTGCAGGTGAAGAAGAGCCGGCGTGATGGCATAACGATCAATTATATCAACTCGGGTCCTCATTCCAATGTTTCCGGGCGATGAGGCGATTTCCCACGGGCCGTTTATACCTTGACAGGGGAGCGTCTTTCGGGATTAATGAAAACAACTTCCATCGGCGTTCTTCCCGGTTTCCGGGAACGTTATAAAAAACTTGAGGAGGTTCGGCAGATGACGAAGGCGGAACTGGTCGAGGCCATTCGCGCGGAGGCGGGGATCGGGAAAGGACAGGCGGAAGATGCGGTCGAGGCATTCCTCGGCGCGGTCACCAAGACCTTGAAGAAGGGTGACAAGCTCACGCTGACCGGTTTCGGTACGTTCAGCGTCAGCAACCGCAAGGCACGCACGGGGCGCAACCCCCAGACGGGCGAGGCGATCAAGATCAAGGCGGCGAAGGTCCCCAAGTTCACCGCGGGCAAGGGACTCAAGGAAGCGGTGGGCGGGAAGAAGAAGTAAGGCGCCTGCGTCCGATCCGGCGGTTGCCTCTCCGATAGATTTCACGCCCCGGCCGAACCGGTATCCGGCCGGGGCGTTTCCATTCCGGGGGTGGCCATGTTCGCGACGATCCTGTTGCCGACCGATTTTTCCGGGTGTTCCGCCGAGGCGGGGCGCGCGGCGCGCCGGCTGGCCGAATGTTTCGGGTCCCGCCTGATCGTCCTTCACGTTCTCGACGAACCCGCGGCGCTCGACCCGATGTTCCGGGGCGAGGTCCCGCTCGAGCTGCTCCGGGGCCGCATGGAACAGTACGCCCGCGAGGGGATCGAGGGGTTCGTCAAGGCCCACTTCGAGGGACTTCCGGGGGTGGAGACCCGGATGGCCTCCGGCGTCCCCTACCGGGAGATCGTCCGCGAAGCCCGGGAGTGCGGTGTCGGGTTGATCGTCATAGGAACGCACGGCCGCACCGGTGTGGAGCGCGTGATCTTCGGCAGCACCGCCGAGAAGGTGGTCCGGATGGCGCCATGTCCGGTCCTTTCGGTCCGCGAAGGGGGCAAGGAATTCGTTCATCCGTAATTCGAACCACATACATCGATCGGAGGAGGAACGCGGCATGACGATGATCGTCGATGTGCACGGAAGGGAGGTCCTGGACTCCCGGGGGAACCCTACCGTCGAGGTCGAGGTGCTGCTCGAGTCCGGCGCGGCAGGGGCAGCGATCGTCCCCTCCGGCGCGTCGACCGGGACCCGCGAGGCCGTCGAGCTGCGCGACGGCGACCCGGGACGGTTCATGGGGAAAGGCGTGTCCAAGGCGGTCCGCAACGTGAACCGCGTGATCGCGCCGAAACTTCTCGGGTACGACGCGACCGAGCAGGTCCTGATCGACCGGATGCTGATCGACCTCGACGGCACCGCGAACAAGGGGAAGCTTGGAGCGAACGCGATCCTCGGCGCTTCGATCGCGGTCACCCGGGCGGCGGCGGAAGCGTGCGGCCTCCCGTTGTACCGGTACCTCGGCGGAGTCGGCGGGTGCACCCTCCCCGTCCCGATGATGAACATCCTGAACGGCGGCTCCCACGCCGACAACAACATGGACATCCAGGAGTTCATGGTGATGCCGGTGGGGGCGAAGAGCTTCTCCGAGGCGCTCCGGATGGGGGTCGAGACGTTCCACAACCTGAAGAAGGTGCTGAAGGGGAAGGGGCTGAACACGAACGTCGGCGACGAGGGCGGGTTCGCCCCCCAGCTGCGGTCCAACGCCGAGGCGATCGAGGTGATCCTGGAGGCGATCGCGAAGGCCGGGTACAAGCCGGGGAGGGACGTCTGCGTCGCCCTCGACTCCGCCGCCTCCGAGTTCCGTGAGAAGGGGAAATACGTCTTCCGCAAGTCCGACAAGTCGAAGCGGGACTCCGCCCAGCTCGTCAGGTTCTACGAGGACCTGTGCCGCCAGTACCCGATCATCTCGATCGAGGACGGCTTCTCCGAGGACGACTGGGAAGGATGGAAGATGTTCACGGACGCGATGGGGAAGAAGATCCAGATCGTGGGTGACGACGTCTTCGTCACCAATCCCTCGATCCTGCGGAAGGGGATCGCGAAGGGGGTGGCCAACTCCGTCCTCATCAAGCTGAACCAGATCGGCACCGTGACGGAGACGGTCGAGGCGATCGAGATGGCGAAGCGCGCGGGGTGGACCGCCGTGGTGTCCCATCGATCCGGCGAGACCGAGGACAGCACGATCGCCGACCTCGTTGTGGGGCTCTCCACCGGACAGATCAAGACCGGCTCCGCCTCGCGGACCGATAGGGTCGCGAAGTACAATCGATTGCTCCGGATCGAGGAGGAACTCGGCCCGGCGGCCCGGTTCGACGGGCGGGGAGTGTTCTATAATCTCTGAGATGAAACGTCCGTTCGTCGCGCTGATCATCATGGACGGCTGGGGCCATCGCGAGGAGAAGGAAGGGAACGCGGTGGCCCTTGCCGACACGCCGTTCTTCGACCGGCTCTGGGCGGGGTTTCCGCGAACCTTGATCCACGCCTCCGAGGAGCGCGTGGGGCTTCCGGCCGGCCAGATGGGGAACTCCGAGGTCGGGCACATGAACCTCGGCGCGGGCCGGGTCGTGTACCAGGATCTCGTCCGCATCTCGAAGTCCATCCGGACCGGCGACTTCTTCCGCAACCCGGTCCTTGGCGCGGCGATGGACGCGGCGAGGAAAAGCGGGAAGGCGCTCCACCTCGTGGGCCTGCTCTCGGACGGCGGAGTGCATTCTCACCACACCCACCTCTACGCGCTGCTGCGGATGGCGAAGGAGCGGGGCGTCCCGAAGGTGTGCATCCACCCCGTGTTCGACGGGCGGGACACCCCGCCGCAAAGCGGGATCGACCACCTCCGCGCCCTGCTGGCGAAGGCGGCCGAGATCGGCGTCGGGGAGGTGGCCACCGTCGTCGGCCGGTACTACACGATGGACCGCGACAACCGGTGGGAACGCGTCGAGCGGGGATACAAGGCGATGGTCCGCGGCGAGGGCGTGCTATCTGCCGACCCCGTGGCCGCCGTCGCCGCGTCGTACGCGGCGGGGAAGGGCGACGAGTTCATCGAGCCGGTGGTGATCTCGCGGGACGGCCGGCCGGTCGGACGGATCGCCCCCGGCGACTCGGTGATCTTCTTCAACTTCCGGGCCGATCGCGCGCGCGAGATCACCCGGGCGCTGACGCAGGAGACGTTCGACCGTTTCCCCCGCCCCGAGCGGCTCTCCCTCGCCTACGCCTGCATGACCGCCTACGACGAGACGTTCGGGCTTCCCGTGGCCTTCCCTCCGCAGCGGCTCGACAACATCCTGGCGCGGGCGCTGGCCGACGCGGGCCTTTCCAACCTCCGGATCGCCGAGACGGAAAAGTACGCCCACGTCACGTACTTCTTCAACGGCGGGGAGGAGACGGTCTATCCCGGGGAGTCGCGGATCCTGATCCCGTCCCCGTCCGTTCCTACCTACGACCTCA
>Ga0316628_100003645_pt1 | contig 11903 bp, 9 predicted proteins | sample OWC_Aug_M2_C1_D5_FD_207648 | JGI IMG/M metagenome (GOLD analysis project Ga0316628, IMG submission 207648) | Wetland soil microbial communities from Old Woman Creek delta, Ohio, United States - OWC_Aug_M2_C1_D5_C | ecosystem: Environmental > Terrestrial > Soil > Wetlands | place: USA: Ohio...
AACTTTCGACACAAAAGAACTCAACGCTGCAAAACCTGAATCAGACAAACGCATACGAATCAGCAAATTCGTCGACTACTTCTCCGTTGATCCAGTTTACTTCGATCGAACATACGCCCTTCTGCCAGATAAGAGCAAAGAAGCCTACAGCCTGTTACTGAACACACTGGAGAAAACCAATAAGGCAGGCGCTGGACGCATAACCCTGCGAACCAAAGAATACCCGGCACTACTGCATACCTATAAAGGTGCTCTAGTCTTGACAACGCTGCGTTACGCTTATGATGTCGTTGATCCCCAAGACTTCGAAAAACTCCATAAGTTAGAGAAGCCCGAAAAAGCAGAGTTGGACATGGCAACCAAAATCGTCACTGACCTTTCAGGTGACTTTGACATAGCAGAGTTCGAAGACACGTACAAAAAGAGAGTTGAACAACTCATCGAGCAAAAAGCAAAAGGAGAAAAAATCCAAATCGAAAAGCCACCACAAGTAGAAGCTAAAGGACTCATGGTTGCACTAAGGGAAACTCTCAAGCAGTTGGAGCAGAAATGAGCCGACACATTTACAAGCCAATGCTGGCAAAAGTTGCTTCAGACGCCTTCACAGACAAGGACTGGATTTTTGAAATAAAATGGGACGGATTCCGAGCGATTGCCTACGTAGAGAAGCCGTTTAGCCTCAGAAGCCGCAACGAAAAAGAGCTCAAAGGAAATTTCCCCGAGTTGGAAGAGCTTACACGGTTGAGCAGTAACCTTGTGGTTGACGGCGAAATCATCGTTATGCGCGAAGGCAAACCCGATTTCCAAACTCTGCTCGAACGGGGGCAAGCCGTTTCAAAGAGCGAAATTGAACGGCAAACCAGGCGAGCGCCTGTCACCTACATAGTCTTTGACATCTTAGAGAAAGACGGCCAACCGCTGACCAACCTACCGCTTATGGAGCGCAAAAAAATCCTCAAAGATAGCCTCAAAGAAGGCGACCATGTGCTGTTATGCGATTACATTGAGGAGAGAGGCGAAGAATACTTCAAACTCGTTTTGGATAAAGGCTTGGAAGGTGTTGTAGCAAAGCAAGAAGACAGTTGCTACGAAGAAGGCTTGCGTACGGGCAGTTGGACAAAAATCAAGAAACTGAAAACTTGCGATTGTGTAATCTTCGGCTACACAACGGGCGAACAATCAAGAGGCAAAACCTTCGGCGCCTTACTCTTAGGCCTCTATGATAGTGGCAAACCGGTTTATGTCGGCAAGGTAGGAACTGGTTTCACCGAACAAATGCTTGGCATCTTAATAGATAAATTTGAAAAAATAAAAACCGACATTGCCCCCTTTACAACTGAAAGAGGGGATAAGGTAACTTGGCTTGAACCAAAACTCGTCTGTGAAGTTGCTTACCAAGTAGCAACGCGCGATATGCGGCTTAGAATGGCGCGTTTCAAACGTTTAAGGGAAGATAAGTCACCGTCTGAGTGCACGATAGACCAAATAATGGAGAATAAAAAAATGGACGAAAAAGTTACAGAAAAATTGTCAGAGTACACTTCAAAGCGCAATTTTGAAGAGACGCCTGAACCTAAAGGTGGCGAAAAAAAGGAAGAGCGACTTATGTTTGTGATTCAAAAGCACCATGCACGAGCACTACATTGGGACCTCAGACTGGAAAGCAGCGGCGTTCTCAAAAGCTGGGCTGTTCCTAAAGGCATGCCTGAGAACACGCAGGAGAGACATTTGGCAGTTGAAACCGAAGACCATCCACTTGAGTATGCTAATTTTGAAGGCGAAATTCCAAGGGGGCAATATGGTGCTGGCACCGTAAAAATCACCGATAAAGGACATTATGAGAGCAAGCTTTGGGATAGAGATAAAATCGAATTCACGCTCAACGGACAACACCTCAAAGGACGCTTTATCCTCGTGCGGCTAAAAAGGGCTGGAGACAAGGATTGGCTGCTGCTGAAGGGGAAAGAATAACCCAAAACCTGCATTTGGGCACTATAGGCTGGAGCTACAGCTTCTGGAGGGGTGACTTTTACCCCAACAAAACCCCATCAAAAGACTTCTTGGCCTACTACGCCTCAAAGTTCAACACCGTCGAAGTTGACAACACTTTCTATCGTATCCCAACACTGCAAACCGTAACCAGCTGGCGGAAACAAACCCCAAGAGGCTTCAAGTTCTCCTTAAAATTTCCTCAATCAATAACCCACATTAAACAACTAAAAAACAGCCAAACCGAAACCAACATTTTCATGAATAGAGCACAACAGCTAGAAGACAAACTTGGACCATTGCTGCTCCAATTCCCGCCGAGTTTTAGCCCTGAGCACTTGCCGGACTTAGCCGATTTCTTGCATAAACTGCCCAAACAGCACCGCTATGTGGTTGAGGTAAGAGACGAAGCATGGCTAAACAGCGAGTTATATTCGCTTTTGCGAGCTAACCAGGTGGCTCTTGCATGGGTAGACAGCCCAAATATGCCTCAAATCAGCGAAGTAACTACAGATTTCCTCTACATCCGGTGGGAAGGCGACCGCAAAAAAATCAAGGGCACACTTGGCAAAATAGAAGCCGAGAGACAAAAGGACGTAAAAGTTTGGGCTGACAAAATCAAGCCATTCTTAGGCATGGGCAAAGAGGTTTACGGCTACTTTGGCAAGTATTTTTCAGGTTACCCGCCTTCAGACATAAATTCACTCCACCTTCTACTGGCATGAAATATTACCGAGAAAACTAGTAGTAAACAGGAGAATAGTAAGGAACATGAACTTTGATAAGTTGTTTGAGTTGGCAACGCCTTACTTAGAGAAAAACGACTTTGAAGTTGCACACACAAAGAGAGTTTTCAACATTGCAAAGCAAAACTTACGACTCAAGACAAGACTGAAAGAACTTACATTTGCTTCGATTGGTTTGCATGACACAGGCGGCAACACATTAAAAGATCAATACGAAAAAAGACCGCAGATAGCACCAGCCATTCTCGAAGCGCTCGACTGCCCTAACCTGTTTATCGAACAGGTTTGCCAAACAATTTGTATCCACCACGAACCCCTAGGCAACCCGTCCGAAACCTTCAATACTTTGTATGATTCTGACAAGCTTGTCATGTTTTCCCGTGAGGAGTACCCGAATTACGATTCACGAAGGGCTTTTGATTGGAACGGCATCATTACTCTACTTTACTCCAAACAGGACAAACAATTGGCACAAAAATCGCTAGTGCAGAGAAAAGAAGAGCAGACAAAGGTGGGAACCGATGTTTTTTAAACAAATCCAGCAGCATGGCGACAATTTTTCGTACGTCATAGCCGACCAGGAAACCAAAGAAGCCGCAGTCGTCGATCCAAGCTTTAACGCAGATCAAATCATCCGAGTTATAAAATCAAATAGTCTCCAGTTAAAATACATTATTAACACGCATGGACACTCCGACCACACAGCAGGCAACGCAGAACTAAAGTCAATCTTTGGAGCAAAAACCGTTGGGCATGAACGTTCGAGAATAAGCCCAGATATTAAAGTTAAAGACAGCGACATATTAGCTGTTGGAAAAATTAACCTGCAAGTTATTTACACGCCTGGGCATACTATAGATAGCATCTGCCTTCTAGTCGACAAAAAGAGACTGTTGACAGGTGACACGCTGTTTGTCGGTGAATGCGGAAGAACAGACTTGGCAGGAGGCAATGCAAAAAGCATGTATGACAGCCTCTTTAATAAACTCTCAAGACTTGGCAACAATGTGGAAATTTACCCCGGACACGACTATGGACCCAAACAGTCTTCCACCTTAGGCGAGGAGAAGAAATCAAATTATACACTAAATCCCAGAAGCGTTGAAGACTTCTTAGAATTTATGAGTCAGCCTTAAACCGATTTTTTTCGCCGTCTCCTTGAAATCAGCGCGATAATAACAAAAACCGAAATAATCACAATAGCTATGGCGGCTATTTCTGGATGAATAAGAATTTCAAACATGTAAACAATAACTTCTACAACAGGATTACTAGCTATCGTCTGAGGCTGGGCGTTCTGCGGAGAAACGGGCAAATATTGGAATGTAATGTAAGAAGGCAAAATAACATAGTTTTGTTTTAACCATCCACTAATAGGATAAAATCCATCTGGATTTTGCAGCCACCCAAACATAGTTGCTATTCCATAGGCATCAAGCGTTGACACAGATTCAGCAGGGCCTCTTAGAGTATAGGTTGGATACATCATGTCCCCAGTGTAATTACTATGACCCAGAGCTAAACCATGCCCCAACTCGTGCAAAGCAATGTTTTGGGCGTCGCCGACATTTAAAGCGTCACCGTGGCTTGTATGGGTAGCTAAATTGATGGTTGAATTAATTATAGTGTTCCGATCGTCTGTATAAGTCTTCGTTAAACCAACTTCGTTAGTGGTATTACTAAGAGGAAACTCTGTCCAATTGATATAGATGTCAAAGTTGGGGAGAGTTTCATTCATAATTACGGGTTGTATCTGAACAATCGAAAGATACGAATAATCAGAATAATTAGACGCAAAATCCAAAATCGCGTCATTCCATTGACCTATAGCCCGAAGAGTAGAATTAAGATAAATTGGATCCCACCAAGATTCGCCGTCGGCAGGGTCGACAAGGGCGCTCAACGTCGTTTGATGCCAAGATGACCCTTGAATGTCTAAAGAATAATGGTCTGTCGTTTGACCCAACGCCTGCTGTGCGCTTAAAGGGTAAAATACTGCAACTAGGAGCAAAACCAGAAAAGTCGCAAAAATCTTATTCATAAAACTTCTGTATATAACTCTGCACTATGTTACCTTTAAATTTTCTTACAAGCAAGATTGGAGTATGTTATATAGAGTATACTATAAATTTTATTCAAAAGCGTTATGCAATGTAAACGCTGTTGGCAAAATTAGCGCTTTGAGTAAGAAGAATTAGACCGCCGATAGAATGGAGGTAACTGGCAGTTTGGACCTTTTTTATAGATAATTTTTTATTGTTCTTCATATAAACAATCAACCAACATCTTATACTCTTGAATAGGAAAAAGAGTTAATAGGTAAAAGCGAAATATGATGGTTGCTATCAATTATCCTATTCCCTCAATGGGCTGTGAAATGTGTTAATGACCTTAAAATATTGGAGAAATGAAGAAAGAATAAAACCACTCATAAACGGCTTAGGTCTCGTTTATCTATCTGTTTCTGTATGTCGTAGTTCGATTTACTATTTGGAAGCAAGCCAAAATGATAGGAACCGACTATGTTAATCTTTGACATAATTTCCATAACGCTACTAGCAGTCTTACTTTTTTGGACATTATACAATGGCTCAATAATTCTCTACGGCATAAGAGCCAAACGCAAGGAGCAAAAGCAATCTATAACAGAAAATGCAATAGCTGAACTGCCAAAATTTTCGATAGTAGTTCCAACAAAAAACGAAGAAAAAGTCATCGGTAGATGCCTCGAAGGGCTCATAAACAATGATTACCCCAAAGACAAACTGGAAATAATCGTTGTAGATGGTAACTCGGCTGACCTCACAACGAAAATCTGCTCGGAATTTTCACAAAAATACCCTCTAACTTTCAAAATTTTGAATGAAAAAGTATCAAGGGGCAAACCTACCGCTCTAAACAGCGCCATACCATACATTACGGGAGAAATAGTTGGTGTCTTTGACGCTGACAGCCTGCCTGAAAAGCAAACGCTAAGAAAAGTTGCCGCCTGCTTTACTGATAAACAAGTGAAAGCTGTGCAAGGACGCACCAGCTCTTTAAACGAGAAAAGCAACGCCCTAACCAGAGTCATTGCAGTAGAAGAACGTGCCTGGTTCCAAGCATTACTTAACGGCAAAGAGAAGCTGAAACTTTTCGTCCCTCTGACAGGAAGCTGCAAATTTATCCGACGAGAAGTTTTGGAAGAACTTGGCGGCTGGGATGAAACATCTTTAACTGAAGATGTCGAGCTGGCATTGAGACTTGTTGAGAAAAACTATTTTATAAAGTATGCACCCAACATTTGTTCAGAACAAGAAACACCGATCAGTTTAAGGGGATTATGCAGACAAAGGGTTCGTTGGTACCGAGGATATATGGAGACAGCCTTAAAATACGGGCGTCTTCTCAATGTGGTAAACCGCAAAACTATTGATGCTGAAGTCGCATTAGCTGGTCCATTTATGATGGTTGCCTCTTTACTGAGTTACGTAAACTGGTTCATTATTGCACTCTTCCTTGCAGAAACTAACCCAGTCTTAAACTTCACAGGACTAGTTATAGCCTTAACTGCCGCTTCATTAATCTCAATTGGCGTGGGTTTAACTGCATCTGAGAAACCGATTAAACTTCGAAATCTTGTCTGGATACCCTCTATTTATGCTTACTGGCTTTTGCAGATGTTCATTGCATCTTGGGCATTTCTGAAATTGGTTTTCAGAAGAAAAAGAGTTTGGACTAGAACTATTAAAAAAGGGTATATTACCGAACGCACCATAATCAAGTAGAATGATTTTTTTTAAAATCACGAAGCAAAACCTGTTTCTTGTCATTTTGCTTACAAGAAAAAATTCCGCACTATAATTAAAGTTGATTAGAAACTATTCTTTTACCATAATCTTAAATTGCTGTGGCGTATTATGAGCTACTCATTATAATCGATAAAGTGGTAGGCTAACTGAGCGGGGAAACGCCAATTGCGCAGAGGTAGTAGTGTTAATTCAATGAAAATTGCTATTCATCGAACCTTTCATTTCTTTATTGGCAAGAAAGTCGTTTCAGCCTCTTCTCAGGAGGCAAAAAAGCGGTCTCTAAAGATCAATGTTCTGCATCTTGGTACGAAGGCAAAATACATCATGGTGTCCGTACTCATTGTGATCATGATAGTTTCCATTTTTGCCTTTATGCGAAACGCCACACCAATTCCTGATAACATTACTCCAGTACAGACTATTGACCCTACAACCAGCCCATCGCCAACAGGCCAATCGACCCCAGCTCCGACCAAGAAACCTACTACGCAACCTGCAACAACTTACTATCCACAAAAACCATTTATTCCGGGGTATGAACCTGAACCCACTTTTCCGCCAAGACAGCCAGGCATAATAGAAAAAGCTCAAGCGATGAATCGCGATGCTTGGAAGGGAGTCGCAAACGAGGCATGGACGTACTTCAAGCCCGGTATAGGTATAGATCCTAATACTGGACTTCCTGGTTCAACTTCAGGCTATCCATATTTTACTGATTGGGACCTAGGCGTGTATATTCAAGCGGTAATTGATGCCCAAAAAATGGGGCTGATTACAGATCCTGTGTGGACAGCAAATTATAGGTTCGATAGGGTTTTAACTTTCTTGGAAACCCGTCCACTTAACAACTACAGTTATCCATTCTGGTTCTATCAAGCAGGAGACGGCAAAAACTATGCCCCACAATCAGACCTTGCTACAGTGACAGTTGACGCAGTTGATGCTGGAAGACTTTTTGTTGCGTTAAACAATCTTAAAGCATATAATGCAAACTTTACAGCGCGCGTAGACAACATAGTTCTCAATGGATTTAGGTCAGATGGGAGCCCTGGACCTAACTATGCTGCCTTAATCCCTGATATTAGAAATGAGAACAAATCAAAGAGTATCTACGCTTACTATTACACTAGCGGCTTCGCAGCCTTTTGGCCAGCTGAGTTGGGAAATATTCCCGGACAAATTTTACAAAACATTCTAAATAGTCCTAGTATCACAGTAAATACGATTGGTAATATTACAGGCAATGTTACGTTGCCTAACTCAGAAATTACATGCGAGCCTTTGCTCCATGCAGTTTTCGAGTTAAACATGTCTTCTTCTGACCGAAGCAAATTGATGAATTTCACAAGGCAAGTATATTTGGCGCATGAGGAACTGCATAATCTTACTGGGCAATGGGTAGCTTTTAGCGAAGGGAACAGTGGCTCTCCAGATTTTATATATGAATGGGTTGTTTTGCCTGGCGTTGGGTTTTGGAAGGTTACGAAAATTGATCGAACACTGTATCAACCTTCTAATGAACCGTATAATCCTATAATTTATTCCAAAGTTGCACTGAGTTTCTTAGCTTTGTACAACACTACATATGCTTATAACCTGACCGTTTATCTTGAGAAGTGCCTGCCACTACCAACTATCGGATGGTCCGATGGAGCTGATTATACGATTGAGCTAGAAAAGCGGACGATAATTTCTAGTGTGGGAAGTAACACAAATGGCATGATATTGTCAGCTTCGCGATACTTTATGCAAAACAATTCATAAGTCTATTGGCGATTTAGAAGTGGCGCAAAGCAGTAATCACATAAAAGGTTGGATCTGTCAAAAACAGTATCTGAAATTTCCCTTTCTTGCATTTGTCATTCCATTGATTGTAAGAATAGTACCTGAGATAATAATGGGGCAATACGTAACAGGATTCGACAACATGGCTTTTTACGTTCCAAACACGCTTGATTGGCTAAAAAATGGGATAAATCTCTTCACTTTTATGTCTTCCGCACCTTTGTTCTACATATTGCTTATGGGCATCACTTCCACAGGAGCGTCAATTGTTTTTTCTCTGAAACTTTTGGCTCCACTGATTCTTGGCCTTTTAGCATTTTCCATTTACTTTTATGCCTCTAAAGCCCTATCATGGTCACCCAAAAAAAGTCTGCTTGTAGCATTGCTTTCAACGTTGTATTTTGTTGCACTAAGAGTCTCATGGGATATGCTTAGAAGCGAACTTGCCCTAGTATTTCTATTTCTATCGCTAATTTTGCTGCAGAAAAATAAATTTGACGTAAAAAATGGTTTGTTGCTTTCTTTGTTGATGACATTAGTGGTTTTTACAAATCAACTTATAGCGATAATCATGTTCGTAATTGTTATAACTACAGCAGCAATTCTATTTCTCAAAAAGGAAAGAGCCGAACTGCCGAACCTTGTTGTTCTCGTAGTTCCTTCTATTTTGTTGTTTTTAACCATATTTTACATGAACTATATCTCACTCTCTCTCCCAACAACGGGCTATTCCATGGATTTTGGAGGCGGATTTGAAACTCTCATAGGTGCTTCGGGTCTACAGTTGACAATTGACACTTTCGGCTTTCTTGCATTTTGTTATTTGCCACTAACTCCGTTCCTCATATTTAGTGCTCGAAGGTTTAAGAGTAATATTCAACTGAAAGCTTGGATTGTTTGGATATTTATTCCGCTAATATTGGTACTAGTCAGCCAAAACGCTTTTTTCACCGGCGGCATTCCCCCTTTCCGCTGGATTCTACTGCTAACTTACCCTTTGGCTTTTTACGTCGTACAAGCTTTTAGCTTAATTAAATGGAATTGGTATAAGATAAGTGTCACCGCCATTTTGGTGGTGTTAAGCCTGAGCTTTCTGGTGTCGCCAAACAGTGGTTCCATTATTTACTTTGGCCATTACCCGACGTATATACCAAAAACAATGCTCCAAAACACCATAGATTTAAGCGATTGCCAAGATACTACAAATTCACTGATTTGGGCAAAGAATAATATGCCAAGTAATGGACATCTACTTGCTCACGAGGCATTTTACGGTCAGGCGATACTGATTCTTGATGAAGACCAATTGATTCCTTACTATTATTCAAGCCCGACTCAAGCAGTAAGCCAACTCAGCACAGCCAATCAATCATATCCCCTGTACTTGATTTGGTGGGTTAATGGCACTGGATGGTATGGGCAACCAACAACGCCTAGCTCTTTCCAAGAAGTTTACCGCAGCGGAAACATTGCAGTTTTCAACTACTCAGACAATAGATTATTTATGTATTAAGCCAGCAATTTTACGAATAATCAATAAATGATAGATATATTAATGAATCAGATTATAAATTAAAACCTACAAACACCTTTTCATTCTGGTTCATTTATTGCCAAGAATTGATGAAATTCAGCAATGACCCCATTCTTCAAGAAGTTTTCGGAGAATACGGCAAATGTTAAATTCTTAAATCCTCATTCATAGGCATAAAAATCGGGTGTGTTAGTATGGTACCAGCTGGCTTCCGCAATTGTTTTGACAACAGTCAAAGGCTATTTAGAGAGCCAGACACCTATTGCAGCATTAGTTTTTCAAAATATTCAGTATCGGAGAAAATTATTTAATGAAATGGGTGAAACTGCCGCGTTAGAGACTAAACCTCAGCTTTCATTAGTAATTCCAGCTTACAATGAGGCAGGAAGAATCGAGCCGACACTAAAGGATTTAATGTTTACCCTTGAACGCAAGTTCAAATTTAACGAAAATTATGAGTTATTAATAATAATGGATGGATGCGAAGATGGAACGCCTGAAATAGTTAAAGCAATAATTAAAAATCATCTTAGCGTTTCAGCCATCGTCCTCCCGAATAGATTGGGCAAAGGAGGCGCGATCATGGAAGCTTTGAAATATGCCAAAGGTGATTTGATAGCATTTATTGACGCGGATGGTTCTATTCCATCAATTGAACTAAGCAGGCTAATTAAATTAACAGACCAATATGATTTGGTGATCGGTTCTAGATATGCAAAGACATCCGTTCTGCCTTTCAGAAGGCCTCTCACTCGCTTCTTATTTAGTAGGTCATTCAATGTTTTGCTGGGGTTGTTATTTTGGAGGCTTCGCAATATTAAAGATACGCAATGCGGAGTCAAAATATTTACGAAGAAACTAATCGATGTAGTAAACGGAGAGCTTCTGATAAGCGATTTTGCCTTTGACGTAAATCTAATATATTCAGCTTTATTTCACGGCTTTAAAGTAAAAGAAGTCGGCGTAACATGGATCGAAAAAGATGGAAGCAAATTGTCACACGGATTCTATAAACAATCGGTTTTTATGGCATTCTCGTTGTTGAGACTTAGAATTTACTATAGCTATTTGAATAAAATACTCGAATCAAAAACTTTTGCGAAAATAGCTGATGTTCTTCAGGCGTGGTTAAATTCTTGAATATTTTGTGGTTAAATCACCGCGATCCAAAGCATCCCTATGCTGGCGGAGCAGAGGTGCGCATACATGAAATCGGCAAGCGACTGATTCAAAACGGTCATTCCATAAAATTAATTTGTGAGCGTTGGCCAGGTTCAAAAACACTAGAGTCTTTAGATGGCATTGAAATAATAAGAATTGGAAATAAATATACAATCCACTTGGAAGTCCCATTCCTTGTAAACAGATTTGGCTGTAATATTATAATTGATGACATGGCGCATGCTTTACCTTGGGGATCTCAATTTTTTACTCATAAAACCGTAATTGGACAGGTTCATCACGTACATCAGAATGTATTAGATTTTGAATTGAATCCATTTATAGCAAAAACTCTTACTCTTAACGAAAGAGCAATTAGGTATTATAAAGCGGTAATTGCTGTCTCTGAATCAACCAAAAAAGCTCTAATCAATTTAGGCGTTAGTAGAAATAGAGTGCGCGTTATCCCAAACGGCGTTGATACAGACTTCTACAAACCTATGGCAAAATCTCCTTCGCCGACAATATTATGGGTTGGTCGTGTGAAGCGCTACAAACGGGTAGATCATGTTTTATTAGCTTCCAGTCTGATAGAGAAAAAACTCCCTAACGCCAAGCTAATTATTGTCGGTACTGGAGATCATATTGAAAATATAAAAAGTCTAGCGAAAAAATTGGGCTTAAAAAATGTTTTTTTTCCAGGATTTGTTGATGAGAAGGAGAAGGCGATGCTCATGGCTTCTTCGTGGGTCGTTGTTAGTTCTTCTTTTGTTGAAGGTTGGGGTATGACCATAACCGAAAGTGCTGCATGTGGTACTCCTGCTGTTGCATATGATGTCGCTGGGTTAAGGGATAGTGTAAGCAACAATGAGACCGGGCTGTTAGTAAGCGACGGAA
>Ga0316628_100003647_pt1 | contig 11898 bp, 11 predicted proteins | sample OWC_Aug_M2_C1_D5_FD_207648 | JGI IMG/M metagenome (GOLD analysis project Ga0316628, IMG submission 207648) | Wetland soil microbial communities from Old Woman Creek delta, Ohio, United States - OWC_Aug_M2_C1_D5_C | ecosystem: Environmental > Terrestrial > Soil > Wetlands | place: USA: Ohio...
TCGCCACTACATTCGCTTTTTACTCTCTTGATGACTGAAAAGACCCGGCCGCCTAGCAGCAGCAATCGATTTTACAACAAGTTACTGCTAACGTGCCGGTGCTACGGCAGGTGAAAATTTTTTCTGCGCAGCGCTATTGTGGAACTTGGGCTAACGCTGCTGTGCGCTCGGTTAAACGGTTGCCAACCCTCCCCCTGTTCCGGTTCTTGAGGGACCTCCCGGGAGGAACTGAAACATTTCAGTTTTTGCGGGTTTCGATGGGTAAAAGGCGGGACTTTTCAGTATGGCGCCCATCACTCGTCAACGCTCCTTAGCTTTGAAATATCAATTACATCCACGCATTCCGCGTCGGCGCCGTTTTCGTCCTGCGGATTTTCAAGTCTCCCTCCTCGCACCAATTTTAAAACTTCGTTCCTTATTGGTTGCGGACGCTCTTTCAGGTTTGTACACCTTCACCCCCTGAATTTTGCCAATTTTGTCAGTCACCGACAGGGACTGTCGATTTTTGCCCCGCACGCCTGCAATTGCGGTTGCGTGCGTCACCCTACAATCTTCTAAAATCACCAGCTTATCCAAAGCTTCCCTATGGCATACCGCTTGCTGCCTGCTCATGGGAACAAATGGAGAGCTTCGAGTTATGAAGGAAAATGATACAGCGATCAAATTATTGACACTCGCGGAGGCAGCTACGATCCTGAAAATTTCGAAGCGGACCCTGCATCGAATGATTCAGCATAAGCAAATACCCGCATTCAAGGTCGGCGGTCAGTGGCGGATTCTCGAAAGCCGTTTTCACGAATGGGTACAAGACGAGGAAAACCTTGCGCCAAAGGCGAGTTAGCTGTCACCGCTTCATGTAAATTCCGCGCAACTCTCCACTCAACCCCCAGTTAAGTTCTTTTGCTTATCGTTTCACCCTGCTCTTGGTTTACAAATCGATTGAGAACTTCTCCATTGTCCTCATCACGTTTTCTTCTTAAAACCATACGCTTCCCAATTCGCTAGCACACGATCCTGCGTCTCTTTAGGCCAAAGGTTCTCGAAGGTCGCTTTTATCGGAACCGTTTCCTGCGGCCAATCTTTGGGCCAAGTGCAATCGAAGATTACCCCGGCCGCGTCACCCACCAACCGCTCTTTGGCCGGCAAGAACGGCAACAAAACCGGAAAGCCGGGATTGTGCGGGACCTTGTGAATTCCGTTTATCGGGTGACACTTGGTTGTCATAGCATGCAGCACTTCGTCCATGTTAGTGGGATCCACGTCCGAATCGACTATGACGATATAGTAAGTAAAGATTCCCGGCTTGGTTGCCCACAGCGCATGGGCTACCCGTCGCGCGAAATTCATAAATGGGACTTCAGTTGAGACCACAGCCATGTGCCCTACCCCGTACGGCGGGCAGAACACGCTCTTTACTGGCAGCCCGAGCTTCCTGAGTTCCGCAAAGATTTCAGCTCCTTTGATAAGAGCAGTGGCCGTCTGACCTTCATGAACCGGCATACCCATATTGGAAAATGGCAAAATCGGCTGGTTACGATAGGTGATGGCTTTGATCTTCATTATCGGTTTCGGCGATGACTTTCCGGCTTCGTATCCCATATATTCCCCGAAAGGCCCTTCCACCCTGCGCTCGTGGGGCAAGACTTCGCCTTCGAGAACAATCTCGGCACTCGCGGGAACTTCCAGATCGATCGTCTCACATTTTACCAACGGGATGGGCGCGCCCTGCAATGCGCCGGCAACTTCAACTTCATTCACATAAGGCGGCAGCTGGACACAGCTGACGAGGGGAATTACCGGTTGCCCCCCGATGGCGACGGCCACAGGCATAGGCCGATTCATCGCTTCATATTTTTGATACATTTGCCCAATATGTTGCTGCAGGGGGAAAAGGCAGCCCAAAGTATTCCGATCGTGAACCATCAGGCGGTACATTCCCCAGTTTACCCACGAGCTGTCCGGATCCTTGGTGATAACCGTATGCCACGTGCCGATATAGCGACCGCCATCGCCGCCATGAATGAGCGGGATAGGAAATTTAAGAACGTCAACGTCATCGCCGAGCATAATGTTCTCTTTGCATGGCCCACTGCTGACGGATACCGGCGGGATCAGTTTCTCTTTACGTTGCAGATAAGTCTGCATAATCTCTTTTGCCGGTGTGCCCGGCGGCAGCCGCAGCGCAAGCGCGGTGCGCGCGAATAATGAATGGCCGGGATGGCGGCTTGCTCCCAACGGCGCGCCCAGCGCGCGAAATCCTCGAGGGTAGCCCTTTACGTTTTCGAAAAGCGCCGCCGGTGCTCCGAGGTCATAACAGCGCCGCGTGATCGCTCCCATCTCTAGATTCCAATCGACTTCCATGCCGATGCGCTGCAGCTCTTCATACTCTTCGAGAATATCCAGGTAATCCCTGAGATCATCAATTTCCATGTCTCATCTCCATCTTTGGCCGCACGGGAAAGCTTGTGGGGCAGGCGCAAGATAATGCACTCACTATCCAGTTTAATAGTTTAAGTGTCAAGTAATTCAACCCGGATTCGACAGTTAAAAGTGAACCCAACGTCCGCGCTCGGTGCAAGCCCGGAACGGCGAAGACATAGAAACGTATCGTTTCAAGATCTTTTTTGGGGCTTGGCCATCTGCTACGCTTTGTCTCCAGACATTACCCTATGCACCGAAGCCAAATGGCCACTACGGGGCACATGCCCATTGTCTTCGCGGTGTAGGGCTTACACCGAGCGCTCTACGCTGCTTCCAAGTGCCGGGTTCAATGCGCGGCCTCACGATACGCTATTTTTATGTGGACAAATCCCCTTGTCTCCTCTATACTTGGCACCTCTTGCATAGAGAGGAGAAGTGTTCATGGCAGACCTAAATAAACCCGCAGGCTCAGGCGCCTATCTCGGGCCGGGAACCAAAATCATCGGCAAGTTACATTTCGACGGACCGGCTACAATCGAGGGTGAGGTTGAGGGCGAAATCGTCGCTGCAGCCAACGTTACCATTGCTCAGGAGGCGACGGTTAAAGGTAAAATCAACGCGTCGTCAATTCTTGTGCAGGGCAAGGTCATGGCGGATATTTCGGCTGAAAAAAGACTTGAGATCCAGCCGCCCGGTTCCGTGATCGGCGACATCAACACGCAGAGTTTGATTATCGGAGACGGCGCAATCCTGGAAGGCCAAGTTTCCATGAAGAAAGAGGCTCGCGTGCTGCCCATTCGCCAAGAAGCAAAAAAAGAAAGCGCCTCGTAGCCATCTCACTCGGCAAACAGCGGCACAATTTTTCTTTCCTTAGCATTGACGAGCCCGCGCGCGGTAATTCGGAGCGCGGGCAAAGTCACGAAAGTCAAAAAAGTTAGCGAGTAGAGTGGTTTGTCGAACGGCGATCCCGATTCCCGTAAACGGTTCTGAATTCGCTTTAGCTTTGCGCCGACTTCCCTCCACGGCAGTAAAGAGAAGATTCCGCCAAATGGAAATTCAAGTTTTTCCAGCAACTGACCACGGTCAACAATCGCAATCCCTCCCCCGCATTCGATCAGCGTATTGGCGCACAGGGCCATATCCTCATCTTTGCTTCCGACAACCAATAGCGCGTTTTCGTCCAGGTTAGTTGTCACGCCGATGGCGCCGAGTTTAGCGCCGAACCCCTTCAAAAATCCCATCGCCGCGCTTCTGGCGCCATGATGACGATCGAAGACGGCGATTTTCAACAGATCCTCATTTAGATCCGCATGCACTGAACCGGCACCCGCGATGACAGTCATGACGCGCTCGGCCGTGATGGTTTGATTAATCAATTCCATGACACGAATTTTTGCCGAGCGCGTAGCGCATGGAATCCGAAATGCCTCCGGCGACACTCGATGTACAGCCAGGCAGTTCAACATCTCCGCCGGCAGGCGGGCGGAAGCGCGGCCGACAAGCGACTCGCCTGTTTTGCCGACCGTCTTTCCCCCGATCAAAGTCGCGTGGACATGGCACTGTTCCAGATCGTCGAGCAATGCCATGTCAGCCCACCGCCCAGGGCCGATGCCGCCTATTTCCTGTTCCAATCCCGAATAAGTGGCGGGGCTGAGCGTCACCGCCTGAATTGCCTGCATCGGAGACAAGCCGAGCGCCACGGCCCGCCGCACCACGTTGTCCATATGGCCGCTCTCCGCCACGTCATCGGGCGCCAGGCTATCGGTAACTAAAATCAACCGCTGCAAATTCACCGCGCGCTCGATCAGGGGTTTCAACGTCGCTTCCAGATCCTGGCGCAACGATCCTTCGCGCAGCATCGTCCAATAGCCCAGGCGCAGCCGTTCAAGCGCATCCTCCAGCCGAATCGGTTCGTGGCACGACGATATTCCAGTCGTCGCAATAGCGCAGAGCTTTTGGTCTCGGGCGCCCGATGTGTGTCCATGGATGATCTGGCCGTTGCGCCGCGCCAGTTCGATGCTTTCAAGTATCTCCTCATCGCATTGCAGCAAACGCATCCAGGACACAATCTCCCCCATCCCGAGAACCCGCGGGTCAGCCAGTGCCTCTTCAATTTCCGTCATCGTCAGCGATGCGGTGTCGCACAACAAGGGGTCCTGCGGCGCCACCATGGAAACCAACGTGTAAACGCGCAGTGGATGGCTTTCTACCTCATCCAGGAAAAACTTTAGCCCGCGGTAGCCGAAAACCGTTGACAGTTCGTCGCATGAGGCAACCAGCGCAGTGGTGCCATGAGGAACGTATGACTGGAGATGTTCGAATGGCCGGCAGTAATGACCTATATGGGTGTGCCCATCGATGAATCCTGGCGCGATATAAAGCCCGCGCGCATCCCAAATGTCTGTCTGCTCACCCCGGGTGTGCGCTGCGCTCGCTCCAACGTAGCAAATGCGGCCGTCGATGACGGCGATTTCCATGCCCTCGAGGATCTCCCCCGAGTACACATTAATCAGCTTCCCGCCGGTAACGAGCAGGTCCGCTTTGATCTCCCCCGTAGCTCCTTGAATCAAGCGCTTTAGATCTCTGCGATTGCAAATCATGCATACCCTTTAACACAGCGGTGCTTTCGTTACCAAAGTTCTAGACGCGAAAAATAAGTCTTGGAATCACCCGAGCCGCCGCAAAATCCAGTCACTGGCGCGCTTCGGGGAGACCAGGGTGATAGTTTCGCAGAGACCCGGTGCGGCTTGAATGGAGTTTGACATTGGAAAAATCCCGAGCTTATTTTAAGCTCAAAAACAGAAAGGCAGAATCTCTATGATCATCGACTGCCACGCCCACCTGGTGCCTCCAGGCTGGTTTCATCCAAATTCGCCAAAATCAATTTTCGACATCGATGGTTTGTTTCGCCAGCAGGACGAGTCCGGCGTCAATATCACCGTCTTCGGCAATAATTGGATTCGCTCACCGGAGGGTTACGATCGCCTCCGGGTGGTACGGGAGTTCAACGAATTCGCGGCTGAAATGTCGGCCAAACATCCCAAGCGCCTGCTGGGCCTCGCCTGCTCTGTTCCTTTTGGGGACGACCAAATCCTCAAGGACACGGAACGAGCCGTGCGGGAATATAAACTCCGAGGTATCATGGTGAACAGCAGCGTGGACGGCGAATATCTCGATTCGCCGCGAGCCACGTCTTTTTTTGAGCTGGCCAGTGATTTGAATGTTCCGCTCTTTATTCATCCGCCCAAGTTTACGATTGGCAACGAAAAGATGGAGATTTTCCGCCTGCCCGAGATGATCGGCAGGCCATTCGATACGACTTTATCCCTGGCGCGCTTTATCTTGAGCGGCGGGTTGGAGAAATTTCCCAAGCTCAAAATGGTTTGCGCCCACGTGGGCGGCGCGCTACCGATGCTGCCAGGCAGGTTGGGCTTCGGTTATGAGCTGAGGAAAGACATGACCTTCGGCCCGTGGGAGCCCGATGTGATCACCAGACCGCCGGCTAGCTACATTCGCCAGCTCTATTTTGATACCGTTTCCCTCCATCCGCCCGCGGTTCAATGTGCCGTCGATACCATCGGCGCCGATCACGTGGTCTTCGGTAGCGATTCGCCGCCGGTGCCGATCGCTCTCAAACGCTCGGTGGACGTGGTCCATGCGCTGAAAATCTCCGCAGAAGATAAGCAAAAAATCTTCGGCGGCAACGCTGCGGCGTTGCTTGGCTTGGCGGCGTAGCGGCGCGTCCATGCCATGAATGGCAAAGAGCTAAGCGGTAAGAGCAAGTCACCGAATGCTCAAAAGGCTCCTTGCTCGCTGCCCCATGCGAAAAAGCGCCGACCCATTGCCATACGTCCGGAGGACTCGCCCGTCATCGGTGTCACTCTTGAAGAGTCCAGGCTAGAAAACGGCTAGAAACCGTGCCCGGTCACTTGAGCGATGATCTGCACCGCGCGCTCAACATCGCGCCGGTCCACGTCGAGGTGGGTCACCATACGAATTTTGCGTGCATCCACGGCTCCGCCCAACACTTTGCGTTGCGCTATTTTTTGCAGGAACTCCGTCGAACTCAGTCCGCTTTGATGGATATCGTAGATGACAATGTTCGTTTGGACTTGCGCCGGATCGATGCCGATCCCGGGAATGTTTGCCAGGCCTTCGGCGAGTATTTTCGCGTTCTCATGGTCGACATAAAGCCGCTGCGGTCCTTCTTCCAACGCCACTAAACCCGCCGCCGCAAGCACGCCCGCTTGCCGCATGCCGCCGCCCAGCATCTTGCGAATGATGCGGCAGCGCTCGATGAATTCTTTCGCTCCGACGATCACCGAGCCGACCGGCGCACCCAGACCTTTGCTAAGACAAAACTGTACCGAATCGAAGCCCCGGGTAATGGCAGCAACGTCCTCGCCTAAATGCACAGCCGCGTTAAATATGCGGGCGCCGTCGAGATGCACTTTAAGGCCGACGTCATGCGCCTTCTCGCATATGGCCTGAGCCAGACGCGTGGGGTAAACCGTGCCGCCCGCCATATTGTGAGTATTCTCAAGCGCGATCAACTGCGTCTGCGGGCGATAATACGCTTTCTCGCGAACGGCAGGCGCGATCTGCGCCCAGGTCATGATGCCCTTGTCAGCCTGTATGACGCGTGGCAGTACGCCAGCAAGTGCGCACATAGAAGCCATTTCATAGTTGTAAACGTGTCCCGAGGCTTCGCAAATCACCTCCTGACCACGGGTGGTCTGCGCCATGATGCAGGTAAGATTTCCCATGCTCCCGGACGGCACAAAGAGACCGGCTTCACGGCCGAAAATCTCAGCGGCCCGGGCTTGCAACCGATTGACGGTTGGATCTTCCAGGTAGACATCGTCGCCGACTTCGGCTTTCGCCATGGCGCGCCGCATCGCCGGCGAGGGCCGGGTGACCGTATCGCTGCGCAGATCGATGACCTTGTCGGCAACAGACATGACTCAGCGCCGGATAGCCCCTTGAACTCTTGAACCTGGAATCTTGAACAAGTTTTGCTCCAATCAGCCTTCGATTTCGCGCATCATCTCCGGTGACAGCCAAGGACGAACAAACGCATGATAAATGCAGTCGTTCTGCAGCCACATAATATCGGCCCTCTGTTTCACCGCCTCGCGCATTTCATTCTGCAGGCGGGCTTCCATGCAATGCTGCTTGATGACCTCCGTCACCATCTGGCCGTGGCCTTCATCGTGGTATTCGTGCGCGCGAAAAAAATCCAGGCTAACGGACGGTATCCATGAATAGTATTTTTCCAACGCTTCCCTTTCTTCCCGCATTCGCTTCGGTCCGCCGCCTTCGAAAACCAATCCGGTTCCGATCGCCACCGCCCAATGGCTCTCCTGGACCAGCGAAACGTACATTTCAAGCGCCGCGCGGATTCCCGGCAACGGTTCGTAACTCAAAATATCTTCGCGGGCAATGCCGAGCCCCTCGGCAAACCGCACCCAAAGATCCCGGTGGCTGGGATATTTGCCGCCGAAAAGGTCTTCCCCTTCTTCTTCAACCATATTTTCAAGCAGCAATCTGCGCAACTCCGGAATCGGACACTTTTGATACCGGATGCCGAAGAAGCGGTGAATGTTGCGAAATTCGTGGAACTGGTTTTTGGCCCACTCCTGGAGCTGTTCTTTGCTGAGCCGCCCGCTGAGAAGGAGCTGGCGGACCGGGTGCGGGTTAGGATGCCGCCGGCGCAATGTCTCCTCCAGATCGGCAATCAGACTCTCCGGGAACAGCAACTCGGCCATGATGGTCTCCTCCTCAGGATACGGATTTTCTCTGGACCCTATCATATCCAAGATCATTTCCCGTGACCAGGTTCCCTTCTCTGCTCTCATATTGTCTTTTCCGCCGGGCTTTACTAGCATGGAGCCGTGACTTCTGTCGCGCTCCGCGCCGTTACAAAAAGGTTCGGCTCCGTGATTGCGGTTGACCAAGCCGATCTGACCGTAAGCCGCGGCGAATTCTTAGTGATCGTCGGGGAGAGCGGCTGCGGCAAAACCACGACGCTGCGCTTGATCGCGGGCCTCGAAACGCCGGACAGCGGCACCCTATTCATCGACGACATTCCCGTCAACGACGTGCCGCCGGGAAAGCGCGGCGTCCAAATGATCTTTCAAAATTACGCTCTTTGGCCCCACATGAAAATCTGGGACGAGCGCCGCTACAGCAATCTCAGCCTGCCACTGAAGATTCGCAACTGGTCGACTGCCAATATCGGCGCCTTTCTTCGACCTTTGGCGCAGCGCATCGGCATCGATCCGACTTTGTTCCAACGCAAACCCGCGGAGCTTTCCGGAGGGCAGCAGCAGCGGGTCGCCGTCGCCCGCGCCATGACTACGGCGCCACGCATTTTGCTCATGGACGAGCCGCTCAACAACATTGACCCACCGAACCGGCTTAAGATGCGCGGAGAAATATTGAAATTTCATCAGGAGCATCGGCTCACCACGATTTATGTGACGCATAATCTGGCGGACGGCGTCGCCTTGGCGGATCGCATCGCCGTAATGCGCGAAGGGCGTTTTGAACAGGTTGATCGCGTCGAAACTTTGATCCGCCGGCCTGCGACGGATTACGTTGCGGATTTTTTTAAGGCCGAGCAACTCGGCCAGCGAACTCATTTTATCGAGACGCCGACATGAGAAAATGGCCCGCCGTCGTGGTGCTGGTCCTGGCTGTTTTGGGCGCGCGCGCCGTCCAAGGGGCGTGTCGCGATCCCGATGTGGCGTCGCGTTTCTGGAGCCAAGCACACGCGGCGGAGCCGGACGCCGTGATTGAATATTTCGGCCATAACTTTTTTCAGATCACGTCAAAGCGCGGCACAAAAATCATCACGGATCCGCTCGCCCCCGGCATGCATCCCACCCCGGTTGTAACTCCTAACGTCATCACGGTCGGCCGGGAGCATCCCAACCATAACTATGTTGCGCTCGCCCGTGGAAACCCGATTATTCTGCGCGGACTGGCAAATTACGGCGCCGAATGGAACAAAATCAGCACGACGGTCGGTGATGTTTTCATTTATTCGGTGCCGATCTACCAGCAACAATTCGGTAATGCTCTGAAAGGCGCCGCTTTCGTGTTCGATTTGGGGACGGTGTGCATCGCGCACCTGGGTGATCTGAGCCATAAACTGACCCCCGAAGAGCTTAAAGCTTTCGGTAAAGTGGACGTCGCCATGATTCCCATCGGCGGGACATTCACCATGCCGCCCGATACCGCCAGAGAGGTACTGGGGCAGCTCAAACCAAAGATCGCGATCCCCATGCACTACCGAGAGGACGTCTCGCTTCTCAGTATGTTTTTAACGGGCTTTAAGAACCGGCACTTGCCGGGCAACACGCTCGTAGTGAGCAAAGCGACACTCCCCCCACCGACGGAAATTGTCGTCCTCACCCCGTACGGTGGCGGCTTTGGCCGCGGCGACTGATCGCATGACGAAATCGACTACCCGCATCGTGCTGCGGTGGATCAACACCCGCGCGGCTCAGATTTTGAAGGCTTCGGTGGTTTCGCCCGCGAACAACTCATCGAGATCGAGTTTTTGCTTGATCAGGCCCTGTTCATAGAGATAGCCGTGGAGCGTTTCCAGGTTGTGGCGGTTCGGCGCCAGCCCGTACGGCCAGTAATCTGCGGTCATCAAATCCCTTGTCTGCTCGTATTCGGCCGATGTCCACGGCAGACTGATGCGTAGGATGTTGGTGTCGTAAAGTTCACGCATGCATAGCTCTTTCGCTGCACAAAAAGCTTTATAAAGCGTCTGCGCCACCCACCGCTGTTTTTCATAAATCGACCTTTTGATCACGATCACGTGCATGATCGGAAACAGGCCGGTCTTGCGAAAATAGTCCATTTCGACTTTTTTGTAGCTGGGAAACAGGCGGCGCACGCGCGCTGAATTCTCGACAAAGCAGGTCGGCATGCGCGGCGACATCATAGCGTCAATTTCTCCGCTCTGGATCATCTCATTGAGCGTTCGATCCGATCGGGTTTCCAGTCGAATGCCGGGCGGCATTTCGAAATCGACCCGGTCCTTTCGTCCCGGCTGCTCTTCGCCCGCCTGAATCCAATGAATTTCACTCGGCGCAATCCCATATTCGTGCTCAAAGAGTCCGCGCAGCCAGACCGCTGCCGTCATGCTGTACTCCGGCACGCCCACGCGCTTGCCTCTAAGATCTTCCGGCTTGTCAATTCCCGCGGCGCTATGGACAAAAATGCAGCGGTGACGAAAAGTTCGTGAGGGAAACACCGGAATACCGACGAACGGGCGTCGTCCCCGTGCCGCCGCGATGAGAAACGCTCCCATCGACAACTCAGAAACGTCGAACTCCTCGTATTTCATCATGCGCCAGAAGATTTCTTCAACCGGCATGACCAGATAATTAAGCTCGATTCCCTCCGGCTTGATGCGGCCGTCCTTAAGGGGTCGCGTGCGATCGTAATCTTCACTGGCCACGGTGAGAAGAAGGTTGCCCATGCGTGAATCGTCCTTGAAACTTTTTAGGATTGTGCTTCGCTGACTGATCTGGTGAAGCGCGCAACTTCTTTGACGAAACCTTCGCGTCCCTGGCGCGCCAACAGGCCACTCAAGTAGGCGCTGCCAAGACAAATGCCTGTCACCCCGGCCTGGACATAATCTTTGACGTTATCCAAGGCCACCCCACCCGAGACCATAAAACGGATTTCCGGGAATGGGCCGGACATTTGACGAATGAAATAAGCCCCGCCAAGGCAATCGGCGGGAAAAATTTTAACGAGATCGACGCCAGCGCGGGCGGCGGTGATGATCTCCGTGGGCGTCGCAGCGCCGGGGAAACAAGCAATGCCGGCGTCATGGCAGACTGGGACAAGATCCAGCTCCAGTGAGGGGGCGACCACAAATTCGGCACCGGCGGCGATGGCGGCCCGTGCCTGGTCGCGCGACAAAACCGTGCCCGCGCCGACGTGAAACTGAGGCCGCTGCGCCAAAGCCTCGATGACCTTCAGCGCCCCGGGAACACTGAAAGTGATTTCAACGAATTTGACTCCGGCGTCCGCCGCCGCGGCCGCGGTCGTCAGCGCCTCATCCGCCGTTTTAGAGCGAATCACCGCAACCAACCGGCCCCGATGTAATTCGCCCAGCAGCTCATTTCTGTCCATAGAGCAGTCCTCAGCCTCTATTATTTATGGCCTCCCGATTGAGGTACAGGGAGTACGGTTCAAGGTTCCAGGTTCAACGTTCAACTGGCTCCAAAACCTTGAACTTTGAACTCTAAACCCGCATCCTCGCACTTCCACCCTCACCTATCGATCGCGAAAGTGTCATCGCTTTTGTCGCTTATGTGCGACTAATCCGGCTCAGCTCAAGCTCAATCCGCCGTCTACGATAAGCGTCTGGCCGGTGACAAAATCACCGCCGGTGACCAATCCCAGGATGGCCGCTGCGATATCATCGGGCGTGGCGATCCGCTGCAA
>Ga0316628_100003648_pt1 | contig 11897 bp, 12 predicted proteins | sample OWC_Aug_M2_C1_D5_FD_207648 | JGI IMG/M metagenome (GOLD analysis project Ga0316628, IMG submission 207648) | Wetland soil microbial communities from Old Woman Creek delta, Ohio, United States - OWC_Aug_M2_C1_D5_C | ecosystem: Environmental > Terrestrial > Soil > Wetlands | place: USA: Ohio...
TTGTAAAAACCTTTTTTGGCCAGTTCGATGAAGTTATTGACGTGGTTGGGTGCGACTTCGGGGAAAAACTTTAAAGTAATATCTCCTAATTTTGTGCGGATGATCGCTTGCTGTTCAGACATCTTCTTGACCTCCTCGAACGAGAATTTTTTGTATCGCACGTCTTGTGAAAAAGATTCGGACATGAATAGCGTTAGGGAAAGCACAAAACATAACAGGATGAGCATAAGCTTTTTCATTTAATCGCCTCTCTCTTTTTTCGGATTTAGACTCCATTCGCAGGGCTGCGGCCAGATCTTCATGTTATCGCTGTCCTGCTGTGAGAAATTCTGGTTCTCCCTTCGTCTCTCACTTCTTTTCTGTCGGGTAACCGGCTTTATCCCATTCCCTCCAGCCACCTTTGAGGGCATAAACCTTCGTATATCCCATTCCCATCAGCTTTTGTGCCACACTGGCACTGGTGCCTTCGTCGTGTCAAGAGCAGTAGAAGACGAGGGTCTTGTCCTTGGGATACTTGTTCGCCCAAGAGTCAATAGCTTCGGGATCTTCTCGAACGGCCCCTTTAATTTTCAAATCACTACCCGTCCAGTCCCTGCCGTAACGGACATCAATGATGACCAAATTGGGGTTGTCGAGCATTGCCCTGAGCTCCTCCTTGGTCATTCTGGGGACATCCGTAAACTCTGCCAACGCCGCGCATCCCACAAGCATGAAAAAAATGGACAGGGAGGCCACGATTAGTCTCTTTTTCATCCTATCGCTCCTTTCATAAATGGGCAATTCGTTCAACCAAAAAATTGGATATAGGTTAAACTTAACAAACGAAAACTCCAAAATCAACCCGATGCCCCCCACCCTATTCGTTTGGCTGAAACTTTGGCGAGTCGGTCGACCCAGAGGCTCTCGAAGGTCCCTTCGGCAGTGAGCTCAGGGTCGGACTGCTCAGCCGAGCCCCTCACGACGAACCCCTCTCCCTCTGCTTGCCGGCAGGTCCCGAACTTAGTATGGTACAAGGTAAGCACGCAAGGGGAGAGGGGGTAAGGCGGAACATTGTGTCGTCGTCAGAGAGGGAAAAGGTGCTTACGGGAGCAAAAATCGCTTGTTTACGCATGAAAATTTTGGTATCTATAATATTTGAGAGTGGAAGGTGGAACGTGGAGAGTGGTATTTCAAGATCAACTCTCCACTTTCTATATTCGACCTTCCAAAACGAAGGAGGTGGTTGGTCGTGATCAGTGTTCCAGCCCATAAAGTACGACAGTTTGGAGTGGAGTTTTATCAGACCTCTTTTACATCCGGCGACATCCAAAAGTTGGTCCAATTTGAGGTGTTAAATTATCCAACCCTTGGGGAGGAGGAGAAACCACGAAAGGCCGGGAAAACCTCGGCCATCAATTGGGAGTTGCTGGAAAGACGGATCGGGAAGAGTGAGGCTGCCTTTCAGAGGCCGATGATTCGGAAGAAGATTCGTGAATTGGTCCAGTATTATTCGGATTGTCAGGAGGCACGCAATCTGCCCGCCATTCCGGGAGCAGTGATTATGATCACGGAGAAACGGCTCAAATTTTCACCCATCGGGAAGAACCCCAATCTGGGGATGCTTCAGATCCCGGAAGAAACCGGAATCTTGAGGTGTCTGGATGGTCAACACCGACTGTTAGCCCTCAGCGCTCAAACCGAAAAGGATGTGGAGATCGATGTCCCCGCCGTCCTCTTCGACAGCCTGGATCCTCGTCAGACTGTCGAGCTTTTTGTCACGATCAATGCCAAACATACCCGGCTCAATCCCTCTCATCTGATTTCGTTGGCGGGCCGGAGGCTTTACGCGGACCGGTATCAAGCCTTGGCTCATGACATCATCCGTGAGCTCAACGAGGAGGAGAGTTCTCCCTTACGGGGGGAGGTCAAAATATTGGGGGTCGGGAGGGGCAGAGTTTCCCAAGCCTCTCTGGCCGATGAGATGGTAGACCTTTTTAGTAACATTGAGAAACTCGGAGGGAAGGAGCGATTTAAGGATTTCGAGCAGAACGGGAGGCGATTCTTTCTAAACTACATGAAGGCCATTTTAGCGCTCTTTCCAAAGGCCTGGTCAGGCCGAAAATATAGCATTAAGACCGGAGCAGCCCTCCGGGCCTTCGTTCGTGTGAGTCCTGATATCATGGCACGATCAAAGGAGTTGAAAAATGACTCCTTCGACTATTTTGGCATCCGGGAGGCGATCAAACCCTGGGGGGATAGGATTGGCGAAAGCCGGTTCGAGACAGAGGGAGAGTGGCGGAAGAAGCTGGCAGGTGGGACAAGGGGGACGGTAGAACTCCTCACCCGGGAGCTCCGGGATGGCTTGAAGGTCTAATAAAAAAATCCACCGAACTCATTGGGCTCGATGGATTCTTTTGGGAAAAGGGTTAATGAGGAGGAAAGAGTTTTCTTCTGTTCTTGATGACAACTATACACCATCAACATTAAAAGAAGATTAAAATAAGGTTAAAAGTTTCTAATCTCTTACCCCTGTTTGCTGGGCAAACAGGCCCAGATTTTACCCCTTGGGGGTCGTCAGGAATGGAGGTGGCTAATGGAAGAGGAAAGGAAGCTGACAGAAGAAGAATTTATTCTCCAGGCAATTAAGAGATTAAGAAAAGATCCATTCCGTGGCATTCATACTGTCTACAGCGGTTTTAATGAGGCCTTCAGAAAATATTTCGGAACAAACCCGGTGGAGGCCACTTCCAGATTGGCAGCTGAAGGAAAGGTCGAAACAAGGCCCTTTAAAGGAGGGGCGATGCTTTTCCTTCCCGGAGAGGCTCCGAAGAGACCTGCTGTCGAAGAGATCATTCAATTGATATTGGGATCCGAGAACCCATCCCTCTCTGAAGAAGAGTTCGTCACCGAGGGGATAAAAAAATTAAGAAAGGAACCTTACAAGGGGATCCATAGTGTTTTCAGCGGGCTCAATGAGGCTTTCCGAAAGCATTTCAACAAAGATCCTATTGAATTCACAGGTAAAATGGCTTCCGTCGGAAAGATTGAAATCATCCCAATAAGGAGTGGCAAAGGGGTGATGCTCTACTTGCCTGGCGAAGGGCCCCGAGGAAAGAAAACCGACGAAGCCCTGAAGAAGATTTTGGGGTAGTGGGGACACATCCCATTTTTAAGGTAGGCATTCGAAGTGAATAGGCATGATGAAAAAATGGGATGTGTCCCCATTTTATGCGGGGATTGTCCGTTCTTTGGCCCATTCCCGGAGAGAAGAGATCTCTTCTTGCTTCAGCAAAGCAAGCGGCTTTGTTAAGCCTATTTGTTCAAGGACAAGAGCTGTTGAAACGGGTTCCTTTCGGCTCGATGCTCGATAAAGCGCCGAGATAAGGGCCTGCTCAATCTCTGCCCCACTGAAATCCGCCGCTCTTTCAGCCAATAATTTACAATCGAACTTTTCAGGATCAAGGCCCCTTTTCCGGAGATGAATGGTGAAAAGAGACATTCTTATTTCCTGATCGGGAAGATCGACAAAAAATATTTCATCAAAACGCCCTTTTCTTAGGAATTCCGGCGGCAGACGATAGATGTCATTGGCCGTGGCGGCCAAAAAGCACCTGGATTTCCGTTCCTGCATCCAAGTGAGGAAAGTTGCGAGAACCCTTTGAGAAACGCCTCCGTCCGATTCTCCTGCCGACGCCGCAAAGCCTTTTTCGATTTCATCGATCCACAAGCACAATGGAGAAAGCTTATCGACCGTGGCTAAGCCTCTTCTGAGATTCTGTTCTGTCTGCCCGATGTATTGACCGTAAAGTCTTCCGATGTCGAGTCGATAAAGAGGCAATCCCAATTCCTTGGCGATAGCTTTAACAGACAGACTTTTTCCACAACCCTGTACTCCCATCAGGAGGACACCCCGGGGAGGGGGGAGAGAAGAGGTCGTCCCGATGAAACTCTCTTTGCGCTCATTGAGCCAGCGTTTTAAGTTGTCGAAATTTGCGATGTTCTCTTTATCCTCGGTGATGCAAAATTCGAGTAATCCCTCCTGATCAAACAGCTTCTTCTTATAGGACTCGACGGTTCTCAGGTCTTTGATGTCGATGAGGCGATCGTCGATGAAACACTGGTGAATGACATTTCTGATCTGTTGGATCGATAGCCCTTTCAGAGATTTGATGATTTTCTTCATCTCATCGACGGTCAAGGAGACTCTTCCTTTCTCGTCTTTGATTAACTCATTAAACATGCCTTTCAGCACGGAGGCGATTTCCTGTTCGTCGGGATACCCGCCCACGATGTGAGCTGCATCGGGCTCGATATCCTTTGGAAGATTATACTCGGGACCAAGAAGAATGATCGTGATTTTTGTGTTCTTGATCAGATTCACTAAATCCTTAAACAACCTAAGAATGATCGAATTTTCAAGGTGCTTATCAAAATCTTTAAAAACGAATAACCCCGCTTCAGATCGATCCGATTTGATCAAGGAAAGAACGGTCATGATCATTTTTCCCGGATCGCCTGTTTGATAGTAGGGATTCTCATTAAAACCTCTCTGAAGGCCTCCGGTCACGGACCATTGGTAAAAAATGAGGCCTAACTGACTGGTGATCTGCCTGAGCTGGTTTACCACATATTCCTCGTCGATCGATTCTACGAAAATGACCGGATATTTTGACTTGATTAGGAGAGCAAGCTCATCGTTTGCAAGCATTTTTCGTTCCTTTGAAAGAGGGGATTTGTTTCAGCGAGGGGTGGTCATTTCCTCCAAGGATTTTTTATAAACATCAAACGTTCTTGAATCGAAGAGGACGAACCGAACAAGCTTGATTTCGGGGTGGTTCTTCAGATAGTCCATCACCGTCCTCAATGCAATTCGGGAGGCCTCTTCCACCGGGTACCCGTAAATTCCAGTGCTGATGGATGGGAAAGCAACCGAGGAAATCTTATTCTGGGTGCACAGTTCCAGACTTTTTCGATATGCGCTCGACAAGAGTTCAGGATCTTTCGGAGACCCTGAATATCTCGGCCCCACGGCATGGATCACAAACTTGGCCTTGAGATTCCCGCCGCTGGTCATGACCGCTGAACCCGTCGGGCACCCCTTATACTTTGCTCTCAATTCCGACATGATAGAGACCCCGCCCGCCCTGTGGATGGCGCCATCCACTCCGCCTCCTCCTGCGAGAGCAGAATTGGCAGCATTTCCGATGGCCTCGGTGTCCTGCAGAGTAATATCGCCCTGTACGACTTCCAATGCTGATTGATGAACGCTGACTTTCATCTTGGTCGCCTCCCGTCCAAGGTCTAAAATCTGGATCACATATGCATACCAAAAAGAGTTGACATCGTCAATACACAGAGTTAACTTTCGAAGCGATGAAAGCAATCCGCTATGGCTGGGTGATTGTCGGAGTGGGAGTCCTCGTCAAGATGACAGGCTTGGGGTTTGGCCGGTTTGCCTATCCCATGCTCTTGCCCAATATGAGAGAATCGCTCTCCTTCAACTACAGCGAGATGGGGCTTCTAAGCGGAGCCATCATGCTGGGGTACCTTCTCTTTTCTCTCATTGGTGGAATGTTGGCAACACGATTCGGACCCAAGAGGATTGCGGTCGTCTCTCTGCTGTGTGGGGCACTTTCCATGTTCTTCCTTAGCAGATTATCAGGATTCTCTCCTCTTCTCTTCTTCAGCTTTGCCATGGGAGCGGGGGCTGCGGGTTCTCACATCTCCATGACCACTTTACCCATGGTATGGTTTGAAGACCGGAGACTGGGCAGGGCTCTTGGTGTCGTAACAGGGGGGACGGGCGTCGGCATTATTGTCACAGGTCTCCTGCTTCCCTATCTTTTGCTCAGTTTGGGGAAAGAGGCATGGAGACAGTGCTGGTTCCTTCTGGCATTGATCACCTTTTTTGTCGCTCTCATCGCTTGGATATTATTGAGAGAAAAACCGGGTCCGATCACCGTCCTTCCTTCCAGTCTTGATGGAGATAGAAAATCCCACATTTCTAAGAGAGAGAGGAATGACCTCCCCCTGAAAGCGATCTTTATTATCTATTTCATCTTTGGATTTTCTTATAATATCTATGCGACTTACTTTGTCGCCTATATGGTCGAGGAGATTCGACTGACAGCGAAAACGGCAGGAGATATTTGGGCCCTCTTCGGTTGGATGTGTATGGGCAGCGGGTTCATTTGGGGATTTGTCTCGGACCGTTTGGGTCGGCGAAAGGCACTGCTCTGGAACAATGGGATCATTTCGCTTTCAGTCCTCCTTCCTCTTTTCTTATATCAGCCTTTCTTCATGGGTTTTTCTGCCTTTCTTTTCGGGGGGACGTTTTTAGGAACGGTCACTGTGGTGGCGGCATCCGTTGGAGACCGGATAGGTGAAAAAAGGGCTTCTGTCTATGGATTGGTCACCTTAATCCATGGCATCGGGCAATTCTTGGGGACGATCTCTGGGGGGTATCTTAAGGATCTGACAGGTTCCTTTCAATTAACCCTAATGGTTTCCCTGGCAGGCTTTCTGCTCTGTCTTGTCCTGACAGCCGTAAATAAAAAAGGGTGAGACAACTCTCACCCTGAATGGCTCAAGAACTCTGTAGCTAAGAACTAAGGATCTTCCACGAGGGTTTGATAAAACGATTTTTTGAGAAATTTAAAAGACCCCCAGAATCTATCAAAGACTTCGATGGCCGAAGGGTCATAAGTCCCTTCAATCGGCCGCCATTGCGTAAGATAGAAAGCGACCACCCGATCCCCTCTTTTTCCGAAAACAACTTTTGACTTGACCTTCTCTTTCTTGACAGGGTCCTTGCCTTCCGCCATCACGGCCAGTCCTTCTCCCCCGAGCAGATTGACCTTCTTCTTTTCCAATATTTGCATATCCGCAATCATCGCCGTGGACCACAGATAACGCCTAAAAAATTCCCCTCCTCGTTCGCCGAGTTCATTTGAACAACCGAAAGGCTCCTCGTCATAGACGAACATGGACTGAGAAGGGAACGGACCCGAGTCCACTTTCAAGAATCCAAAACCGAATTCACCTCCCACCTCGACTTGAATGACTTTCCATTCGGAGGGAGGTGGCTTAAATTCAAACTCATCATTCCAGATGACCGTGCCCTGCTGGCTGAATTTGTACGGTCTCTGGGTGGTTTCCGGGGTGGCACATGCAGAAACCATCATGCCCATCCACACAAAACATAGAAGCACTCCAACGTGTCTTTTCATGGCTTCCCTCCTTCCTTGTTCATTTTCTTGAGAAAGAGGAGAATATCTTTGAAGTCGGGCGAACCATCTTTTGCATAACGTATGATTCCCTTCTTATCAATGATCACTGTCCTCCTGCTGAAAACCGGAAAACCTTTTATCTCAGGGGAGGGTCCCACCCCAAAAAAGGCCCCTAAGAATCCGGTTACATTTGAAAGGAGAGGAAAGGTCAAATCCAGACTTTTTGCCCAATATTTTAACGTGGTCACATCATCGACACTGACGCCCAAGACCCGGGCGTTAAAGCGGTCATACAGGGGAAGATTCCTCTGATGACCCTCCATTTCGCCAGTTCAGACGGGAGTAAAAGCAGCCGGAAAAAATGTGATGATCAGGTAGTGTTTCCCATAGTACTCATTGAGATAGCTGATCAGCCGGTCATGGGTGGATGGGAGGGAAAAGTAGAGTGTCTCCTCACCAACTATCTCAACCTTCTTCTCAGCATCCGCATTGCGAAAAGAGAAAAGAATTAGAAAGATAACCAGTAAACAGATCCATCCGTAAAGTCTCTCTCTTCTCATGAACCCCTCCTTTCTTCTGCTTTCTGTATTCTATAGCCCTTTTGGGGATATTGCAATCCCTGCCATGGCGAGGGTCCTTTGGGAATGTTTCACACAGAATGACACGCTGAAGCTAACCCCTCCGTTGGTCGATTGAAACAGGCGAGCTTATCGTTTCTTCGCTGGTGCGGCAAAACCTGTCACCACATAGGTTAACCCCCAGCGTTGCTGGTCGGAGTATTGAGGCCATGCGATCATCGCTGAACCCGGAATTCCCTTCGAGATCACTTCAAAGACCTTCTCCAGATTTCCTTTTGCATTCGGCCATTCTCTGAAAGGTTTCTGGAAGTCTGTCGGTGGAGGTTTGAGGGCGGCGCCCGCTGGTCCTTTCCCATCACCTTTGTCACCATGGCAAGAGGCGCACGCCTGTTCAAAGATTTTTTTGCCCTCCTTCAGCAGTTCAGGCGTCTTTTTGGGGGGTTTGGAATATCCATTGGAAGCAAGGAGGAAGAAAAATCCAACGACGGCGACAACGATCCATAACCTCTTCTTCATTTCAACTCTCCCTCTGATTAAGATTTCTTTCGCTTGACCTCGGATGTCTGAGCTTTAGGGATTTCCTTCCAGGCTACTCAAAATTGTCAGAGAAGGGAATAGGGTGAATCCCGTATTTCAGGAATTGAAGACCCGTATTTTTAAGTCAGACGATGACAACGATGAAACAACCTCACTTTGATCTGATTCCTCTTACGTGGAGAGCTACCGACCTGGGCAACCCTCCACGTTAAGAATGCGAGCCCAGTTCCCAGAGGCATGCGCCTCTTGAGCGCGTTTCCAAACGAGCTCTCCGGAACCCGGTCTTCTCTTTGAGACTAATTCGGCTCCTCAGGAGATGGATACGTGATTTGGGTGCCGTCGATGCGAGCCCATGGCGTGATCTCATGGGGTTGCCGTTTTTTGGAGCTCATGATGTGTTCCACGTTGATGCCCCGGACCTTGAGCGCATCGGCAACCAGGGAGCGATGACAGCGCCAGGGCACGGCTTCCGCACACATCAAAGCGACCTGCTGGCGATTTGCGAGTTGAACCAACCTCTCCAGACTCCTTTCAAACTCCTCGCTCTGCATATAGTCAGCAAAGCCCCTGAAGGACGAGTTACGCCACCCGGTGTTGATTGAATCAGGCCGTGTATGGCGCAGTCCTCCGAGACCTGTTGCATGGACGTACCCTATCCTTGCCGCTTTCAGCTGATCCGGCAAGGTTTCTCGATTAAATTGAGGGTTGTGACGTGAGCGCGGTATGGTGCGGATGTCCACCACTTTGTGAACTGAATTTTCTTTGAGCAGACCGATGAAAGATTCCAGAGGCTTGGTGGAATGTCCTATAGTGAAAACGGTAGGGGACCGTTTTTCGCGCATGTTCCCCCTTTTCGCGATCGATGGCTTCCGGGTGGAAGCCAAAACCCGACGCCGGACCGATTCCATTTGTTGATTCGATATTCGATTCATTTTCAGTGGCGGTACGGTCCTCTACTCTTGTCTCACCATAGGGTCACTTATCAAAGTGAAATAGAAGAGACGATGCGCGTAATGACAGAAAGAACGGACGATGGCAAAAGGCCAAGCCAAAGGATGAGGATGAGCACTGTGATACCGGCGATGCGAGCGGGGAGGTCAAGATCCGGAGTGGCAAGCCTTCGCTCCATCGGTTGCATAAAGAGGGCAACGATGACCTTAAAATAAAAGTAGATCGACACGATCGCGGTGACCATCCCAAGGATTGCCAGGACGATAAAACGGGCCTCAAGAACAGCTCGGAACAGGATAAATTTGCCCATAAAACCGGCCGTGGGAGGCAATCCGGCCAGTGAAACGAGGCAAATGGAGAGAAGGGTAGATCTCCAGGGATGAACGTAAGCCAGCCCCCTGAAATCGTCTAAAACGTCGAGATCCTCTTCTTCTGCTGAAAGGGTTGCCAGGGTACCGAAGGCCCCGAGGTCCATCAAGGCATAGACGGTGAGGTAGAACATGATGGCGAAAACGCCGCTTTGCCTGACGGCGAGAAGTGTCATCAACAAATACCCCATCTGAGCGATGGATGAGTAGGCTAAAAGCCTTTTTACCCGGACTTGGGCCAACGCTGTGATATTGCCAACGGCCATGGTCAGAAATGCCAGTATCCAGAAGACGAATACGGAGCCGTTCCATGATGCGCTTCCGGAGTAGTAGTAAGCAAATCGCAAGAGTGCGCTGAAGAGAGCAACTTTTGAGCCCGCGGCCAGAAATGCGGTCACTGGCGCCGGGGCCCCTTGGTAAACATCGGGGGTCCACAGGTGCAAAGGGACCATAGAAATCTTAAAACCGATGCCGATCAAAATAAGGCTTAAGCCGAGCAGCATGGCCGGATGGCCGGTTGCTTGGACATCGGCAGACAGGCTTTGGAGGATATCCATCTTCCCTGTCATTGCGTAGACCATGGCGATGCCGAAGGTGAGAAAGGCACTCGACACGGCTCCCATAATGAAATATTTCAAACCCGCTTCGCCGGATCCTGGTTGTCCTTTTCGAATTGCAATGAGAACATAAAAGGAGAGTGAGAGCATTTCCAAACCCAGGAAGAAAATCAACCAATGGAGAGCGCTTGAAACCAGAATCATTCCCAGCGCACTCAAGAGAAGGAGCCCGTAGAATTCATCCCCGCCCAAACCCCGAATCTTTGCATAGTGATAGGAGAAGAGTAGGCTCAGGGTGGTGATGAGTGTGAGAAGAAGCGTAAAGAACCGACCATACCCGCCTGTCTCCACCATCGCCAAAAATTGCGGCTGCTCTGGTCTGAGCAAGAGAGTTGCTGCGCCGGCCGCGATGGCTGTAGCGAGGGCAACTCCGAAGAGTAATCCCTGAGGTCGTTGTTTCCAGAAGCCACCTAAGCAGAAAACGAGAAATCCTCCTCCGGCGAAGAGCAGGAGAGGAAGAATGTCAATCCAATTCGGCTGCATCAATTTCCCTCAAAAGAGTTTAGACTGCCTAACATTAACTTCAGACGTTTTCGTTACTTGAAATTTTAGTCACTCTCTTTTTTCTATTTCAAAAAGCCTGTCAGAGTCTCTACCGGTCCCATCAACAGATTTAGAATAGGCTGGGGATGAAACCCGATCAAAAGAACCGCGGCAGCCAGAGGCGCCAGAACGATCACCTCACGAACGGTGAGGTCGGCAGGAGGCTGTGCTTTTAACTTTTCATTTCGTGTTTCTTCGAAAACCGTCTTTTGCACCGCGGCCAGGACGTAAATCACAGTCAGGACGAGTCCCGCAAAACCAAACCACGTCACGATCGGCCATGCTTTCATCGTACCGACAAGAACCAGGAATTCGCCGACGAAGTTATTCAGTCCCGGCAACCCAAGCGAGGCCATCCCGAAAAAGAGAAAGAACGCGCTAAAAACGGGCATCCTCTTCCAGAGACCTCCGAAATCTGCAATTTCCCTCGTGTGAACACGCGCATCCAGCATCCCGACGAGAATGAAGAGTGCGGAAGTTGTCAGACCGTGATTGATCATCTGCAGAGCGGCTCCGGAGAGTGTGATCGTATTCCAGACAGCGATTCCAATGACGATGATCCCCATATGGCCGACGCTCGAGTAGGCAATGAGACGCTTGAGGTCCCTTTGGGCCAGGGCGATCCACGCTGCATAAAACAGCCCGACCAGACCCAAAACCAACAAAAGGGGCACGGAGAATCTGGCCGCATCAGGAAAGAGGGGAAACCCGAAACGCAGGAGGGCATAGGCGCCTGTCTTTAGCAGCAAACCGGCCAAGATCACGCTTCCTGCGGTCGGAGCCTGTGTGTGGGCATCGGGGAGCCATGTGTGAACCGGGAAGATAGGGATCTTTATCGCAAAGGCCAGGAGAAAAGCGGTGTAAAGCCAGAACCCCGTAGAAGGCCGGAGAGGCGTTTGGATCAACTGGTAAAGAGAGAAGGTATATTGACCGGCCTGGGCGCCATGGATCAAATAGAGGCCGATCAGGGCGATCAACATAAACAGACTCCCGACCAGGGTGAAAAGGATGAATTTGACCGTCGCGTACACCCGCTCTTTATGGCCCCAGATGCCGATCAGAAAGAACATGGGAATGATTTGTATCTCCCAGAAC
>Ga0316628_100003649_pt1 | contig 11895 bp, 10 predicted proteins | sample OWC_Aug_M2_C1_D5_FD_207648 | JGI IMG/M metagenome (GOLD analysis project Ga0316628, IMG submission 207648) | Wetland soil microbial communities from Old Woman Creek delta, Ohio, United States - OWC_Aug_M2_C1_D5_C | ecosystem: Environmental > Terrestrial > Soil > Wetlands | place: USA: Ohio...
GCGCGCTGGTCATCTACGCTTTCTTCCGCCGCAAGCACTGGTTCTAACGCGCCTCAAATCCAAGCCACGGGAGCCCCCCTGCGTTTCGTCGCGCCTGCGGGAAAGCCGGATATGCTATTCTATCGCTGCCCGAGTGGCCGGGCTCAGGACCACGCGGAGGGTCTGAGGCCCCGGACCGAAACCTGAAGCGAGCTCGGAACACCAACTGAAGTTGCGAGGGCTCGCGTCTTGTTAGTTGGCAAGCGAGGTAGATGATGGCAAAGAAAGTCGACCCCGCATATCTCCGGCGAAGCTCCCGCGTCAATGTCCGAATCCCGGTGAAAATCTCCGGGGCGCTGCCTGGTAACCAATCCTTCGCGGAGGACACGTTTGTTTTCACCGTCAGCAAGTACGGCGCGAAAATCCAGACCCGGCAACCCTTGAAAGTGGGAATGCAATTGAAACTGCAACCTGCCAACCGCCGCAACAGCGCCATCTTCAAGGTGGTGTGGACGGGGCGCGAAGGATCCCCGCGCCAGGGCGAGGCGGGAATCGAATACGTGGAGGTTTCAAACCTCCTCGGTATCACCTTTCCGGAGTAGATTTTCCTTTGGCCCACTCCATCGACGAGAGCGATCAGCCGCAGCAGCGCGTGAAGGCCAGCATCCCGGTTCGGGTGCGCGGCATGTCGACGCGGCACAAGTTCTTCGACGAAGCCTCGGAGACCAGTTATGTGGGAAAGTCCTCGCTAATCACGCGCATTCAGAGTTTTGTGGATCTGGAGACCGAACTCCACGTCGTCAACCTCAACAACAACCTCGGGGGCACGTACCGCGTCACGTGGTTCAACCTCGAGGGGCAGGAGGGCTGGCACGACGTCGGCCTGGAGCTGATCGAGGCGGAAGCGAACGTCTGGGAAATCGCCGTTCCTTCCGGCGACGAAGCTCCGGTTGCGCCCTTCCCTCACGCCTGGCTCCAGTGTCAGCGCTGCCACGGAGGAAAGCTCGCACCCGTTCCCGAGGCCGAGGTGGAATTTATCTCGGACGGCTTTGTCATCTCGCGCCCGTGCGACACGTGCAAGGCGACGACCCCATGGGGATTCACTCCGGCGGTGGACAGCAAGCCCTCCGACGGTGAAGGCGGAAAGGAAATGCGCACTACGGGGCGCGCCCCGCTCAATATGAAGGTCAAAGTGTTGCGCGGCAGCTATGGCAGCGCCCTCGAAGACATCTGCGAGACGATCAACATCTCTCGAACCGGCGCGTGCTTCCTCTCTCAGAAGGGGTACAAAGTTGGAGAGCAGGTCAAGGTGATTCTTCCTTTTAAGGAAGGCGACATCTCCATTCCGGTTCCCGCCCGCGTCGTCCGGGTGGATAAGACCAAAGATGGCTCGTTCAATTCCGTCGCCGTCCAGCTCGAGGCGCAGAAAAGTTGAGGGCAGTTCTCGCCGTGCTCGGCTCGGAATTGGCGTTTTCAGTAATGTTGAGAAGGTCTATGAGATTTGCGGGATTCTACGTCCTCTTGTTGGTCCTCCTCGTTCCGTCGCCGCGCTGGAGTGCGTATTCCGGAGCCGGGGCGCCGGCCTTCGCCGCCCGGCAGGAGATGAACTTCACCCTCGAAGGCAAGATTAGCAAGATGGAGCCCGGCAAGCTCACCGTCAGCGGAGAGGGAAACATCTTCTTCCGCGTCGCCTACAACGACAAAACCGAAATCAAACGGAATGACGGCAGCGCGGGAACGCCGAAAGATTTTCAGGTGGGAACGCGCATCCACGTCGAGGGTGACCTGCAAGAGTCCGGCGAAATCATCGCGCAGAAAATCGCGATTCAGTCGGAAGACAAGAAATAGCTCCTGCGAATTCGCAGACCGCCGAAGCGACGTCTGTGCCACCCGGCGACATCTGGGCTCCCGCAATAGTCGAAACTGGGAACTTGAGCCGAGTTTCAGTTTTCGAATTTCGAGTTTCGAAAATCAGTGTGGAGCGCTCACCGTCTCGGCGTAAGCGTCGCGAGACTCGTTAAGCTCGGCGACAAGCTGATGGCGCATTTCCCTCAAGCGGTCGGCGCCGCGCGGCTGGCGCGCTTCAAGGAGCAGCAGCCGGGTTCTCGCCCGCGCCAGCCAGCGGTAACGCCACAGATACCCTCCCACAAATGGCAGGCTGAGCGCGTAGTATCCCGCCGTCGCGCGCCCGAACACAAACGCGCAAATTGAGATCTGCGCGGCGTAACACCCCACCACGACCAGGCCGCGCAGAACCCATTGTTCCATCGGGTCGGCCTCGCTCTCCTTACGCTCGAGCAATCCCCTCCACTTCAGAATCGCCCACGCCAGGATGTGATTGGCGAAGCCGTAGAAAGCCAAGGGCAGACCGACGATGCTCTCGAACCAATACCAGAGGCGGGTTGTCATGGGTTCGAGCCAGGAATGGGCGGCTTCAACCTCCGCCTGCCCAAGCGACCACCGGCGCCGCGCTTCCTTGTAGCTTTCCAGTTGGTTGCGCAAGCCCACGACGAGCGCGGGGTCCGCAGAGTTTATTCGCTCCACGGATTCCGCCAGGAATTGGCTCAGCTTGAAGCCGTCGGTTTTTTGCTTCCAGTCGGGCCGGGAAGCCCACTCTTTCTCGAGGTCCTCGATCAGAACTTTTTCCAAGTCCGAAAGAAACAATTGCAGTTCACTGTCCATCAGCCGAAACTCGTTTTGCCCGAGAGCCTCATCGATGGCGCTTGCGAGCGAGCGCGCCTGGTTTTGAACCCCGCCTGCCGGACGAAGATCCCGGGAGTTAAGCGGAAGCCCCAGGCAAATCAACACCTCGCTCGATGGTTCACCTCTACCGGGCACGTACAGATGGGCAGGAAACACTGCGACTCCGGATTGGCCAGATTGACGCAAACTCAAATCCGCCGCCATCTTCGCGGCTCCCTGCCCCGGGGGAGTTCTGCCTGGCTCCGAAAAGCAGACGACAATCTCACCGCCCGACAACGCATCATGAGCGGCTTGCAAGGCTGCCTTCTGGCCGTCGTCCGTGGACTCCCAGGTGATCATCCCGAGCCACCGCGCCAAGGTTCGCGCCCAGAAGCCCAACTCGATATTCAGAAGACAATGGATTGCAGGTTCCGCCGCCGCCACCAAAGCGAGCGCGGCGAGAAAACTCGAGGGGTGCTCGAGCGCAAGAACCGCCGGCCCGGCATCAGGGGTCGGCCCTCCGCGCAGCACGCGGATGTTACGGCCAGTCAAACTGAACCAGACGCGGACCAGCGCCCGTGCCAGCCCATAAAGGCTCGGGACCGTGGCTGCCTCATTCTGCGTATGGGTGTTTGAAGGCATGGGCATAAACCTGCGAAAATGTCTCCTTAGCGTCGACGGCGCTGGGTTGGCGCGCGCGAGGTTTGACCTCGAACCGACGGCATCGCCTGACTCTCCCAGCCATCCACCGTCCCCATAGGACGCGCAATGGTGTCGAACATACGGTATACCCGCTGGAATTTCCGCCCGTTCTTATCCACCAGGCGCAAGCGGAAATGCGGGGCGCCACCTACCTGACTCACGCGAATCGGAAAGTACCCGTTAAGATTGCCTTCCACGTAGGCGGTAACATACTCCTGTCTCTTGACCCACCACGTGAAGATTCGAATGTGGGTGAAATCGCAATCGGGCGTTCCCTCGCGGTCAGCGACAAGGTATTGGGGCATTTGCCTGCCACTGTCCTCGACGGTGTTGAGCACGACCCACGCAACCAGATTGATGCTCTGGGCATAGTGGGAGATAGCCTCAGGCACATCGAGTGTAATCAGGCGCCCAAGCACCCAGCCGGCTTTCGAATCCGCGCGTACAAGGTACCATGCCTCGCGTGCCCCCTCGGCGGGAGTTGCCGCTCCGGGCTGTGATGGCCGCTCCATCATCCGCCGCCCGAAAACCTCCACCCTCTGATTGGTAGGCAGTTGGTGAAGTTGTACCGCATCGCGTGCCGGTTCGACGCGCAGGTTGGCCGCATTAGCGACATGGCCTACGGCCTGGGGTTGTTCGGTCTGAAGTTCCTTCAGAAGTTGCTGCCCCTTTTCGTATGAGCTCCCGTCAACAAGGTCGGTCGATTCCACCCAGCCGACTCGCCCGTCTTCCAGGCGGACTTTCGACCAGTTGCGAGTTCGATCCAGAATCTCAACACGATCACCCTGTTTCAGATCGGTGACACCGAGCCGGATTTCCGCCGGTGAGTCCACGACTCCAACCGATTCGGGAAGCACATAGGCCACCGCAATCGAATCCGGCATTTTCTGACGACGCCAGTGGTAATAGCCGGCGGCCGTTGCCCCAATTATGAAGAGAACGATGATGACCTTGCGTCCGATAGGAGCGCTCCGAAAGAATCCAATGTTCTTGACTCTCATTCTACACTAATTGGTTTCGAGCGATGGCAAGACGACCTCCACGCGTAGCAGAGCGATGATGGGAAGAATGAAGATCGAGCGGCTGTTTCTCCCCGGCCCCGCGGGCAAGCTCGAGGGTCTGCTGGAGTTCGATCCAACGGCGCTTCCAGAGGCGGCCGCAATCATTTGTCATCCCCATCCTCTTTACGGCGGCACGATGCACAACCGGGTGGTCTATCGCGTCGCGAAAGCCGCATTGCAGGCGGGATTGCCGGCGCTTCGGTTCAACTACCGCGGCGTCGAAAAGAGTGAAGGCGAATCCTCCGACGGCCCCGGCGAGCACGACGATGCTCGGGCCGCGACCGATTATTTCACCGGGCGATTTCCCGGCATCCCGATCGTGATGATGGGATTCTCTTTCGGGGCCTGGATCGGATTGACCGTGGGCGCCGCCGACCGGCGCGTGCGGGCGCTCGTCGGTCTCGGGCTACCCACCGGCTCGACGGACTGGACTTGCCTGCGAAGCGCACCCAAACCCCTCCTCATCGTTCAAGGCACGGGTGACATCTTCGGCCCACGTGCCGAAATCGATGCTCTCTTTTCGACTCTGCCGGAACCGAAACGACTCCATTGGGTGGAAGGCGCCGACCACTTCTTCGGGAACAAAATCGATGAAGTGCAAATGGCGGTGAGATCGTTTCTGCAAGAGATTGTATCCGGCTTGCCGCAGAAATAGGCTTGGCCCCCAAGCCGAGTTCGTGTAGATTCTCGTTAAGCTTCAAAGGTGACTTATGCCTGAGGTCGAAGGCAACGAACCCGAACCGCTTTACTGCCCGAATTGCGATTTGGAAATTGAAGACCCGCTCGTCTGCGGCGACTGCGCGGCCATCATCTGCCGCCGTTGCGGAACGGCCCTCGAAAAGATGGATGAGTTGGGAATCGGCTGAATCGAAAAAGCTATCAGCAGTCAGCTCTCAGCCGTCAGGAAGACAAAGAACCAACTGTTTTTGCTGAGGGCTGATAGCTGACGGCCGAATTTCTACTCAGTACTTCAGCAGATCTCTGACCGCCCGAACAATATCTGCCGGCTGAGGAAGGACGGCATCCTCCAGCACTGGATGGTAAGGGATGAAGACGTCCTTGGCGGCCAGGCGGCGGACGGGTGCGTCGAGAAAATCAAAGAGTTCATCCCCGATGCGCGCCGCGATTTCCGCGCCGTAGCCCCACGAGATATGGTCTTCGTACAGCACCAGCACGCGGTTGGTCTTCTTCACGGAAGCCGAAATCAAGTCCCAATCGTATGGGTTCAGCGAGCGCAGGTCGAGAATCTCCGGTTGGATTCTCTCCTGCTCGAGCGACTTCGTCGCCTGCACGGCGCGCACGACAAGCGACCCGTAGGTCACGATCGTCAGGTCGGTCCCTTCGCGCACCAGCTTGGCTTTCCCGAAGGGGATCATGTAATCGGGGCCGGGATAGGGGCTGCGATTGTGCGTCTGCCGGTAGAGGTGTTTGGGCTCGAGGAAGAGCACCGGGTCGTCCGAGCGGATCGCCGTGCGCAAGAGTCCATTGGCGTCAAGTGCCGTTGAAGGCATCACGACGCGAAGCCCGGGCTGGTGAGTAAAGATGCACTCGCCTGACTGGCTATGATAGATCGCGCCGCCCGCGAGGTACCCGCCGATGGGCGCGCGCATGACCAGCGGGCAGGAGAAGACGTTGTTCGAGCGCCAGCGGAAGTTGATCATCTCGTCGCGGATCTGCATCATCGCCGGCCAGATGTAATCGAAGAACTGGATTTCCGCCACGGGCTTCAACCCGCGCGTGGCCATGCCGATGGCGCGGCCCACAATCGAGGCTTCGGCAATGGGCGCGTTAAAACATCGCGCGCTGCCGAACTGCCGCTGCAGTCCGTGCGTCACTTTGAAAACGCCGCCCTTCCCTTTGAGTTTTCCGAGGTCTTCGGAGTGGCTGCAATCCGCCACGTCCTCGCCAAAGACCACCACGCGCGGGTCGCGCGCCATCTCATCCCGCAGGCAGGCGTTGATGAGGTCCACCATGGTTTTCTCTTCGCCTTGGAATTTGGGCGGGTGATCGAAATGCTCGCCGGTGGGATCGACGCCCGGCGAATAGATGTAGGTCATCACGCTCGCGGGTGACGGAGGCTCGGCGGCCAGGGCCTTGTCGGCAGCTTCACGAACATCACTCTCCACCGAGCCCTGCAGTTCCTTCAGTTCTTTGTCGGTGAGGATGTGCTCGCTGACCAGTAGTTTCGCCATCCGATGCACAGGGTCGCGCTTGGCCTCCTGGCGGCGGATTTCTTCGGGCTTGTAGGCGCGTTCATCATCCGACAGCGAATGCGAATACGGCCGCACGACGTGGGCGTGAATCAGCGCCGGGCCGCGCCGGTTGCGAATGTATTCCACTGCCTGGCGCGCCGTCTCGTGGCTGTCCAGGAAGTCGGTCCCGTCACACTCGAGGGTCAGCAGGTCCGGGAAGCTCTTAACTAACTTCGAAATACTCCCTCCCGCCGTCTGATGATCCACCGGAACGGAGATGGCGTAGCCGTTATCCTGGACGACGAACAGCACCGGCAGGCGGCGCAGGCAGGTCCAATTGAGAGCCTCCCAGAATTCTCCTTCGCTGGTCGAACCGTCGCCCATCGAGACATAAACCAGTTCGTCGGAGTGGAAACCCGAGGCCAGTTGCGCCGCTTCCTGCACGACGGAGAAATAGACCGTGGCGTCCGCCGCGCCCACCGCCTGCAGGACTTGCGTCCCCGTCGGGCTCGATTGGACGACGATGTGCAGCGGCTTCGAGCACCAGTGGGAAGGCATCTGGCGCCCGCCCGAGCAGGGATCGTCTTTGGCACCCACCGCCTGCAAGAGCATGTCGAGCGGCGTCTGACCGATCTGCAAAGCCAGGGCTCGATCGCGATAGTAAGGATAGAACCAGTCGTACCCCGGCTTCAGGTGCAGCGCGGCCGCCACGCCGATGGCCTCATGACCCACGCCGTTGATCTGAAAGTAGGCCCGGTTCTGCCGCTTAAGCTGGATTTCTTTGTCATCCACCTGCCGCGAGAGATACATCGTGCGGTAGGCGCCCACAAGAGTCTCACGAGAAAGCTTGGAAGCTTTCTGAATCTGAGTGGTCGTGGACATCAAGCCTCGCTAAGGAAGGAGGATTTGATCGCGTCGTCCCAGTTTCCGTGCCATGAGGAATTATCAAATCATGAGAAGTCAAAGTCAACCGCCACTCTGTCCGTCGCTACCGAGCGGTCGGAAATGACGAACGGTAGGTGGTAGATGGTAGGTGGTAGGTGGGGCACGGCTGACGGCTGGTCGCTGAAAGCTGATTGCTGACGGCTCCCCCTCTCCAAACGAAAACGGGGAACCCGTCGGCCGACGGACTCCCCGTTTTCTTCCTTTTTGACGCCGCGGCAATCGCTTCTTGTATTGCCCACGGTTCGCACCGCAAGAGCGGTGTGGCTATGCCTTCGTCAAATGCCAGCCCGGTGGAGTCGTACCTCCTCCCGTCTGCATACTTCCCTCTTACTCCTGCGCAGAACCGATTGCAAGTGGCAATCTGGTAATTTTGGATTTTTGATTTTGGATTGCCCCACGGGCCGCGTGAGGGGTGCGCTGTGCTGCGCCCCCTGGAGGAATAGGTGACAAGTGGTGAAAGGGCCGAATCCCGAGTCGCGAGTTCCGAGCCCCGATTAGCCGAGCTCGGATGTCGGGGCCTGCAAGGCAGTTTACAGGGAATAGGTCACAGAGATCACTCGGCGTCAAGCGTGGGGGCCGGAGAAGAGGCGGGCGACGCTGACGAGAATCACCGCGCCAACAGTGGCGGCGGCGAGGCTCCCGATAAAGCCATAGGACGCGACGCCGAGGCGCCCGAAGATCCAGCCACCGATCACCGCGCCAACCAGGCCGAGAAACAAGTCGGCGATCAGACCGAAGCCCCTGCCGCGCGCAATCTTGCCGCTAAGCCAGCCGGCGATCAGGCCGATCAGAATCCAGCCGATGAAGCCAGGATACATGACACACCTCCCATTTAATGCGCCGGGGCCTCTTCTATTCTAGCATTTCTCGCTTCCGTATTGGCGGCCCGCGCGAGTTGTGCTAGAGTGAGCGAAGAAAAGGCGAACGAGAGAAAGGGTAAAGGGTGAAGGATGAAGAAAGAGAAACCGGGCCCTTCATCCTTCATACTTCAGACTTCATACTTTAGGGCACTTCGCACCTAGGAGCAGACGTGGCAGGAAAAATCGAAGCACTCGAAGTCGTCGGCGCGAAGGGGTTGGCGCCGGTAGAGCGCGCGCTGGAAGAGATTCGAGAGAAGTTCAGCCGGGGTGACGCACCGGTGGCAGCGCCGGCGCGGGGTGGGGTGACCGCCATCAAGCACTTCCCGGCGCGCGAGGCGCGCCACGCGCCCTTCCCGGAATTTCTCCCCCCGCGCCTCACGGAGATTCTGCGCGCGCGGGGCATCGAGAATCTCTACTCGCATCAGGCGGCCGCCTGCGAACTGGCGCGCGCTGGAAAGAACTTCGTCGTCGTCACGCCCACCGCTTCCGGCAAGACCCTCTGCTACAACCTGCCAATTCTGTCGGCGCTCGTCGAAGACCCTGAGGCGCGCGCTCTCTACCTCTTCCCTACCAAGGCGCTCGCGCAGGACCAGCTCACCGAGCTGAATCGCTGGACGGAAAAGCTCGGCGACGAGGTGCGCACCTTCACCTACGACGGCGACACGCCTCAGGACGCCCGCCGCGCCATCCGCTCGCGCGGCAACCTGGTCATCACCAATCCCGACATGCTGCACAGCGGCATCCTGCCCCACCACACCAAGTGGGAGCGGATGTTTGAGAACTTGCGCTACGTCGTCATCGACGAGTTGCATTATTACCGCGGCATCTTCGGCAGCCACCTGGCAAACGTGCTTCGGCGGCTCAAACGCATTGCGAAGTTCTACGGCAGCAAGCCGCAATTCATCTGCTCGTCGGCGACTATTGCCAATCCGGAAGAACTCGCCGTACGTATTATTGAAGAAGATGTGGCCTTGCTCGACGACAACGGTGCGCCGGCGGCGGAGAAGTATTTCGTCTTCTACAACCCGCCCGTCGTCAACCCGCAGCTCGGCATCCGACGGTCGTACTTGAACGAAACTCGCCGCGTGGCGCGGACGTTTCTGGGGCACGGGTTGCAGACGATTGTTTTTGCCAACAGCCGCCTGGCGACTGAAATTCTCGTCACCTACCTCAAAGAAGATTTCGCTAAAATTCCCCTCGGCCCCGACGCCGTGCGCGGCTATCGCGGCGGGTACCTGCCGCGCGAGCGGCGCGAGATCGAGCGCGACCTGCGCGACGGCCGCCTGCTGGGCGTGGTGGCGACCAATGCGCTCGAACTGGGCATCGACATTGGCTCGCTCGACGTGGCCGTGCTGGCGTCCTACCCGGGAACCATCGCCTCCACCTGGCAGCGTGCGGGCCGCGCCGGACGCCGTGAAGGAACTTCCGCCGCGGTGCTCGTCGCCTCGAGTGCCCCGCTCGACCAGTTCATGGTGCAGAACCCGGAATACTTTTTCGGCCGCTCGCCCGAGCACGGCTACGTCAACCCCGACAATCTTCAAATCCTGCTCAGCCACCTGAAGTGCGCGGCGTTCGAACTCCCGCTGCAGGAGGACGAGAAGTTCGGCACGCACGATCTGAAGCGCCTCTGCGAGTACCTCGCGGAGGTCGGCTTCCTCCACCTATCAAGCGACGGGTGGCACTGGGTTTCGGAGAGTTATCCCGCCGACGCCATCAGCCTGCGCTCGATTTCGTCCGATAACTTCGTCATTGTGGATATCACCGGCGAGGCGAAAGTCATCGGGGAAGTGGATTTCCCCAGCGCGCTCACGATGGTGCACGAGAAGGCGATTTACATTCAAAACGGCGAGCAGTACCACGTCGAGCGGCTCGACTACGACGAGCGCAAGGCTTACATCAAGAAATGCGATTCGGACTACTACACCGACGCGATCGATTACACCAAGATCAAGATTTTGGAAACCTTCGAGACAGCGCCCGCCGGCGCGGCGCGCAAGAATCACGGCGAGGTTCAAGTTAATACGCAGGTGGTTGGGTTTAAGAAAATCAAATTCCACACCAATGAGAACGTCGGCTCCGGCCAGCTCTCCCTCCCCGAGCAGGAGATGCACACCACGGCTTACTGGCTGACGCTGCCGCGCGAAATGCTCGAACAACTTCCCTACGACCGCGCCGAACGACTGGACGGCGTCAACGGACTGGCGAACGCTCTGCAGGTCATCGCCACGTTGCTCGTAATGAGCGACGCGCGCGACCTGGGAGTTACGGTGGGGGAGAACGAAGAAAGGATTCAGGATTCAGGATCTAGAATTCAGGAGGCCGAAATCCGAATCCCAAATTCCGAATTCCGAAAACGGACAGACATTTTCGAACCGAACATTTATCTTTACGACAAATATCCGGGCGGAGTGGGGCTCAGCGAACCGCTCTTCCACATGAACGAGACGCTGGTCGCAAACACGTATAAACTGATTTCGAACTGCTCTTGCCTTGCGGGGTGCCCCTCTTGCGTAGGGCCGGTCGGCGAGGTTGGAGAAAAGGGAAAAGAAGTAGCGCTCGCGATTCTGAACCAGTTGTCAGCCGTCAGTAGCAAATAGTCAGCAGTTGATCCGCACTAACGATGAATCTGGAAGAAAAGCTTAGGCAACTCAAGAAAGCGGCGGCGAAGAGCTCGCGCGACGCGGAACTGGACCGCCAGCTTGAGTACTTGCGCCGTCTCGAGGAGACCCCTCGCAGACTTCCCGCCCAGCGGATGCCCAAAGGGATCGAGGAATATGTTGACGGCCGGGTGGAGAACAACCACTCAGGTGAGTTTTTTCTGGCGCGGCAGGCGCTTCCCTTCGGCAGGCCTTATGGAAAATTCAGGATTGGCGATCTGGCAACGGCCGATCTCGGATCGCTCCGTCTCGTCTTTAGTCAAGCGCCGATCCCCGACCCTGAACGACTAATCTACCTCGATACGGAGACCACAGGATTGGCGGGCGGGACGGGAACGGTGGCATTCCTGATTGGAATCGGCGCCGTCGAAGGTTCGCAGTTCGTCGTCCGCCAATTCTTTCTGCGCGATTATCCGGAGGAAAAGGCGGCGCTGGTGGCGCTGGCGGAAGCTCTCGAAAACTACGAAGGCATCGTCACCTTCAACGGCAAAACCTTCGACATTCCTCTGCTCGAGACTCGTTTCGCTCTGGCGCGAATGAAGTCACCCTTCACGCGCCTCCTGCACCTTGACGCGCTTCACCCCGCGCGCCGGCTGTGGAAGCTGCGCCTCGAAAGCTGCAAGCTCACCGACCTGGAGAGCGCCATTCTGGGAATCGCCCGCGAAGGAGATGTGGAGGGCTCGGAGATTCCGGGAATTTACTTCGATTATCTTCGCACGGGGAACGCGCAGGGATTGCAGCCCGTCTTCTATCACAACGCGCTGGATATTGTGACGCTCGCCGCAGTGATGCTTGAGCTGGCGCGAGTCCTGAGCGA
>Ga0316628_100003650_pt1 | contig 11894 bp, 10 predicted proteins | sample OWC_Aug_M2_C1_D5_FD_207648 | JGI IMG/M metagenome (GOLD analysis project Ga0316628, IMG submission 207648) | Wetland soil microbial communities from Old Woman Creek delta, Ohio, United States - OWC_Aug_M2_C1_D5_C | ecosystem: Environmental > Terrestrial > Soil > Wetlands | place: USA: Ohio...
CCGCTGAATATGCGCCGGATACGGTCCGATACTTTGGCTGCGTCATCAGGGGTATCAATGTCCCTTATGTTTAATGTCAGCAGTTCATCAAGCGAATAACCGTGCATCGCTACAGCCGCCTGATTGGCAGCTATGATTTTACCCGATTGTTCTCCTTCACCCTCCAGGATAAAGATGGCATCTGCGGCGCTTTCGAACAGCAAACGGTATCGATTCTCGCTCTCCTCTATTTTTTTTACCTGCTCTTTCAGCGAACTCGCCATCGCATTAAATCCTACCGCCAGTTCGCCGAACTCATCCCGCAGCCCTTCGACCCGGTGCTCCAGATTACCTGCCTTCAATTTTCTCGTTGCATCGAGGAGAGCCTGGATCGGTCCCGTGACGCCCCTGATCACCGTGAAGGCCAATACTACGACCAGCATGGGACCGGTGGCAACAAGCATGATCAGGAAGATTCTCGTACGATGCACTTCCTCCTTGGCGTCTTCAGTCCGTTCGTTGAGCCTCTTGCTGGTCATGACGATCATGGTATTGACTTTGTTTATGAGAGAATCGCCGATGAGATGGGCGCTTCGCTGTTCAGCCTGAAACCGGCCGCTATCCTCCATCGAGTTCAATACCTTGTTTACCGCATAACCATATTGGCCGATCTGATGATGCAAATCATTGAGCCGCTCCAGCACGCTCTCCTCATGATGGCAATTAAAACAGGTGTTGATCGTTTCCCCCGTATCAATTACATGGCTCTGTACCGCATCGCCGCTCTCAGCGCGGTCCGTGCCTAGCGAATACAGGTCTTCTTCTACCTCACGGATATTCAGTAGGAGGTTCTCCCTCAGTATCTCAACTCGATGGAACATGATTATTTCGTTGAACCTTGATGTGTTGGTATCGATCGCTCTGATGAGGTATATCCCGCCCAGGAGCAAGAGCAGGGACACGACACTCAGGACTATGATAATCTTCTTCTTCATCTTAAATGGGCATCTTCCCGGATACGGAGGTTCAGGCTGATAGCTCGCGCATGCTCCGTATACTCATTGACGGGTCTGAAGTCGCTGCCGCTTGTTTCAATGAACCGCCACGCTCCGAGATATTCAATGTCCAGTCCCCCTCAGCGTCTTTCTGTTTGGTCAGAAGCATTGCCTCGAGTTTCTCTTTACCTGAATCATCGAGATCTTTTCGCACGGCTGATGGATGTCGGCTGGGATATTCTTGATGTATGGCGGCAGAATTGTAAAGCCATTGTAACGTGGATGTCAAATACTGTCAATATCCAAAAATTGAACGGCTAAGAGCGGTGCTATCCTTTCCAAAGGAGATTCTTCGCCTTTAGCATGGGTAAAAAAGCGCATAGTAACGTTACTCGGGTAAAGACACCCGGCCCTTCGGTGAACAGTTCTTGGAAGTACGAAAAGCAAACTACAAATTTAGCTCAATCAAATTTAATTTGTCTTTTACGTGAAGAGGACGTTGAACTGGACGGCAGAAATGTCTGAGGGCTTTCTGTATCGCTGTTGAAAGGCAAAGATTTCACATTGCAGGTTCCAGGACTTGCGCCATACCTTTGCGACTAGGCTTTTTCAGGCAGGTGTTAATCATTAGAAATTGCAGAAGCTGCTAAGACTCAAATACCCTATCATAACTCAACGCTACGCACATCATTATTCGGAAACTTTGAGAGGTGGGGTTGGGACACTGGACAGGATTAGCAAAATTTTTTCGCAGTCCAATGAAATGAAGGTTAAGGCCATCGTGCAATCTGTTGAATAACTTGGTGGACGAGAAGGGATTCGAACCCTCGAACCCACCTCTCTTCTCCCTATTTTATCTATGATTTAAGTTCCGTGATATTATTTTTGGGTACCTCTTGGGCACCAAAACAATCTCAAACTAAGTCTCAGACATCCAGATGGGCCCCCGAGCTCTATCAAGGGCATTGATTCTGCGCAGTTCTTAATCGAGCATGGATTGTCGACGATTTAAGCTCCATCGTTTCCGATGCGTAGCTCATAAGTCTAAATTTAATCTTCTGTTAAGAAAATAAAAAAAGCCCATCCCTACCGGGAAGGGCTTCATTGCCTACGTTTGTTTCACTTACAAGGTTGTATCGTACCCCCCAAAGCAAAATGACCAAATTACTCGAATGACCAAATCAACGACCGTCATTGCTTTGTCCACCTCGCACACACCAAACTAAGTTATTGTCGATCTTAAGTCCGGGGCCCACGCCGCCACTGCCGAAGAACACGAACCACGCGTAGGTGGTATCGTAAGCGGTAGTGGCCGACCAGTAGCCGGACTCCACGAAGGTCGACGGCACACCTGTAAAGGGGTGTCCTGCCGGCAGTTTTGGATAACCGCTTACGGATGTGTCCACTAGGCTCGCCAATTGCTCAACTGTCGGGAGGTGCCATCCTTTCCGACCGCCCACCAATGCATTAGCACATTTAAAAATGGCGTTATACCATAGATCGGGAGTAGTTGCTGGCGACTGCTCCCAGACAAGTCCCGTCTCCTTGTCAAGCACGGCGGCATTATCGAGCACCAGCACAAACCGCTTACTAGCATCCAGTTTCTGGCTCCACGACGGTGGGATTACGACCTCGCCTGCAGCGGTTACGATGACGGGAAAGAACATCACCACAATGACTGCCGTCACGATTACTGCACCTAGAACGAATAGATCTTTCTTACACATGGCCTGCACCTCCTTTTCGTACGAGATAATTAGCAGATTATTATTTTCAGTCATCTCTCTCACAATTTTATAAAAAAGCCGAGCATACCAAAGGCATCATCCTTCGGCAACTCGGCCATCTTGGTCTTTTAAGACCCGTTGCTTTCCGCCCCCTCATCATGGAGGGTTTGGCTTTATCGGAAGGAACGTCATTGACGTATATTGGGATTCTGAATAGTTAAAGTATAGCAATAAACAGAAGTGGGAGCCGATAAAAAAGGCGTATTTTTGGGTAGTACATGAAATAACAAAAGGTGGCAGACGTAATAGACAAGAGGAAACATTTCGTTAAGAGCAAGGCCCCCGGTCGCCCAAGGGGGGTGAGAGGGGCTGTGAAGGCGTGGGCTGGCCAGGGTTGGCTAATCTATTTCGTTCTTCCCCAAGCGCGGATTGATGTGAAACACTTCCTTGTTCTTCCCAAGGGAATCCAACAGTGGTTTCAGTGCCTTCAGGAATTGAGCCGACCCATCTTTGATAGGCTTCGAGTTTGCTTTCTTTGTAGAGGTGCGCTTGCTCCCCCGGCGTGTGGTCGAGGACGAGGATGCAGTCTTTGTTGTGGACTTCTTCTTCACCATGATCTCCTTTCAGGAGGATATAGTCGGACTATACGGTACGGTCACGGTACGAATTTTTCAGGCCTTGCAATTTGATTTGGGAGTTCGGTAGTATTCCAGAGTAGCCCAAGCCTGTGAGCCGGCTCATCACCGGGCTGCAAGGTCCATTCCGTTTTATTAATTATTAAGATAGTATTGAATTACTGATTTATCAAATCAATACTGTCTTGCCGGGCAACAAAATTGTAAATATCATATTCGGTGACATTCCCCACAAGGTGACCTGACGCATTTATGCTTAATGCACCAATTGCTCTAAAGGATTCCCAACGATAATCATAATAACACGATATCCTGCCATTATCACCTATCACGCCCGAAACAGCACCAGAATCATTATCATTGTTAACAACACTTCCTGTTACATTCCCACGTCCTGCAACAGTAATATCCAAAGTCCCAGTCTGACCCCATATGGAATCAACCCATGTGCCTTTCCAATGGCCAGCATAAGGTGAAGGAGTTGAAGGTGAATTACTACTTTCACCGCCACAACCGACAAAGACGCCTGCTACTAACAAAAAAATAAATAAGGCCGATAGACTTCTCAATGCGTTTCTTAGATAATCCATCCGGTTTGCTCGCTATAGAATAAAATAGTCGTCATCAAGAAAATAAAAAAGCACGGTGTTTATCCGTGCCCTTGTTTGGGTACCTTTTGGGCACCAAAAATTGAGATATTCATGAAGGTTAATTACTTGAAAGGTAAGAAAACAGAATGGTGGACGAGAAGGGATTCGAACCCTCGACCCCCGCATTGCGAACGCGGTGCTCTCCCAGCTGAGCTACTCGCCCCCTGTCGTAAACGCGGCTATAATCTAATCTATCGAGCGGAATAAATCAAGAAAAAAATCAGCGGCTGCAGGGAACAGAAGCAAGAATGCAGGAGTCAGAATAACTTTTCTAAGATGCATTGATGATGACTACTGACCGCTGGATTCTTGCTACCCATTCTTCATTTCATTTTGTAGTTATTGACAAATCAGTCCATCTTCGCTATAGTATGCAGTCTGAAACATTATTCGGACCACATTTGAAAGGAGAAACCATCCCGTGCGTGAAAGACAGCGTGAACTGCGCCGCAGGCGCAAACGGAAATTAGAGACCCTAAAGACAAAGCGCAAAGCAGCTAGGGCCGAAGCTGCCGCCAAGAAAGGTAAATAACGGATGCCGTTCCGTCGTATACTCTCCTCAGCAATCGTCATCCTGGTCGTGTTTGCATGTCTCGCCGTGCTCCTGCCGGCCTGCGCGCCCACGCTCCCTCCGGAGCCCGAGTGGGAAAAAGACGCGCGTGTGATCCTTGACCAGGCAGACGGCCTTTTTGCCAAGAGACAGTATGACCAAGCCTCAAAAACCCTGGATGCCTTCTTCACCCGATACCCGAAGAGCCGGCATGCGGACCGTGCACTCTTCCTCATGGGCGAAATCCGCCTGACGAGGCGCGATTACCGGCAGGCGCTCAGTTACTACAAGGAACTCATCGAGAAATTTCCAGCCTCCACGTTTATTGTCGAATCAAAATATAAGCTCGGCCTGTGCTACTTCGAGCTCAAAGAGTATGATCTTGCCATTTCCAACCTCGAGGACCGGAGTAAAATCACCGACTCGGCACGACTTGGGCGAATCGCCGAGATGCTCTCCGCCGCGTACATGGTCAAAAAAAACTACCTGCCGGCAGTGAAGGAATACACTTATCTTTTCGAAACTGCGCAAAATGAGAAGCAGAGAGCCGGCTACCGTGACCGCATCCGGGAGATCGTCGATAAGAGCCTTTCCGAAGATGAGCTTAAAACCCTTGCCGGCGGCACAGCCTATCCTTCGGACATCGCCATGCTGCGGTACAGCGGCCTCCTGATCGAGCAGAGAAACTACCGTGATGCCGTCAGGATCAGCAAGGGGTTTCTCGAACGCTTCCCCGGCCATCCTGAAAAAACACGGGCGGAAATGCTCCTGAACGAGGCCACCTCCAGGCTTACAGGGCCCCGGTACTATGTCGGAGCGCTCGTGCCTCAGTCCGGCCAGCTCGCCTTTTTCGGTGACCGCATACTCAAAGGCGCTCAACTTGCCGTTCATGTCTATAATCTTCAGAATCCCGACAGCCGTGTAGAGCTACTCGTGAAGGACACCGAAGGTTCTCCGGAGAAGGCAGCAGCCGCGATGAATGAGCTCGCTTCCAAGGGCATTGTTGCCGCCATTGGCCCCATCACGACCAGAGATGAAGAGGCGCTTGTGCCGGTGCTTGAAAAAATTCAGATTCCCGTTATCAGGCCGGCCGCTTCGCGCGCAGGGTTCACGGAAAAAAGCCCCTGGATATTCAGGAACGCCCTTACCATCGACAGTCAGGCACAGACGGCCGCTCAGTATGCGCTCAGCCTTAAGCTCAGGAAGTTCATTATCATGTATCCCGATGAACCCTACGGGAAGGACCTGTCGCACCTGTTTACGCGTGACCTGGAGCGGAAAGCTGAGATCCTCGCAACCATAGCATACCCCGCTGAGACCAAGGACTTCGGTCCTTACATACGGAAGATCATCGAGATCGACCTCCGTTCCCGACGGATACCGATTCCCGACGATGATGCCGCGAGGAAAAAGCTGTTCCTCGACTATTCCCCCAGCTTTGACGCGCTCTATCTTCCCGGATATGCCGAGCGGGTTGGGTTGCTGATCCCCCAGCTCGCATTCTACAACATTACGGGAAAAGCCATGATTGGTTCGGACAACTGGCACTCTCCTGATTTAATCGAGCGGGCAGGACGGCATGCCGAAGGTGCGGTTTTCGTCGATGGCTTCTTTCCGGAAAGTACCTTACCTGTGATCAGGTCTTTCGTTGATAGCTACCGCTCCGCGTACCAGGAAGAGCCAGATATCCTTTCTGCCCAGGCCTATGACGCCGCCATGATAGTTTTCTCGCTATTACGGGAACATAAGGACACACCGGCAGCAATCCGGGGAGGCCTCTTAGGGCTCAAGGACTACCCGGGTGTCTCCGGATCCACTACATTCCAGGGCAGCAATGAGGCGCTGAAACAACTGTACCTCGTCAAGGTCGAAGACGGCAAGTTCGTGCTCGTCAACAACTAAAATCGAGCCGAAGCCTCATTTTTTCTTGACACACACCCCTGCTTTCCCTTAGTATCGAATTTCACAAAATAAAGGCTTTTTTAACCGCTTCCGTAATTTGGATTTGGAAGTTCACTAGTATTTCGTATTCAGTGCTTCGATTTTCGATTTCAACTCCCTATGGAAAAACTCAACACGATACAGACAATCGCTGTGATTGTTCCGCCATTCGTTTTTTCAGTGATTATTCATGAAGTGGTGCACGGCTGGATAGCGGAAAAACTCGGCGATCCTACGGCTCGGAATGCTGGAAGACTTACCCTCAACCCTATCCCGCACATCGACCTGGTTTGGACCATCATAATGCCTATGCTGCTCTATTTTACGACGGGGTTTGTTGTTGGTGGCGCAAAACCCGTGCCGATTAACCCCTACAACTTTAAAAATCCTAAGCGTGACATGGCACTTTCGTCAATGGCAGGTCCGGGCGTAAATATGCTCATGGCTATCTCGTTTGCTTTCCTTCTTCGGATCATCCTGCCCATCATGGAAAGATTTGTTCCAGCCGCAATATGGGAACCAACCGCTCTTCCCGTTGCACTGATGCTCGGCGCCGGTGCTGTTGTCAATGTTATACTTGCGATATTCAACATGATCCCTATACCACCTCTTGATGGTAGCAGAATCGTTTACTGGCTCTTACCCGATAAGCAGGCTGCTGTGTACTACCGACTTGAACCTTTTGGTATTTTTATCCTAATTGCATTATTATCATTTAGGATACTTGGAACAATTATTTGGCCGATCATAGTCTTCATACTTTACGTTCTTCTCGGCCAAGACATTCTTGTCTTTCTTGCAAATTATTTTCTAAAAGGGTAAGTTATTTAGAGGACAGCTCCGAACTTTATTTTTTAACCATATTCAGCCGTGGTTAACAATGGATTCTCTATGATCAAAAAACGTGTCTTAAGCGGAATGCAGCCGAGCGGGCTGCTCCACCTCGGCAATCTCATGGGTGCCCTCGACAATTGGAGAAAGCTCCAAGATCAGTACGAGTGCTACTACTTCATCGCCGACTGGCACGCGCTCACGACCAACTATGCGGACACATCAAAGATCCGCACGTATATCCAAGAGATGGTCATTAACTGGATCGCTGCCGGACTCGACCCTGAGAAGTCCGTGCTCTTCCAACAGTCGCTCGTGCCTGAGCACGCCGTACTCCACGTTCTTCTGTCCATGTCCACGCCGCTGCCCTGGCTCGAACGCGTGCCGACCTACAAGGAAAAGATGGAACAGATCCAGGACAAGGACCTGCACACCTACGGGTTTCTCGGCTACCCGGTGCTCCAGGCCGCGGACATCCTCATCTACAAGGCCAACTTCGTGCCTGTGGGCATCGACCAGCTCCCGCACCTGGAGCTCACACGCGAGATCTGTCGCCGGTTTAACGCGTTCTACGGCGCGGTGTTCCCCGAACCCCAGCCGCTCATGACCGAGTACCCAAAGCTCCCGGGCACCGACGGTCGCAAGATGAGCAAGAGCTACAACAACTGCCTATTCCTGTCGGACAGCCCCGAAGAGATCACCAAGAAGGTGATGCAGATGGTCACGGACCCGGCACGGAAGCGGAGGCAGGATCCCGGCAATCCCGACGTCTGTCCCCTCTTCGCACTCGACCAGATATTCGCGCCCAAGGAATGGGTTAATTACGTGAATGTGGAATGCCGGCGCGCCGGCATCGGCTGCGTTGACGACAAAAAAGAGCTCCTGAAACACCTCCTCGCCTACCTTGCTCCTATGCAGGAACGGAGGAAGGCACTCGCCGCCGAACCGCAGAGAATCACCGAGATCATCCAGGACGGTTCGCGCCGCGCCCGCGTCGTGGCTGCACAGACACTGACCGAAGTGAACGAGGCGATGAGGCTGTAGCCCCGTCTCTCGAATGTCGTGTACGCATGACTTAAAGGACAACAGCTTATTGAGACAGGATTGCCGGAGATACGAAGAACAGGTACAAATCCAGGAGACAACAGTAACTCTGTCTTACTTTTTCAGAGATTCGGATAGATTCACAACTGCCCAGCACTAATACTAAGGTTCCGACTCTGGATACCGTGTTCAAAACCCTTTCTCAGCAACTCTAATTAAGCCTGCTCTGCTTTATCCGCCTACTCTTCGCTGAACGCCGTGAAACAGAAAAAACCTTGACAATATTGGGCATCTCCCCTATTATTCTTTTAAGGCCCATCGGAAAATAATCTCATGATAACAACACTTCAGGATGTTCTCAAAGAGTACAAATCAGACATGGAACGCATGGAGCACAGGATCCATGAGAGTCTGGGCACCGACGTTCCGCTCATCCAGCAAGTTAGCAAATATATCCTCGGAGCAGGCGGCAAGCGGTTCCGTCCCCTGCTCCACCTGCTTTCGGCGCGGCTCTGCGGATACCGGGAACACACTGCCGAGTATCTTCTCGGCAGCGTCGTGGAATACATCCATACGGCATCTCTCCTGCATGATGACGTGGTTGATGAGGCGAAGATCCGGCGGGGCAGGTCATCGGCAAATTCCCTCTGGGGCAACCAGGCAAGCATCCTCGTCGGCGACTACCTGTACTCCAAAGCGCTCTACCATGCCGTCCGTCTCCAGAACCAGCGCGTCATGGACGTTCTTTCCGAAACCACCACGACAATGTCCGAGGGAGAGGTTCTCCAGCTCATGCAGATCCAGAACTCCGAGATTACCGAGGCCGATTATTTCAGGCTCGTAGAATGCAAGACCGGTGTGCTCATCTCAGCCTCCTGCCGGCTCGGCGCTATCATCAGCAAGGCCCCGCTTTCCCGGGAGGACGCCCTCACGGCGTACGGTAAAAAACTTGGTCTTGCGTTCCAGATCACTGATGACACCCTCGATTATGCTGCTGACCAGAGACAGCTCGGCAAGGTCCTCGGCAAGGACCTTGATGAAGGCAAGGTCACCCTCCCCCTCATCTACCTTATCCACAAGGCCGACCCAGAGGAAAAGGAACACATTCGGAGCATCCTACACGCCGATACGGTCTCCGAGCACGACCTTACCTATACGCTGGGATTGATGGAGAAGTACGGAGCCGTCGATGAGGCGCTCAACTTAGCACAGTCACTTTCGAACGAGTCGAAGGCGGCTTTGGCCGTGTTCCCCGATTCGATGCCTCGCCAGGCCCTCATGGCGCTTGCGGACTACGTGGTGCAGCGGGAGATGTAATGCACCCTCTCGTAAAGCTGGCAAAGGACACCGTTGAGTTCTACATCCGGGAAGGCAAAATACGGGAAGTCCGGGAAGAAGAACTCACGCCGGAGCTTAAGCAGCGCGCGGGCGTGTTCGTCTGCCTCAAAATTGACGGCACTCTCCGGGGGTGCATTGGTACATTCCAGCCCGAGGAGCTCACGATAGCGCACGAGACCGTTCGGAACGCAATCAGCGCAGCGACCTGCGACCCTCGCTTCACCTGTGTGCGGACCGACGAACTGGACGCCATCGAATATACGGTGGATGTTCTCACCCCACCAGAGCCGGTCAAGGACAGGAGCAAGCTCGATCCGAGGCGCTATGGCGTAATCGTTCAGGCCGGGGGAAGACGGGGCCTTCTTCTGCCGGATCTCGATGGCGTCGACACCGTGGACTTCCAGATCAGCATTGCCATGCAGAAGGCCGGGATCCCGCTGGGGACACCGGTAAGCCTCTTCAGATTCGAAGTAAAACGATATCAATAACAATAAATCATGATGGAAAAAAAAGGAGGCCAGGAAGACAGAATGGAGAGAACGGACAGGAACGAGAAAGACGATGCACAGAAGGCAAGGCTCATATTCATATCGCTCGCCGCGCTGGTGACGATCCTCTTGATCGTGACCTTTGTTTACGCGAACAAGGCACGGACCGAGCGGAACACCGCCCGGCAGGAGCTCGAAGCGGTGAAGCAGGACAATGCCAAGCTCGAGCAGATGCTCAAGGACCAGAGCCAGGAAATAGACGCCCTCAAGAAAACGGTCCAACAGCTCGAATCAAAGGCGAAGACCAAACCTGCGGTAAAAAAGAAGGCAACTTCCAAAAGCACTACCAAGAAATCATCGAAGTCCACCAAGAGCAAGTAGCTCGGCTGCTTTTAAAATCGTAGACGGCGGGAAGACAACCGGTTCATGAATCTGTAATATGTATTACATTCCGGTCGCTATCCATATGCATTCCCATCGATGCCTGTGCAGTATTCACTAAAGATTGGAGCCCACTTTGAAAAAACCCCAAGCCGTACGTTCCTACGAATACAAAAATGATTTTCTGTACATCATTATCCGCCAGGCGCCAGAACTGGGGCCACGTGCTTACCTGTACTGTTGCGGGATCAATATCTCCCGATTCGATCCGCTCTGTTGGGGAAAGGCCGGCATCTGTTCGAATCCCGCGTTCAAAGGGCTCCAGCTGCTGAGGGCTGATGTCTCGGCCTTCGCGAAAAAAATAGCCGTCCAAACCAAAAACGCCGAACATATTCCCTGCGGACCAATCACTCCCCGCGGCAATGGGTGGTACCGTGAGAACGCCCTCATGCTCGACAAGGCAGACCCCAAGACCATACAGCTGATACTGGAGTTCAGCGTCAAGGATCTGGTCCAAACGGTCCTGACTGTTTGCGCTCCCGATGCAAAGCTCCCTGCCAAGCTTCCGAACCCCCCGGCCTTGCAGAAGTGGCTTGAATCGTTCGGCGTAAAAGATTACATCTCAGCGGCGCCACCGCCAATTGCAAGAATACGAGACCAGAAATAGGAACTATCGTCTCACTCGTTGCTGAAAAAGATTGTCATATCACTCTAAATCCTTCGTTTCACTCATCACGAGTGAAACGAAGGATTTCGCTTTTACCATATCTGTGTCCTGAACATTTGATCATTGCCACCAAAGGTTGAATGAATGTCCTTCGTCGCTATCATCAAAGACGACCGTTATCTGGAACACAATCCCGGTGAAGGCCATCCTGAGAGCCCCAATCGGCTGCGAGTGATCCACGACCTCATTGATAAGGAATTCGGCAGCCTCCCGCTCATCCCGCCCCGTCTTGCCACGGAGAGCGAGCTCGCCCTGGTTCACGACCCTGTCTACATACAGACCGTAGCGAAAACCGCAGGCAAGCACTTCTCACGACTCGATCCCGACACCGGCCTCTCTGCCCGGTCATATGAGATCGCCAGGCTAGCCGCAGGCGGCCTGCTCCAAGCCGTAGACGCTCTTGTCAATCCGAAATCCGATATCCGCAATTCAAAATCAATTTTCGCCTTTGTTCGCCCCCCCGGCCACCACGCAGAACAGGCGCGGGGGATGGGTTTCTGCCTGTTCAATAATATTGCGATAGCCGCGGAATATGCGAAGAAAAAGTACGGACTGAAAAGAGTCCTTATCGTAGACTGGGACCTGCACCATGGCAACGGCACCCAACA
>Ga0316628_100003651_pt1 | contig 11894 bp, 10 predicted proteins | sample OWC_Aug_M2_C1_D5_FD_207648 | JGI IMG/M metagenome (GOLD analysis project Ga0316628, IMG submission 207648) | Wetland soil microbial communities from Old Woman Creek delta, Ohio, United States - OWC_Aug_M2_C1_D5_C | ecosystem: Environmental > Terrestrial > Soil > Wetlands | place: USA: Ohio...
ACGAGGGCCAGCTCGCACCGGCGAAGAAGCCGCTCGACCCCAGAGCGCTCGTGATGTCGGTGCTCGAGGAGCTGACGCCGCGCGCGACCGCGTCGGGCATCGCGCTCGGCTACCGCGTCGACGCCGAGCGGATCATCGCCGACCCTGATCTGCTCCACCGCGTGCTCGCGAACCTCGTCGAGAACGCGATCCGCCACGCGCCCGAGGCAAGCGAGGTCGTGGTCGCGGTCACCGGCGGCCAGCAATGCACCGAGGTCCGCGTGATCGATGCCGGTCCCGGCGTACCCGCGGACCACCGCGAGCGCGTGTTCGAGCGGTTCCAGAGCGGCGGCGAGCGCACGACCCGGGCGAACCGCGGCCTCGGCCTTGCGTTCTGCAAGCAGGCCGTCGAAGCTCACGGCGGACAGATCTGGATCGAGGACGGCGGCCCGGGCGCAGTGTTCGCCATCCGCCTCAACCATGGCGATTGACCTTCCCTACCAGCAGCTGATCGATGCCGCCCCTGACGGCATCATCGTCTGCGATCAGACCGGGACGATCCTGCTCGTCAACAAGCAGATCGAGCACATGTTCGGCTACGAGCGCGACGAGCTGCTCGGCGCCAAGATCGACATGCTGGTCCCCGACACCGCCCGCGCGCGTCATCACCGGCACGTCAGCGGCTATGCCTCGGCGCCGCGCCTGCGGCCGATGGGCTCGGGCCTCGAGCTGCACGGCCGCCACAAGGCCGGCTACGAGGTGCCGGTCGAGATCAGCCTGTCGCCGATGAAGACCGCCGACGGAGTGATCATCACCGCCGGCATCCGCGACGTCTCCGACCGCCGCCAGCTCGAGCGCGCTGCGAAGCGGGCGACCGCGTACCTGACGTCGGCGGTCGATGCCGTGCAGGACGCGTTCGCGCTGTTCGACGAGCACGACCGCGTCGTGATGGTCAACAGCACCGCGCGCCACCTGCTCGGCTCGGCGCTCGACCGAGCGATCGTCGGCGTGAAGTTCGACGAGCTGCTCGACCAGGCGCTCGGCAGGGGTGTGTTCGACTTCTCCAGCGAGAGCCGCGACACGCTGTTCAAGCGGTGGATGACGTACCACGCGAAGCCGGAGGGCACGCTCGAGGTGCGCACCGGGACCGGCCGCTACCTGCGCGTGACCGAGCGCAAGACCGCCGAGCACGGCACGGTCACGACGATCGCCGACGTCACCGACGACGTGCAGCGCGCCGAGGAGCTCGAGCATGCGAGATCCGTCGCCGAGGCCGCGAGCGCCGCGAAGAGCGAGTTCCTGTCATCGATGAGCCACGAGCTGCGCACGCCGCTCAACGCGGTGCTCGGGTTCGCGCAGCTGCTCGAGCGCGACCGCAAGCAGCCGCTCTCGGACCGCCAGCTCGAGCGGCTCGGCCACGTGCTGCGCGGCGGCGAGCACCTGCTGCGGCTGATCGACGACGTCCTCGACCTGTCGCGCATCGAGGCGGGCCGCATCTCGATCTCGTCGGAGCCGGTCGGCGTGCCCGAGGTCCTGCGCGAGGTCGTGACGACGCTCGAGCCGATGGCGACGCGCGCGCAGATCTCGATCGTCGCGCCGGAGCTGCCGGCACTTCCAGCAGTGACCGCCGATCGCACCCGGCTCGCGCAGATCCTGATGAACTTCGGATCGAACGCGATCAAGTACGGCAAGCCGGGCGGGCACGTGACGTTCACCGTCGAGCTCCGTGCCCGCAGCCTGCGGATCGCCGTCGTCGACGACGGCATCGGCATCCCCGCCGACAAGCGCGACAAGGTGTTCGAGCCGTTCCAGCGCGCGGGTCAGGAGGCCGGTCCGATCGAGGGCACCGGCATCGGCCTGACGATCAGCAAGCGGCTCGCCGAGCTGATGAAGGGCACGATCGGGTTCGACAGCGAGGAAGGCCGCGGCTCGAAGTTCTGGGTGGAGGTGCCTGTGCACCGCGAGGCGGCGGCGGGCGTCGCCGAGGTGCCGGCGTCGCTCCTCGAGACGTCACCGCTCGCGACCGGCGAGAACCGCTATCGCGTCGTCTACGTCGAGGACAACCCGTCGAACATCGCGTTCATGCGCGACCTGATCGCGGACTTCCCGAGCGTCGAGCTGATGACGGCGCCGACCGCCGAGATCGGGCTCGAGCTGATCCGTACGCACCGGCCCGCGGTCGTGATCATGGACATCAACCTCCCGGGGATGAGCGGCTTCGAGGCGGTGCGCCGCCTGCACCAGTGGCCCGAGACCCAGGACATCCCGGTGATCGGCCTGTCCGCGGCCGCGCTCGCGAAGGACCACGCCGCCGCCAAGGAAGCCGGCTTCTACCGCTACCTGACGAAGCCGGTGAAGGTCGACGAGCTGCTGACGACGCTCGAGCAGCTCTTGCACCGTTGACGGGCACGGCCGATGCAGCGGAGACGCTCATGCGCCTTCTGCTGATCGCCTGCCTCGCTGCCTGCCAGGCCGCGTCCGCGCAGGACCAGCCGCCCGGCAAGCGGTTCGAGCACGACGTGATCGTGCGCTTTCACATGCACGAGAACTTCGATCTCGTGCGTGCGATCCAGAAGCTGCTGGTGCGCGGCAAGCTCGAAGAGGGCCAGCGGCTCGCGGCGAGCATCGCGCGTGCTCCCGACGAGCCCGGCATGCAGCCGTGGGCTGCGCAAGCCGCGCGCGTGCGCGAGCGCGCGAATGCGATCGCCACCGCACCGAGCATCGACGAGGCGCTGCGCGCCGAGGCCCGGCTCGCCGATGCGTGCGCGAGCTGCCACGCCGACGCCGGCGTCGTGCCCGAGTTCGGCTCGCCGCCGCAGGTGCCCGCCGACAGCCCGACCGTCGAGGCCCGCATGGCGCGCCACCTGTGGGCCTCCGACCGGCTGTGGGAAGGCATCGTCGGTGATGCCGACGACTCGTGGCGCGCCGGCCTCGACGTGCTCGCCGCGACGCCGCTGCCCTGGCCCAAGGTCGACGCGGATCGCGCATCGCTCGGCAAGCAGCTGCAGAAGCTCGCCGAGGACGCGCGGCGCATCCGCGGTACTTCCGACCGCGCCGAGCGCACCCGCGCGTACGGAGAGATCCTCGTGACGTGCGCGGCATGTCATGCGGCCAAGCCGAAGTGATCGCGCAGGCAATGCGGACCTCCCCCCGCGGAACGGGACGTTTCGCTGGCGCGCGGAATGCAGCCTTGTGAGCGCCAACCGAGAGGAGCGACATCATGGCTGACATCATCAAGAAGAACGGCAACGCACCGGTCGAGTGGGATCCATTCCGCGCGATGCGCGAGATGCTGAGGTGGGATCCATTCCGCGAGATGGCGCCGATCAGCGCGTACTCGCCGAGCGTCGACGTCACCGAGACCAAGGACGCGTACGTCTTCAAGGCCGACGTCCCCGGGGTCAAGCAGGAGGACCTCGAGATCACGCTGACCGGCAACCGGCTGCAGATCACCGGCAAGCGCGACGTCGAGACCGAGGAGAAGAAGGAGACGTACTACACGTACGAGCGCCAGTTCGGGACGTTCACGCGCATGTTCACGCTGCCCGAGGGCATCGACACCACGCACGCCAAGAGCGAGCTGAAGGACGGCGTGCTCACGCTCGTCATCCCGAAGATCGCCGAGGCGCAGGCGAAGAAGATCCCGATCGCGACCGCTGCGTCGAAATCCTAGAGGATGTGCACGTTCGCGAACCGCAGCGACGTCGGCTGCTCCGGCGACGCGGCGAGCTCCGCGAGCGTGCCCTCGAACGTGATCTCGCACATCGCCGAGGGGCACTTCGCGTCCAGCTTCGCCATCTCCGCCTGCGACAGGTCGAGCTTCGGCATCCAGCCGTGCTTCGCCGGCCGCTCGATCGGGAACGCCGCGACGAAGCACGAGTCCGCGGCGCCGCACAGCGTCCGGTAGCGAGTCACCGTCCAGCGCAGCGCCTGGCCCTGCCAGCGCTGGCGGAGCTGGGCCCACGTGCCCTGCCGGTCGGCGGTGGCGAGCTCGCGCGCGAGATCCTGCTGGGTCGCGTGCGCGAGCGGCGCGGGCTTCGGTGCGGGCGGCGCCGCCTCGTGCGAGCGGCACGCGGCGAGCGCGACGAGGAGCACTGCAGCCGTGCGCATCACGGGTTCCCCGAGTGCGGCGAGGCCAGGTACGGGAACGTCTGCGAGAACGGCAGATCGTTGCCGTCGACGCCGTCGCCGATGTGGCTACCGTTGTTGCACGCCACCGTCAGCAGCGTGTCCGTGACGTCGTCGGCGAGCGCGCGGCCGTTCGGGAAGTGCGACTGGTCCGCGGTCTGGCCCATCGTGATGTTGATGCGCAGCATGTCCGCCGGCGTCGTGCCGTTGGGCGCGAGCAGCCCGACGATGTCGGTGCGGCCGCCCGCCGGCGTCGGAGCACAGTTGGCGCCGAGCACCGCGTTCAAGAGCTTGGGCACCTCGGGATCGAGGATGTACGCGCCGAAGTTGCCGACGTCGTCCTTGGGCTGGCTGCGGTTGTACTTGTCCTTGTCCTGGAGCGGGATGATGACCTCGTTGACGAGCGGCCAGCCGAGCCGGCTGACCTGGATGTACCTGCCGTAGTCATCGGCGTCGCGGCCCTTGCGCAGCACGCGCAGCTGCGGCCGGCTCGCGCTCGCCCACACGCCGACCACGCTGGTCTTGCCGGTCATCCCCGATGCCGGCCGCACGCCGCCCGACGCGATCTCGTTGATCGGCACCTCGAGCACGAGCGACATGATGTTGAGCCCGTCCGTCGTGTGCGAGCCGCCGACGCCGAGCAGGTCGAACACGTGCAGGTCGACGAAGAACGGCTCGTCGCGCGGGCCGGCAAAGGCGCTGGTCCCGTTGACCGACTTCACCGCCTGCAGCGCGACCTGCTCGTAGTTCGCGAAGGTCCGCTTGCCGACGTTCCACGGCGCGACCGGGACGCCGTCCATGATCACGCCCCGCGCGCCCGAGTGCTCGTCGATCTTCTCGAGCCGGTAGGTCTGCGTGACGTTGAGGTTCGGGCTCGTGATCGAGTCGACCGCCCCGGTGTTGTACAGAAACGTCGCGCCGTTCTTCGTCTGGCTCTGGAACGTCCACCGGTACGTGATGTCGGGCTTGGCATCACCGTTGTTGTCGATGTAGACCTCGTAGCGCGCGTTGTCGCTGAACTTGTAGTAGTTCGGCCCCGACGACGGCAGCAGCAGCGGCACGTAGTCGGCCACGATCACGAGCTTGTTCGGATCGCTCGGCGAGATGAACGTGTAGACGTCGGTGTTATCGACGTACTGGTCCTCCGCGATCATCGGAGCCTCGCGGTGACTGGAAGCATTCGCGACGAGAGAGCCGGTCAGCATCAGGCCGGCAACGAGCATCTTCTTCATACGCATCCCCTTTCATTCGGCGCGATAGATCGCGCCCCCTTCGGAATCGACGACGGCGAACACTCCGGCCGAGCGGGCCGTGCGCAGACCAGCGGGATCGATCATGTCGGGCGCGGACAGCTGGCTCATGTCCCCGCTCGCGATGTCCACGGACGTCAGCTGCGCCCGCCCATCCTCGTCCACCGTCGGCATCACGGCCGTCCCGCCGCCCGCGGTCAGCGACACGCCGCCCGGCGTGCCCATCCTGAGGTTCGAGATCACCTCGGTCGCCGCGCTGCCATCGCTGGGAATCGCGAACAGCACGCCCTCGCCGTGCATCCCCGCCGCCGTGTGATCCATCACCCACGCGACGCCCGCGCTGTCGACGTGCAGCCCGGTCGGCGACTCGAGCGGCGCGCCCATCCACACGACACTCGCGGCCCCACCCGCGATCGGCATCCGGAACAGCGCCGGCATCCCGTCCTCGGTGCGCCCGGTGATGTACAGGCTCTTGCAGTCCGGGCCCATCGCGAGCCCGCCCGGCCGCACGATGCCGGTCGCGCCGAGGTCGCTCGGCGTGCCGCCGCTCGTCGCGATCGCCAGCACCGCACCGATGTCCGCGCCCAGGTCGGCGACGTACAGGGTCCGGCCGTCGCACGACAGCACGAGCCCGATCGGCGTGCCGAGCGGATCGCCGCTGGCGATCTCCTCGGCGGTGCTCCCCACCTTCGACGACGTCTTCCACAGCGACGGCTGCTTCTGATCGTCGTACGCGGCGAAGTAGAACGTGCGGCCATCCGGGCTCGCGACGGCGTCGCTGGGCGAGGTGAACCCTCCCTGCGCGACCTTGGTGAGCTTCTTCGGCGGATCTGTCGGCAGACCATCGCCGCTGCAGGCGCTCAGTGCGAGCGCCGCGACTACGAATCGCTTGGCCATTCGGCCCTCCCCTCACGTGCAATGACGTGTGTGAGGACCTACGACCGAGACGCACGGCCGGATTTCGGCCGATTTACTTGGTGCGGATCAACGAGTTGACGACGTCGCCCGACGTGACGACGGCCATCGCCTTCGTCGCGGTGCCGTCGGTCATCGACGCGTCGAGGCGGAACAGCGTGCTCTCGTTGTTCGTCTCGAGGTCGCCCTGGACGTACACGCCCGTGCCGTCGACGGTCCACGAGACCTGCTCGGCGTCGGCGTTCGTCACGGTGACGTTGGTCAGCCGGTGCATGCCGGAGCCGTCGATCGGCGCGACGAACGGCTCGGTGACGCCGTCGGTGACGTAGTCGGCGACGAACGCGACCTGCGTGCCGTCGGGCGAGAACGCCGGGGCGATGCCGAACGGCGGGTTCGTGCTGGCGAGCGTCGCGTTCGTGATCTTCGTCGGGTTCCAGGCCGCGAGCGGCGTCGCGTAGAGGTCGTACGCGCTGGCCAGCGGCGCGTCGGCGGCGAATACGATCGTCGCACCGTCGGGCGAGATCGCGAACGAGCCGACGATCGACGTCGTGCTGTCACCGCGCGCCGGCAGCGTGAGCGTGGTGCGCTGCGCGCCATCCCACTTGTAGAATACGAACGTCGCGTTGTCGGTGAGCGCGGCGCGGAAGTAGGCGTTGTCGTTCGCGTCGAACAGCACGTCGCCGCGGATGCCGATGCCGGTCCCGGTGATGTCGGCGTCGGCGACGAGCTCGACGGGCGCGGGAGTCGCGGCGGTCGTGTCGACGACGTAGACCTGCGAGTGACCGTCGGTCGTGAAGTCACCCGAGAAGCCGATCCACTTCGAGTCCGCCGACCACTTGAGCGAGCCGGTGAAGGCCGAGAGCTTGGTCAGGTCGGGCGCCATCACGTTGCGCGCCGGGCTGACGAGCAGCGGGACCGGCGTGCCGGTCGTGTTGACGACCCACACGTCGTACGCGTTGTCGGTGGTCGCGCTGTCCATCGTGTACGCGACCTTGGTGCCGTCGGGCGACAGCGCGATCGACGCGATCTCGGTCGTCGCGCCGCCCGGGACGAGCAGCGCCGGGGTCGTGCCGTCGGCGCCCGCGGCGTAGAGATCGAACGTGCCGGCGGTCGTCACGTCGGCGACGTACGCGGTGGCGGTCGCGTTCGCGTCGAACACGAAGTTCGTCCACGGGCGGGCGGGCGTGCCGGTGCCGCTGTTGGCCGGGACGTTGACCGCGAGCACGGCCGGGCTGGCCGGAACGAGCGCCGGCGTCACCGGCAGCGTGTCGCCATCGGTGAACCAGCCCGCCTGCTGCGTGCCGTTCGTCGCGAAGTCGCCGACCACCCACACGCGCGAGGCCGGGCCCGGGGGCGCGTCGGGATGCGGCGGGCTGTCCAAAGACGCGTCGGCCGGCGCATCGATCGTCACGGAGGAGTCGTGGTGAGTCGATGCATCGGGAGTGCTGTTGTCGCGGCCACCGCAGGCCGCAGCGAGGATGAGGACGAAGAAAGTCGGGCGCATAGCGGCGGCTCTATACACCAAAGCCGAGTAGGATTGCCCCGACTTAATGCCGACGAACGTCGAGGCCGACATCGAGGTACAGCGCTTCGGCTACGGTGAGCGCAAACTGACCTTCCCGCACGCGCACACCCACAAGATCGAGGGTCGGTCCGGGAAGGCGGCGTACGGCGCGGCGGAGGGCACCTTCGAGGCGCTGGAGGGCCGGCTCGACATGCTGCGCTGGGCCGCGGAGTCGGCGTCGGTGGGCGGCGCGTGGCTGCGCGATGACGAGGGGCGCTTCGATCTCGCGATCGACCGCGCTGAAATGCCGCACGGGATCATGCTCGTGCGCGGCGAGCACGGCATCGAGCTGATCTCGCCGCACGTGACGCTGTCGGAGGTCCGGATCAGCGCGAAGGGGCCATTCGGGCGAAGCAAGCCCGCCACACAGCCGGCGGCGCCGCCGCCGGGGCTGCGCCAGGAGCGGTGGCGGTTCCTCGATAGCCTGTCGGGCCGGATCTACCTGACGATCAAGGTGCAGCTCGATTTGCCGGTGGTCGGCGGGCGCACGCTCGACCAGCAGCTGCGGATCCCGGTGCAGGAGGGCAGCCTGGACTACCGCGCGCTCGAGGAGAGCCTCGACTGGCTCGAGGGTGCGTTCCTCGACATCAAGCACGACGGCAACCGGCTGTGGGTGCAGTGGAAGGTGCCGATCGTCGGCGGCTCGCACGAGCTGATCAGCTGGCCGCTCGACACGGATGCGTCGACGCTGGCGTCGTTCGGGCGCGTGCCGGTGCGCTCGCTGACCGACTTCCGGCTGCCCGCGAGCGGCCCGCCGAAGCCGAACGGCAAGAAGGGCAAGCTGCTCCAGGCGTTCACGGTCGACGCGATCGACATCGCGCTGTCGCTGCTCGCGCCCCGGCACGTCGAGGTCGGCGGCGGCGTGGTGCTGTTCGGCGGCGACGACCAGCCGGGGATGGTCGACCTCAAGGTCACCGGCGCGATCCGCGACCGCGGTCCGGGCGCGCTGCGCGGCGCGATCGGCAGTGTCGACACGACGATCAAGGATCTGCGGCTCGGCTCGATCGGGCTGACGGCCGACCGGCTGCACTTCGACGGCCTCGATCAGCTCGAGGTCACGTTCGACGGCTTCTCGCCGACCGCGGTCTCGGTCGTGGTCCATCGCGTCACCGCGACGAACCTCGCGCTCACGACCGGAAATGGAGAGAGAACCGGCTAAGCCGGGCTCTCGAGGAAGACCATCTCCTCCGGCTTCACCCACCGATCGAAATCCTCCCCGCTGACGCCGAGCGCGATCGCGGCGTCGCGCAGCGTGAGCCCTTCGGCGTGCGCCTTCTTGGCGATCTTCGCCGACATGTCGTAGCCGACGTGCGGCGACAGCGCGGTCACCAGCATCAGGCTGCCGTGGAGCTTCTTCGCGATCTCGACGCGGTTGGGCTCGATGCCGCGCGCGGTGTGGTCGTCGAAGCTCTTCGTCGCATCGGCGAGCAGCCGGATCGACTGCAGCGTCGCGAACGCGATCACCGGCTTGTAGACGTTGAGCTCGAAGTTGCCCGACGCGCCGGCGATACCGACCGTGACGTCGTTACCCATCACCTGCGCGCACACCATCGTCATCGCCTCGCACTGCGTCGGGTTGACCTTGCCCGGCATGATCGAGCTGCCCGGCTCGTTCTCCGGGATGATCAGCTCGCCGATGCCGCAGCGCGGTCCGCTCGCGAGCCAGCGGACATCGTTGGCGATCTTCGTCAGCGAGCACGCGAGCGTCTTGAGCGCGCCGTGGAGCGCGACCAGCGCGTCGTGCGACGCGAGCGCCTGGAACTTGTTCGGCGCGCTGACGAACGGGCGGCCGGTGAGCGCGGCGAGCTCGCCGGCGACGGTCTTCGCGTACTCGGGGAACGTGTTGAGGCCGGTGCCGACGGCCGTGCCGCCGAGCGCGAGCTCGTACACCGCGGGCAGCGCGTGGCGGATCGCGAGCACGCCGTGGTCGAGCTGGCTGACCCAGCCGCTGATCTCCTGGCCGAGCGTCAGCGGCGTCGCGTCCTGCAGGTGCGTGCGGCCGATCTTGACGACGTCGGCGAACGCATCCGCCTTGCCGTGCAGCGTGTCGCGCAGCGCGAGCACCGCGGGGATCAGGTGGTCTTCGACCTGCTCGGCGGCGGCGAGGTGCATCGCGGTCGGGAACGCATCGTTCGTCGACTGCGACATGTTGACGTGATCGTTCGGGTGCACCGGCGACTTGCCGCCGCGCTTGCCGCCGAGCAGCTCGTTGGCGCGGCCCGCGATCACCTCGTTGACGTTCATGTTCGTCTGCGTGCCGCTGCCGGTCTGCCACACGACGAGCGGGAACTCGCCGTCGTGCTGGCCGGCGATCACCTCGTCGGCGGCGGCCGTGATCGCGTCTCGTAGCTTCGCGTCGAGCAGGCCGTGCTCGTGGTTGACCTTCGCCGCGGCCTTCTTGACCTGCGCGAGCGCGCGGATCAGCTCGGGCGGCATGCGCTCGCCGCCGATCTTGAAGTTCTGGCGCGAGCGCTCGGTCTGCGCGCCCCAGTAGCGGCTCTCGTCGACCTGGATCGGCCCCATGCTGTCGGACTCGGTGCGCGTCGCCATGAGCCGTCCTTACCACTAACAGGATGCACACGGCTGTCCGCAGCGCCGGCGCATGCGCGTGATTTCCCACGCGCGCACGCTGGCCCGTTCGTTGCTCGAAGGCGCCCCGGGGGAACTCACTCATGCGCTACACACTCGCCTTGCTCGCGCTCACCGCGTGCTCGTTCAAGACCGACGACGCGACCACCCGCGCCGCCGCCTTCGCCGACGCCGCCGCTCATTACCAGGTGCCCGAGCCGTGGCTGCTCGCGATCGGCTACCAGCAAGGCCGGTTCGAGCCCGCCGAGCAGGAGGACAGCGCGCCCGCCGACGACACCGTCGACCCCGCCGACCTGCTCGACACCGACACGCCGGTCGACGAGGTCGAGGCGTCGCCCGACGACACCGCCGACGCCGCCGACGACTCGCCCGGCCTGCGCAGCTGGGGCGTGATGTACCTGACCGACGCCCAGATCGAGCGCGCCGCCCAGCTCACCGGCCGCGATCCGGACGCGCTGCGCACCGAGGTCGCCGCGAACATCGAGGGCGCGGCCGCGCTGCTCGCCGACGGCGGCCCCGATCTGCGCGCCTCGACCGCCGCGTTCCTCGCCGTCACCGACGACGACTCCGCACGGCTCGCGCTCGACGAGCTCGACTCGGTCATCCGCAACGGCTTCGACGTCACCACCACGGACGGCGAGCACCTGACGCTCGCCGGCGCCGACCCGATCCGCGCCGACATCACCGAGGAGATGGACGACGAGACCTCGGCCGTGATCGATCGCGCGGGCGCGTACCCGCACGTGCAGTGGATCCGGTCGCCGAACTACTCGTCGCGGCTCGGCTCACCGGTCCGCTACATCGTGATCCACGACATCGAGGGCACGATGCCGGGCGCGATCTCGATCTTCAAGTCGGCCGCGTCGCAGGTGTCCGCGCACTACATCGTGCGCTCGCGCGACGGCCACATCGTCAAGATGGTCCACGAGACCGACGACGCCTGGCACGCCGGCCACGGCTGGTTCAACCGCCACTCGATCGGCATCGAGCACGAGGGCTTCGCGAACCGCAAGCGCGGCGGCGGCTACTACACCGACAAGCTGTACGAGGCCTCGGCCCGGCTGTCCTGCGCGATCGCGCACCGCTACGGCATCCCGGTCGATCGCAAGCACATCTTCGGGCACATGAACGTGCCGTCGAACCTGTCGTCACACACGCTGTGCAGCGACAAGCGCGGCATCGCAGGCGCGTGCGGCGGCATCGGGCATCACACCGATCCGGGCCGCTACTGGAACTGGACGAAGTACATGCACCTCGTCGCGACCTGCGTACACGACGCCTAGAACCCGGCGATCGAGCTCGCGATCTGGCCGGTGTAGTGGACGGCGACGTCGAGCTGGCCGACGCTGGTCGAGAAGTGGAGCGTCGCATCGAGCTGGTACTCGCGCGCGCCGCCAGCGATCGACCGCGCGACGTTGATCGCGTCGGCCGTCGCGATCGACAGCGACGTCACCACCGGCGCCACGCCG
>Ga0316628_100003652_pt1 | contig 11893 bp, 9 predicted proteins | sample OWC_Aug_M2_C1_D5_FD_207648 | JGI IMG/M metagenome (GOLD analysis project Ga0316628, IMG submission 207648) | Wetland soil microbial communities from Old Woman Creek delta, Ohio, United States - OWC_Aug_M2_C1_D5_C | ecosystem: Environmental > Terrestrial > Soil > Wetlands | place: USA: Ohio...
AGGGATCACCCCCCTTCCCCATCCTAGGATCCTTTTGCTTTCTTGGGTCAGAGTTCTCCATCCGTCCCCCAAGCGGGTGGGGAGGGTGCGATGAAAAATAAATATCCAGGACAAACACGCGATGAGGGTAAAGAAAAAGACAATGATTAGGAGGATACCCTTCCGGTTTTTCGAAGATGGGTTGTTCATCAACGAATATTCCCCTTCTCTATCTGGTCGAGCATTTTTCTGGCCACCTCTCTTCGATCTTCCCTTTTCGTCTTCTCCAACAATTTTCGGTAGATTTGTCTGGCCTCAGAGATCTTTTTCTCTTCCACATAGAGGGACCCTAACTTCAGAAGAGCATTTTCCATCAAGTCGGACTGGTGGGGATAGAGATAGACTACTTTTGAAAATTGAACCAATGCCGATTCTCTATTCCCAGCCCCCCAATACGCCTCCCCTAGTTTAAATTGGGCCTGACTCGCCACTCTCTCTTCAGGACTTTGAATCGCCGCGGAAAGGGCGGCCACCGCCTCCCCAAATTTCTTCCCGGTGAGGTAGAGCGCTCCCAACCTCAATTGTCCTTCGAACTGGACATCATCCTTTGGAAAATTGCTTACCAACTCTTTCAAAACCTTCTCCGCCTGATCCATCTTCCCCAGGCTCCGATATCCTTCCTCCATCCCCAGATACGCTTGCTTGGCCAAAGGGTGCTGGGAATGATTCTTAATCACCCACCCGTATCGCTCGAGCGCTTTCGGGTAATCTTTGACAAGGAGATAGAGACCTCCCAGTTCGACATGGGCTTCGACAAAAAGGCGACCCTTGGGAGTATGACGGGCGACCTTATCCATTTCCTCAATGGCCTCAGCCCATCTCTTCTCCTGGATAAAGAGGAGAGCAATATGGAACTGCGCTTCCTCCGCCCACTCGCTGGTAGGATAAAGCCCGATCAATTCTCGATAGGTCTTCACGGCTTTCTCTTTCATCCGTTCCTGTTGGTAGTAATCTCCCAGCTGCATCAAGGCCTGACTGGAGAGGGCATGTTGGGGATATCGTTTTAGAAAGGTCTCTACCATGGAGATAAAAGAGTCATATTTCTTTTCTTGAAGAAGGCAGAGGAGAATTCCGAAATCTGCCTCCGGTGCTTCTTTTGATTTCGGATAAGCCCTCACCACATTGGCATAGGCATTGGCGGCTTGAGCATATCGTTTAAGGTTATAATGCCCGTCTCCTATTTTCAGGAGTGCCGACGGCACATATTGGCTCTCGGGGTACTTCTTGGCAAGATGTTGAAATTCTTCAATGCCCTTATCGAACTCTTTCTTTCTGAAATGGGACCATCCGATCCAGTATTGCGATTCGTCTCTAAAGGGGCTCTGGGGGCTCGATTCCAAGAGGGTTTGAAATTGACGGATAGCCTCATCAAATCGCTCCTCTCGGTAAGCTACCCATCCTAGGAGATAGGTGGCCTTGTCCTTATCTCCGTGTTCCTCCGTCACGGAGGACAATCGCGTTAAATAACTCCGGGCTTTCTGATAATCATTCTGATTCAAATAACACTCGCCCACCAACAGGGAGATAGATGGAGTCGACCGATATTCAGGGAATTCTTTGAGAATCTTCAGAAAATACTGGTTGGCCTCCTTCCACTCTCGCCTTTGAAAGTGGTACCATCCCAAACCGTTCAGCCCTTTGGGATACAAGGTTGGATCTCCCTTTAGCTTATCGACATATCCAACCCCTTTTTTATAATCCTGTTTTGAAAGCGAAGCCTCAGCCATCCAATAGAGAACTTCGTTTTTGTCCGCTAAATTAGGAAAAGCAGTGAGAAGCCTCTCCCAGTATTGAATAGCCATTTCATAATTTTTCAAATAAAAATAGGTATAACCCAATTTTGAGAAAACTTGGGGTTCAAGGGCTGCTCTTCCTTTTTCCTCCAAGACCTGATGATAGGAAGCGATCGCACCCGAGTAATCCTTCAGGTTGAACAGGCTCTCTCCCAGCATGAAATGAACCCATTCGCGAAGGTCGCTTTCGTGATAGGTCCTGAGGAATTGGCGAAAAGTGCTTGCAGCATTGGCGTATTCTTTCCTGCCAAAATAATATTGACCAATATCAAACAGAATCTGTTCTACCCATGGGGAGGAGAGAAACTGCGATATAAACCTCTGATAAAGAAAAATGGCTTTCTCCACTTCGTCGGTGCCCAGATAGGTCTTGATCACTCCCCAGAAGATCGGATCTGAAAGTTTTGTCCCAGGGTAAGTCAGGAGAATGTCCTCAAAGGCTCTTCTTCCCTCCACATATTGTCCCAGAGAGACCAGGCTCCAGGCCAATGCATAGCGAGAGCTCTCCTCCAGAGGGTGCTTCGGATATCGCTTCCAGAAATCCCTGAATCGATCTGCCGCTTCTTTGAATCTCTTAAGCCGAAAGGTGCTAACGCCGATCAAATATTCCGCCTCGGGTCGCCATTTTCCCTTCGGATACCTCTGAAGAAGGGTCTCCACTTCCTGAAGGGTCTCCCCGTATCGACCAAGCTGATAGAGGCAATACCCGGACCAAAATAGGGAAGACTCAGCAATGGGAAGGGTAGGAGTTTTCTCATGGACTTGATGAAAAAATTGATATCCTTCTTCATAGACACCCTGCCTGAGTCGAATCCATCCGCATGAGTATAAGGCATAGGCATAAAATTCACTCTTGGGATATTTTTCAACCACCTTGTAATAGTACGAATACGCCTCGTCGTCTTTCCCCTGGTGATGCCTTGCTTCTCCCATCCAATAATAGGAAGACCCGACCCATTCACTCTCAGGATATTGTTGGATCAACTTTTGGAAAGAAGAGGCGGCATCTTCGTAAGCCTTCTTAATATAGTAGGACATACCTTTTTCATAAATGGCCTTATCGCCGACTAAGACTCGTGTCATGCCAGAGGTGACCCCACTTGAATAGGCACAACCAGGCTTCGTGGTGGAAGGGCTCATCTTTTTCATCGGGCCAATAGAGTCTTCTCTCAAATCGAAGGCATCTACCCAGGGTTCTTCCTTGATCCCTTGCCCCATCATCACAGGAAGGCGAACTTCTCTCTTCTCGACCCATATCGTCTCCTCTTTTCCAAAGAAGGTAATTTCAGAGGCTCCATTCTGGTTTCGGTACTGTCCCTGGCTTTGAAGAATAGGAAAAGAGAGGGTGATAGAAATTAAGAGGCAGAGGCTCAAAAGCTTAATGAATGAGTTCAACATGGGCCGATCCTTTACCAAAAAGTATCAAATGTTTCGAAAAAAAGTCAAGGAGAGACGAGTTTTTATCATAATCCCTCGGTCTCAGGTGTGGTTGGATCAAGGTGGTCTCCCCTCCCGGCCTACCGGCAGGCAGGCGAAACCTTGCCAAGCGGATCATTAGAGAGAGGGAAATCGGCGGGTGGTTCTGGAGGGGCTATTTTAAGGGTATCTACAACCTGGCTCATTACTCAATTGTGCCGCTTCAAGTTTTCTCCGGAAAGACCACCCGATTTTGGGTATAGATTTCCCGCCTATAACTGAGGGGGTTACTTTTTATCGGTTTTCGAGGCACACGCCAGCCGAGGATTGACAGGATTTTTATAACTGTGATAGGGTGGGATGGATGGGAAAGATGACATTCATAACCTCAGCATTTTTTATTCTTCCTGTTGTATTTACACAATGCGCAGATGGAACCGGGGTTTTTGAGTCAAACCCGAAGGGAGATTATAAAATCATGCGTGAGAAGATGGTGGAAACGCAAATCAAAGCCAGAGGAGTAAAAGACCCCCGAGTCATTTCCGCATTGCTCAAAGTAGAACGCCACCGATTCGTCCCGAAAGAGGATCTGAGTTCGGCATACGCTGACCAACCCCTGCCTATTGGGGAGGGCCAAACCATTTCCCAACCCTATATCGTTGCCCTCATGACAGAGCTCTTAGAACTCAAAGGAAATGAGAAGGTTTTGGAAATCGGAACGGGTTCGGGATATCAAGCTGCGATCTTAGCGGAATTGGCCAAAGAGGTTTATACCATCGAAATTATAGAATCCCTCGCCTCCGCTGCTAAAAACCGGCTCTCAGAATTGGGCTATCACAATATTCATGTGAAGGCCGGGGACGGATATTTGGGATGGCCTGAAGCCGCACCTTTTGACGCGATCATCATCACAGCAGCACCTGACCACATTCCCAAACCTCTCTTAGACCAGCTAAAAGAGGGAGGCCGGATGGTCGTGCCCGTAGGAACATATTCGCAAGAGTTGAAAAAAATCGTCAAACGCTCCGGAAAAATCGAAACAACCGACATCATCTCGGTTATCTTTGTCCCCATGACCGGCGAAGGCGTGAAACAGAAGAAATGACTGGACATTGGTGAACAACTCCATTTACGGTCACGCTTTTTCACAGTCGTTGGCATCTTGATCCTGAACGCAAAACAAACCCCTACCTTTCATCATCATTTTAAAGCAGCCATTGCATGAGATGCAGCGTGCCGGGGCTTTGTCTCCTTTAGCCCAACGATGGATCAGATCGGGCTCGCGGATCAAGGGCCGGCTTAATGAGATCATATCCGCGACGCCTTCGGAAAGAATCCTCTCGATCATGTCCAGTTTGCGAATGCCTCCCACGGCCGAGACCGGCAGGCGGGTGGCGGCTTTTACCTTGGCAGCTCCTTCCAGGTAGTAGCCCTCGAACCATTGGCCTTTATCAAGCGCTCCGCGGGAATCGTGGCTGCCCCCGATGGCGCCGCCGGTGACCTCAATAGCCCCATAGCCTGCTTTCTCCAACAAGGGAGCGTATTCGGCGGCCTGGTCGGGGATCAATCCGCCGGGAATGCCGTCGAAGGAATTCATCTTGATCCAGACAGGATAATCATCGCCGACATTTTCGCCGATGGCCTTGCGGATACGGATAAGAATTCGCGCCCGGTTTTCGACCGATCCGCCGTACGCGTCGTCGCGGCGGTTGAAATAAGGCGATAGAAATTGGGCTAATCCATAGCCATGACCGGCGTGAACCTGTACCGCGTCGAAACCAACCCTGCGGGCCAGTGCCGCCATCCTGGTGTAGAGTGAGACAATGAATTCGATCTCGTCAGCCGTCAGCGCATGGACGCCGGGCCGGTATTCGGACGGCCCGACCCAGCGATCTCCTAAACGCATGAAAGGCGACATTTGCAGGGAGATAAGAGCCCCATGGCCGTGAATCGCTCGGGTCAACTCTTCCCAAGCGGAACGATCGGTTCCAGCGTGAAGAATCAACTGACGCTGAGAACCCACAGACCAGTTAGGGTCCGGAAGGCAGCCGCTGGTTGAGATGAGTCCGGTCCCGCCCTTCGCAATGGCTTGATAGAGACCCTTAAGCTCAGCCCCTGGGACGCCGTCGGTCGAGACCATTCCTTCCATGGTTGCGGAACGAATGAAGCGGTTTCGCAGGTTTAAACCCATGATTTCCACGGGCTCAAAAGCGGAACGCACCTTCTCATCGGACATACAATCCAATCTCCTGATAATGACACGCCTCAGAAATTCGCTGCCCCTCACCCCATCCCTCTCCCCAGCGGGGAGAGGGGAGGGTGAGGGGGCTGTGCAAGGAACGGATGTGACTTTAATTACCGGTTCTATAATTTCCGCAATTCCTTTTTCAATATCTTGCCGACCAGATTCTTAGGAAACGCTTTCAGAAAGACCACTTCCTTCGGCAGCAGAAAATTCTTGAGCTTCGTTTTGCAATACTCAATGATTTCTTCGGCCGTGGCCGTTTCTCCTGGCTTCAATACAAGAAACGCCTTGATGTTCTCGCCGTAGACATCGTCTTTCATGCCGATCACTGCGGCTTCGGATACCTTGGGGTGCGCATACAGGGGTTCTTCGATCGTCCTTGGAGAAATGTTTTCCCCACCTTTGATGATCAGATCCTTTTTCCGGTCCGTGATCCAGAAATAACCGTCATCATCCACATAGCCCACATCGCCCGTATGGAGCCAGCCGTCCACCAGGATCTCCTCGGTCTCCGCGGGCTTATTCCAGTATCCCTTCATGACAGAGGAAGCGCGAAGCACAATTTCCCCCTGTTTTCCCGCGGGGAGTAGCTTCCCGTCATCACCCATGATCCGCATTTCTGTGCCCTTCATCGGCAAACCGATGGAGCCAACCTTTTTCAAGCCACGGATTGGGTTGGAGGCGTTGTTTGCACCGGCCTCGGTCAGACCCCATCCCTCGATGATTTCGCCGCCAAAGACCTCCTTGAATTTCTTCCAGGTCTCCAAAGAAAGCGGAGCTGATCCTGACACCCAGTATTTCATCGAGCTCAGATCATATTTCTTGGGTTCCGGATAGAGAAGCATATAAACATACATGGTCGGGACGGCTGCCATGATGTTGACCTTGTATTTTTCAATTGACGAAAATATGGTTTCCAGGTCGAAGGAATTGAGAAGAATGGTTTTTGTTCTCATCCGGAACATGCCGTTGTTGATCACAGCGATGCCGTAGGAATGGCACAGGGGAAGAACGCAGATATTGGTCATGCCCTCGGGAAAAGGTTGGGTTTCATACTGCATCTTGGCGTTGGAATAAAGGGAATAGTGAGTGTGGATGACACCCTTGGATCTGCCTGTGGTTCCCGCGGTATAAATAAGCGCCGCTGTCTCATCGTCTCTTGTCTCGACAATATCATGCTCTTCGCGGCTGCTGTCGACAATCTGATGGTACGAAAGGCATCCGCTGGGGACATCGTCGCCTGTGAGAATGACGGTTTCCATCTCAGGCGCCTGGGCCCGGGCGGCACAGATTTTCGGAAGAAATTCCTTGCTGCTGATTACCACTTTGGCGCCCGAGTCCCGATAGATATAAGAGATTTCATCCTCGCCCATCAGGTGATTGATAGGAACGATGACTGCGCCGAGCCTCAAGACCGCCCCGAAAGACTGGATGACCTCAATGCAATTTGGCATCTGGATGATGACCCTGTCCCCCCGCTTTACGTTCAGGTCTTTCAGCGCGGTGACGAGCTTTTTGGAGGTTCGCATGTACTCGAAGTTCGTGATTTCCTTTCCCTGAAAAATAATGCCCACCCGCTCACCCTCTTCCAGTACTTTGCTTTCGCGGATCTTTGCAATATTCATAGTCGCCTCTTCTATTCCAGCTCCACCTGAAGGGCTTCGAGAATCCGGCACACCATTCCGTAATAGCCGATGGCCGTCGTCAGCTCCACAATGCCCTCTTCACTTAATACTGCCCGAACAGCGTCAAAGGTTTCATCTGTGACGCGGATTTTCATGGTCTCTTCGTCGGTGTACCTCAGGATAGCTTTTTCGGTCTCATTAAATTCGCCGGAATATTCCCATTCCGACAGGGCGTCGATCTGCGCTTGTCGCACGCCGACGCGCAGGGCAATGGGCACATGCTGGGTCCACTCATATTTCGCCTGATTTATTTGGCCGACCCGTAGAATGGCCAACTCTCGCAGGTTGGGAGGGACAACCCCCTTTAAAAGAATCGCCGTGCCCAGTTGCAGAAAGCGATGACCGACCTGGGGGGAGTGGGCCATGATCTTAAAGAGATTCAGAACTGGGCGACCACTGTCCTCTATCTTCTGGAACCTCTCCTGAAACTCAGGGGATGCCTGATCCTTATCCAATATTTTCACTCGTGCCATTCTTCTCCTTCCTTCACCTCAGCCGATCTTGGCACACTGGCCGCCGTCAACAGGCAGGACCGCACCGGTAATGAACTTAGCCTCATCCGAGGCCAGGAAAAGAGCGGCATAGGCCGTGTCCCAGCCAGACCCCATCCCTCCCTTTAGGGGGACCATACCGTCTCGCCTTTTGATCAGCTCCTCCTTGTTGATTCCGCGGAATCGGGAAATCCCCTCGATGGCCATGGGTGTATTCATCAGTCCGGGCATGATGGCATTAACGCGAATCCCTTTCTTGGCATATTCCATGGCGATGGAATGGGTCAGGGCATTCACCCCCGCTTTGGAGGTCTTGTAGGCCAGCATCGATACGGCGCAGACTGCTGCAACCGACGAGATATTCACGATGGACCCGCTGCCCCGCTCTTCCATGTAAGGGAGAACGTACTTGCATGTCAAAAACATGCTCTTCAGGTTCACGTTAAAAATTCGCTCCCATGATTCTTCTTTCAATTTCACGGGCCCCAAATCCTCCCCTCCGGTTCCGACATTATTCACCAGAATGTCGATCCGGCCGTACTGTGCCGCGCACTCCTCGGCCATGCGTCGACAGTCATCCGCCTTGCTGACATCAGCGGCAAGAGCGAAGGATTCCCCGCCTTCTTGCGCGATCATCGATTTGGTTTCCTGGGCAGACTCAAGATGGCGGTCCACCAGCATGACCTTGGCCCCGGCACGCGCAAAAAGAAGGGAAATCGCTCTTCCGTTTCCGATGGTATCGCCCGGAGTCTGACCGGCGCCCGTGACAATAGCCACTTTTCCTTCAAGACGTTTATCCATTTTTCTCCTAAGACCTCGCTTTAGGGTAACCTGCGTATATGGAAATGCCGTGGGGGTGTCAAGAAAGACCTATCCCTTTTTCTCGTTTTTCTTCCTTCTCCAATATTCCAGCCTCTTTTTAATCTCCCTCTCAAATCCCTGCTCGGTTGGGTGGTAGTAAGTTCTTCCCCTGAGGTTCTCAGGGAGGTATTCCTCTTCGACGAAATGGTCTGGGTAATCGTGAGGATACTTGTAATCCTTTCCATAACCCAGATCTTCCATCAATTTGGTAGGCGCGTTTCGAATATGGAGCGGAACAGGCATATTCTCGGTTTCTCGAACCTCCTTCTGAACTTTTTGAAAGGCCGTATAGAGAGCATTCGACTTCGGAGCCGTGGCCAAGTAGACAGCCGCCTGGGCAAGGGCTAAATTTCCTTCCGGCAGGCCGACAAAATGGAAGGCCTCCTGAGCGGCAACCGCCACCTGTAAAGCTTGAGGATCTGCCATCCCCACATCTTCTGAAGCAAACCGGATCATCCGGCGCGCAATGTAGAGCGGATCTTCACCAGCCTCTAACATTCTCCCGAGCCAATAAAGAGCCGCATCTGGATCACTCCCTCTCAGGCTCTTATGCAAGGCCGAGATCAGATTGTAATGCTCTTCCCCGGACTTATCGTAAAGATAGGCTTTCCTCTGAAGAACCTCTTTCAAATCCTCTTTTTTGATCTGACGAATACCCCCTGGGTCAGGGGAAGTTGTCAGGACGAGCATCTCCAACGTGTTCAACGCCGCCCTCGCATCTCCGTTCGCCATCTGGCAAATGCCTTTGATGACCTCTGGCTCGATCGCAGTCTGGTATTTGCCCAACCCCCTTTCTTTCTCCGTCAAAGCCCGGCCTAAGATCACTTCAACCTCTTTCTCTGTCAGGGGATTTAACGTGAAGACTTTGGAACGAGAGAGCAAAGGCGAGATGACTTCGAATGACGGATTTTCCGTCGTGGCCCCAATGAGGATGATGGTCCCTTTCTCCACATGCGGAAGAAAAGCATCCTGCTGAGCTTTGTTGAATCGATGGATCTCATCCACAAAAAGGATCGTCCGCCTTTTACTGTATTTCCATTCTTCTTCTGCCTCTTGGACAACCTCTTTGATCTCCTTCACCCCGGAGAGGACAGCACTGAAGGCCAGGAACTGAGCGCCCGTGGTCGAGGCGATGATCATGGCCAAGGTTGTCTTGCCAGACCCCGGAGGTCCCCACAAAATCATAGAAGGAAGGTGATCGGATTCGATCGCCTGACGGAGAACCTTTCCCTGCCCAAGGAGGTGATCCTGACCGACAAATTCATCCACTGTACGAGGCCTCATTCGATCGGCAAGGGGAGCTTCTCCCTTGAACATTTCCTTTTCTTTTTTCCTAAAGAGTTCGGTCTGCTTCTTCAAAGGTTTTCTCTTCTCTTTAGATTTCGATCCCTATGCGCTATGGGCTTCTCTGTATTTCCTGTATAGCCTGAAGCATTTCATGATGAATCAACCCATTGGAAGCCAAAACCTCGCCTGAATAGATATTGAACGGCCGGCCTTGAAGGTCTGTGATCTTTCCCCCGGCCTCGGCAACGATTAAGCTTGCTGCGGCCACATCCCAAGCGTGGAGTTTAAATTCCCAGAATCCATCGAAACGGCCCGCTGCCAAGTAGGAAAGATCGATGGCCGCCGAGCCAGGTCTCCGAAGAGCAAAACTCTTCGTAAGAAAGTGACGGAAATAACGAAGATAGAAATCGGCATGTTCATGGACATCGTAAGGAAAACCAGTGCCGACAAGACTTCTGTCCAACCTGTCAATCCGCGAGACAACGATCTGTTCACCATTGAGAAAGGCTCCCTTGTTTTTTTCCGCATGAAAGAGCTCATCAAGGGTTGGGACGTAAACCACTCCGAGCTTTACCTCCCCTTCCACTTCAAGCCCGATGGAGACGCAGAAACAAGGAAACCCGTGAAAATAATTGGTTGTCCCGTCGAGGGGATCGATAATCCACTTCCACGGGGATCCCTTCCCCTCAAAAGGACTCTCTTCCGTCAAAATATCATGCTCCGGAAAAACATCCGAAATCATTTTTACGATCGCTTGCTCACAGCGTCGATCTACTTCTGTCACTGGGTTGAATTCTGCTTTGTACTCAACCGGATGGGAATGACCAAAATGGAGCATCTGGACCCGGCCCGCCTCTTTGGCCGCCGCGATAGCTAATCGAAGTTGGTGATCGGCAATCTCCATCTCTCTCCTGTTTTCCAAATTCCCCTCTGTCCCCCTTTTCTAAAGGGGGAAAAGGGGGTCCCCCTCTTTTGTAAAGAGGGGTTGGGGAGATTTGATGACCACTAAAATTCTTTAAAAGTTGACAACGCTTTCATCAAAACTATATGATACCAATTAAATCAAGTCAATCCTTCCAGTCCTGGCATAAATGTCCGGGCTTGCTCAGGATTGACCCTGAGTTGCGCTTTCTATTTCCACTTGAAAGGTGGGGCTTAGCGCCGTCGAATGGGTCAACGAGGAAAGGGATGAAGTTCGAAACATACGGAAACTGTTTTGTCTGTGGAGAGAAAAATCCCAATGGGTTGCGATTGAGTTTTGAGATCGATAAGGAGAGACAAACTCTCAAAACTGTTTTTGTAGCCAACCCAACCTTCCAAGGGTGGAATGGCATCGTCCACGGAGGGATTATCAGCACCTTGTTGGACGAGGCAACGGCAAAATTGGTTTATGAATTAGGGTATCAAGCGGTCACGGCGTCTTTAGAGATCCGATTCAAAAAGCCAGCTCCGATCCTCGAACCATTAAGGGTCTATGGAGAAATTACAGAAGTAGGCAAAAGGCTGATCAAAGCAAAGGCCCGCGTGGTAAAAGAAGATGGAACCGTTTTGGCAACAGGGATGGCAACCTTCCTTAAGAGCAGTTTAGCAAAGGTGGGTTCTCCTTAACGTTTCAGCTTTTTTTTCGAGTGTACATCCATTCGGCATAATCCGCATCAAACCCAAATCTTTCTAATAGGCTTCGATCCTTGAGCAGTTCTCCCATCGAAAGATCTTCTATTTTTCTTCCTTCAAGGAGCAAAACCGCTCTCTCGCAGAGATCTACTGCCACGGGCAGGTGATGGGTGACGATGACTTTCGTTTGAGGGATGGACCGGATTCGTTCGATCAGCAAGCGGCTTCCGGCGGGGTCGAGGTTATCCGTGGGTTCATCAAGGGCCAGGATCTCCGAGTCCATGGACAACACCGTAGCCAAAGCAACCCTCTTCTTTTCTCCCTCGCTCAAATGGTGGGCCGATCTTCCCTCAAATCCTTTCAACCCCATTGTCTCAAGCGCCTTTTCCACCCGATGCCGAATATCTTCCTCATCCAGTCCCATATTGAGAGGGCCGAATGCCACGTCATCAAAGACCGTGG
>Ga0316628_100003653_pt1 | contig 11891 bp, 11 predicted proteins | sample OWC_Aug_M2_C1_D5_FD_207648 | JGI IMG/M metagenome (GOLD analysis project Ga0316628, IMG submission 207648) | Wetland soil microbial communities from Old Woman Creek delta, Ohio, United States - OWC_Aug_M2_C1_D5_C | ecosystem: Environmental > Terrestrial > Soil > Wetlands | place: USA: Ohio...
CGGCATTTCACCGCGCTGATACCGCCTGCATCTGCCAAGGCGCAGGACCATCGTATCGAAGCCCAGTCGACAAAGCAGCGAGGCTTCCGCCTCAGCTTGTTGCGCGGTGATACCGTGGAAAGCGTCGCTGCAGTGATCTTCCCCGGCAAGCAGCGCATGCAGCAGGCCCTGGTGCAGCAGGTGATCGCCGGCAATCCGAACGTCTTTCCGGACGGGCGCGCCAGGGAAGTTCCGGCGGGCACGGTACTTTGGTTTCCGGACTTGCGCGAGCTTCGCAAATCGAACCGGGAAGAATCTTCCTCGCCGGCAGGGTCCGCAGCCACGCATCGCACGGGCCGCGCGGCGGCATCGCGCCCTTCCTCGCCAGCAGAGTCCAGGGAACAGGTGCCCGAAAAGCCACGCAAACCGGTCACACTGCTGCGCGCGCTCGAACTCGGCGATAAGCCCGGACCGCAGGAATGCAAACAACTGATGCAGCTTTGCGGCGCCGAGCCGCCGGCCGCGGCCGCTGTGCCGATAGTGCCGGATGACAAGGCGCGCGCCCTCGAATCCGGCGTCAGGGAATTGAACCTGAAACAGGACGGCATCGACCAGCAATTGCAGCGCATCGAACAGTCGTTGCAGGCGCTGCAAAAAACCGTCAATTCCGCAGCACCTGCGGTGGCCCCGCCTGCACCTGCGCAACCGAAGGTGGAAATCCGTACGGTCGTGAAATCCGAACCGATCGACTGGTATGTCTGGCTCGGCCTCGCGGGACTGGTCATCCTGGCGGCCATCGGCGGTTTCGCGTACGGACGCCGGGGTTCGTTCTCGCGGGGGCTGGCGGAAACAGACGAACAACTCGACCGCATGCTGGCAACGGCGGCAACGGTGATGCGCGAACTGGAATCCACTCCGAAGCCGCCTGCGCGCGCGCCGCGCATCGACGTGCCGACGCCGCCACCCGCGCCGCAGTTGCCGGCTGCCATACCTGCGGCACCGGATCAACCTGCCGACAAACCGCCGTCCGCAGCCGCATCCGAAAGCACGTCCGACTCTGAACTCGACGCCCAGGCTGCACAGCCGACCAAGGGCGTGGATCTCGAACTGGAAAGCAAGCCGCCGGCTCCGTCCCAGGTCGCCGGTCTGTCGACCGATGTCCTGTTCGAGATGGATCAGGCGCTCGACAACACCCGCTCGATGTTCACGGACGTGGATCGATTTATCGCGCTCGGGCGCACCCAGAATGCCCTGAGCCTGCTGCAATTCCAGGTCCATAAGGATCCCAAGGACCGGGACTCGTGGATTAAGCTGATGGCAATCTACCGGCAGGAAAAAATGGACGCTGAACTCGCCAAGGCCGCGCGCGAATTCAGGAACAATTTTCCGCACGAAAGTCCGCCCGTCGGCTGAACTACGACTTCTTCGCGGTGAAGATCCAGTCCGTTAAAAGCGCCCGGGATCGGCGAAGTTGGCGAAGCGGGTGTACTCGCCCTGGAACACCAGGGTAACGGTTCCAATGGGGCCATTGCGCTGCTTGCCGATGATGACTTCGGCCTTGCCCTTGTCGGGCGAATCCTGGTTGTAAACCTCGTCGCGATAGATGAACAGGATCAGGTCCGCATCCTGCTCGATGGCACCGGATTCGCGCAAGTCCGACATGACGGGGCGCTTGTTCGGACGCTGCTCCAGGCTGCGATTTAGCTGCGACAGCGCAACGACCGGAACGTTGAGTTCCTTGGCCAGCGCTTTCAGCCCGCGCGAAATCTCCGAGATTTCCGTGGCGCGGTTCTCCCCTTGTGTGCTTGCTGACATCAGCTGCAGGTAGTCGACCACGATCAACCCGAGTTTGCCGTATTGCCTGTGCAAGCGCCGCGCACGGGCCCGCAACTCGAGCGCATTGAGCGCCGCCGTTTCGTCGATATGGATCGGCGCATCGTTGAGCCGGCCCACTGCATCGGTCAATTTGCGCCAGTCCTCGTCGGCCAGGCGTCCGGTACGAACCTTGTGCTGGTCGAGCTTGCCCACACTGCCCAGCATGCGCATCACGAGCTGCGAGGCGCCCATTTCCATCGAGAAGACGCCGACCGGCATGCCGGTTTCCAGTGCCACGTGCTCGGCCATGTTCAGCGCAAGCGAGGTCTTTCCCATCGACGGCCGGCCGGCCACGATCACCAGGTCACCCGGCTGGAGTCCGGAAGTCATGCGGTCCAGATCGGTGAATCCGGTCGGCACACCGGTCACGTCGGAAGGATTGTCCCGGTTGTAAAGCATGTCGATGCGCTCTACGACCTGGGTCAGCAGCGGTTGCATGTCCATGAAACCCTGCTTTCCGCGCGCGCCTTCCTCCGAGATTGCGAACACTTTCGATTCCGCTTCGTCGAGCAGCTGGCCTGCTTCCTTGCCCATCGGGTTGTAGGCGGTCTCGGCGATTTCGGTGCCGACCTCGGCCAGTTTGCGCATGACCGCGCGCTCGCGCACGATCTCCGCGTAACGCCGGATATTGGCCGCCGTGGGCGTGTTCTGCGCCAGCGCGCCGAGGTAGGCCAGGCCGCCGATGCCGTCGAGTTCCCGGGTGCTTTCAAGGCTTTCCGATACGGTAATGACGTCAGCCGGCCTCGAATTGCCGATCAGCTTGGAGACGTGCCTGTAGATAAGCCGATGATCGGCACGGTAGAAATCCGATTCGCCGATCATGTCGGCGATCTTGTCCCAGGCGGTATTGTCGAGCAGCAGGCCGCCGAGCACGGATTGCTCAGCCTCCACCGAATGCGGCGGCAGCTTGATGAGCTCTACCTGGGCGTCGGCGACGCCGACGCGTTGCGTTGAGAACTGCGCCATGAAGTCTGGATGTGTTGTAAAAAATGAAAAAGCGGCCCGAACGACTGGTTCGCCAGCTATTATTCGGAAGGCGCCCGCAGGCGCAAGAAGAAAAATAAAAAGGGCTGTTTTCACAGCCCTTTTTTTCCAACAACGGCCCGTGACTCAGTTCGAGGTATCGCCCAGAACAGAGACTGTAATGGTCGTTGTGACGTCGGCGTTCAGGTCGAGCGTGATGGGATAGTCTCCGACCTGTTTCAGCGGTCCCTGCGGCAGGCGCACCATGGCCTTGGTCACTTCATGCCCCTGGGCTTTCAGCGATTCGGCAATGTCGTAATTGGTCACCGAACCGAACAGGCGGCCATCGACACCGGCCTTCTGCGTGATCTGGACCATCAAACCTTCGAGCTTGGCGGCACGTTCCTGGGCCAGCGCAAGCGCCTTGTTATGCGCCGCCTCCAGCTCGGCGCGACGCGCCTTGAATTCCTCGATCGCCTTCTCGGTCGCCCGCTTGGCCTTGCCCTGCGGGATGAGGAAATTTCGGGCAAAGCCGTCCTTGACCTTGACCACGTCGCCGAGCTGGCCGAGGTTGTGCACTTTTTCCATCAGGATGATTTGCATGTCGGGGCTCCTCAGTGCAGGTCGGTATACGGCAGCAGCGCCAGGTAACGCGCGCGCTTGATAGCCACCGACAACTGGCGCTGGAAATGCGTCTTCGTACCGGTGATGCGTGCCGGGATGATGCGACCGTTCTCGTTGATGAAATCCTTCAGGATCTCGACATCCTTGTAATCCACTTCCTTGATGCCTTCCGCCGTGAAACGGCAGAACTTGCGGCGCCGGAACAACGGGCGATTGCTGCGCTCCTTACCCTTGTCCTTGCCCTTGCCTTTGCTGCCTCCAAAACGTGCCATTTGTCTATCCTCGATTCAATTCAAAACTGTTCACATGCAACACGGGCAGCCTCGACAGTTTGCTGCGCAACGCCAGGAAGCCTTCGAAGCTGTATTCACCCTGCATCGGCGTCCGGCTCAGTCTTTCGGCCACTTCGCCCAGTGCCACCGCGTCTATTTCCAGGTTGACGCTTCGAGCCCTGCCCGCCTCCAACTGCTCCGAAGCATGCCCTATCCTGAAATTCAGCGCGGGCATGCCGGCAGGCGTATGGCGAAGTTCCTCGCGCGCGACCAGCGCGCCGCTCAGCACTACCGTGTTGCGGCTCACCCGGTCCTAGGCGGTCTCGGCAGGGGCCGGCTTGTCTGCGCCTTCGGCCTTGGGGCTGTCGGGTCTGGCGCCTTCGCCGACCACGGTGCGCGACTTCTCTTCCTTCATCATCGGGGAAGGTTCGGTCACGGCGCGCGTCATGTTCACGATCAGATGGCGCAGGACCGCGTCATTGAATTTGTAGGCGTGCTCGAGTTCGTCCAGGGTGGACTGGTCGCACTCGATGTTCATGAGCACGTAGTGCGCCTTGTGGACCTTCTGTATCGGGAATGTCAGTTGGCGGCGGCCCCAGTCTTCGAGGCGATGGATGTGGCCGTTGCGCGACGTGACCATCTGGCGGTAGCGCTCGATCATCCCGGGAACCTGTTCGCTCTGGTCGGGATGGACGATGAAAACGATCTCGTAATGCCGCATTGATTTGTCTCCTTGTGGGTTAGCCCCATGGGTAACTCCCTGATGGGACGGAAAGCCTTCCGGGATGCGGACCCGGTAAGGCAAGGAAGGGCGGCATTATACCGATTTGGCCTTGAAGATCAATCACGTCGACCAAGGGGCCATCACTGCCGCACTACCCCGCCCACTCTCGGCAGTGACGAAGTGCTCTTCCTGGCGCAGCGTCCAGGCAAGTGATCCAGGCCAGCTGTCGAAAAAAAACCCGCCGAAGCGGGTTTCTTATCTTTGCCTGAATTGCGTTCTAGTGCTGTAGCTGCGTGACAGCTTTGGGCTGCGTCTTCGGCAGCACGAGGATGATGACGGCGCCGAGGAATGCCATGCCCGCGAGCACATAGAACGCCGACTCACTGGCCCCACCGGTTGCCGTGCGGATGCGTCCGATCAGATCCGGACCGACTTGCCCACCCAGGTTGCCCACGGAGTTGATCCAGGCGATGCCCGCGGCGGCGGCCGTCCCCGAGAGGAAGCTGGTCGGCAGCGACCAGAACGTCGCCACCCACGACAGGATTCCGACGGTCACCAGGCACAGCGCGATGATGGCGGGCACCGCGTTGTGGCCGACGATCGCCAGGCCGATGAGGCCGACGATGCCAACCAGCAGGCCTCCCGCCGCATGCCAGCGACGCTCGCCCGTGCGGTCGGAATGCGCGCCCCACACGACCATCGCCACCGACGCCAGGCCCCAGGGAATCATGCTGATGAGGCCTACAAGCAAGTAGTCCTTCTTGTCGATGCCGAGTTCCTGGATTATGGTGGGCATCCAGAAATTGATCGCATAGAAGCACACGACGCCGCAGAAATAGACCACTGCCAGCGCCCAGACGCGGTAATCCTTGAAGGCATCGAGGAAATGATGCTTCTTCCCGAGTTCGGATTTCGAAGCATCTTCTTCCTGGATGCGCTGGACCACCATGTCCTGTTCCTGCGCGGTGAGCCATTTTGCCTGCTTCGGACCATTGGGCAGGAAAACAAACACGAGAATGCCGACCAACACCGAAGGTAGGCCTTCGAGCAAGAACAACCATTGCCAGCCACGCCAGCCGTTGGCGCCATCCATGTATTGCATGATGCCTCCCGAAATCGGCGAGCCGATCACGTTGGAGATGGCGATCGCAGTCATGAACAACGCAACCATCTTGGCGCGGCGCGGACCCGGGAACCAGTAGGTAAGGTACAGGATGATGCCGGGGAAGAAACCGGCCTCGGCGACGCCGAGCAAGAAACGCAGGAAATAGAAGCTGAACTCGGCATCGGTGCAATTGAACGCCGTCGCGATCGAACCCCAATGGATGTCCGGGGTGAACACGAAGGCCGAAGAGATGATGCCCCACGTGATCATGATGCGCGCAATCCAAATGCGCGCGCCGATGCGCTCCAGCAATACATTGCTCGGCACTTCGAAGATGAAATAACCGATGAAGAAAATACCGGCGCCGAATCCATAGACGGTGTCGCTAAATTTCAGGTCGGGCGCCATCTGCAACTTCGCGAAACCGACGTTGACCCGGTCAAGGAACGCAACGATATAGCAAAGGAACAGGAACGGAATCAGACGCCAGGCAACCTTGCCATAGGTCGATTTTTCGAATTCCGCGGAAAAAGTGGTGGCCAATTTGTCTCCTCCTCAGTGTTGTTCTTAACTCTGCTTTTATTGTGTGTTCTTCTTGTTTGCCGAGCCGGGTGGCATCCGATTGTTATTGAATTCGGCGGTCCAGTCCATCCGGCTTGCCGTGCAGTGTAAACAAAAATGCGCCGGGGCGGGCTTTGGCTGACCGACCGGGCAGGCAGAACGGCGGTTGCTAGGTGCGGAATGCCGGATTTCGGGGCCGGACCGCGCGAGTGTCCGGCGGGAGCGCGCGTCAATCGGTTGTCCACGCAAGGCGTTGAATCTTACGACGCCGCGGAAAGCGGTTACTTGTCCTTCCCGCCTCCGGGCTCAACCGGCTCGCTGACGACTGCCGGTCAAAGCAGGCACAGGACTCCGCGCCGGATCTGGTCTCCCAGCCAGGTCGCGTGCGCCAGGCCTGCGACGCCGAAGCTCAGGACCAGTCCGCCCGCGATGCGCTTTGCGACGCGGCCCTGCAGCCACGGCCGCGCGCGCGTCAGCAGCAGGCCGGCCGCCAGCAGATTCGGCAATGTGCCCAATCCAAAGGCCGTCATCAATGAGGCTCCCCTGGTGCCGCTACCGCTCACGAGCGCGATCGCGAGGACGCTGTAGGTCAATCCGCACGGCAGCCAGCCCCAGATCGCGCCCGCGGCCAGCGCGCGTGTCAGGGTGTCGGCCGGCAGCACGCTACGCGTCAGCCTGCCGATGTACCGCCACGGCCGGCGGCCCAGCGCCTCGAGGCGGGTAACCAGCGCGGGTCCGCCCGCGAGGTAAAGGCCGATCAGAACCAGCAGGATATTGGCGAGGACATACAGCCCCATCCGTACGGATAGCAGCCCGCCCAGCAGGAACAGGCCGCCGATCGAACCGGCTACCGCCCCCGCCATCGCATAGCTGCCGATACGTCCGAAATTGTAGCCGAGCTGCAGGGGAAAGCCGGCGCGGTTTTGCGCGGACAGCGCGCCGACTATGCCGCCGCACATCGCCGCGCAGTGACCGCCGCCGAACAATCCGGCGAGAAATACCGCCAAGAGCGTTGCCTCGGGCATGCGGGCACCTTACAACACTTTCGAGTAGCCGGACCAGCGGCGGCCCTCGCGCAGATAGCGATCGAATACCATGCAGATAATGCGCACCAGAAGCCGCCCCTTCGGCGTCACCACGATCCAGTCGGGCTGGATCTCCACCAGCCCGTCGTCTTCGAGTTGCTTCAAGTCTTCGAGCTCTCGCGAGAAATAGCTGCGGAACTCGACGAGGTAGGCAGACTCGATCGATTCGATGCTGAGGCGGAACTGGCAAAGCAGAATCTGGATCACTGCACGCCTGACCAGATCGTCCGAACTGAGCACAAGTCCGGTTCTGACCGGCAGATGTGCGATATCGAGGGCGGCGTAGTAATCCTTCAATTCCTTTACATTCTGACTGTAGGCCGGCCCCACGCGACTGATGGCCGAGGTCCCGAACGCCAGCAAGTCGCAATCGGGTTGGGTAGAGTACCCCTGGAAGTTGCGATGCAGGCGGCCCTGGCGCTGGGCTACGGCGAGATCGTCATTGGGCTTGGCGAAGTGGTCCATGCCGATGTAGAGGTATCCGGCCCCCGTCAGGCGCCCTATCGCCAGGGTCAGGATCTGCAGTTTCGTCTCGGCGGAGGGCAGTTCGGATTCGACAATGCGCCGTTGCGGGGCAAACCGCGCCGGCAGATGCGCGTAGCCGTACAGCGCGATCCGGTCCGGCTCGAGTGCCAGCACTTTGTCCAGGGTCGCGTTGAAGCTGTCGAGCGTTTGTCTGGGCAGGCCGTAGATCAGGTCGAGATTCACAGACTTGAAACCGGCGGCGCGCGCTTCATTGACCACCCGGCGCGTCATGTCCTCCGGCTGGATGCGATGAACCGCTGCCTGCACCGCGGGATCGAAATCCTGAACGCCGATCGATACACGGTTGAAGCCGAGTTCGGCGAGCAACGCCATGGTGCCGGGCTCGGTTTCGCGCGGGTCGATTTCGATCGAACTCTCGCAATCGTCCGTGCGATCGAAATGGGTGTTCAAGGCCGTGCTCAAGGCGCGCATCTCGTCGGGCGCGAGGAAGGTAGGCGTGCCGCCGCCCCAATGCATCTGGGTGACGCGGCGGTCGCCTTCGAGCAAGCCGGCGGTCAAGGCAATTTCCCGTTCGAGATAGCGGACGTACTGGACGGCCCTGGAACGGTCGCGTGTCACAATTTTGTTGCAGCCGCAATAAAAGCAGATGTTGTTGCAGAACGGCACGTGCACATACAGGGACAGCGGCTGGGTGATGCCGCCGATGTTGCGGCTGGACAACCAGTGCCTGAATGTCGCTTCGCCGAATGCCTCGACAAAACGATCCGCGGTAGGATAGGAGGTGTACCTTGGTCCGCTGACATCATATTTGCGGATCAGGACCGGATCGATCACAAGCTCGGAAGAAGGGTAACTCATCATCTCAATATTTGCTTCGCTGCGGAATCGCACTTGTTCGGCCTGCGTGAAACTATGCCCGATACCGTCCTCATGGCTTTGACCTGCATCAAGCAAGCACGCCACGGGTTCGCTGCGGTCGCGGATTCGCTCGTCCCATGAGCGAGCAGCCCTTGCCTTCCCGGCACTGGCTGAGACCCTGGATGGTGGTGGCCGCGCTGGGCGCGGCCACCAACGTGCTGCTCGATCTGATCGCCGCCGGTCTGGGCCACGGCACGCCCTTGATGCTCGGGGTCAATCTCGCCGTCTCGCTGCTCGTGCTTGGCGCCGGCATCCTCGCGGTAGCGCGGCTGGCGGCTGGCTCGGAAGCCGACACATCGCTCATACGCAATGCCCTCGATGCCTCCCAGGCTCGCCTTGGTGCGATCGTGGATTCGGCGATGGACGCGATCATCACGGTGGACGAACAGCATCGGGTGGTCCTGTTCAACCGGGCAGCCGAACAGATTTTCCGCTGCCCGCGGGAAGAAGCGCTCGGCAGTTCACTCGATCGCTTCCTGCCCAGCCGGTTCCGCGCGGCGCACCGCCGCCACATCGAACAATTCGGCCGCACTGGGGTAACCAGCCGGCGCATGGGGGACGTCACCACTTTATGGGCGGTTCGAGCCGACAACGGCGAGGAATTTCCGATCGAAGGCTCCATTTCGCAGGCGACCGACAGCAATCAACATTACTACACGGTAATCCTGCGCGACGTCACCCCGCGCAAGCAATACGAGGACGAACTCAAGGAGCGCCAGAGCGAACTGCGCAAACTCTCGGCGCAGGTGCTGGAGGCGCGAGAAGAGGAAAAAACGCGCATCGCCCGCGAACTGCACGACGAACTTGGCCAGCTGCTGACGGCATTGAAAATGGACCTCGGCTGGGTGCGCAAGCATCTGGCAGCTGACGACGCGGAGTTGGCGGAAAAGACGCAAAAGATGGCCGAGACCCTGGATCAGACCGTAACCTCGGTGCGGCGCATCTCCGCGGACCTGCGCCCGCTCATGCTCGACGACCTCGGCCTGCCGGACGCCGCGGCGTGGCTGGTTGAGGATTTCGGCAAACGATCCGGCGTCGATTGTAAATTCAAGATCCTCAATGAAGCGGAAGTGCACGAGTTCGAGCGCAATATCGCCAATACGATTTACCGGGCGCTGCAGGAATCGCTGACCAACATCGGGCGGCATGCCGAGGCCAAAAACGCCTGGATCCTGCTGCGGGTTGACAAGGACAGCATCCGGCTCGAGATCGAGGACAACGGCCGCGGGATCAACGTCGATGACATGGCGAAGTCGCGATCGCTCGGCCTCAAAGGCATGCGCGAGCGCATTTTCCACCTCGGCGGAACGCTCGAGGTAAGCAGCCCGCCGCGCGGGGGAACCCGTGTCAAAGTAAGCGTGCCTTTGCGCCCACAGGCGGCGGGAGCAGTCTCGTGATCCGCCTGCTGGTTGCCGACGATCACAAGCTGGTGCGCGATGGCCTCAAACAGATCCTCGCCACGGCTTCGGGCATAAAGGTCGCCGCCGAAGCGTCGAACGGCGATGAAGCCCTGGCGCTCGCCAGGGAAAACGATTTCGATCTCGCGCTCCTCGACATGTCGATGCCCGGCCTGTCGGGCCTCCAGCTCATCAAGCGTCTGAAGCTGGAACGGCCGAAATTGCTCATCCTGGTATTGTCGATGCACGGGGAATCCCAGTACGCAGCCCGTGCCCTCAAGGCGGGCGCATCCGGCTATCTGACCAAGGACAGCGCGTCCGAGCAGCTGGTGGCGGCGATCCGCAAGGTCGCCGCCGGAGGTGTTTACGTCACCGACGCCGCGGCGGCCAGCCTGATGCGCAACCCATCGGCGCAGGACCCGCCTTCGCACGAACAGCTCTCCGACCGTGAATTCGAGGTCTTGCGGCTGCTGGCTGCCGGACAAGGGCCGACCGAGATCGCCGAGCGATTGCACCTTTCGGTCAAGACCGTCAGCACGCACAAGACCCACATCCTGCAGAAGTTGAATCTGGACAACGCCGCCGAACTGGTGCGTTACGCGATCGAGCACGGCCTGCTCGAACCCACCCCGGGGACCTGATTCCCGGGGTAGGAATTTTCCTATTCCGTCCCTTCCCTCATTCCTATGCCGAATTTCAGCGGGCGCCGATAGGCAGCGGCGCGCGCCGCGAGGAAACTTGCGTCATGGGAAAAGCAATTCAATCGGATCAACAGTCGGGCGCGCCTCTGCACGTATTCATCGTCGAGGACTCGCAACCGGTGCTCGAACGCCTGGAAGAGATGCTTTCGTCGATCGAAGGAGCGTGTTTCGCCGGCTCGGCAGCCAGCGTCGAGGCGGCGATCAGCGGAATACTTTACACGCATCCGAATGCGGTCATTCTCGATATCGGGCTCATGCACGGTAGCGGTTTCGACGTGCTGCGCGCCCTGCGCGAGCGCCGCGTCGGAATCCCGGTTTACGTTTTGAGCAATTTCGCGACCGAGCCTTACCGGCGCCTGGCCGAGCAGCTCGGTGCCTGTGCGTTTTTCGACAAGACCACCCAGATAGACGAAATGCGCGAGCTTCTCACACAGCGCGCCGCGCAACACGCCACCCTGCTGCATTGATTGAGGAAAACACCATGCAAACTGCCACGGTTACTACGCTTGCTCCCCGGGTTGTCCCCATTTTCTCCGAAACAAAGCCGGAACAGGGCGCGCATCGAGTGAGCTGTTCGACCTGCAATCTGCGTGAACTCTGCCTGACCAGCGGCCTGTGCCCCGCCGACCTGGAGCGCGTCGAGAAGATCGTCCATTCGCGCCGCCGCATCAGGCGCGGCGAGACGTTGTTCAACGCCGGCGAGCCGTTCCACTCCGTGTATGCGATACGCATGGGATTCTTCAAGTCGAGCGTGATCGACGGCGAAGGGCGTGAACAAGTCACCGGCTTCTTCATGGGCGGGGAACTGCTCGGCATGGAAGGCATCGGTGACGGGCAAGTCAACGCCACCGCCACCGCGCTCGAAGACAGTGAAGTATGCGTAATGCCCTTCTCGCTGATCGAAGAAATTTCCCACGAGGTCCGCGCGCTGCAACGCCACCTGCATGCGGTGCTCGCGCGCGAGATCGTGCGCGACCACGGCGTCATGATGCTGCTGGGCTCGATGCGCGCCGAGGAGCGCGTGGCGGTATTCCTGTTGAACCTGTCACAACGCTTCACCGCCCGCGGCTATTCCCCTTCCGAATTCTATCTGCGCATGACCCGCGAAGAGATCGGCAGCTATCTCGGTCTGAAGCTGGAAACCGTGAGCCGCGTATTTTCGCGATTCCAGGAGCAAGGCCTGGTGGCGGTTCAGCAGAAA
>Ga0316628_100003654_pt1 | contig 11888 bp, 10 predicted proteins | sample OWC_Aug_M2_C1_D5_FD_207648 | JGI IMG/M metagenome (GOLD analysis project Ga0316628, IMG submission 207648) | Wetland soil microbial communities from Old Woman Creek delta, Ohio, United States - OWC_Aug_M2_C1_D5_C | ecosystem: Environmental > Terrestrial > Soil > Wetlands | place: USA: Ohio...
ACCGGCGCCGAGATCACGGACTGGTTCCTGGCGCAAAGCCGCAGCACGTAAGATCGCATAGCCGTCGATCGCGACGCCGCGCGGCGGGCCACAGGGGCGCATTTTCGGCCGACAGCATCGACAGGTTTACGTAAGCCTGTCAGAATGGCGGCGATAAAGATGAAGAGGGGGAGTCGTCGTTGAAGACGATCGCTCTTCTGGCGGCCGGCGTTTCATGCGCATCGGTGCTCGGCGCGGGAGCTGTCGTTGCCGATGAGGCTGCCGATTTCTACCGCGGACGGACGATCACGCTGATATCGAGCGCCGGTGCCGGAGGCGGGTACGACGCCTATGCCCGGACCCTGGTCCGCCATATCGTTCGATATCTGCCGGGAACGCCGACGATCGTGGTCCAGAACAGGCCCGGTGCCGGCGGGCTCGTGCTCGCGAACTATCTCTATAACGTCGCAGCGAGGGACGGCTCCGTGCTCGGGTCGATCCACCGCAACATTCCGACCGATCCCCTGCTCGGGCGGACCAGCGGCAAATACGATCCGGTCAAATTCAACTGGCTCGGCAGCGTCACGAACGAGGTGAGCGTCTGCGCCGCGTGGCATACCGCGCCGGTAAAGACGATCCAGGACGCGATGACGCGCGAGTTGATCATCGGCGGACAGTCGAACACCGACACCGAAACCTTCCCGATCGTGCTCAATAACCTGATCGGGACGAAATTCCGCATCATCGGCGGATACGCGAGCGGCACGCAGGCGAATCTGGCGATCGAACGGGGCGAGCTCAACGGCCGCTGTGGCTGGTCGTGGTCGTCGGTGAAGAGCGAACGGATGCAATGGGTGACGTCGCACACCATCAATCTGCTGCTGCAGATCTCGCTCGAGAAGGATCTCGAGCTGCCCGACGTCCCGCTGGTGATGGATTTCGTGAAATCCGACGAGGATCGCCAGGCGCTCAAGCTGATCTTGGCGCGTCAGGTTTTCGGGCGGCCGTTCCTGGCGCCGCCCGGCGTGCCGCCGGCCCGCGTCGCGCTGCTGCGCAAGGCGTTCATGCAGACGATGCGCGATCCGGCCTTCATCCGCGAGATCGATCGACAGAAGCTCGAGCTGAACCCGGTAGCGGGCGATGACATGCAGGCCCTCGTCGAAGAGCTATACCGCACGCCGAAGGTGATCGTGCAGCGCGCCATCGACGCGACCCGCTCCAGGAAGCGGATCGAACGGGTCGTGCAGCGGGAAGTCGTGATCGAAGGTAAGGTAACGCGCATTGTCGGCGGCGGTCGCGAGATCGTCGTCGCCGACGGCGGCAAGGAGCTGCGCGCCAAGATCTCGTCGTCACGCACCGCTATCACGGTGCGTGGTGGGCAGGCGGAACGCAAGGACGTCCGGCTCGGCATGTCGTGTCGGATCATTGCGCCGGGCCCGGAGCAGGAGGCACGCCTGCTGGAATGCCGTTGAAACGGCGGCGCGCCGGAAATCGCCGGCGCCGCAAGACGAATGGAATGGCACGATGGACGACAGCAAGACGGTGAACGACGGAGGTCCCGAGGATCGCGGATCGGGACCGGGGCCCGGCAAGCCGAAATACGAATGGCCGCGCTTTCAGAAGAAGCGCACCTTCGTCCGCGGGCTGGAAGAGGCCTACGCGGATATCCTGCCGCATCTGCTCGCGCGGCCGCGGGTGTACCCGTCGCGCGAATTCCGCTGGGAGGGCGGGCCGCAGTCATACGGCAAGCCGGTCATCAATCCGATGAGCGTGCCGATCGCCCAGTCGATCGAAACCCATTTTCATGCCTTCGCGCCGCTCGGCCACAACAAGAAGCACGGCCATATGAACAGCGCCGTGTTCTATGTTCTGCGCGGCCGGGGCTACGACATTCACGACGGTGTCCGGATGGACTACGAAGCGGGCGATTGCCTGATCGTCGAGAACGGCTGCGTGCACCAGCATTTCAACGCCTCCGACAGCGAGGAAATGGTGGTGGTGATCATGAAGGCGAAGCCGCTCTTCCTGTTCATGAACATGCTGTTCCAGAAGAACGCCGCGATGCCGCCGGTGGAGCCGGTTCCGGGCTGGGAGAGCTGGCGGCCGCCGGAGGATTTCTGACCCGGCCGCCCGGACGCGCCTCTGCCAGAGCAAAACGGCGGCCCCGAAGGGCCGCCGTATGCTCGCGCATCGAACGAAGCGGAAATTCGTCGCTTACTGGCAGATGATCTTCTGCGCGGCGGCGCCCTGGTAGGTGAATTCGCAGCTCATTCCCGTCTTCAGCTCCTTGCGATCGCCCTTCTTGCCGGCGATCGTGATCTCGGTTTCGCGGCCGCTGACGGTCACGCTGCCCTTCTTGCCGCCGCCTTCCCACGACACCTTGCGGTTCTGATCGTCCAGCTTGCGGATCGTGCCCTTGACCGTCAGGACCGGGATCACCGCCTTGCTGATCTGGATGTTCCCGGTATAGGTCGTCGCGCGCACGGCTTCCTTCACGATATCCGGCGGCGTTTCGTACAATTCGGCGATGTCCTTCTGGACCACGTCGCCGGCGACCGGATTGATTTCGAGCTTCTGCTTCTCGGCGTCGGCGATGAATTTCGGATCCTTCATGGTCTCGTCGAAGGCCTTGCGCAGCGCGGCGAGCCGCGCCTGCGGGACGTCCGGCGTGGTGAAGAACGGCCGTCCCCATACCTGGCGCGAGAACACCAGCTTCATCACCTGACGGTCCTTGGGCGTCTTGGCGAGATCCAGCACCAGCGGCACGTCGGGCAGGTCGGGGTGCTTCGCGGTCGAGATCTGGAGCAGAATGCGGACCTTCTTGTCCTTGAGCCATTCGGCGCGGGTCGTCAGGACCGAAGACCACGACCAGCCGCAGCGGCCCTCGAGCTCGCCCTTCTCCATGGCGAAGTTGATGTCGTTGCCGCCGGGATAGCCGGTGATCAGCTTCATCTTGGTGCCGAGCACGTTGTTCAGCACGGTCGGGAACGTATCGGTGTCCGATCCCGAGCCGGTGCCGCCGACGATCAGTCCGCGCGACACCAGGTCTTCCCAGCTGTGGACCGGCGTCGTGTGCCAGGAAACGCAGACGCTGACCTCGTTGTTCATGCTGCCGAGCCAGCCGAACTTGCGCGCGTCGTATTTCGCATTCTTGTTGCCGAACAGCGGCTCGGTCGGCAGGCCGCGGCCGACCATCGCAACTGCCGTACCGTCCTTCGGGATCGAATTGTACATCTGGTTGGTGAGTACGAGGCTGCCCGCACCGACGACGTTCTTGGCGACAAACGTGGGCTTGCCGGGAATGTGATCGCCCATGCGGCGGGCCAGGGCGCGCGCATAGACGTCGTAGCCGCCGCCGGCGCTGTAGCCGATGTACATGGTGATTCGCTTGCCCTTGTAAAAATCGGCGACGTCGTCGGCAAAGACCGGGTTGACGACGGTACCGGCTGCCAGGGCGGCAAAGCCCGCAACGCAGGCAAAATTATGGATGCGCTTCATTTCTTCCTCCTTGGTTTTTGTCAAGCCGACCGCCGACACCGGTCGATCCGCTTGTAAGCCGATATTCGCGACCCGACGCGATTGCCGGCGACGCCCGACGTCGATCGAACGCTCCGACGGCTCCTCCGATCGCGAACCTTTCGGAATCTTGTCACCGCTTGCCGGTCGCGCGATGCGAAAAGATTGCAGAGATGGCAGGTCAGAGCAACCGCGAACAGGAGCCGCCACGCTGCATCCGTTGACAAGCTGACCGCTGCCTTCCACGCTTGGGTCAATTCGGAAAGGGAACGTTCGCATGTTCATCCGCAACACCTGGTACGCAGCCGCCTGGCCGGCGGAGGTGGGCCGCTCGCTGCTGTCGCGGCGCATTCTCGACGAGCCGGTGCTGCTGTGGCGCACGAATTCGGGACAGGTGGTCGCGGTCGCGGACCGTTGCAGCCATCGGCGGGTGCCGCTGTCGCTCGGCCGGCTGGTCGGCGACACGGTCGAATGCGGCTATCACGGGCTGCGGTTCGACCCGGCCGGGCGCTGCGTGCACATTCCCGGACAGGCGGACATTCCGCCCGAGACGTGCATTCGCGCTTACCCCGTGGTGGAGCGGTGGAAGACGGTCTGGCTGTGGATGGGCGAGCCGTCTCGCGCCGACGAATCGCTGATCCCCGATCTGTGGTGGCTCGACGACCGCGGCTGGACCGGCGCCAACGGCTATGTCCACCTGAACGCCAATTATCAGCTCCTGGTCGACAACCTGCTCGACCTGAGCCACGTGTCGTTCGTCCATCGCGAAACTCTCGCGGGGCCGCCCGAAGAAGCCGAGATCCCGGTAACGATCGAGAGCGACGGCACGATGGTACGGGTCGGCCGCTGGATGCTGAACCTCGACCCGCCGCCGATGTTCGCCGCGGCGCGCGGCGGCTTTCCCGGCAAGGTCGATCGCTGGCAACTCGTCACCTGGCGGCCGCCGGCGACGGTCGTGCTCGATGTCGGTTGCGCCGAGGCCGGCAGCGGTGCGCCGGAAGGCAATCGCAGCCGCGGCATCTCGATGTGGTCGAACCATCTGATCACGCCGGAGACGGAGACCAGTACGCACTATTTCTGGTGCTACGCGCGCAACTATGCCCTCGACGACGGGGCGGTCACTTCCGTGCTGCGCGACGGCGGCTACAAGACGTTCCTGGAGGACGCCGCGATGATCGAGGCGCAACAGCGTGTGCTCGATTCCGGTCGGGGCGGCCCGGCGGTCGACATAAGGATCGACGAGGCGCCGCTGCTGGCGCGTCGCATGCTCGGCGAACGTCTTTCAGCCGAACGCGCCGAAGGAACCGCGCCGCGCCGCGCCCGCGCCTGAAGTCGGCGCCGACGTCCCGCTGCGAAAAGATGGGGATCAAGCCGCGTCGGCGGCCGGCTCGACATCGCCTCGACCCGAGGCGATCGCGCGCTTGATGCCGATGAACGTCAGGAGCGCGGCGAGCATCGCGCAGCCGGACACCCAGAACACCGCCGACGGCGTACCGCTGTCGAGTACCCAGCCGAAGACCAGCGGCACGATCATGCCGCCGATGGTCGCGCCGTTGTAGACGAATGCGAAGACCTTGCCGGTCGCGCCCTTGGGCGTCACCGACAGCACGATGAGATCGCGGGTCGACTGGATCGTGCCGCGGAGAAAGCCGCTCAGGCTGAGCAGCACCGTGATCGCGACGATCGGCAGCGATACGCTGCCGATCACGAACAGCAGCCCGGCGGATGCGACCAGACCGATCACGGCCGTCAGCACGCGCGGCCCGAACCGGTCCGCGACCCAGCCGCCGACCAGGATACCGGTCGCCGCCGCCAGCATCAGCCCGGTCAGCGCCGCGTTGGCGGCCGCGAGCGACGCGTGGTTCATGTCGACCAGCGCCGCGGCGGCGAATGAGCGGAGCCCGCCGAGGCTCATCTGCGACACCACGTAATAGAGGAAGCACATCATCACCGGCGCGGTGAACAGCATCGCGAATTCCTGACGCAGGTTCACGGCCGGCTTGGGCGACGGAACGGGATTCGCCTTGGCGGCCCGTCGTGTCGTCTCGGTTTCGTCGACCAGCGTGTCGCCCTGGAGGGCGATCAGGATCGCCAGCGCGACGCCGACCAGCCCGATCGCGACGAACGCCGCGTGCCAGCCCCAGACATGGCTCAGCCAGACCATCGTCAGCGGCACCGCCGCCGAGCCGAGATTGCCGCTGCAGGCATGGACGCTGAACGCACGGCCGCGCCACGGATCGGGCACGGCGGCCGACATGATCGCGTAATCCGCCGGGTGATAGACCGCGTAGGCGATGCCGGCGATGCCGAACAGGCCGACCCACGCGAGATACGAATCGACCAGGCCGATCGCGCCGGTTGCGACCGCCTGAACGAGCAGCCCGCCGACGAGCACGCGTCGCGCGCCGAACCGGTCGACGATGAAGCCGACCGGCGTGGTGGCGAGGGTGCTGGTGAGGTTTAGGACCGTCAGCAGAAAGCCGAGCGCGGTGTAGCTCAGGTGCAATTCGGCGCTGAGCACGGTGAACAGCGGCGGCAGGGCGAGAAAATAGAAATGCGACATGAAGTGCGCGGTGCCGATCAGACCCATAACCCGGACACCGCGTCCGACGCTCATGCCGACAGAGGCCATTTTACGCTTCCTTTCCGAGCGCTCCCGATCGGGCCCGCGCGGTGGTGAAGGTCAGCAGCGCGCCGGAGACGAAGAACGCGCTGAGCCAGAAGACCCAGCCGGGCCTGCCGACGTCGAGCAGCCAGCCGAACACCGCCGGGACGACCGCCGCCGAAACCATCATTCCGGTCGACAGGAAGCCCATCACCTTGCCCATCGAGCCGTCCGGCGTCACCGAACGGATCAGCAGGTCGCGCGTCGGCATCAGCAGTCCCTGGAGGAAGCCGGAGACGCTCATCACCACCATCAGCAGCGCGGACGACAGCGGCACCGCGCCGACCAGCGCGATCGAGGCGCCGGCGACGACCAGTGTCACCACGGCGGTGCTCACCCGCGGTCCTATGCGGTCGGCGAGAACGCCGCCGGCGAGGATGCCGATGGCGCTGAAGGTCAGGAACCCGCTGAGCGCGGCGTTGGCGACGATGTTCGGCGTGTGGAACATCATGTCGAGCGTCGCGACGAAGTACGACCGCACGCCGGTGAAGCCCAGCGTCATCATCATGAAGAAGCCGAGGCACATCAGGATCGGGAAAGAGAACAGCAACCGAAGTCCGGACAGCACGTCGCCGCGGCCCGACCCGTCCTTATCCTGCTGCTTTTTCCAGGCGCGCGCCGCGCGGTCGGCCGCACCGTCGTCGAGCAGCATGCCCTGGGTCCACATGTACAGCGCGAGCAATGCCGCAACCGCGCCGACGACGACGAAACCGATGCGCCAGTTCCATTGCACGGCGAGGAAGCTCATCACCGGAGGCGCGAGCGCGAAGCCGAGATTGCCGCTGAACAGGTGGACCGAGTAGGCCCGGCCGAGGCGCTCGCGTCCGACCGACGCTGACATGATCGCGTAATCCGCCGGGTGGAACACCGCATTGGCCGCGCCGCCGATCGCGTACAGCACGAATACCTGCCAGAAATCGCTGGTGAATCCGATCCCGGATATGGAGAGGCCTTCGATCAGCAGGCCCCATACCAGTACCGGTCGGCCGCCGATCCGATCGACCAGGAAGCCGGTCGGTGTCTGCGCCAGCGCGCCGGCCAGCGCATAGGCGGTCATCAGCAGGCCCACCTCGAGATAGCTCGCCGAGAACTCGGCCCTGACCAACGGCATGATCGGCGGCAGCAGCATGAAATAGAAATGGCTCAACAGGTGGCCAAAGCTGAGCAGCCCGATGACCTTGACGTCGCGCAGCGTGCTGACAGCGATCCGCGCCATCGCTCTACCTTCCTTGTGGGGTGGCCTGTACCGGGGGAGCCGGCGGCCGAAAGAATAGAACAGCCGGAACGGGTTGAAAACGCGTTACCGAGTCGCAGGCGCCGCTCGAATTCGTTGATTGCTGGCCGGCTATACCCTAGCTTTTGCGGGAGAAGTGGCGTTCCGGCCCCGCCCGGCCGCCAGAAATGACAAGAGAAAACAGCAATAAGGGAGGTCTACCATGCGCATCGGCCGTCATCGCTGGGCTGTTCTCGCCGCATTCGCCGGTCTTGCTTTCGCCAATGTCGCCGACGCCCAGTCGGTGGCGCAGTTCTATGGCGGCCGGTCGCTGACGTTCTATATCGGCTCGGGGGCGGGCGGCGGCTACGACGTCTATGCCCGGGCGCTCGCCCGCCACATGGGGCGGCACATTCCCGGCAATCCGACCATCATTGCCCAGAACATGCCGGGCGCCGCCGGCATCAAGGTGATGCAGTACGTCTACAATGCCGCGCCCCGCGACGGCTCGGCGATCGGAGCACCGTACAATACGACTGCATTCCAGCCGCTGCTGCTCGACAAGCCGGTCAAGTTCGATCCGGTGAAGCTGAGTTGGATCGGCAGCATGGGCAAACACCAGAACATCTGCGTCGCCTGGCACACCGCGCCCTTTACGTCCTTCGACCAGGTCAAGACGCGTCAAATGGTCGTCGCCGCGGCCGGGGTTACCGGCAATGCCGTCGCGTATCCCAAGCTGTTCAACGAAATCCTCGGCACCAAGTTCAAGATCGTGACGGGATATGAGGCGGCCGAGGCCCGGCTTGCCGTCGAGCGCGGCGAGGCGCAGGGCATTTGCGGCATGTCGTATCAGACGCTGATCGCCTCCAATCCCGAATGGATCGTTGGCGGCAAGACGCGCATCCTGGTCCAGATCGGGCTTCATCCGCTGCCGGCGCTGAAAGGAGTGCCGATGGTGCTCGACATGGTCAAGAAGCCGGCCGATCGCGACATGCTGGAATTCATGATGCTGCAGCAGGAGATCGGACGTCCGATCATCGCGCCGCCGGACGTACCGGCCGATCGCCTCGCCGCGTTGCGCAAGGCCTTCGACGAGACTCTCGTCGACAAGGCGTTTCTCGCGGAGGCCAAGCGATTGAAGCTGGAGATCGAGCCACTCGAAGGCGCGGAAGCTGTCCGGCTGGTCAAGCGCGCTTACGACATGCCGAAAGCCGTCATCGCGCGGGCCAAGGCGCTGCTGGCGCCGGCGAAGAGCGGCGGCAAGAAAAAGCAGGGCTAGCCGGAAGCGAGTTGCGGCTCAGTGCTCGGCGAGCAGTCGGCCGAACCCCGGAATACGGTCGTCGATTCCGGCATGGCGTAATGCGTTCCACACGATCGCCTGCAGCGACGCGACGACGCTGACGCCGAATTCGCGCTCGATCCGATCCGTGACTCCGGCCGTCGCGAGGTGCGGACAGTAGATGTGGATCGTGTCGGTTTCCGGGTGGGCGCGCATCAGCGCGCGCGCCGCCTGGTAAACCTGGTCGAGGCTCACCTTGCCGAGCTCGATGAACCGGGCGTTGAGGCCGACGACGCCGGTCGGCTCGCAGCCGAACTCGCGGACATATGCCATGTGCCGCGCGCCGTGGTCGTCGCCGTAGGGCTGGATGATGCCGACCTTGCGCGCACCCAACGTCGTCAGCGCTTCCTGCTGCGCCGACGCACTGGTGATGACGGGAATTCCGAGCTCGGCTTCCATCGCGCGTCGCAGGTCCTCCGCGTTGGCGAAGCCGCGCGAGACCACGATGGGCAGGCCGCCGAACACCATGATGTCGATGCCGGCGCGACCCATCACCTTGGCGATACCGATGCTGTGGTCGTAGCTGCGGTCGACTTCCTCGCTGGTGCGGTCGATCAGCGGCAGGGTGTGGAGCACTAGCGTTACGCCCGGCGGCACGATCCTATAGAACTCATAGGGAAACACCTCGGTCGCCGAAGGCGGCGAGGTATAGCCGATCCGTGCGCGCGAGCCGTACATCCGCGGTCTGGCTCAGTGTTCGCGCAACAGCTTGCCGTAGCCGGCGATCCGGTCGTCGATGCCGACCCGGCGCAACGCGTTCCAGACGATCGACTGCAGCGACGTGACCACGTTGACGCCGAACTCGCGCTCCAGCTTCTCGATCACGTTGGCGGTCGCGAAGTGGGGGCAGGGGATGTGAATGGTATCGCTATCGGGAAAGTCGCGCATCACCTGTCGGCCGGCCGCCAGCACACGTTCTTCGTCCACCGTGCCGAGCTCGATAAAGGTGGAATTGACGCTTGCGCAGCCGGTCGCCTCGCAGCCGAATTCGCGCACATAGCCGAGGAAGCGCTCGACGTGGCTGTCGTCGTAGGGCTGGACGACGCCGACCTTACGGGCGCCGACGGCGGCCAGCGCGTCCTTCTGCGCCGAGGCGCTGGTGATCACCGGCTTGCCGATGGTTCGCTCGGTCTGGCGCACCATCTCTTCGGCGGTCGCGAAGCCGCGCGAGGCGAGGATCGGGACGCCGCCGAACACCATGATGTCGATGCCGGCGCGCGCCATCACCCGGGCGGCGCGCTCGCTCGCGTCGTAGCTGCGGTCGACCTCGTCACCCGACTTGTCGGTGAGCGGCAGGGTGTGGACGACGAGCGTCACCCCGTCCGGCACCATCTTGTAGAATTCGTAGGGAAACACCTCGGTCGCCGATGGTGGCGACGTATAGCCGATCCGCGCGCGCCAGCCGTACATGTCGGTCCGCCTCCCGGAGCTTGTTCTCTCGATGCAACCGACAATCTACGGAAAGCCGCGCCGCTTGCAAACACGGTACGAAACACGGCGACAGCCGATTACTTGACGCCATCCGCGCGGTTCGCCACACTGCCATGACCTTAGAATTTGCAGGGAATTGACCATGTTCGACGGTACGCCGGACGAGATCGCCAAGCTGGTCGAGCCGGGTCGGATCCACCGCCGGGTCTATACCGATCCGGATGTGTTCGAACTCGAGATCGAGCGCATCTTTGGCCGCGCCTGGCTGTTCGTCGGCCATACCAGCCAGGTACCGAACCCGGGCGATTACATCACCACCGAGCTCGGCCGCCAGCCGATCGTCATGGTGCGCCACCGCGACGGCACGGTTCGCGTGCTGCTCAATCGCTGTACCCATCGCGGCGCCAAGGTCGTCAATGAGCGCAGCGGCAATGCGGCGCGGCTCACCTGCCTCTATCACGGCTGGAATTTCGACACCGACGGTGCGCTGCTCGCCGTGACGATGCCGGAGGGCTGCGCCGCCGGCTTCGATACGCGGAATTTCGGGCTGGCACATGTTCCGCGCACCGGCGAATACCGCGGCTTCGTGTTCGCCAGCATGGCGGCGCGCGGCCCGAGCTTCGAGGAGCATATCGGGCCGATGAAGGCCAATATCGACGATCTGGTAGACCGCGCGCCCGACGGCGAGCTCGCGCTCGATGCCGGCATGCACCGCTATGTCTATCGCGGCAACTGGAAGCTCCAGGTCGAGAACGTGCTCGACTCCTACCACGTGCCGTTCAGCCACGCCTCGACCGTCAACAAGAAGGGCGAGCAGTTTTCGCGCCGCGAGGGCGACGCCAAAGGCGCGAAGGTGGTCGAAAAGGACCGCACCGCCGACGCCTGGAAGACGCGCCGCAGCTACATCGTCGGCGCCGGCCATGGCTGGACCAGCAATACGGCGCTCGACGACAGCAAGCGCTCCAGCCCGGCCTTCGACGAATACAAACGTGTGCTGGCCGAGAAGGTCGGTGCGGAGCGCGCCGCGCAAATTCTGACACCCAGGCTGCACAACTCGCTGATCTATCCCAACCTGTCGATCATGGGGCTCAACATCCACGTCCGCGTGATCAGGCCGCTCGCGGTCGACCGCACCGAGGTGACGATCTACCCGATCCGCCTGGTCGGCGCGCCGGCGTCGATGAACTTCGGCAACATCCGGCTGCTCAATGTCACGCACTCGGCGGCGTCGTTCGTGCAGACCGACGATCTCGAAGCGTTCGTCCGTTGCCAGGAGGGTCTGCGGAGCCAAATGACCGACTGGGTCGACATCTCGCGGGGGCTCGGGGCCGAAGAACCGGATCGGGAGACGAATGCCACCCGCGGGTCGGCGATGCACGAGATGGTCGTGCGCGCGCAGTACCGCGCCTGGGTCGGCTATATGTGCGAGGCGGCGTGATGGACGACGCTGCCCGACTGCCGGCGCCGCGGCTCGGCGGCATCCCCGGCATCGACCGCCTGCCGTTCGAGCTGTTCCTGATTCACGAGGCGCGGCTGCTCGACGCGCGGCGGTTCCGCGACTGGATGGGGCTGTTCACCGACGACGGCACTTACTGGGTGCCCGCGGTGCCCGATCAGTCGAGCCCGTTCGACCAGGCTTCCTTGTTCTATGACGACCGCCAGCTGATGCAGACGCGGATCGACCGGCTGGAGCACCCCCGCATCCACATGCAGACACCGCCGTCCCGCACCGTGCACCTGATCGG
>Ga0316628_100003656_pt1 | contig 11887 bp, 8 predicted proteins | sample OWC_Aug_M2_C1_D5_FD_207648 | JGI IMG/M metagenome (GOLD analysis project Ga0316628, IMG submission 207648) | Wetland soil microbial communities from Old Woman Creek delta, Ohio, United States - OWC_Aug_M2_C1_D5_C | ecosystem: Environmental > Terrestrial > Soil > Wetlands | place: USA: Ohio...
GAGCGGTTGCTCGAGGCCATGGAAAAGAGGCTCAAGCCTTGAGCCCGAGGTCCGTAGGGGCGACCCGCCGGGTCGGCCCTACGTTGAGGTGCCACCGCGTGCGATTCACCCTCAACGGCAGGCCCGTGGACGTCCGGGCGCATCCGATGAAGCGGCTGCTGGATGTGCTGCGCGAGGACTGCGGCCTGACGGGCACGAAGGAGGGCTGCGGCGAAGGGGAGTGCGGAGCGTGCACGGTGCTCATCGACGGTCAGCCCGTGAACTCGTGCCTGGTGCCGTTCGCGCACGCTCGCGGGGCGCGTGTCACGACCATCGAGGGGATTCGCGGGCGGCGCGCGCTGCAGGAGGCCTTCATCAGCGAAGGGGCGACGCAGTGCGGGCTGTGCACGCCGGGGTTGATCGTCGCCGCTTCCGCCCTGCCGCCGCGCGCGACGTTCGACGAGATGCGCACCGCGCTCGCCGGCAACATCTGCCGGTGCACGGGGTACGCCGCGATCTACCGGGCGATTCTCAAGGCGCGCAGGGCCACACGATGAGAACCGCGATCTCGTCTCTGTCGCTGCTCGAGCCGCGTTCGCTCGGCGAGGCGCTGCGCATGCTGCGCGACGACGAGTCGCTCGTCCCGCTGGCCGGCTGTACCGACCTCTACGTGTCGCTCAACTTCGGCACGCTTCCGGCGCGCCGGTTCCTGGACCTGTCGCGCCTGGCCGACCTGCGCGGCATCGCCCCGCGCGGCCGGTGTCTCTCGATCGGCGCGATGACCACGTTCGCCCGGATCCGGAAGTCGGCGCTGGTCCGCGCGCGGCTGCCCATGCTTGCCGCCGCGGCCGGGCAGATCGGCGCGGCACAAGTGCAGAACCGCGCCACGATCGGGGGCAACATCGCGAACGGGTCGCCCGCGGGCGACAGCCTGCCGGTCCTCGCCGTCGCGGAGGCGAGCATCGTCCTGCGCAGCGTGGGGGGCGAGCGCCGCGTGCCCTTCACCAGCTTCTTCACCGGCTACCGTCAGACCGTCCGGCGCCCCGACGAGCTGGTGGCCGCCGTCGAGATCCCGCCGGTCGCGGGAGCCCAGTGGTTTCGCAAGGTGGGAACTCGTGCTGCGCAGGCGATCTCGAAGGTCGTCATGGCCGCGGTGCGCGGGCCGCGCGTGCGCGTGGCGTTCGGCAGTGTCGCGCCAACCGTGGTTCGCGTCCCGAATACCGAGGAGTTGCTCTCTTCCGGCGGCTCGCTCGCGGACGCGCAGCACATGCTGGCGGCCGAACTCATGCCGATCGACGATCTTCGGTCGACCGCCGCCTACCGCTCGCGGGTTGCAGCCAACCTGCTCGCGGCGTTCTGGAACGAGACGTCGCCGACTGCGGATGCGCGCGGCGACGGTTAGCTGGCCGTCGACCGTGGCCGATCGTGGCGGAAGCCCGAACCCAGTCAAGGACCAAGGCCCGAGGTCCAAGGTCGGTCTTCATGCTGCACGGAGGCGTCATGGTACCCGCGTGCTCGTTTCCACATCTCACGGCAGACGAGGCGGCCGCCTTCATCTCGAACGGCGAGATGGTGGCCTTCAGCGGCTTCACGCCGGCCGGCGCCGCCAAGGCGGTTCCGACCGCGATCGCGAGGCGCGCCCGGCACTTCCACGAGCGCGGAGAGCCGTTCAAGATCCGGGTGCTGACCGGCGCGTCCACCGGACCCGAGCTCGACCAGGAACTCGCGGCGGCCGAGGCCGTGTCCTGGCGCGCGCCGTACCAGTCGTCGCCGCTGCTGCGCAAACAGATCAACAGCGGGCAGGTGGAGTTCGTCGACATGCACCTGTCCCACGTGCCGCAGGCGCTGCAGTTCGGGTTCTTCGGCAAGATCGACGTGGCGGTGATCGAGGCGACCGAGATCACGCCCGACGGCCGCGTCTACCTGACGACTTCCATCGGCGCGTCCCCGACCTTCCTCAAGTGCGCCGAGAAGGTGATCATCGAGGTCAACCGGTACCACTCGGTGCGCCTTCGCGAGATGGCCGACATCTTCCTGCTGCCGTCGCCGCCGCACCGCAGCCCGATCCCGATCTCCGAGCCGCTGACGAAGGCCGGCTGGCCGTTCATGGCGATCGACCCGCGCAAGGTGATCGGCTGTGTCGAGACGTTCGCGGCCGACACGGTCGACGCCTTCGACCCGCCGAACGAGGCGAACCGGCGCATCGCGCACAACGTGGTGGACTTCCTCCTCGCCGAACGGAAGGCCGGCCGCATCCCGCCGGAGTTCCTGTCGTTGCAGTCCGGGGTCGGCAACATCGCGAACGCGGTCATGGCGGCTCTCGGCGAGAACGTGGAGGTGCCGCCGTTCGCGATGTACACCGAGGTGTTCCAGGACGCGTGCGTGGATCTGATGGAGCGGGGGCGCATGACCGGTGCCAGTTGCTGCGCCCTCACCGTCTCGCCGCCGCAGCTCGCGCGCATCTACGAGAACATGGACTTCTTCGCGCCCCGCATCGTCCTGCGGCCGCAGGAGATCAGCAACAACCCCGGGATCATCCGCAGCCTGGGCGTCATCACGATGAACACCGCACTGGAGGTCGACATCTACGGCCACGCGAATTCCACGCACGTCGCGGGGACGCAGATGATGAACGGCATCGGCGGCAGCGGCGACTTCACGCGCAACAGCTACCTGTCGATCTTCATGTGCCCGTCGGTGGCCAAGGGCGGCCGCATCTCGTCGATCGTCCCGATGGTCACGCACGCCGACCACAACGAGCACTCGGTGCAGCTCGTCGTGACGGAGTGGGGCCTCGCGGACCTGCGGGGGCTGGGGCCGACCGAACGGGCGAGGCGCATCATCTCGACCTGCGCGCACCCCGCGTTCCGCGACCACCTGTTCCGGTATCTGGAGAACGCGCGGGCCGGGCACATCCGCCACGACCTCGGGCGGGCGTTCGAGATGCACCGCAACCTGATCGAGCACGGGCAGATGGTGCCGGGAATGGACCTGTCGGTGTTCGAAAACGAGGTCGCGGGCGTGTAGTCGTCGTTGGTCGTGAGTCGTCGGCCGCCGGTCGTTGAGCGTGAGTGCGGTCGGCGAATCCCGGCCGGCGATCGACCACGCCACTTATCGTCGGAACAGGTAGGCCAGCTTCACGAAAAACCCGTCGCTCCTTCGCCGCACGCTCCAGAGCCGGTCGCTCGTGGACGGCGACTCGAGCGAGCTGCCGTAGCCGAAGAACGCGACCGTGCCGGGCGACGGCTTGTACGACACCAGGTAGTCGACGCGCAGCGTGCCGGCGCGGGCGGGCGTGCTGGGGCTTCCGCCGGTGTAGATCAACGCGCCCGTGCGCGCGTCGAGCAGCGCGTCCTGCCGCTCGGCGCGGAACTCGCCGACCACGCGGAAGAAGAGCGCGCGTGTCGCCTGGTACTCCAGTTTCATGCGCGGAATCAGCGTGCGCGCGAACCGGCTCCCGTCGCGTGCGCGGTCGATCGTCGAGAGCACGGACGTCGCGTCGATGCGGAGCTGGGGCGACGGCCGGGCGCTCAGGCTCGCCGAGTAGCGCCTTTCGAGCCCCCGCGATGCCTCGGGGAAGATCGCCACGTCGTTGCGCTGCGCGCTGAAGCTGGCGTTGAACACCTGGAAGGTGGGTGTCGTCACCGTGAAGGACAGCTCCCGGCCCCCGCGCAGATCCACCGGGGCGTCGTAGGCGACGAGACTTCCGTCGGGACCTTTCAGACTGTAGCCGGCATACATTTCCCGGTCGAATACCACGAACGTCCGTCCGACCGAACCGCGCGCAGACCACCCGCCGCGCATCTGGAACATCACGTTCAGGTTCTCGTCGCCCTCGATCGGCCGTTTGCCCGGGAAGTCGTCGTAGCGCCAGATGCGGCTGACGCTGAAGAAGCCCTGGATGCTCTCGAAGGTGGCGCCCCGCGTGCCGTACCACGTCAGCCGGTTGGACGCGTGGGCATCGACGATGTCACTGCGCGGCACGTACCCCGACTCCGAGATGAAGTCGGCGCCCACCGCGTTCACCCGGTAATTGAATCCCCACCTGCGTGCCGTTCGGTCGAACTCGGCCATCCACAGCGACGCGCCGCGCGTTTGCGACCCGTCTGCGCCCGTCCACGACCCACCGACCTGCCCCTGCACGTAATACAGCTTCTTGAACACGATGCGCGAATCGGCAGCCACGACCCGGTTGAACCCGGCCGTCGTCGTCCGGTCCGTGAATGTGACGCCGGCGGTGGAATCGGAGCCGAGGTCGCGGCGCACGCGCGCGATGTTGAACGCGGCGCGCGACGCCGATCCGGGTGAATCGCCGGAGCCTCCGATGTCGTCCGCGGCGACCAGGTAGGCGACCGTGGTCCTCCCGATCTTCCCCGTCAGTTTGCCGCCGGCGATCGGCGCTCCGATCCGTCGCGTGTAGACGAGCTGGTTCGGCGACGCGAACAGTTCGATTCCCTCGAGGAAGAACGGCCGCTTCTCGGCGTAGAAGAGGGCGAACCGTTCGTTGACGGTGACGAGGCCGGCGTCGGATTCGACCTGGCTGAAGTCCGGCTTTACCGTCGCGTCGATCGACAGGTTCGTGAACGCGAACCGGGCGTTCAGGCCCGGCCGAAAATCGGGACTCTCGCGCACGAAGGAGCCCTCCGGGCCGACCGCTCCCTTGCTGCTCGTCGTGACGACCGGCTGCAACTCGGTGACGACGCCGCGCTTCAGGTCGTGCAACCCTTCTACCACGCCGGCCTGCGCGAGGAAGCTGCTCACGCGCTTGGCGTCGGTCCAGGTGTCCTCGTAGCCCGTGCGCTGGATCTTCCTGCGGATGTTCAGGCCCCATCGCTGCGGCCCGTTGCCTCCGTAGCGCAGGCTCTTGAACGGAATGCGGACCTCCACGACGTAGCCGTCGCTCGTCAGCTGGCCTTTCGAGTCGAACTGGTAGTCGGGGCTCGTATCGATCGAGCCGCCCGACATCGTCCCGCCCCAGTTGCCCCAGCCACCTGCGCCGCCCATCGACCCCGCGTTGAACCCGCCCTCGGTCTGCACGCCGTCCTGCTGGACCCCGAGCGGGTTGACGGTGAAGAAGAACGCGCGGCGCCGGTCGTTGAACGTGTCGAGGTAGATGGTGACCGTGTCGTCGTTGGACAACTTGTCGCGATCGGCGACGGTCGCTCGCACGGCCCCCGGCTCCCGGTCGCGGGCGATGATGCCGAAATGCAGGGAGGTCGGCGAATACCAGACGAGCACTTCGGTCTGCTCCTCGGCTGGCCGGCTGTCGGAAGGCAAGTACTGAGAGAACCGGCCGAGACGGACGGCTTTCGCCCACACCTCCTCGTCCAGTCGCCCGTCCACCTGGATTGCCGCTTCGAACCGCGGCACGGTGACGGTCGGGCCGCCGCGGCCATCGACGACCTCAGCCGGCGCGGCAGCAGCGTGTTGGAGTTGGAGCACCAGCAACAGCAGCGTGATCATTCGGACCGTAACCTTGTGGGCACCGGGCAGTGACGACTTGGAGCCGACCCGCACCTCGGGCCATGGGGCGGACTCTTGTTCGGGACCAGGCTGGGGGCACCATTCCGGCCGGAGCGAAGGTGGCAGGAACGCGAGATTCTACTGCGTGAGCTGAACCGACGGCAACCCGGCGCGATGACAACCCAGCGCGATGGCAGGCCGGACGTGGAAGGGTCAGGGCCATCCAGCCCTGGCCCCGGCGAGACTGCCGATCTTGCGACCGCGAGCTCGCTACTCGCTCCCGTAGAACTACGCCCGCGCGGTGGCGTCGGTGCGGATGAAGTCGAGGAGCAGCGGCGAAGACAACGAGGGTCCTCACGGTTGTGAGACCGCGCCGGTGTCACCGAAGTGACATCGGCAAGGGCGGCGGCGCGAGATCCGCGCAAGCCACGAGCCGGAAGCCCTGAGCCAGGCCGAGCCCGGAGCCCTGAGGCTGCTGGTCACACCGGCCCCAGGCGGACGCTGGCGGCGTAGAACAGGAGGCGGCCGCAGATCTCGGAGGCGGCCACGAGCACGAGCAGGGCGAGGCCGGGAGCGGCGGACACGCCAGGCATCAAGCGGCCCCAGGCGGCGAGGAGGACGATCGAGGCGATCGCCGCGAGCGCTCGCGCGACGGCCAACCACACCGCGGCACCGCCGGCGGCGCCTGCACTGATGGCTGCCGCGGGCTCCGACGCGAAGGCCGACACGTGCAGCGGGACCAGCAACACCTGCACGGCGAGCAAGGCGATGGCGAGCCACGGGAGCACGCGACCGGCAGGGCTCGCGTACACGCCGCTCTTCACCGCCGAATCGGTGATCAGCATGACGACGACGATGCCGAGCAGCAGCGTCGCCGCGGCGAAACCGGCTGGCGTCAGCGCGCGATTCCAGGCCGGTTGCGCGGGCACCATGTAGAGACGCGACATCGCGGCGATGGCCAGGACCCCGAGGGCGGCGGCGAGCAGGCAGGAAGTGGCGCGAATGACGGGCGAGCCGGTGCCCGTTCGCTCGAGCAGCGTGTAGAAGCCGGTGCATGCGACGAACGACGCCGCCAGCACGACTTCCCGGCTCAGCCACGAAGCACGGAGGTTCGCCAGTGCCAGCCACGCCTGGAGCGGGTGCCCGAGATGGAAGAGCGACGCGATCAGCGCGAGCAGGCCGGCGGCCGTCGCGACCAGGAGGGGGCCGTCGAAGGGCCGGGTGGTGCCGTGAAGGAGCGCACGCGGCACGAGGGCCTGCAGCGCGGCCACGATCAGCAGCACGCCGACCGAGGTCTGCATCAACAGCGTGAACGCGACGAGCGCACCTTCGCGGACATTCATAGGGTGCCGACCCGGATCCCGACACGGTTTTCTACAGTTCCTCCCGGTTCCCCAGGCGCGGGTGAACGCCGGCCCTACCAGGCAACGGCGAGGCGCGGTGAAGCGTCACGACGACCGAGGGGCGCGTGATCTGTGGATCGGGCAGGGGGTACATGTCCCTCCCTCCTGCTCCGTGACGCGCCTCCAGCTCGCGCAGATCGCCGAATTCGAGTGCGCGCATCGGGCACGCGGCCACGCAGGCGGGGGGCCGCCCCGCATCGCGCTCGTCGCGGCAGAAGTCGCACTTGGTCATGCGGCCGGCCTTCGCGTCGTAGCGCGGGGCGCCGTACGGGCAGACCCACTCGCAGTAGCGGCACCCGATGCAGCGATCCTCTGCGATCGCCACCGTTCCGTCCTCGCGTTTGTGCATGGCGCGCGTCGGGCACGCGTCCACGCACGCGGCGCGTTCACAGTGCATGCAGGACAACGAGACGCTGTAGGCGAACGCGGTCGTCGTCCACGCGGCGCCCTGCCGGATCCACTCTCCGCCTTCGACGGTGGCGACACGACGCCACAGGCGTCCCACTTCCAGGTCGTGCTTGTCCTTGCACGCCACCTGGCACGCCTTGCACCCGCTGCACGCGGACACGTCCAAGTAGAAGGCTAGCTGCATGTTCAAGAACTTCAGTCTTCGGTCTTAAGTCTCAGGGGCGAAGTGACAGAGCCTCAGGTCTCAAGTCTCAAGCCGCCCGAAAACCTACGCACCCAAGCCCTAACCCCATCGATCACTGGAGTTCGCAATCAGCACAGGCGAACCGGTTCTGGCGATGCCGTCGACCGACGCCCCGCACGTCACGAACTCAAGTGAGTACTGGGGTTAAGCCTTTTGTACCTCCACCAGCATCGTGTGCTGCGCGTTGCCGCGTGCGCCCGGCGTGGCGCGCTCGGACGTCAAGACGTTCACGCAGCCGCGGCGGTCGACCCCGCGGGAATCCGGCGTCCACCATGCTCCCTGCGGCACGTCGACGAGGCCGGGGATGATGCGCGAGGTGACGCGGGCCCGGCCCCGCAGTTCGCCGCGGTCGTTGAACACGCGCACGACGTCTCCGTTCCGAATGCCGCGGGATCCCGCATCGATCGGATTCATGTACACGCGCTGCGGCATCGCCTCCTCGAGCCAGTCCACGTTGTCGTGCGTGGAATGCACGCGGCGATGGTAGTGACTGCCGATCGCCTGCAGCGGGTACTTCTCGAACAACGGATCCCACGGTCCGCCTTCCCACTCCGGGATGAACTTCGGGATCGGCGGCAGGTGCTCGATGCCCATGGCGGCCAGGCGCGGGGAGTAGATCTCGATCTTCCCGGAAGGCGTCTGCAGCGGGTGGGCGCCGGGATCGTCGCGGAAATCGCCGAACGGGACGTGGGGCTTGTCGTACTTGAAGATATGGACGCCGCGACGCCGGAATTCCTCGAACGTCGGGAACGCCGGGTCCGCCGCCTGTGACACCTTGACCATCTCCTCGAGCCACTGCAGCTCGGTGCGGCCCTCGGTGAACGCGTCGGCCAGGCCCAGCTTGTCCGCGATGTGCGTGAAGATGTCGTAGTCGCTGCGGCACTCGTGCAGCGGCCGAATCGCCTGGTTCATGAAGATCAGCGAGGCGCCCTGGTCCCAGATCGTGCAGAGGTCGTTGTGCTCGAACCACGTGACGGCCGGCAGGAGGACGTCCGCGAAGCGCGCGCTCGGCGTGAGGAACTGGTCGGTGACAACAATGCAGTCGACGAGCGTCGGGTCGGCGAGGATGCGGCGCGTCCGGTTGACGTTGGCGTGCTGGTTGAGGAGCGTGTTGCCGGCAGTGTTGAAGATGAACTTGATGTTGGTGTGGAGCGTCGGCTGGCCTTCCGGCAGGTTCCGCACGCCATCGGCGGCGCCCATCCCGGTGCCGCGCACCACCGCGTCGGTCCACTTGAAGACCGGAATGGCCTCGGGCACCGGGTTCCGGCCGGCCGGGAAGCGGCCGACGGGAAGCGGGCGGCCGACCGAGTAGCTGACGCCCCCGGGACTGCCGCCGCTGATGCCGACGTTGCCGCTCATCGCGGCCAGCGTGATACTGCCGCGGACCGGCTGCTCGCCGTAGGCCCGCCGGTTGTAGGCGAGACCGGCCAGCAGCGCGGCCGGCTTCGTGCGCGCGTACTCGCGGGCCAGGCGCGCGATGGTCGCGCGGGGAACCAGCGTGTAGCGCTCGGCCCACTCGGGCGTCTTCGAGACGCCATCCGCGTGCCCGAGCACGTAGCTCTTGTAGGACGACCCGGGAGGTGCGTCGGCAGGCAGGTGCTCGTCGTCGAACCCGACGCAGTACCGATCGAGGAACTGCTGATCGTGCAGCCCCTCGGTCACCATCACGTAGGCCATCGCGTCCATCAGCGCGCTGTCCGTGCCCGGGCGGATCGGGACCCACTCGTCGGCCAGCGCCTGCGCGCTCATGGTCAGTCGCGGATCGATCACGATGATCCGCGCGCCCGCCTGGCGCGCCAGCTTCAGGTAATAGCCCGTGTTCGTGCCGAAGATCGTCTCGACCGGGTTGAAGCCCCAGAGGAGAATCAGCTTGGAGTTGACGTAGTCGTCGGCGCTGTGGCCCGTGTCGTCCACGCCGAGCGAGTAGGGCGTGGCCCAGCGCGCGCACGCGGAGCTGTAGGAGTTGTAGTAACCGAGCCGGCCGCCGAACAGGTTCAGCAGCCGCGCGGACATCTGCGAGCCGGCGAAGAGGCTGCTGCCGCCGGTGGCGTAGAGATTGAAGAACGCAGCCGGCCCGTGCCGGTCACGCACCCGGCGCATCGCGTCGGCGACCAGCTGCGCGGCCTCATCCCACGACACGCGGGCGAACCTGCCCTCGCCCCGCTCGCCGACGCGCTTCATCGGGTACTTGAGCCGGTCGGGATGATAGACGCGGCGCCGATAGGCACGCCCGCGCGGGCACGCCCGCAGCTGGGGATCGGCGGGCGAGTCGGGTCGATCGTCGGTGGTGATGCGCAGGATGCGGCCGTCCTTCACCCAGGCCTTGAGCACGCAGTGGCCGCCGCAGTTGTGCGCGCACCCGCTCGGGACGATCGTGACGCCGCCCGGCGCGGTCGTCCCGACCTCCGCCTGTGACCCGGCTTCGGCCGGGTGCGACGCCGGACCCCGACGGAACCCCGCGCCGACAACGGCTGCACTCCCCCCGACCGCCGCGCCCCACCGCAAGAACGATCGCCGGGACACGCCGCGGTCGATCGCCGTCCGCAGGGGCGGGGCTGGCTCCGCCCGATCCGTCTGCTCGGACCGATCGTCGGGTGGGTCGTAGGGCATTGTCTGGTTGGCGAGGATCCTCGGCCCGGCTCCGCCTCGGGCGCTCCAGAGCTTGCGGGATTGTGATGGGCGGGGGGCAGGAAGTCAATGGCGGACGAGCCGGCTCGCGGCGGTGGGGCGCGTCAACTGTGGTACCCTCTTGCGCCGTGAAACTCGACTCCTCGGCGCTCCCGTCGCTGCGCCGCCGCCTCGTCAGCATCTATACGTCCGAGGGAATCTCGGCCGTTGCCCGCCGCGGTGCACGCTTCTTGTACCGGTTGCCTGTCCGTCTTCTCAATGCGCTCGTCGTTGCCACCGCCTCCGTACAGGTCGTCGACTGTCCGGGACCGGTAATCGCCGGAGCCATGTACAAGGTGCGTGTCCGCGCGCGGTCGTGGGCCCGATCGCGGAGAATCGGCAACATCCCGGCCTTCCGGCTCCGGTACCGGTTTACCGGACCCCACGCACAGGCCGTCGGGGACGTGAGTCCGGGGATCGTCGCCCTGGATTCGCCCGCGGGATGGAGCCACGTCGACGCCGTCGTCGAGGCGCCGCCAGTGCCGGGCGACTACACGCTACGGCTTGAACTGCTCCTCGAAGGCGACTTCGCGTTCTCCGCCGGTGAGCGCCCGGTCGGCGTGTTCCCGCACTCGCACGGGCTCATGGCGGAACGCGTCCCGTCCGTGGACGTGACGATGGACCTGACGTCGAAGTGCCCGCTGCGCTGCATCCAGTGCCGCAAGACGTACGACGAGACGCCCGACACGCAGCACGACATGGACTTCGATCTGTTCCGGAAGATCGCGGCGGAGGTCTTCCCACACGCGCGGAGCGTGATGCTGTCGAGCGCGGGCGAACCGATGATGTCGCGCCATTTCATCGACGCGATCGAGCTCACGCGCCGCTACACCGTCCAGGAGATCGGGTTTACGTCGAGCGGCGCGCACCTCAATCCCCGCCGCGCGCAGCACATCGTCGATCTCGGGGTCGGCCGCGCGGAGTTCTCCATCGACGGGGCCACCGCTGCGGTCTACAACGGCATCCGCGTGGGCAGCGACTTCGACAGGGTCATGGCGAACCTGCGGCATCTCGTCGCCCGCAAGCGGGAGAAGCGGACGCACCTGCCGGTCATCCGCCTCAATTTCGTGATGATGCGCCGCAACATCGACGAGTTGCCCGCGATGATCGATCTCGCCGCGGACCTTGGCGCGGAAGAGGTGCTCTGCCAGCACATGATTGTCTTCAACGACGCGACGAAGGCCGAATCGCTGCTGCTGGACAAGGAGCGGTCGAACCGCGCGGTGGCCGACGCCAGGCAGCGCGCCGAGCGCCGCGGCATCCGGTTCTACCACCCGGCGCCGTTCACCCTCGTGCAGCCAGGCGAAACGCGGTCGGATCGCGCGGCCGGCGGCGCCGTGCCGGCCGCCGACGACCCGTACTACGCAGTCGAAGGCGGCCACAGCTTCGAGCGCGCAGTGCATGCGCAGGCCGCCGGACAGCGGCCGCGGTGCACCGACCCGTGGCGCAAGATCTCGTTCGACTGGCAGGGGATGGTCTACCCGTGCTGTCTGTGGAAGGAACGGCCGATTGGCGACACGCGGAAGAACACGTTCGAGGAGATCTGGAACTCGGAGGCGTATCGGCGCCTGCGCGCGACGCTGCTCTCCGGGCCGCTGATGAAGAGCTGCGCGGAGTGCTCGGCGATCACCGGCGGCGACGTCGACAACGAGGCGTCCTTCTATTTCTAGTGGCCCGGATCAGCGAACTGTAAAGTCGCATTGCGGTACCGCGGCGCTGCTCT
>Ga0316628_100003657_pt1 | contig 11887 bp, 8 predicted proteins | sample OWC_Aug_M2_C1_D5_FD_207648 | JGI IMG/M metagenome (GOLD analysis project Ga0316628, IMG submission 207648) | Wetland soil microbial communities from Old Woman Creek delta, Ohio, United States - OWC_Aug_M2_C1_D5_C | ecosystem: Environmental > Terrestrial > Soil > Wetlands | place: USA: Ohio...
GTGGCGCCGCCAGCGCGCGCCCGACGCGATCCGTGAGGAGATCTCGCCGAACAACATCATCCTCATCGGCCCCACGGGCGTCGGCAAGACGGAGATCGCCCGGCGCCTCGCCAAGCTCGCCGGCGCGCCGTTCATCAAGGTGGAGGCGTCCAAGTTCACCGAAGTCGGCTACGTCGGGCGCGACGTCGAGTCGATGGTGCGCGACCTCGTGGAGAGCGCCATCGACATGGTGCGCAGCGAGCGCGAGGCGGAGGTCGAGGAACTGGCCCACGAGCGCGTGGACGAGCGCTTGCTCGACCTGCTGCTCCCGCCGCCGGCCCCCGCCCCGCCGCCCGCGCCGGCGGAGAAAGCCTCCGCCACCACGCCCGACGTCGGCGCCCGTGGCGCGGCGCGCGAGGACGACGCCCTCGGCGTCTTCCTCGTCTCCCCAACGGGCGCGGTCACCAAGGAGACGACCGATCCCGCCCAGGAGCGCTACAAGCGCACGCGCGACAAGCTCAAGCAGCTGCTCCTCGACGGCAAGCTCGAGGAGCGTGAAGTGGAGGTGGAAGTCACACCCCAGAATCCGCCGATGTTCGACGTGCTGGCGTCGCAGGGCGGCAACGAGGGGATGGACAACATCTCCGACATGCTCAAGGAGATGCTGCCCAAGCGCAAGAAGAAGCGCACCGTCAAGGTCTCCGAGGCCCGCCGCATTCTCTTCGAGCAAGAGCTCGAGAAGCTGATCGACCTGGAAGACGTGACCGCCGACGCGCTCGAGCGAGTGGAGAAGCTCGGCATCATCTTCCTCGACGAGATCGACAAGATCGCCGGCGAGCGCTCGCAGGCCGGGGGGCCCGACGTGTCGCGCGAGGGCGTGCAGCGCGATCTGTTGCCGATCGTCGAAGGGTCGAACGTCCAGACCAAGTACGGCATGGTGAAGACGGACCACGTGCTCTTCATCGCCGCCGGTGCGTTTCACGTCTCCAAGCCGAGCGACCTGATTCCGGAGCTGCAGGGCCGGTTCCCGATTCGCGTGGAGCTCAAGCCGCTCACCGAGCAGGACTTCGTTCGCATCATGACCGAGCCGGAGAACGCGCTCACGAAGCAGTACGCCGCCCTCGTGGAAGCCGAGGGTGCGTCGCTCGACTTTTCGTCCGACGGCATCGCCGAGATCGCGCGCATCGCCGCGCTCGTCAACGAGCGCATGGAGAACATCGGCGCGCGCCGCCTGCACACCGTCATGACCACGCTGCTCGAGGACGTGCTGTTCGACCTCCCCGATCGCGGCACCGGCAAGATCGCCGTGGACGCGGGCGTGGTGCGCGCGCGGCTCAAGTCGATCGTGGAGGACGAGGACCTGAGGAAGTACATTCTGTGAGCTCCGAGATCCGAGGAGACAGGTCCGAGGGACGCACGCCGGCTCTCGGCCCTGAGACCTCGGGCCTCAGATCCCAGCTCTCGCCGTCCGGCCTCCGTTCATCCTCCACGCGCCATCATGCCCACCGACTTTCTCGCCATTCCTGATTTCACCCGCGACGAGCTCGACGGCTTGCTCACGCTTGCCGAGCGCATGCGCGCGCGCACGTACGACAAGACCCCGCTCGCCGGCAAGACGCTGGCGATGATCTTCATGAAGGCGAGCACGCGCACGCGCGTCTCGTTCGAGGTGGGCACCTTCCAGCTCGGCGGGCACGCGCTTTTTCTCTCGCCGCGCGACGTGCAACTCGGACGCGGCGAGCCGATCGCCGACACGGCACGCGTGCTCTCGCGCTACGTGAACGGCATCATGATCCGCACCTTCGCTCATCAGGACATCGAGGAGCTGGCGAAATTCGCCGACGTCCCGGTGATCAACGGGCTCACGGATCTGCTTCACCCCTGCCAGATCCTCGCCGACCTCCTCACCGTTCGGCAGCACCTCGGCGACATCAGCGGCAAGAAGTACGCGTGGATTGGCGACGGCAACAACATGGCCAACTCGTGGATCAACGCCGCGTACCGCTTCGGCTTCGACCTCGACATCGCGTGTCCACAGGGCTACGAGCCGGCGGACCATCTGCTCGCGCGCGCGCAGAAGGTGGCCAAGGTGCGCGTGTTGCGCGACCCGATGGAAGCGGCGGCCGGCGCGCACGTCGTGAACACCGACGTCTGGGCGTCGATGGGTCAGGAGCAGGAGCAGAAGGAGCGCGAGCGCGCGTTCGCCGGCTACACGGTCGACGCCAGGCTCATGAAGGCGGCCGACAAGAAGGCGATCTTCCTCCACTGCCTCCCGGCGCACCGCGGCGAGGAAGTGGCGGCCGAGGTGATCGACGGACCGCAGAGCGTGGTCTGGGATGAGGCGGAGAATCGCCTCCACATTCAGAAGGCAATCATGGCCGTGCTGATGGGGGGCGAGACGCTGTGATCCGTCAGGCCGGCAAGCAGGCGCCGGACTTCACCGCGCCGACCGACCTCGACGACGCGCTCAAGCTCTCGTCGCTGCGCGGCCGCCCGGTCGTGCTCTTCTTCTACCCGAAGGACGATACGTCGGGGTGCACGGTGGAAGCGTGTTCCTTCCGCGACACGCTGCCGCGCTTCGACGGCCTGGACGCGGTCGTGCTCGGCGTCAGTCCCGATTCCGTCGCGTCGCACAAGAAGTTCAAGGCAAAGTTTCAGCTCCCGTATCGCTTGGTCGCGGACACCGACCACGCGATCGCCGAGCGATTCGGCGTCTGGGCCGAGAAGTCGATGTACGGGCGGAAGTACTGGGGCGTCCTTCGCACCACCTTCGTCATCGACAAGGACGGGCGCATCGCGAAGGTGTTCGAGAAGGTGAAGCCGGAGGATCACGCCGCCGCGGTCGCCGAGGCCGTCGCGGCCTTGAAGTGAGCGAGCGCTCCCGAACACCTCGCCCCTGACCTCGAACCAAGCGAACGCGCGGGTGGACTCTGTCCACCCGCGCGTTCGTCTCATGCCCTCGGTGCTACGAGAGAGCAGGCGCGGCGTTACAGGTCGAGACCTCCGCTCCTCTCCCCTCGACTCCTGCGTCTCACCGTTTTGGATCGAGGATCTCGCCGATCCGGTGATCCGCCGCCTGCAGGTGCATTCGCGTCTCGCGGTCCGCCGACTTGGCCACGGCGCCGCGGATCGCCTCGCGCAGCGACACGAGCTCGCCGCGCAGCTCCGAGCGTGCATCCTCCGACAACGGTTGAATTCGGATGCCGAACGCCGCGAGCTGGGCGATCTGCAGCGCGGCCGCGGCCGGCGGATTCAGCTTCGCGTTGATCTGCGTGAGGTAGCTGTCCTGGAGCGAACGGCGGTAGGCGTCGATACGTGGCGCGCCCGTCCAGATCTCCGACCAGATGCCGTGCTGCAGGTCCTCGATCATCTCGGCGAGCGAGTATGCGTCCGCCGCGTTCTTCGCGACGGCCGGACCCTCGATCAGCGCGTTGAGCCGCTGGTCGTTGAGCAGGGTCACGAGCACGCGGTTCTGGGCGTTCACGATGCGTGTGATCATCCCTGCCGCCTCGACGCGCGCGGCGATCTCCGGCCGAATCAGATATGACGGCGTCTTGAACACGCTGTCGGCCAGGAAGTGCATCGCCGCCCGCTGGCGCGCCTTGGAGATCGGCACGTACACCGGACCGCTCTGTTCGCCCGCCTTGTAGTGCACCGTACCGCCCCCGACCATCGTCGCGGGATGGTTCGCCTCCGTCGCCCATTGGCCCACGGTGCGGTCGTACAGCGCGAGCAACAGCGAGTTGTCTTCGCCCGGCCGCGTGCCGGCGCCCGCCACGTAGGTCATCACCCGCGCGATGTTCTTGAAGCCGAGTCCCGTCGCCTTCACGGGATCGGCATCGCCGACGGCCTCCGGCAGCGTCCCATACTGTCCGAAGGCGTTGCCTCCGGAAAAGCGGTACCAGGGAATGGTGTCCTGCATGCGGATCCACCGTTCCAGCGTCGGCCGTTCGCCGTCCGGTCCCTTCGCGCCGGGAATTTCCTTGTAGCCGTACATGATGCTGTACTTGTCCCATGGCCCGACGCGCGGCAGGATGTCGTCGAGCGCCAGCTTGTCTTCGGGTTGCGCCACGTAGTTCATGCGCGAGTAGTCCATGATGCTCGGACTGTGCCCCATGCGGTGCGCCCAACTCGGGCTGCGCAGCGAATCGATCGGATAGAGCGAGCTGCCAATCTGGTCGTGTTGCAGGCCCAGCGTGTGCCCGATCTCGTGCGCCACGCCGAACTCGATCAGCTTGCCCATCAGCGAGTCGGGGAAGGGAATCGTCCGCGCGCGCGAATCGACCTGCGCGGCCTGCGTAAAGTACCAGTACTCCATCAACTCGATGAGGTTGTGGAAGATCATCGAGGAGCCGTTCAGGATCTCGCCGGTGCGCGGATCGTGCACGTTCGGTCCCACGGAGTTCTCGACGGTCGACGGCAACCAGCGCACCATCGTGTGCCGGACGTCCTCGGGGGACCAGTCCGGGTCCTCCGCGGGAACCTCGCCAGGGACGATGGCGTCCTTGAATCCGGCCGCCTCGAACGCCGGCTGCCAATCGAGAATGGCGCGGCGAATCCACGGCTTCCACTGGTCGGGCGTGTCCGGATCGACGTAGTACACGATCGGCTTCTTCGGATAGCACAGGTTGCCATCCTTCCGATCCGAGCACTCGAGGCGCCAGCGGGTGACGTACTGGCGGGGCAACGCCACCTGCTCGTTGGTCCCGAAGTCCACGTTCCGCACGGTGAACAAGCCGATCCGTTCGTCCGCACGCCGCGGCTGCATCGGGTGCTCCGGCAAGCGCACGATGCTCCAGTGCGCCACCAGGCTCTGCGCCGGCCGTGCGCCCGGCGGGCCGGCCGGAAGGCCGGGGATCGCCGGGCCGGAGGGCGTCGGCGTTCCGGTCTGCGTCGCTTCGATCTCGACGTTGTCGGGGAACGCGATCGCCCGCTCGATGTACGACCTCGTCGGATCGATCGTCCCACGAATCGCGGCGAGCTCCGGAACGCTGGTCGTGAAGAGTCGCGTGACGTCCACCACGGCGGCACTATCCGGTCCATAGGTCTCGACGTTCAGGACCGCGATCACCGGACCGTAGTTGGAGTTCTGCACGGAGCGGTAGACCGACAGCCCCGTGTCCGCGGTGATGGTAAACGACACCGAGCGCAGGATCACGCGGTTGCCGTTGCGTTCCCACCGCAGCGTGCGCTCACCGAATTCATCGCCGGCGTATTCGCCGAACCCGCCGGTGGGCCCGGGGGTCTGGTTGCCCGACGGCGCGCGCGCCAGCCGGCCGACCACGAGCTCGTCCTTGTTGAGCTCCTTCGCCGGAATCTCGAAGTACAACCGCTCGCCCACGCGGTGCACCTTGAACATGCCGACGCGGGTCTTGGCCCCGGCGGTGATCACGCGATTGTAGGGCCGCGGGCCGGCGGGGGCGCCCGGCGGGCCGCCGCGGCCGCCGGCGCTGTCGCCGCCGCGTGCCGGCGCGGCGCCGAGTGGATTCGGAATCGCGGGCGCGCCGCCCCGGCCCGGTTGGTTCGCGGAGGGCGCCGGCGCGGGCGCGGGTGAGGGAGCGGGTTGCGACGATGTGCAGCCAAGCACGGCCGCGCCCACGATCGAGAGAATTCGGTTTTTCATGCAGGGAAGGAGGAATTAGGGGTTCCGAAAGCTGTGGATCATTCACGCGCGGCGCAATCGAGCCCGGTCGGGAAACGGCGCACACGGTCGCGTACAAACCCCTGATGAATTCGGGGTTGCGCCGCGACAACATCCACAGACCACAGACGCGAGGTTCCCATGGCAACGACCGCAGAGCCGCGGACGCACATTCCCCACGACCCGGACTCGGCGCGTGACCATGGGGCCGAGCTCATCGCCGAGCGTCGGGCGTTCGCCGAGGAGGTCACGGGGGTTCGTCTGACGAGCATTGCCCGGAGCGCGATCGAGCCGTCCGAGACGCGCGCCAACATCGAGAACCTCGTGGGCGCGGCGCAGATTCCCCTCGGCATCGCTGGGCCGCTGCGTGTCCGGGGCGAGCACGCCAACGGCGACTTCATCATTCCGCTCGCGACCACCGAGGGCTCGCTCGTCGCGTCGTACAGCCGCGGAATGAAAGTCCTCACGCTCGCCGGCGGCGTCACGACCACCATCTCGGGCGACGCCATGCAGCGCGCGCCGGTGTTCATCTTCGAGTCGGCCCGTCACGCGCGCGACTTCGTCGACTGGGTGACCGAGCACATGGAGCAGATCCGCGCCCAGGCGGAGGCGACGTCGCACGTCGCGCGCCTGCTTCGCATCGAGTCGTTCCTCGCCAACAAGTTCGCGTTCGTCCGGTTCAACTTCACCACCGGCGATGCCGCGGGGCAGAACATGGTCGGCAAGGCGACCTACGCCGCCTACCGCTGGATCCTCGCCAACAACCCGAACGTGCGCGGAGCGTTCCTCGAGTCCAACTTCGCGACCGACAAGAAGCCGTCGCACGTCAACATTCTCCACCCGCGCGGCAAGCGCGTCACGGCCGAAGCGACCGTGCCTCGCGCGCTGCTCATGGAGCAGCTGCGGGTCGAGCCCGAGCAACTCGTCCGCCACTGGGGCGTGGCGAACGTGGGCGCGCTGCTCTCCGGCGCGAACAACAACGGGCTGCATTCGGCCAACGCGATCACCGCGTTGTTCATCGCGACCGGCCAGGACGTCGCGAACGTGGCCGAGGGCGCGGCGGCCACGACATACGTCGAGACCACGCCCGCCGGCGACCTCTACTTCTCGATCACGGTGCCGTCGCTGATCGTGGCGACGCACGGCGGCGGCACGCATTTGCCGACGCAGAGGGAGTGTCTCGCCCTGCTCGGATGCACGGGCCCCGGCACGGTCAACAAGTTCGCCGAGATCGTCGCGGCCACGGTGCTGGCCGGCGAGCTGTCGCTCGCCGCGGCCATCTCATCGCTCGAATGGGTCTCGGCACACGAGCGGCTCGGACGCAACCGATGACGGCGGTCGCGCGCGCGGTGCGGACCAAGCCCGAGGCCCGGTTCGAAACGGTTCCGGTGCGCGCCCCGCCCGGATTGGTCCGGCGCGCGTTCGCGGTGAATCGTCATCTCGCTGGCCTCGCGCTGGGCGGCCTGGCCGCCTACGCGCACGAGGGGAAGGCGCGGGGTCTACGCCGCGTGTTCGTCGCCGTGGGCGCGTTGCTGGCTCGCGTGTTCGTGCGGCCCGACCTCCGCGACCTCCCGTTCCCCGCCCAGTTCCGGCGGCGCCTCGAGCTCCTCGGACCCACCTACATCAAGCTCGGCCAGATCCTGAGTCTGCGGGAGGACATCCTGCCGACCAGCATCACGACCGAGCTCCGGCAGCTCCTCAACCAGCTCCCGGTCGTCTCGTTCGACGACTTCCGGGCCCTCGTCGAGAGCGATCTCGGGCGCCCGCTCGACCTGATGTTCGAGTGGGTGAATCCCGAGCCGATGGCGTCGGCCTCGATCGCGCAGATTCATCGCGCCACCACGATTCTTGGCGACGACGTGGTGATCAAGGCCGTGAAGCCGGGCGTCGCGGAGCTCCTCGAGCGCGATTCAAGGCTCCTGCGCGTGCTCGGCGCCGCGCTGCAGCTCGTTATGCCGCGCTATCAGCCGCGCCGCATCATCGCCGAGTTCTGCGCGTACACGCTGCGCGAGATCGACCTGCGCCGCGAGGCCGACAACGCGGAGACCTTCGCCGCCAACTTCCGCGACATGCGCGACATCGTCTTCCCGACCGTCGATCGCCAGCACAGCGGCCAGCGCGTGCTCACCATGGAGTATCTGGATGGCATTCGCCCGGACGCGCCCGAGGCGTTGCTCCTGTCCGAAGAAACCCGCGAGCGGCTGGTGGATCTCGGCGCCGCGTCGATCATCCGCATGCTCTACCGCGACGGGTTCTTTCACGCCGACCTCCACCCGGGCAACCTGCTCGTTCTCTCGAAGGACCGGGTCGGTTTCATCGACCTCGGCATGGTGGGCCACTTCGACGCCGACCTTCGCCGTGCGCTGCTCTACTATTACTACTCGCTCGTCACCGGCGACGCCGAGAACGCCGCGCGGTATCTCGCGGCCGTCGCCGAGCCCGGCGCCAGCGGTGATCCGGCGGGGTTCCGGCGCGACGTGGCCGAGATCTCCACGCGATGGCACCGCGCGTCCAGCTTCGACACCTTCTCGCTCGCCCAGCTCGTGCTGGAGTCGGTGAGCCGCGGCGCGCAGTACAACATGTACTTCCCGGTCGAGCTGGTCCTCATGGTCAAGGCGCTCGTGACCTTCGAGGGCGTGGGAAACGTGCTGCTCCCGGGGTTCGACGTCGCCGACGTGTCGCGCCGCCACATCCGGCGCGTGTTCCTCGAGCAGTTCAGCCCGGTGCGGATCGTGCGCGAGGAGATGCGCGGCGCGCCCGACTTGCTCGACGCGCTCGTCAAGCTGCCGTCGCTCGTCACCGAAGGCGTCCGTGTGCTCGAGCGAAACACCAGGGCCGTTCCGACGAATCCGCTCCGCGGCGTCCGCGCGACGCTCCTTTCGGGATTCTGTCTCGTGGCCGGCGCGATTCTCATGGCCTTCGGCGCCGCGTGGTGGGTGTGGGGCGGGCTCTTCGCCGGCGCGGCCCTGCTCGCGTTCCGCAAGGGGGAGTGACATGGGCATCCAGCTCGAGCATCCGCAGGTCGAGACCGCGCGCGCGGCGTGCCACGATCCGTTCGACGCCGACTACTGCCGCGGACTCATGCGCGAGGTCATCGGCCCCATCGCCGATCATTACTTTCGGCCACGCATCATCGGCGGCGAGAAGCTGCCCGCCGACGGCCCGCTGATTCTCGCCGCCAACCACAGCGGGACCGCGTTCCCCTACGACGCCATCACGTTGGACTTCAGTCTCTGGGGGCGCGATGGACTGGCGCCGGCGTCCAAGTTCCGATCGGTCTTCGAGCCGGAGCTGTCGTTCGTCTGGTGGATGCGGCCATTCGGGGTCGACAACCTGTGGCGCCGCGGCGGCGGCGTCGACATGACGTTCGACAACTTCGAGCGACTGCTCGAGCGCGGCGATCGCGTCATCTACTACCCGGAGGGCGTGCCGGGCATCGGCAAGGGCTTTCACAAGCGCTACAAGCTCCAGCGATTCCGTACGAGTTTCCTGATCGTCGCCGCGCGTCACGATGTGCCGGTGTATCCCGTGAGCGTCGTCAACGGCGAATGGGTGATGCCGTTTCACGTTACCTTTCCGCCGCTCGACCGGATCATTCGCAAGCTCTTCCACGTCCCATTCCTGCCGCTGCCCGCCGGTCTGCTGGCGCTGCTCATTCCATGGATGTGGTATCTCGCGCTCCCGGCGCACCTGACGTTCGTGATCGGCGATCCGATCGACGCGCGTCTCGCGCTCCGCGAGCAGGGGATCACCGACTTCGAACAGCCGGACCGCGCCCCACTGGAGCGCGCGGCGCGCGGCGTTCGGGTCCGGATGCAGGCGCTGTTGGATGGAGCGGTCGCGGCGTACGGGCGACAGCCGTATGAATGGCGGTCGCTCGCCCGATCGCTGCGTCGCGCGGGCGGGCGCCTCGGGCGCGTGCTTCCCACCGGCTGGCCGCTCAGCTTCCTGCGCTACGATCGTGACCTGCGCCGGCGGCCGGCGCGCAATCGCGTGCACGCCGTTCTGCGCGACCTCGACCTGCTGGCCTTCTATCTACCGCTGGGTTGGCCGCTGTTGTCGCTGAGCCGCCGGCTCCGCCGTCCGCCGTACGGATTTCGCGGACTTACCCGCGACGAGGCGCGCGCCCAGCAAGGCGCCTTCCTCTGGAGGCTGGCTTCGCGCCCGCTACCACCGCGCGCTCCAGCGCTCCCAGCACACGATCGAGGCGGCTGATCGTCGCCAGACCCCTCGACCGGTCCGGCGGCGAAGGCCGGAGCCCGAGGCCGGCCCAGAGATCGCGCGACTCGTCCAACAAGACCTCCGGGCGGAGCGCCAGGCCGTGCTCGGCGACCACCGGCGCGATCTCGTCGAAGCGGGCGAGCAAGTCCGCGCGCGTGGCGGCGTAGCCGCGTTCGCAGATGGCGATCCGCGAACGGAAGCTGAAGATGTTCGCGAAGAACATCGCGTACTCGTCGGCCCGCGGCTCGAGCAGCACGATGTCCGCATCAGGATACCGCGACGCATACCGCGACAGACCCACTGCCAGCCGGGAATGGATGAGCGTGCGGAACGTCTGGGAGAGTACGGCCGGCAGCCCGAGGCGGATCAACACGTCCTCGGGCACGCGGCCGGCCCGGGCCGCGGCGCTCACGTCCACGGGCACCAGGGGGTTGATGCAGAACACCATCCGCGCGCCGTGTTCCAGCGCCACCGACGCGTGGACCGTCTTGAGGAGCACGCCGTCCACGCAGTCGCGTTCCTTGATGCGCACGGGCGGATACACGCCGGGCACGGCGGTGCTGGCCTGAACGGCGAGCGAGATCGGGACGTCGTCGAAGCCGGCGTCTCCGAATCGGATCGCTGTTCCCGTCTCGAGATCCGCGGCGACGACGGTGAGCCGCTTGCGCAGCTTGCGAAAGTCGTCCGTCCGCCCGTCCGTCGAGAACAACTCGGCGAGATACTCGCGCACGGGCTCGTTGTTGAACACGCCGACGGGCAGGGCTTGCGACAGCACCGCCACCGCTTCGCTCATGGCCCGTCGGGCGGGATGCCGCCCGAACATCAGCAGTGACTCGGCGGCGAGCCGGGGCAACATCAACCCCCGCCTCGCCAGCTCGGCGTACGCGGGGGTGAAGAACAGTTCCGGGTTGAGCGGATACTCACCCTGGTCGCCGCGGATGACGGACGCCAGCATCTGCCGCGTCGTCAGACCGTTGGCGAGACATGCGGCAATGAACGATCCGGCGCTGACGCCCACGTAACTCCAGACGTCGTTCAGGTCGAGACCGTCCACCGCCTCTTCGAGAGCTCTGAGGGCGCCGAGCTCGTACATCGCCCCCATGGGCCCGCCACCGGCGAGCGCGATTCCCACGCGCGCTCGCTCGGCCGGCCGCCTTCGCCGGCGCATCGCGGCTCCAGTTACGGCGCTCTGCTTTCGGCCGCGGCGGACACGCGCCGCGCGCGACGGTTGCGCGCCTTCGCCGGAGCGGCCTCGAGGGTCTTGGTCAGCCGATCGACGCGTTTCGTCAACCCTTCGATCTCCTTCTTCGTCGGGAGGCCAAGCCGGTGCAGCATGTCGGTCATGCCGTCATCGACGCGGTCGCCGATCTTCTCGATCGCGTCGCCTGCGACTCTACGCACGTCGAGCTTTGCTTTCAGATCATCGACGCGGTCCTTGGTCGTGTCCTCGAACGACTTGCCGCGCTTCACCAGCGCCTTGAACAGCTTGCCGCTTTCGTCCTCCGCCAGCGAGAGCGCGCCCAGGCCGGCGAGCCAGATCTGATGCGCTGACTCTCGAATCAGCGGGATCTGCTTCGGCTTCTCGATTGCTTTGCTCATCGTCCACGCCTCCATAGGGTCTCGAACGTTGGCGCGACGACGAGCCTGTGAGGCGGCCGGTCGTCGCGATTCTCAAGCTCGCTCAACGCGGCTCGAGGGTCTGTAAGGGGTTGGCCTCGTCGTCGTGCGGGATCGACCGTTCCACCGCGCTAGCGATGCGCTCGGCCGCGTACTCTGCGAGCGCCGTGATCGTGAGGCTCGGATTCACGCCGGGATTTGCCGGCATGATCGAGCCGTCGACCACGAACAGCCCGGGGTAGCCGTGCACCTGGCAGTTCACGCTCACCACGCCGTCGGTGGCGTCGACGCCCATCGCGCAGCCCCCGAGGATGTGCGCCGTGAGCGGCGTCCCGAAGAGCCCTTCGTTCACCGAGCCCGTGGCGATGCCGTTCGTCCGCGCCGCGAATCGCTTCGCCACCGTCCACCCAACGTTGCTCGAGCTGCGAA
>Ga0316628_100003658_pt1 | contig 11885 bp, 7 predicted proteins | sample OWC_Aug_M2_C1_D5_FD_207648 | JGI IMG/M metagenome (GOLD analysis project Ga0316628, IMG submission 207648) | Wetland soil microbial communities from Old Woman Creek delta, Ohio, United States - OWC_Aug_M2_C1_D5_C | ecosystem: Environmental > Terrestrial > Soil > Wetlands | place: USA: Ohio...
CCGCGATCTCGCAGAACGAGATCGACTTGTCCGGGATCGCCCAGGTGAGCGACGCGGCCTTCCTTTCGCCAAACACGCACTTCACGGAGTTCACGGCTCGCAAGTTGAGCAACCCGCGAATGCGCGGCATCGGCGCCAGCCCGGCGAATCCGGGTGTCACCACGTACATCGATGGCGTTCCGCAGTTCAACGCAAACTCGTCGAGCCTCGATCTGCTGGCCATCGATCAGATCGAGTTCGTTCGCGGCCCGCAGGGCGCGCTTTTTGGCCGCAATGCGATCGGTGGGTTGATCAACATGGCCAGCCGCACGCCGTCGATGTCGGGGTGGACCGGGTCGGTCGCGGCGCCGTTCGGCAATGCCGCCGCCTTCGACGTGCGCGCGGACGCGTCGGGACCGATTGCGGCCGGAAAGGCGGCCGCCGGATTCTCGATGCAGTACGGCCGGCGCGCTGGTTTCACCAGGAACGATCTCACGGGGCACGATGTTGACTTCCGCTCGGCATGGTCCGGCAAGGGCCAGCTGCTCTGGACGCCAGCGCCGACGTGGATTGTCCGCGTGATCCTCACCGGCGAACGCGCGCGCGACGGCGACTACGCACTGAACGACCTCGCCGAGGTGCGTCGCAATCCCTTCCACGTCTCGCGTGATTTCGAAGGCCACACCGATCGCGATGTCCTCGCGACGACGCTCCTCACGCGCAAGAGAGGCTCGCGCATCACGGTGAGCACCACGACGGGCTTCGTGCGATGGAGGACCGAAGACCTGACGGATCTGGACTACTCGGCGCTGCCGCTCGCGACACGGAACAACGCGGAACGAGACGTCCAGTTCACGCAGGAAGTCAGGCTGGCTTCGACGGCGGCCCCTGCACAGGACGTGCAATCGCATGCCGCGTCCTTCAGATGGCAGGCCGGTGCCCTGTTCTTCACGCAAAACTACGAACAGGATGCGGCCAACACGTTTGCGCCGTTCGTGCTGTCGCCGTTCGTGCCCGCTCCTGTGGTCAACCGGTCGCCGCAGGGCACGCTGTCCGATCTCGGCCTCGGTGTCTACGGACAAGGAACGCTCGCCGTCCGCAATCTGGTTGACCTGTCGGTGGGCGCTCGATTCGACCACGAGCGCAAGGAGGCGACCCTCACGACGTCGTTCGCGCCGGCGGTCGCGCCGCCGTCATCCGTGGACGCCGCGCGGCAGTTCTCGGATGTCTCGCCCCAGGTCTCGGCGGCGTTTCACGTGCAGCCCCGCACCCTGGCGTACGCGGCGATCGGTCGAGGTTTCAAGGCGGGAGGGTTCAACCCTGCCGCCCCGGCCGGCAGCGAAGCCTACGGGGAGGAGCACGCATGGCACATCGAAGGCGGACTCAAGACGTCCGCCGCCGGTGGCCGGGTGAGCGCGTCGGCCGCGGTCTTCTCGATCTCCTGGGACGACTTGCAGAACAACCTGCCGAATCCCTCTTCTCCGGGGCAGTTCTACATTGCGAACGTTGGTAGCGCCGACAGCCGCGGCATCGAAGCGGAGCTGGCGGCGCGGCCCCTCGCAGGCGTTGAGGTTTTCGGCGCCCTGGGCGTCATCCGCGCACGCTTCGCCGCCGGGACTTCGTCGGGCGGGGTGGACGTGGGCGGCAACACGGTCGCCAACACCCCCGGCTACACCGCGACGGCCGGCGTTCAGGTGTCTCACGCTCTTCGGCAGACCTCACAGCTCTACGGTCGACTCGAGGTCGACCGGTCTGGTGGCTTCAAGTACGACGACGCGAACACGGTGGGACAGGACGCCTACACGTTGATGCACGTTCGGGCAGGCGTGCACGGGAAGATCTTGATCGTTGACGCGTGGATCCGAAACGTGCTCGATACGCGCTATGTGCCCGTGGCATTCGCTTACCCGGGTTTTGCGCCGTCCGGGTTCATCGGCGAGCCGGGCCAGCCGCGCACGTTCGGGGTGAGGGTGGGCGCGAGGTTTTAGATAGTGTCGTGGCCGGTGACCCCGACAACGGCAGGCACTCGGGCTGCGCGCCGCTCGGAACAGACTGGCGAGAATCGACGAGAGGATTGGAGTAGCTCGATGACCAGCGCAAACACTCCTCGCAGGCCCGTCCGGCTGTGGCCCGGCGTCGCTGCCGCGGTGATGCTGCTACTTGCCAAGGTCGTCACCGTCCTCGTCCCGGACGCCTTCGTGTTCGGGATGTTTGGAGCAATCCTGAGCGCGCTGGCCATCCTCGTGTGGTGGCTGTTCTTCAGCCGGACGCGCTGGTTTGATCGCCTTGGTGCCCTCGTCTTGATGATCGTCGCGATGGTCGCGACATCGCGCGCCGTTCACCCATCGATTGCGGGCGGGATGATGGGTCTGATGTTCCCTATCTTCGCCGTGCAGACGTTGAGCGTCGCCCTTGTCGCCGGGGTGGTGGCCAGCCGGCCTTACCCTGACGCGAGACGCCGCGCGTCGGCGGCCGGCGCCATCCTCCTCGGGTGCGGGGTGTGGGTGCTCGTCAGGACCGACGGCGTGACCGGAAGTTCCGCGAGTGAGTTGAAGTGGCGGTGGACGCCGACTGCCGAGGACCGGCTTCTGGCCCAAACGGCACATGAGCCCTTCGACTCCGCTCAGGCCAGGCGCCTCGACCGAGCTGAGGACAGGCCCGTCGAACCTTCCCGCGACAAGCCGCTCGAGCCCGCTGCCGGCGCGCGCGTGGCGCTTCCGCCCGCGCCTGCGTCAGCAGAAACCCCCGAGAAACGGCCTGCCGCATCCGCGACGGAATCAGCCGCTGCCGCCGCAATCGAGCCGGAAGCCGAGTGGCCGGGGTTTCGTGGGCCGTTGCGCGACGGCATCATTCGCGGCGTCCAAATCCAGAGGGACTGGTCGAAGTCGCCTCCCTCCATGCTCTGGCGCCGGGCGATCGGACCGGGCTGGTCCTCGTTCGCGGTCCGCGGAGACTTCCTCTACACACAGGAGCAGCGTGGCAACGACGAGATCGTCGGCTGCTACAAGGTTTCCACTGGCGAACCGATCTGGAGACACCGCGACGCCGTCCGTTTCTACGAGTCGAATGGCGGCGCCGGCCCGCGCGCGACGCCAACCCTGAGCCGTGGTCGCGTCTACACAGTCGGTGCGACCGGCATTCTCAACGCACTCGACGCCGGCAACGGTGCCGTGGTGTGGTCGCGCAACGTGGCGTCCGACACGGGCACGGAGGTCCCGACGTGGGGCTTCTCCAGCTCGCCACTGGTGGTCGATGACGTCGTGATCGTCGCTGCTTCGGGAACGCTCGCCGCCTACGACCGCGCCACTGGCAGCCGGCGCTGGGTCGGTCCTCCGCACGAAAGTTACAGTTCGCCGCATCTGCTGACGATCGACGGGGTTCCACAGGTCGTAATGATGACCGGCGCCGGCGCAGAGAGCGTCGCGCCCGCTGACGGCACGCGGCTCTGGGAGCACAAGTGGGAAGGCGTCACCATCGTGCAACCGGCACAGATCGCTGGCGGCGACCTGCTGATCAGCACAAGCGGCGCCGCGGGGGGAATCGGCATACGCCGCCTTGCGGTCGCGCGCGGTGCTGGCGGATGGACGGTCGTCGAGCGCTGGACGTCGAACGGGCTCAAGCCATACTTCAACGACTTCGTCGTCCACAAGGGCCACGCCTTCGGCTTCGACGGCAGCATCCTCGCGTGCATCGACCTCGCGGACGGCAAGCGCACCTGGAAGGGCGGTCGCTACGGCAACGGCCAGCTCGTTCTGTTGTCCGACCAGGACCTGCTGCTGGTGCTGTCGGAGGAGGGTGAGTTGGCGCTCGTCAAGGCGACCCCGGAGCAGTTCACGGAGGTCGCGCGATTCCCGGCCCTTGATGGCAAGACCTGGAACCACCCGGTACAGGTCGGCGACGTGCTGCTCGTTCGCAACGGCCAGGAGATGGCCGCCTTCCGGCTGTCCCTCGCGGTCACGACGGAGGAGTCCCGAGGTTCGTTGGCATCCAGCCGTGCTCGGTGAGGAACGCGCGGAGTTTCTTCACGTGTTCCCACATGACGGCTTTCTTCCGCGGGTCGCGCAGAAGAAACGCGGGATGATAGAGCACCATGAAGTGAACATCCGCCTGATCGGGGGCGGTGAACAGGTGGCCGGCTTCCTCCTCCATCGAGAACTCGTCGCCGCGGCCCTTCACGAGGTATTTGAGCGCAACAGCGCCGAGCAGCAGGATCACCTTCGGCCGCGTCAACTCGATCTGGCGGCGCAGGTACGGAAAGCACGCTTCGACCTCCTGCGTGGTCGGCGCTCGGTCGACTTCGGCCTTGCATTTCACGACGTTGGCGATCAGCAGGTCGCGATTGGTGTCGAGGCCGATGCTCGCCATGATCCTGTCGAGCAAATCGCCCGAGCGCCCCACGAACGCGCGGCCGATCGAATCCTCGCTTTCGCCAGGGCGTTCGCTCACGACGAGGATTCTCGCGTCGGGATTCCCGCGGTCGAGGACGATGTGGTTGCGGGCCCTGGCGCGGGGACATCTCTGGCAGTTGTACGCCGTCAGGCTCTTGCAGAACTGCGCGTAGCCCGGCGCAGCCAGCACGTCGTTGTACTCGGTGTCGAACAGATCGAACTCGACGGACATGGCGAACTTGTATCACAACTCACCCCTGCGTTGCGCACGGCGAATTGGACCCGCCCGGGCACGACTCGTATACTCGTAGCCCTACGGTTCTGCTGCGCGGCAAGCCGGGACCAGAACTGGTCTCAAAACCCGCGTCAGCGGCGCCATCGGCGGGACCGAAGTCCCGCCCTGCAGTTTTGAAACAGCTTGCAGACGCGACGAGCGCCGCGCTGCGGAGGACCACGGGAGGTCGGGCATGAAAGATGATTTCGCCAGGCCCGAGGTTGTCGCGCAGGGCGTGCAGGCCGAGGAGAGGCTGCAGCCCTGGACGGGCGAAACGAAGCTGGTTGGCAAGGCCCTGCCCCGCGTCGATGCTTACGAGCGCGTGTCGGGAACCGCGGAGTTCACCTGCGACGTCGTCCTTCCCGACATGCTCCACGCCGCGATCCTGCGGTGCCCGCATGCGCACGCGATGGTGAAGAGCGTCGACACGAGCGCGGCGGAGAAGATGCCGGGCGTGATCGCCGCGCTCACGTCCAAGTCCCCGGGCGCGGACATCCCGTTTTACGTGCCCGATGGCCCCTCTGCCTCGCCACAGAGCCTGTTGTTCGATCCCCACTGCCGGTACGAAGGAGACGAGGTGGCAGCCGTAGCCGCCCGCACTCCGTACGAGGCGTTCGACGCGTTGAAGGCGATCAAGGTCGAGTACGAGGTCCTGCCCTTCGTCCTGGACGAGGCCTCGGCGTTGAAGCCCGACGCGCCCCGCCTGCACGGCTCTGCCAACTCCATGGGCGAACCGCAGGTGATGAAGCGCGGCGACGTCGGTCGGGGCTTCGCGGAAGCGGACGTCGTGCTGGAGCAGACCTTCACGACCAGCGTCCAGATCCACGCCACCATGGAACCCCACGGGTCGGTCGTTCGATGGGACGGCGACAGGCTGGTCGTGTGGGACTCGACGCAGGGCGTGTACGACGGCGGCCTGTTCGATCTCGCCGCCATCTTCAAAATGGCGCCCACCCACATAAGGGTGATCTGCAAGTACATGGGCGGCGGCTTCGGCTCCAAGGCCGAGCTGAGCAAGCACACGGTCATCGCCGCCCTTCTGGCGCGCCAGACCGGAAAGCCCGTGAAGCTGATGCTCTCACGCGAGGAGACTCTGCGCGCGGTCGGCAACCGGCCCGAAGCCAGCATGACGATGAAGGCGGGCGCCCGGAAAGACGGGACGCTGACGGCGTTGCAGATGACCAGCGTCACCACGCCAGGCGCGTACTACTTCGTGGAGATGTTCGGGTACCAGGTGGCGGAACTCTACAAGTGTGCGAACGTCCTCGTCAGCGAACGGGCCTACTACACGAACGCGGGCCGCGCGCGCTGGTTCCGCGCCCCGGGCTTCCCGGCCGGGAGCTGGGCGCTCGAGCAGACGATGGACATGCTGGCCGAGAAGCTGAACATCGACCCGATCGACTTCCGACTTCGGAACCTCACCAGCGTCAGTCAGACCGAAGGCAACAAGCCCTACACGAGCACCGGCTTCAGGGAGTGCCTTACCGAAGGCGCCCGGGTCTTCGGATGGGCCGCGGCCCGAGCCGCCAGGAAAGAGCCCGGTCACATCAGGCGCGGTGTCGGCGTCGCCGGCGGCGTGTGGATGGCCGGCATGGGAAGCCCGCCGTACACGGCGGAAATCCGGATGTTCGCCGACGGCTGCGTCACCATCCGGACAGGGGTGGTGGACATCGGCACCGGGACCAAGACCGTCGCCTGCATGGTGGCCGCCGAGGAACTGGAGGTCCCTCTCGAAACGATTCGTATCGAGACCGGCGACACGGCCGTCACGCCGTACGCCCAGGTTGCCGGCGGGAGCATGACGCTGCCGGGACTCATCCCCGCGGTGCGCGGGGGAGCGCGGATCGTGAAGCAGCAGGTGTTGCCGTGGGCGGCCGAGGCGCTCGGCGTGTCTGAGAGGGACGTGGTGATTCGCGGAGGCGCCTTCGTCAGCCGGACGAGCGCCGACAAGAAGAAGCCCGTGCAGGACGTCTTCCGCGCGCACGGCGTCATGGACGTCGTCGGGATCGGCAAGCGTGAGCCGAACCCCACCGACAAGGTTGTGCGGCCCTTCGCTGCCCACTTTGCCGAGGTGGAGGTGAACACGCGGACCGGGGAGATCCGTGTCCTTCGGCTTCTCGGCGCGAACGACAGCGGTCGCGTGATCAACCGCAAGACCTTCGACAACCAGGTCGTCGGGGGGATGAACCAGGGCCTCGGGTACGCCCTCACCGAGCGGCGGGTGATGGATCGGCAGACGGGGAAGATGTGCAACGCCAACCTTCACGACTACAAGCTGCCGACCTCGCTCGACGTCGCCGTCGATCACCAGGTCGTGCCGATCGACCCGCACGACACCGAGTGCAACAACGTTGGCTGCAAGGGCCTGGGTGAACCGGCGCACGTGCCTGCTGCTGCCGCCATCGCCAACGCGATCTACGATGCCATCGGGTTGAGGCCGGCGGACGGTCCCGTCGATCCCACGACCGTCCTGGCCTTGCTCGGGAAACAGAAGAGAGGATGAGCGCCTAGTGGACTGTAACGCCTGAATCAGTAGCGGCTCGCTCCGTTGTCGCGCCCCCGCGACACCAGCCTCGAGGCACTTCGCATGCGCTACTGAATCAGCCGATACGTGCCACTAGTGAGCCCCGGGGACCGCCCCGCCGGCAGACGAGATGGTCACGTCGCGCGGTCGGGAGCAGTTGTGGCCTGCCTCATCGGCTCCTCGCCAGTTCGGCCTCGGCCGCGATGAAACCGAAAGGCATCCAGTTCGGCCCGGTGACGATCTTCTCGAAGAGCGCTTTGGCCTCGTCTTTCCGGCCGTTGTAGAGATGCCAGTTGGCCACGCCGTAGGCGAGCGTCGCGGCCGACACCGGGTCGCCCCCGGCCCGAAGCAGGTCTTCAGGCGTCTTCAGACCCTTGTACATGAAGAGCAGGTCGTAGTACTGCTGATCGTCCTTGATCTTCATGCCCGGCACGATCGGCTCGAGCACTCTGGACGCCTCGTCCGTGCGGCCGAGCCTCCGCAGCGTCATGTAGAGCCAGTGGCTCGCGCCCGCGGTCTGGTCGTCGCTGCCCTTGGCGACCCCTAGGCACTGGCGGTAGACAGGCAGCGCCCGCGCGAAGTCGCCTTTGAGATAGTGCGCCAGGCCAAGGTGATAGTAGATGGCGTAGTGGAGGGACTCGCTCGACATGACCGACGGGTCGGCGGTCGATGGCTCCGGCTGGTCGGGCTGACCCGCGATCAATTGCGACGCCTTGGTCAGATCGGCAATCGCCTTGTCGAATTCGCGAACCGTCACGTACCGGTGCCCCCTGTGACGGTAGAACCTGGCGTCCGCCGGGAACTTCGCGATGCCGCTCGTGAACACCTCGATCGCGTCGCGGACATGGCCGCCGACGGCCGCCGAGCGACCCAACCGAATCATCGCGTCGGCACTCCCGGGCGTCTTGGCGAGCGCCTCTCGTGCCGCCTGCACGTTCGCCTCGGCGGCCTTCTTCGCGTCCGGGGCGAGTTGGATGGCGTACAACGGCCGGCCGAGCAGCGACGTCGCTTCCGGCCTCGCGCCCGCCGGTGAGCCCGCCTGCGTCGACGAGGCCACGCGTGCGCCGACCAGGACTGTGGCGGCGAGACCGACGAAACCCAGAGCGAGTGCGCGTACGTGCGTCTGCATGGACAACCTCCGGGGTGGCGCCGCGCGGCCCCTGCCTCGCGCGCAGCGGCTCACTTCGCTTCGACGACGTGCCGGACGAGAAGATTGTAGTGCGGGGCGCCGACCGACGGGGGACGGAAAAGACAACGGGTTCCTTGTTCTGCGGAGCCGCGTTCACGTCGCCAGGAGCGCCATCCACCATGGCACCAGGTTGATCATGTAGTGCGCGCCCACGGCGTGCTCCCAGTCGCGCCGTACGAAGACCACGCCAATCGGAAGTCCAAAGCCGAGCCCCGCACCGAGCAGATCGCCCATCGTCTTCCCGTGTCCCAGGCCGAAAATGATCGCGCTGGCCAACACTGCCGCGGCAATGCCGCCGCCCGGGGCGCGCCCCAGCACGGGTTTCAGCAAGGCGAACAGCAGGCAGACCAGCACGACCCGGAAGACGACCTCCTCGACAATCCCTGACCACAAGGGGAGCACGAACGGCTGCCACCACTCGTCTACCCAGGCCGGCCCGAAGCGTGCTCGGTAGGCTGCGTTCGCCAGGCCCAGTGGAGCGAACATCAGGGCTCCGGTCAGGAAACTCCACCAGGCCGCCGCGTATCGCCGCTCGAGCATGCGGACGGCGCCGAGGCGCGTGCGAGCGACCAGCAGGCCCCCCGCCACGAACATCGGCGGAACGGCGGCCAGCGTGAAGAGCAGCATCGGCTTCGCCACGAATCCGTGATGCCAGAAGGTGATGCCCCCCGACAGAAAGGCGAGGACCGAGACCGCGACGCCGAGGATGCCGGCTCGCACCGTGACTCTCGTGCGCCAGGCGAACAAGACGACGAGCGCGGCGGCGGCGAGCAGGAGCATCAGAAGTCCGGTGTCGAGCAAGCCGACGACACATAACGCAAGTGCTGCACCTGCTGCGGCAAGCCGGCCAACCGGGGCATCGAGGGTGAGACCTCGGGGCGATTCGGTGACATCAACGGCGGCCGGTCCGCGGCGGATCAGGTAACACGCGAGCGTCACCACGTAGACCAGGTGCAACGTTCCCCGTAGCACCGGGAACCGGTTCGGGCCGGTGGCGCCGAACAGCAACATGGCCGCCAACGGGACAGCGGCTGCGAGCCAGGCGATGACGAGAGCGGCAACGATGTGATCGGTTCGGCGCTCGGATCGAGCTGCGACCTGCGTCATGGTCCCCAGGCTCCTTGTGCCCGGTTGGCGGCCTCACGTCAGCGCGCGTCGCGCCGGCCGCGACTTCGGCGACACGGTACCACTCGTGGCTGACCATGGATCGGCGAGATGACGGCGCGCCTGATATTCGTGACGAATCGAGCGGGAGAACTGACGAAGAATGCCCCCTAGTGGACTGTATCAGCGCAACCTAGAGGGGTCGCTCCGTTGTTGCGCCCGCGAGAGCAGCGCCGCGGTACCGCAGTGCGACCCACAGTTCGCTGATACGGGCCACCAGCGTGGGAGAGCCCGGCTGCTGGTCAGCGTTCGCGGGCGCGCAGCGCTCGGATGAGACGCTCGCGGTAGGCATCGGCCACCGGGATGCGGCGCTTGTCCACGACCGCCGTGTCCTCGTCGACCATGTCGACGTGCCGCAGGTTCACGATGTGCGACCGGTGGACCCTGACGAACTCGGCGCCGGGGAGCAGCGCCACCGCATCGGCCATGGTCATCAGCGAGAGGATCTCGCGTTCGCCGGTCACGAAGGCCACGTAGTTGCCCGCGGCCCGGGCGCAGCGGATGTCGGCCAGCCGCACGTGGTGCAGCCGCGTCCCGCTCTTGAGCAGCACGGTCGACCCGGCGTCGTGGTCGGCGCGCGGCATGAGTCCGTGCGCCTTGTTCACCGCCTTCAGGAAGCGCTCGAACTCGATCGGCTTCAGGAGGTAGTCCACCACGTCCAGGTCGTACCCGGCCAGCGCGTACTCCGAGTAGGCCGTGGTCAGGATCACCTTCGGCGCTTGGGAGAGCGAGCGGAGGAGCTGCAGGCCGGTCAGTTCCGGCATGTTCACGTCGAGGAACAGCAGGTCCACGCCGCCTTGCTGGATGAAGGCGAGCGCGGCGAGCGCGTTCGAGAAGGCGCCGGTGCATTCGAGGAACGGCACGCGGGCCACGTAGTCCTGCAGGATCCCGATGGCGAGCGGCTCGTCGTCCACGATGACGCATCTCATGACCGGGCTCCTGGGGGTGGCGCTTCGAGCCGAAGGACAACGCGGAAGATGCCGCCCGATTCGCCGAACTCCAGCGTGTGGGCGCCGGGGTACAGCAGTTCGAGGCGGCGCCGGACGTTCTGCAATCCGATGCCGGGCGCCTGCCCGGCGACGGCGGCACGCGCCGGATGCAGCGTGTTCTCCGCCGTGAAGAGGATCGCGCCGTCCTCTGTGCAGAGCTCCACGCGGACGAACGAGGGCGCGCTGCGTCGAACCCCGTGCTTGAAGGCGTTCTCGACGAGCGGGACGAGCAGCATGGGCGCGATTCGGGCCCCAGACAGATCCGGGTCGATCGCCAGCGTTACCTGGATATCGTCCTCCCCGGAGAAGCGCAGTCTCTCCAGTTCGACCAGCCGGCGAATCTGGTCTGCCTCCTTCTCCAGGTCCACGCGCTCCGTGTTGCTCTCGTAGATCATGTAGCGCAGCAGATGTGACAACTGCGCGATGCCGTCCGCGGCCGCGGGATCGCGCTTGCGGGCCAGGCCGAACAGGTTGTTCAGCGTGTTGAACAGGAAGTGCGGGTGGATCTGCGCCTTCAACAGGTCCAGCTCGGCCTGCAGGCTGCGGGCGCGCATCTCCTGGATCTGCGATCGCTGCCGCCCCACGACTCCCAGCGCCTTGATGCCGGAGCCGAGGAGTACGACGACGAGGATCGTCGGCACGAGCGCGCCGAGACCCGCGAACGGGCTCGACCACAGCGACGACAGTCGATCGAAGATCGCCGCCCACCCGACGATCACCGCGGCGAGCAGCCCGACGTGCGCCAGGTAGCGCCCGCGCAGGAAGCAGCGATCGATGAGCACGAAGTGCGCGTAGACAGGCGGCGCCGTCAGCGCGACGAGGCTGAGGGCGTAGGCCACCCGAGCCGCCAGCGGCGGCGGGTTCTCGCGGCTGTTCTCGCTCAACACCAGAAGCGACAGGAAGGCCGCCCACAGCGCCGCGTGAGTGAGCACCGACCGCAGACCGCGGGCGCGTGCGCCGCGCCACCATGCCTCTCGGCTCATCCGTGCCCATTAGACGCTCGCGGCGACGCTGCCGCAAGCCGTCCGGTCAGCTTTTTCGGCCCACTCGTCACGAAAGGGCGCGGTCCGGTCAGATCGCCCGATCCCCCCGCGTCCGGCGGCGTATGGTCCCTGTGAAGGCCGCGACCTGCCCGCACGTTCGCCGGTCCGGCCGGGAAGCGAGGTTGTCATGCGCGCATTCATTGTCCCCGCGGTCGCCTACCTCCTGACGCTCGCCGGTTGTCCGCAGCTGGCCGATCTCATCCCCGGCCAGGCGCCCGTACTGGCGCCATCCTTCGCGCGCCCTTCCCTTGGTCCACGGGCCGTCGGAAGGGTGGTGCCGGAGAGGGAGGCGATCGTCGCGGTCATCGAGACCTTCCTGCGCAGCGAGGACTTCT
>Ga0316628_100003659_pt1 | contig 11882 bp, 7 predicted proteins | sample OWC_Aug_M2_C1_D5_FD_207648 | JGI IMG/M metagenome (GOLD analysis project Ga0316628, IMG submission 207648) | Wetland soil microbial communities from Old Woman Creek delta, Ohio, United States - OWC_Aug_M2_C1_D5_C | ecosystem: Environmental > Terrestrial > Soil > Wetlands | place: USA: Ohio...
CGCCGGTCAGTCGCTCATAGGGCACGCCCCATGTCGACGTACCCAGGGTCTTGGTATCCAAGGGCTCGCCCAGCTTCAGGAGGGAGAGTACGCGGACCGCGAGGGTCTTTCGGCCAAACTGCCCATCCAGCACGGCGAGCTTCAGGTTCCCACTCAGGTTGGAGCGGAAACCCTCCGCGCCCCGTCCGCGGCTGGTCAGGGTGCCGCCCAGAGAGAGGGCGCCCGTGACCTCGCCTATTCCGTTGTTGAGACCCGCAAGAAGCTGTTCCGCCCGCCCCCCTTCCTCTTGAAACGTCGTCTGGAAACTCCATTCCTCGCCGTGCCAGGCCACTTCTCCGGCCGCTTGGGCGTTTCCCCCGGCGATCCGTCCCTGCAGGCTGCGAATGAGCGCCCGCTCTCCCTCCAAGTCGATAGTTCCGTGCAGTTCCTCGAGCGGCACGGGCAGGCCCGTCAGCATAGCTTTTCCGTCCTTGACCTGCAACGTGCCCCGGATCTCCGGTGCACCTACGGAGCCGCGTACGAGAAGATCCGCGGTGCCGGAACCTCCAACATGCTGCAGGAAAGGAAGGTGACCGGCTATGGCCGTGAGCGGAAGGCCGGCCTTCACCTGTAGGTCGGTCTCGTCACCCCCTGCCACGGTGCCACGGAGGTCCAGTTCCCCGTCTCGGGAATGGAGGCTCACTCGACGGAGAGTTGCCGTCCGTCCGCGCCAGGCAAGCTCCACGGGTCCTCGGTTCTCCCACGTTTCACCTTTCCACTGGAGCCGCAGGGCTTCGAAGGTGGCTTCGCCTGGCGCGTTGGCGAAGTCCGCCGCAGCCCCGCTCATCCGGACCCGGCCGGTCCCACGAGCTTGTGAGAAGCTCGGCGCGTCGATCCCTGCCAATCGGAGGAGCGGGGCGAGGTCGGTATCCGACATGGACGCGTCCAGCTTGAGAGCGCGCTCCGGAGGCGGGTCGAGCGTGAGCCGCAGCCGCTGGCCTCCCTCGCGCAGTGTGAGGTCCAGGTCGAGGGCCTTCCGATCGAACGTGAATGTCGCGACGCCCGGGCCGAACGGAATGTCTCGGAAGACAAGTGCGTCCGCCGTGGCCTTTCCGAGGATCCGCGACTCTTGCAGGGTGCCCTGCACGTCCAGGACGAAGCCGGCCCGTCCCGCGATCCGGCTCCCCGAGAGCGCGCTGATCTTGGCGAGATCCATGGGGGTCGTGGTGACCTTCCCCGTGAGAGCGCCGTCGCGGCCGATGCGCATGTCCCCACTGAGCTGCTCGCCGCCGCGTCGCAGTGCCAGTCGGGTGATTTCGACCGCGCCGGGCATCAGGCGGAGGAGGGCGTTCCCGCTCTGCCATTTCTCGTCCCAGGTCCGGACGTTGATCAAGACCAGTTCGACCTCGCCGGTCGGCTCCTTCACCGTTCCCGTGATTCGGCCCCTGGCGCCAAAAGCGCCGCGCACCGGCAGGTCGGGCGGCAGGAACGGGGTGAGATCCGCGGTTCGGCCGGCGCTTACCTCTGCGGTAACGTCCAGGGCCAGACCGCTCTTGGGGTCGAGCGTGCGCAGGGGGGTTTCGCCCGGCGCCGTGACGCTGCCATGCAGGGTAGCCAGGGTCTGCCCGAGGCGAACGGTGAGACTCGGCGACCGGATTGTGCGGGCCGACCATTCCACATCGCCCTCGATCCGATCGGCGGCGTGCATGGCGATGCGCGGATCCTGCCACGAGAGGTGCCCCTGAAATCGGGGGGTGTCCCGCGTGCCGGTCAGACGCCCGCCCAGCGTCGCCGTCCCGTCGAGTGCCGGCAGGCCGAACCCGCGGCCGAGCGCCGCCACGCTGCGGATGTCGGCCCGGATGGGTAGGTCCACCCGTCCATCGGCGAAAGCGACGCTCCCTTTGCCCTGGACGGTCGCACCAGGGACGTCCAGGGACAACGTCTCGAGGGTAAGCCGAGACGCGGTGGCGCGAACCCGCGCCTCCAGGCGGCCTGTGGGCAACCCGGCCTCGGCGCGGAGGTCTTCCACGCGCAGGGTGCCGTATCCGCGAAGCGTTGCCAGGTCCGTGCCGCGCCCAACCAGATCGACGTCTGCTGTCAGACGTCCTCTGAGCTCCTCGGGCACCGTGAAGCCGACCAGTTGGGCCGCCACGGCCGGCAAGCCGGTCAGCCTGACGAGATCCGTGTCGTGTACCTTGAGGCGCGCGCGATACGCGCCGGTGGCCGGCTCTAGGAGAAGCCTTGCCCCGAAAGCCTCCGGTTGGGCGGCGTCCGGTATCTCGACGTCGAGCCGACCGTCTGCCCATCCAAGATTGAAGAGTATCGGGTCGCGCGGACGGGATGCCTTTGGGAATTGCAGGCTGCCTTTTCCTTGGAAAGCGGCGCCGGCCCATGATCCATGGAGGTTCCCCTCCGCCTTCAGCAGACCGTCAACCTCGGTCGGGACGCCGGCCCGCTTGAGCAGAGCGCTCAGGGGAGACGACAACGTGAGATCCAGGTCGAGGCTGGCCTTTCCGGCCGGATCGAGGATTCGGCCCTTGCCGGCTACGCGTGTTCCCTCCACCACTCCTTCCACCGTGGTGATGGCGAGGACCTTTGGGGTCCCGTCCATCTTGAGCTGGAGGTCGGCCACCCCTCGGATGGGCCCGCCAAGCGGGGCGAGCAAGCGGGAGGCCCGCACGGTTGCGGCGAGCGACGATTCTCCATCGTGGTCGCGCCGCTCCACGAAGCCGTGCACGCCCTCCAGCCTTCCGCTGGTCCCGTTGGTCTCCCAGATGGCACTGCCCGCCAGGAGATCGACGCGGGGAATGTCCAGCGTCCATCCGTCGAGCTGGACGGCTCGCGCGCCAAGCAGGCGCGCGAGCCGTTCGGCCGATGGCGCCGCCGCCGTGTCCGCCTGCGGGAGGGTGAGACGAGGCCGGACGAGCAGAATCCGGTCCAGGAGAAGGGTCCGACGGAGGAGGGGCTTCCAGTGCCAGCCCAGGCGAATCGAGTCGACCGCGAGCAACGTGCCGTTGGCGAGGCCGGACCCGCTCGCCACCCGAACGTTGTGCAGCTCCAACTCTCCCTGCAGGGGCCGCAAGTCGACGCGTTCGAACCGGATCTTGCGCCCGACATAGTGTGTCAGCCGAGATTCCACCCCACGGAGGATGTACGCGCGCACGGCGGGGACTTGCGTGGCGAGAAAGGCCGTAGCCAAGAGGGCGAGCAGCCCCAGACTGACGAGGAGGCAGCGACGCACCGCCGCCTTCACTCGCGGGCGTCTCATGGGGCGCCGCGGGGTCGGGTCGGCTCCTTCTGGTCTTTGTCCGGCGGGCGGGCCTCGATCTTCACGCGCGCGATGCGGCGCCCGTCCATGTCCACGATCGTCAGGCGCCACCCCTCGTACGTGACGATCTCCCCGCCGCGCGGCATGCGCTGCAGCTGCGTGATGACGAAGCCGGCCAGGGTTTCGTATTCGGACGACTCCGGGAAGATGAGATTATGCTGATCCGCGAGATCGTGGATGCTGACGGAAGCGTCCACGATGTAGGAGCCGTCGCGCAGGCGTCGCACCGCCTGATCGTCCCGGTCGGTTTCATCCTCGATCTCGCCCACGATCTCCTCGATCAAGTCCTCGATGGTGACGAGGCCTTCGACGCCGCCGTACTCGTCCACCACCAAAGCCATGGGCATCCGGCGCCGCTGCATCGACTTGAGCAGGCGACTCACGCGGGTGGTCTCCGGAGTGAAGAACGCCGGGCGGACGACCTGGGCCAGCACGATGGGCTTCTTCTCGGCCAAGAGCCGGAACAGGTCCTTGTCGTACAGGATCCCCAGCACCTCGTCCAGACTGTTCCGGTAGACCGGGTAGCGCGACTTGCCGGTCTCCACGATGTAGGCCAGGACCTCGTCCACGGGCGTCTCCACGTCGATGGCATGGATGCGCGGGCGGGGAATCATGACGTCCTTGACCGAAGCCTCCGTGAACTCGAAAACGCTGTGGATCAGATCCTGCTCGGTTTGATCGAAGACCCCCTGTTCCCGGCCTTCCTCCACCATGTATTTCACCTCCTCCTCGGAGATGAAGGCGCGCTGTGCGGCTCCTTTCTGTCCCAGGAGGCGGAGGACGAATCGGTTGGAGGCGGTGAGGAGCCGGACCACGGGGGAGGCGGCCCGGGCGAGGCTGTCCAATGGGCCGCAGACCGAGAGTGCCAGCGGCACGGCATTGCGAAGGGCCAACGACTTTGGCACCAGCTCCCCCAAGATTAGCGTGGCGTAGGTGATGCCTACGACAACGATGCCCAGGGCAATGGGCTCCGCGAGCGCGGGCGGAAGCGGCAACGGAATATTGCCGATCATGGGCGAGAGCGCGCGCACGGCCGCCACACCACCCACGGCCGATGCTAGGGTTCCGACGAACGTCACTCCGACCTGCACCGTGGCGAGGAAGCGGTCCGGGTCCTCCCGCATGGCGACCACGCGCTGGGCGCGGACATCGCCGTCCTTGGCGAGCTGTTGTATCCGGCTTCGTCGGGCCGAGATGAGCGCGATCTCGGACCCGGAAAAGAACCCGTTCAGCAAGATCAGGACCGTGATGAAGATGGCCTCAAGCCAGAGGCCGCTGAGTATTGAGCCGTCCATGCGTTACTCCTTCGCTCCTTCCGACCCGCTAGCGACCATCGCGGCTCGACACCTCCTGCCGGAGCACCTGCGGAATGCTGATTCCGCCCGAGAGGACGATCTGGATGCCTTGCGGAACGGTGAGGCGGGTCAGGATGATGTCCTCGCGCCGCGCCAGCAGGATGTCCCCCAAGTACAAGTGGTTGGTGGGGACATAGACGGCCAACAGCGATTCGTTCTCGCCGTTGGCCCGCTGCAGGGCCACCGCGCCGGTGAGGAACCCGAAGCAATAGTGTCCTTCACGATTTTGGAGCAGCACGAATTCCTTGAAGGCGACCTGATTGTCCGGCGAAAAGGCGTTCAGCAGCTGTTTCACCGCGAAATAGACACTGCGAAAGATCGGGAGGCGGTACAGGAGGCTGTCCAGCCACCCCAGGATGCGCCGGCCGACCACGTTGGTGGCGACGATCCCCATGAGGAGGACGAGCAGGATCGCGACGAACAGCCCCAGACCGGGCAGGTGGAAGGGAAAAGTCCCCCCCACGAACGGATCCAGGAGCCGGTCCACGAAGCTGATCAACTCCCAGAACACCCACACGGGAACGGCGATGGGGATAATGACGAGGAGGCCGGTGACGAAGGTGATCTGCAATTTCCGTCGAATGCTGCTCATGTCCCGTCCGAAGATGAGGGGTGAGGGGAAAACGTCATAGTGCCCACGACGCTCGACGCTCGTCAGGGCCAGTACGTCGGATCTTCGGCGACTGGCTCCTCCAGCGGAGTCAGCCGCACGCGGATCTCCTCCGTGCGGACGTTCAGCCGGGTGGCGACCGCCAGCATGGCGGACACCGCGCGGTAACGGGGATCGCGGACGTCCGTGAGTTGGCTCACCCAACCGGGCGCTTCGCCGCGGAGCAGAAAGAACATCCGGTCCTGCAATGGGTACTCCGGCACGTTGAGGCCCAGGCGGAACCCGGTCTGCACGAGCTCCAGGAACTGCTGCCACTGGTCGGCGTCCGGGCCCTTCGCAATCGCCTCCAGGCGGTTGACGAGGGTCCGGCCGAACTGCGCCGACGCCGCCGAGAGGTCCAGGGTGAGTCCCAGATGCCGGGCGCGGTCGGTGAGGTCCAGCAGGCTCGTGTACGCAACGGAGGTGTCCGCTTCCTCCAGCGTCGCCAGGCCCTCCGCGAATCGTCGCGACCAATGCGTCTCCAGCATGCTCTTGAGCCAGGCGGGGAGCGACATGCCGGCCGCCACCATTGCCTCCGCGGCGGGCAGGGCCTCTTCGCACAATCGGGCGACGCACGCGGTGAGCCAGGCGTCGTTCCTCGCCAGGAGCTCTCCCAGCAAGGCCTGCCGATCGTCGGCCAGGAAGTTGCGCAATCGCAGCAGACGCGCCGCGTGTCGGCCGCTCCAGGCAGCCAGGCGCGGCCCGTTCGGGACAAACGCCGCCCTGGCCTCGTCGGTGAAGGCGGCCCAATCGCCGCTGGAGGGCCAGGGGCCGACCCCCGCGAGAAAGTCGAAGGGGCCGTCCCGCCTGCACGCGCCGACGAAGTGCAGCGCCTCGCCCGTCACCTCGGAGGTCGCCCGGACACCCGCCAGCAGGAGGTCCTGGTCCTGTTGAATCGGACCGGGCGCGAGCGCCCACCGATAGCGCACCTGCGGGCCCACGGCGCGCCCGAGTACCCCGTGCGCCAGGAGGCGAGCCACCGCCTCCTCCGGGCCCACGCGGGAGGGGCGCACCTCGCGCTCCCAAAGCTGTCGTCCGGTCTTGTGGACGGCCAGATTGCTCTGGGCGCGGCCGAGGTCCTCCAGGAGGACCGCCTCGAGGTCTCGACGAGCAAAGGGCGTCGCCAGGTCGATGGCGCGGGCGGCGTAGCGGAGGTTCTGCAGGGTCTCGATGCCGGAAATGTCCGTGAAGAACCAGCCGCAGCTCGTGAACATGAGCATGGCGTGGTGTTGCATTTCGAGAAGGCGCAACGCCCGCCCGCGCTCGGCGTCATCCAGGGCATGAGTCTGATGCCGCCGAAAGAAGTCGTCGCGCGTCGTCTGGCTTCCGTCCAACAGCAGGTCGATATAGTCGTCCCGCGCCGTCCAGGGGTCACGGAGCAGCGACGCCCCCTCCTCCTGGAAGATCGCGGCCAGGGCGTCACGCAGGCGATCGAGACCCTGGCGGAGGGGCCGACGCCAGGCCTGGTTCCAGCCCGGACCGCCGCCGGCGCTGCACCCGCAGTCCTCGCGCCAGCGATCGACGCCGTGGGAACAGCTCCAGGCGCTTTGCGGCAGGAGCTCCACCTCCCAGGTCGGCCGGTGCGCTGCCAGATAGCTTGCCAGATTGGTGACGTGGAAGTTCCGCCGCCCGGCCTCGCGGGTGAACAGTGTCGCCAGGCACATCTCGCCGAATTTCTCGTGGTGGCCAAAGGACTCGCCGTCGGTGGCGATGAGGATCAGGGGGTCCGTCATGCCGCCGCTGGCCTCCCCAATGCTGCCGGCGAGCCGGTCCGCGTCCCGGAGGTAGTGCTGGAAGCTGATCCCACGCGACAAGGGAGCGTGATAGAAGCAGATATCGACCCCGCGGTTCCCGTCCGGTTGGCCCTTGGCGTCCCGCTGGATCCACCGGTACGGGCGGCGCGGGTCGAGTTCGGCGTCGGCGGTTGTCTGCCACGCCCGCTCGCCCACGGGACGCCAGCGGGCCGCCTGCGCCGGCGACAGGATGACGTACCGCATTCCCGCGTCCACCAGGAGGCCGAGGGTGGCCGCGTCCACGGCGGTCTCGGGCAGCCACATGGCCTCTGGCCGTCGGTGGAAACGGTTCTGAAACTCGCGCAGGCCCCACCGGATCTGGGTGCGCCGGTCGCGGAGAGTGGCCAGGGGCAGGATCATGTGATTGTAGCCCTGCGCGATGGCGTTGCCGTGCCCCAGGCGGGCCAGGCTCGTCCGGTCGGCGGCAACGAGCGAGGGCAGGAGGTCCGGGCTCGCCCCCGTTGCCCAGGAGAGCAGCGTGGGGCCGAAATTGAAGCTCATCTGCTCGTAGTTGTTGACGATGTCCTGGATGCGCCCTTGCTCGTCGAGGACCCGGGCGCGGGCGTTGGGTAGGTAGCATTCCTCCGCGATGCGCGCGTTCCAGTCGTGAAAGGGGGCGGCGCTCTCCTGCCGCTCTATCGCACCGGTCCAGGGGTTCTCCCGCGGCGGTTGGTAAAAGTGACCGTGAATCACGAGGTGGATGGGCATAGGGCCTCAGACGACAGCCAATGCAAAACGGACAACCGACAATGGAAAACCGGTCAATCGGTTCCCGTTGAACGGTTGTCGGTTGTCGGTTTTACATTGTTCATTTCTCTTTTTTCTCTGCGGCTCCATCCTCGCGGGTGGAGCGAATCAGGCTACGGAGAATCAGGCTGCGGTTGGCGCCGCGCAACAGTGCGGATAGATCCTCGTACACCGTGGGGTCCTCCAGCAAGGCGCCCAAGGTGCCTTCCCCCTGGCGCAGCCGTGTCACCACGGCCTGGAGATCTGCGGTCAGGGCCCGCAAACCCGCGGCCGCCGCCTGGAGATCGTCCAGCACCTTGACGCGCTCCGGATCGAAGAGGAGTGACGGGACCAGCCCCTGCCCCTCCTGAAGCGAGCCCACAAACGCCTCCAGCCGCTCGCTCGTCCGGCCGAGCCGAGCCATGAGTTCTGCGCCCTCGCGATCGTAGATCAGCGTGTGGAGCAGGCCCGGCCCCTCTTTGACGTCCTTGAGCAGGGTGTCGGCCCGATCCAGGGTGCGCGTGAGCCGCCCCAGGGTTTCCTCCTCCGGTGTGTAGATCAGTGCGTGGAGAAGGCCGCGCTCCGTCTCGATCGCCTTGGCCAGCCGCTCCAGCGTCTGCGCCATGTTGTCGACGCGGCCGAGCAATTGCCCACTCTCTTTGCCGTAGATGAGCTCGTGGGCCAAGCCCTGGCCCTTCTCGATCTCCACCAGGGTGGTCTGCAGGGAGCGGAGCGCATCGTTCAGCGTGCGTTTCTCGGTTTTGCCGCCGCCGGAAAGGAACTCGTCCAGGGAGGTGCTGATCCTGGTCACATTGTCCAGAATGCGGTCGCCCTTCTGCAGGAGCCGGAAGTAATCCGGCGGATCCACGCTCCCCAGTTGCGCGCCGGCCTGGAGGATCGGGCGATCGTAGCTCCCCACGGTGATCTCCAGGACCTTGTCCCCCACCAGCCCGATGGTCCCGATGCTGGCCACGGAGTCTTCCCGGATACGATCCTGCACGCGGCGCTCCACGCTCAAGGTGATGGCGATCCGGCGATCGCGCGGTTCGCGGCCGAAGGTGATCCGGGTCACGTTGCCGACTGTGACCCCCGCCAGCCTGACCGGTGAACCCACCGCCAGCCCCTCCGTCGAACTGAAGGAGGCCCAGAGCGAGTACTTCTCCTGGAAGAGCGTGCTCCGCTTTCCGATGGAGAGCACAAAGCCGATGAAAAGCACGATGCCCACCAGGACCAACGCCCCAATGCGCAGCTGCATTTGCCGTTCTGTCATCGTCGCCTCACCCTCGCGTACGGCGTGGCTACCGCTACAGACGCCCCTCCATGAAGTCCCGGATCAGCGAGTCGTGCGTCCGCTGGATTTCCTCGGGGGTGCCGACGGCGGCGATACGTCCCTGGTGGAGCATGGCGACGCGGTCGGACACCTTGAGCGCGCTCGGCATATCGTGCGTCACGACCACGGAAGTCACGCCGAGCTTGGTCTTCAACTCCAGAATCAGATCCGTGATCTTCTCCACGTTGGTCGGGTCGAGGCCGGTCGTCGGCTCGTCGTACAACAATACACTGGGGGGCAGGGCGACGGCCCGGGCTACGGCTACCCGCTTCTTCATGCCGCCGGACAGGTCGGCCGGGTCCATGCCCTCGATCGGCCCCAGACCGACGAGGTCCAGAGATTCGCGCACGCGCGCCGCGATCTCTACTTCGCTCAACGTCGTATGCTCGCGCAGCGCGAAGGCGACGTTCTCCCCCACGCTCAGAGAGTCGAAGAGGGCCGATCCCTGGAAGACCATGCCGATACGCCGCCGGACCCGCAGGAGCTCGGTTTCGCGCAGCGGAACGATGTTGATTCCCTCCAGGCGGATTTGGCCCGCGTCCGGCTTCATGAGGCCGATGATCAGGCGCAGCAGAACGCTCTTGCCCGTGCCGCTTCCCCCGATGATGGTGAGCGATTCCCCCGGTCGGACCGTTAGATCCACGCCGCGCAGGACCTGATTCCCGTCGAAGGTCTTGGCCAGGCCGACGATGTCGATGGCCGGAACTGTCTCGGCGGCCGTCGCGGCGGTGGGTTCGGTGGGCCATGGCGCCCGGTCGATGCGGCGGGAACGCATCCTCACCACCCCTCCAGCCACCAGAAGAACTTCGTGAGGAAGAAGTCGGAGATGAAGACCGAGAGCGCCGCCGTCACCACCGTGCCCGTGGTGGCCCGCCCCAGCCCCTCCGTGCCTCCGCGCGTGGTCAGGCCGTTGTGGCAGCCGATGACGGCGATGAGCAGACCGAAGACGACGGTCTTGCCGAGGCCGCTCACCATGTCCGCCACCCGGATGTATCCGGTCAGCGAGTTGTAGTACTGGTGGTAGTCCACGTTGAACTCGTACTGCGCGATCACCATGCCGCCGAAGACGCCCAGGGTGCTGGCGATGATGGTGAGGATGGGCAGGGCCACCATGGTGAGCACGACGCGCGGTACCACCAAGCGTTTGATGTAGTTGACTCCCAGGGCCCGCATGGCGTCGATCTGCTCGGTGACCTTCATGGACCCGAGCTCCGCCGTGAAGCCCGACCCGACTCGGCCGCCCACCAGGATGGCGGTGACCACGGGTCCGAGTTCGCGCACCATGCTCAGGCCGACGATGAGACCCACGGTGCCCTTGGCGCCGAATCGGGCCAAGCCGTAGGCTGTCTGGAGGGCCAACACCAAGCCGACGAAAAGGCCGGCCACGCTGATGATGGAGACCGAGCGCACGGCGATGTGGTCCATCTGGGCGATGAGGATCCTGAGGTTGTAGGGCGGGGTAGCGGCGTGATAAAAGGTCTGGCCCGCCAAGACGGACATGGCGCCCACCTCGCCGATGAACATCAGCGCCCGTTTGCCCAGGTCTTCCGCAAGGCCGCGCACCGCCGCCATCATTTTTCGGCAAGCCTCCGAACAGCGCCGACAGATCCGCAGATTACGCAGATTGCACAGATTTCTCGAGGGACGGCGACCGAACGACTGCGCGCGATACGCTCGCGGAATCTGGTTTTTCGGTCTAGATCTTGTGGTTCACCCTGAAATCGGCGAATCTGCACTGCAACCTCGCAGAACCTTGTTTTTTCTGAAAAGGTTTTGCCGTTCCCAGTGAAATCGGCCAATCTGCGTAATCTGCGGATTGAGACGGTCCGTTCTTCTGTTTGCGGCCCTCAGGCCAATCTGCGTAATCTGCGGATTCATCCGGTCCCCATCCCTACGGCTTGGGCCCGGGCGACCAGCTCTGCACGAAGGCGTCGAAATCCGGGCGGCCCTCCTCGAAGCGCTCCGGCGGGGCGACGTACATGAAATCGTACAGGCACGACCCGCTGCGCATGGTGACGGCATCCACCTCCACCGGACGGCCCTCCAGCCGCGCGTGCAGCCGGGTACGCACGAGACTGGCGTCCGCCCGGGTCAGTCGCTCGCTCGCCTCGATCCGCGTGTTCGCCAGGCCGAAGAAGAGGTGGCGGCCTACCCACGGGAGAGGGCCCGGCTCCGGATTATCGCAGTCCGCACGGAGGCCCATGCCCGCGTCGAGGTCCGGGGCGCGAAAAGCCAGCGTGGCCCCGTCCAGCGAGGTGAGCTGCCAGCGCGCGGGCGGCACCCGCACGCTGAACCGATCGTGCCCGTCGCGGTACGTGCCGTCGCGGACCGACCCGGTGGCGCAGGCCGCCGTCCCGAGGAGCGCCAGCAGCATCAGCGCGGTGCGTTGCCGCACCGTGAAGGTAGGAATTCTGGCTGCCCTCCCGTGAAACGACGCAAGACTCCCGCGCGGGAAGAAGCGCCGGCCAGGCCGCCCCAGCTGCCGCTCCCCCCCGACCCAAATCCGCTTCCATCGTACTGGAGAGTCAAAATGCCGTCAAGGCGGCCCACGCCGTGAAGGCGACTTCCAGGCCTTGCCAGAGGCTCCGGCCCGCCTGTCGGCTTGCCCGCCCCAGCCGACCCAGCGACCGCCAGAAGTCTCGACCCTCGAGAGCCCCGACGAGGAGCCCGCGCCAGCGCAAGTCCCCTTGCGGGGTCGTGCACGCGGCGAGGAAAGGGGGCA
>Ga0316628_100003660_pt1 | contig 11881 bp, 12 predicted proteins | sample OWC_Aug_M2_C1_D5_FD_207648 | JGI IMG/M metagenome (GOLD analysis project Ga0316628, IMG submission 207648) | Wetland soil microbial communities from Old Woman Creek delta, Ohio, United States - OWC_Aug_M2_C1_D5_C | ecosystem: Environmental > Terrestrial > Soil > Wetlands | place: USA: Ohio...
GTCTACGGTTTCCGGATGCCCCCGGGGTGGGCCGACGCCTTGCCCTGGATCGCCGTGGGTTCGAGCCTCGTGGCCGCGGCCGCGGCGACCGTCGAGACGGATTTCAAGCGGATCCTGGCTTATTCGACCGTCAGCCAGATCGGATACATTTTCCTCGGGTACGCGGTCATGACCGAGGCCGGGGTGACCGGATCGACGCTGTTCATCCTGATGCACGGCTTGGCCAAGGCCGGGCTCTTCCTCTGCGCCGGGATCGTCATCCACGCCACCCACAAGCGCGATATCCGGGAGATGGGCGGGCTGTTCAAGTCCATGCCCCTGACCGCCCTGTCTTTCCTGTTCTGCGCCTTCTCGGTCATCGGCATCCCGCCTTTCGGCGGGTTCTTCTCGAAGTTCCTGGTGATCATGGGAACCGTCAAGGCCGGCTTGGTTGCGGCCGCGGCCGTGGCCCTCTTCACGGCGATCCTGACCATGTTTTACCTGCTCCGGACGTTCACCCAGGTCTTCCTGGGCGAAGCCCAGGCTCCGGCCCATGAAGGGACCCGGTCCATGGTCGCGGTCGTCGTGATCCTGGCCGTCCTCTCGCTGGCCGCCGGATTGCTCATCTCCTACCCGTCGACTCTCGCCGAGACGACGACGGCTCACATCATGGGGTGGCTCAAATGACACCGACGACGCTTCTCTGGACCATTCTTCTTCCGGCCTTTTCGGCCCTGGCGCTCCTGGCCATCCCCCGGACAGTCAAATATGTCCGCGAGATCCTGGCCCTGATATCGGCGTCCGTTTCCCTCTACCTGGCCTTCGCCCTCTTCGCGGTCAAAGACCTGTCCTGGAGCGCGCCCTGGATGGGATCGATCAAGCTCGAGCTTCGGCTCTTCCAGTTCCCCGCTTTCATCCTCCTGGGCTTGTCCGGGTTCCTGTTCCTGATCACCCTCTATTCGGTGGTCAAGATGAAGGACCATCCCCGGGTCAATGAATACTACGCCTACGTCTTCCTGTCCGCGGCCCTGGCCTTCGGGGCGGTTCTCGCCGACAATTTCGTCCCCTTGGTCTTCTTCTGGGAGGGGCTTCTCGTCACCCTGTACGCCCTGATCTCGCTGGGCGGCAAGGAGGCCCATCGGACCGCGACCAAGGCTTTCATCATCAGCGGATTCTGCGATTTCGCCATGATCCTCGGGATCGGCATCGTCTGGTCGCTCTCAGGGACCATGACCATTTCGGGAATCGGCCTCAAGCCCGAAGGCCCGGCCGCCCTGGCCTTCATCCTGATGATGATCGGGGCGATCGGCAAAGCCGGGGCCATGCCCTTCCATACCTGGATCCCGGACGCGGCGGTCGACGCCCCGGTGACGTTCATGGCCTTCATGCCCGCGGCTTTTGAAAAGCTCCTCGGGATCTATCTCCTGGCCCGCATCTGCCTCGATATTTTCCGTCTCGAGCCCGGAAGCGGCCTATCGATCCTCCTGATGATCATCGGAGCGGCGACCATCGTGCTCGCGGTCATGATGGCCCTCATCCAGAAAGACTTGAAGCGGCTGCTCTCCTACCACGCCGTCAGCCAGGTCGGGTACATGATCCTGGGGATCGGAACGGCGGTGCCCATCGGGATCGCCGGCGGCATCTTCCACATGATCAACCACGCCATGTACAAGAGCGGGCTCTTCCTCAGCGCCGGATCGGTCGAGCACCGGGCCGGAACGACCGACCTCCGCAAGCTCGGCGGGCTGGCCCGGGAAATGCCGGTCACGGCGGCGGGCTTCACCGTCTGCGCCCTGGCCATTTCCGGCGTCTGGCCGCTCAACGGTTTCGTCTCCAAGGAAATGGTCTTCCACGGGGCCGTGGAGACCGGATCGATCATCTTCGCCATCGCCGCCTGGGTCGGGGCGATCTTCACTTTCGCCTCGTTCCTCAAGGCCGGCCATTCGGTCTTCTTCGGCAAGCGCTCGGAAGAGCGGGCCCCCGGCAAGGTCAAGGAGAGCCCGGCGACGATGCTCATCCCGATCCTGATCCTGGCCCTGCTCTGCATCACGTTCGGGGTGTTCAACAAGCTCCCCCTGACCCAGTTCATCCAGCCGATCGTCGCCGCCCACGCCGAGGCGGGCGGAGCGGTCGACTTCACGGCCCACGCCCTGGATCTCTTCAACGTGGTCGCGGGGATTTCGGTGGCCTGCCTCCTGATCGCCTTCGGCATTCACGCCTACGGATTCAAGCGCGGGGGAAACAAGGCCTACCTGGCCTCGGAACCGATCCATCACGCCCCGTTCTTCAAACAGATGTACGACGGGGCCGAGAAGCGGTTCTTCGACATCTACGAGCAGGGCGTCAAATTCCTGCGAGGCCTGTCGTGGGTGTTGTTCAAGGGAATCGACCGGCCGATCGACGCCATCTTCGAGAAAGGCGTCACCGCGGCCGGATCGGTCTTCACCGCCCTGGTCCGGAAAGCCCATAACGGACATTACGCCAACTACCTGGCTTGGGCCCTCGGCGGGCTGGTCGTCATCATCGCCCTCATCAACGTTCTCTTGAAGTAACGAGAGAGAGGAGGACATTTGATATTTCTCTACATCGGTTTACCCCTGGCCGTTGCGGCCGTCCTGCCTCTCGTGGGCAAGGCGTCGAAACGGGTTCTTCCCGACCTTCTTTCCAACGCCGTCCTGGCCGGCCTTCTGGTTTACGCCGCGACCGGCGCCCGGGCCCTCTTGGCCCAGGGCCCGATCGTCCAACAGGTCCGGTGGCTGGGAGAATCGGTCAACATCCGGATCGCTCTCGACGGGTTCAGCCTGTTCATGCTGATGGCGATCCAGTTGGTCAGCCTCTGCGTCGGCCTCTACTCCATCTCCTACATGGAGCATTACGGGGCCAAAGCTAATTACTACGCCCTTCTCCTGGTGATGGTCGCCGGGATGAACGGGCTGGTCTTATCCCAGGACCTCTTCAGCGTATACATTTTCCTCGAGGTTGCGGCTGTGGCGTCCTACGCCTTGGTCGCCTACGGTCTGGAAGCCGAGGAACTCGAGGCCTCGTTCAAGTACCTCATGCTCTCGGTCGTGGCCTCGGCGGCCGTTTTGACGGGGATCGCCATTCTCTACGGCATGACCGGAGCCCTGAGCTTCGAAGCCGTCGCCGCCGGCCTCCGGCTCCTGGAAGCCAACGCCGTCGTGGGCGTGGCCGCGGCCCTGTTCCTCATGGGCTTCGGGCTGAAAGCCGCCTTGATTCCCTTCCACGCCTGGCTCCCCGACGCCCACCCGTCGGCCCCGGCCCCGATCTCGGCGATTCTTTCGGGCCTGTTGATCAAGGTTTCGGGCGTCTACGCCATCGCCCGGATCACCTTCCAGGTCCTCGGCCTGACGCCGGCCCTGTCCCAGATCATGATGTGGATGGGAGCGGTGTCGATCGTCGTCGCCGCCTTCCTGGCCCTCGGCCAGAGCGACATGAAGCGGATGCTGGCCTACTCCTCGATCAGCCAGGTCGGGTACGTCATCCTGGGGATCGGGATCGGCACGCCCCTCGGGGTGGCCGGCGGCCTCTTCCACCTGCTCAACCACGCCATCGCCAAGGGCCTGCTGTTTTTCACCAGCGGCAGCGTCCAGCAGGCCACCGGGACCCGGAACCTGGACGAAATGGGCGGGCTGGCCAAGCGCATGCCCTGGACGGCCGGAACCAACCTCATCGGCTCGCTCTCGATCGCCGGCGTGCCGCCGTTGGGCGGATTCTGGTCCAAGCTGATCATCATCATCGCCCTCATCCAGTCGGGTGAAGCCGTCCTGGCCGTGATCGCCGTCCTGGCCAGCGTCCTGACCCTTTGGTACTACCTCATCCTCCAGCGCAAAGCCTTCTTCGGGAAGCTTTCGGAGCGATGGGCGAAGGTCAAGGAAGCCCCCTTCTGGATGACGGCCGCGTCCGTCATCCTGGCCCTTCTCGTCATCGGCGTGGGCCTCTGGTTCGCGACGGTCTTCTCCTCCTGGATCCAGCCGGCCGCGGATTCCTTGGCGAAGGGATTTTAAGCCATGACCTTCCAAATCATCCTTCTCGTCGCGCTGGTCGCGGCCTCGGCAGTCGCGATCCTGGCCAAAGACCTTCTCAAGTCGGCCATCGCCCTGGCCGTCGCCAGCCTCATCCTGGGGATCATCTTCTTCCGGATGGGCGCGCCGTACGCCGGGGTGTTCGAGATCTCGGTGGTCGCCGGGCTGATCACCGTCCTCTTCATGCTGACCATCGCCCTGACCAAACAGGGGGGCGACGTCCGCGAATCCAAGACGGTCAAAATCGTCTTCCCCCTCTTCTTCATCGTTTTCGCCCTGATCGACATCTTCGTCATGCGCGGGATCCTGGCCCGCATCCCGGCCCTGGAAGGGGCGGCCGAGGCGGGGACGTTCGGGGAGGTCCTGTGGAAAGAGCGGTCGTTCGACCTGGTCGGCCAGCTGGCCGTCATTCTGGCCGGCGTCTTCGCCGTCCTGGCCTTGTTCCGCAAGAGGGATCATCATGATAATTAACGAGTGGGTCGTCTACCTGCTGTTTGCCGGGGCGATGTTCTTCCTCGGCCTGTACTGCCTGCTGACAATGCGGAACCTGATCAAGCTCTTCATCGGCATCGAGATCGTCGGCAAGGGCGTCAGTCTCGTGCTTCTTTCGACCGGTTGGGCCCGCCGGAGCATCTTCCTGGCCCAGAGCCTGGTCGTGACGTACATCGTCATCGAGGTTTGCCTTGTGGCCGTCGCCCTGGCCGTCATCATCAATCTCTACCGGGTCAACCAGAGCCTCGACATCCGGTCCCTGACCCGGTTGAAAGGTTAAGCGCCATGAGCGGACTCCAGATTCTTCTCTCTCCCCCGGTGGCCTTCTTTTTGATCCTGGCCGCCTCCGTCCTCCTGTACCTCCTGGGCAAACGGATGGCCCCCAAGCTCACCAAGACCGGCGGGAAGCTGACCTCCTACGCCTGCGGCGAAGACATCCCGGGGGCGAAGGTCCAGTTCGGCTACCGGCTCTTCTTCTTCATCGCCCTGTTCTTCACCATCATGCACGTGGCCGCCCTCGTCATCGCCACCGTTCCGGCCGGGAAGATCGCCCTGTTCGCCGTCCTCTACCTGGCGGTCGTCTTCCTGTCCGTCCTGGCCCTGATCACAAGGAGCTGAAATGTTGGAACGAGTCATCCGCTGGTCCCGGAAGAAATCGCCGTGGATCCTGCACCTGAATTCGGGCGCCTGCAACGCCTGCGACATCGAGGTCGTGGCCGCCCTCACCCCCCGCTTCGACGTCGAGCGCCTGGGCGTGCTCCTCAAGGCCACGCCCCGCCACGCCGACGTCATCGTCGCCACCGGCCCCGTGACCCGGCAGCTCAAGGACCGGATCATCCGGATCTACGAGCAGACGCCCGACCCCAAGTTCGTCATCGCCGTCGGGGCTTGCGCCATGTCCGGCTGCGTCTACCGCGGGGCCTACAACATCTGCGGGGGATTGGACCAGGTCATCCCGGTCAATGTCTACATCCCCGGCTGCCCGGTCCGCCCCGACGCCATTCTCGACGGCGTCGTCAAGCTCCTCAACACCCTCTGAGAGAAAGACGATGAACGACGAACAAAAAATCGAAAAGCTTAAATCGATGGCCGATCCGGCCGCGGTCGCCCATCCCGCGCCGCACCGGATCTTCGTCGGCGTTGAACCGGGGAAGCTCGTGGCCCTCATCGGCCGGATGAAGGCGGAGCTGGACCAGTGGTACGTGGCCACGATCTCCGGGGTGGACAAGGGCGAAAGCTACGAGATCCTGTACCACTTCGGGGACACCTCCGGATCGATCACCGTCAGGACCAAGATCCCCAAGGCCGATCCCCGCCTGCCCTCCATCTGCGGCGTCATCCCGGGCGCCGTCCTTTATGAGCGCGAGCTCCAGGACATGTTCGGGATCGTCGTCGACGGCATCCCCGACCCCCGGCCGATGCTGATGCCCGACGACTGGCCGGCCGGCAATTTCCCCCTTCGCAAGGAGTGGAAGTTCGAGCGGCCGGCCGAAGTGATCCCCGGAGGCAAGAAATGAAGTTCAACATTCCCATCGGCCCCCAGCACCCGGCCCTCAAGGAGCCCATCTCGATCCGGCTGACGGTCGAAGGCGAGGTCATCCAGGATGCCGACCTCCGTCTCGGTTACAACCACCGCGGAGTGGAAAAGCTGGCCGAAGAGAAGTCCTGGATCCAGAACATCTACCTGACCGAGCGGATCTGCGGGATCTGCTCCCACTCCCATTCGACCTGTTTCGTCCAGGGAGCCGAGAAGCTTCTCGAAATCGAACCGCCCCGCCGCGGCCTCTACCTCCGCTACCTCGTTTCCGAGCTCGAGCGGATCCACAGCCATCTTCTCTGGCTCGGCGTGGCCGGCCACGAAGCCGGTTTCGACACATTTTTCATGTACACCTGGCGCGACCGCGAGGTCGTCATGGACCTCCTGGAGATGATCTCCGGAAACCGCGTCCACTACGCCATCAACACCCTGGGCGGTGTCCGCCGGGACCTTGATGAAGACCTCCGGAAGAAAATCCTGGAAGGCCTTGTCGTCCTGAAAAAACGGAGCGAATACTACTTCAAGATCGGAGCCTCGGAGCCGACGTTCGTCGGCCGTCTGGCCGGCGTCGGCCGCCTGACCCTCCAGCAAGCCAAGGATTTCTGCGCCGTCGGGCCCATGGCCCGGGCTTCGGGCCTGGCCCGGGACATCCGCAAGGACGACCCCTACGCCTTCTACAACGAAGTCGAATTCGACGTCGCCACGGCCGATACCTGCGATGTCCTCGGCCGGACCGTCGTCCGGATCAAGGAGCTGTTCGAGTCCTACAAGATCTGCGAACAGATCCTCCGGAAGCTGCCGGACGGCCCCGTCGCGGTCAAGGCCCCGCGCAAAGCCAAGCCCAACGAGGTCGTCAGCCGCTACGAAGCCCCCCGCGGGGAAAACATCCACTACATCATCAGCAACGGCACGGAGAAGCCCGAGCGCCTCAAGGTCCGGGCGCCGACGCTGGCCAACTACCCGGCCACCATCGAGATCCTCAAGCACGGCTTCATCGCCGACATCCCGCTCATCTTCGCGGCCATCGACCCCTGCATCTGCTGCGCCGAACGGTCGGTGGAGATGATCGACGCCCGGTCGGGCGAGGAACGGACCCTCCGGTTCTCCGACCTGCGGCGGATGGCGAACGAACGCCGCCGGACATTGCCCCTTCAAAGGAACGTCGCATGGCCGTTTTAAACACGATCCTCTACCTCGTCGTCTTCCCCGGCCTTCTCTTCCTCTTCGTCTACTCGACCTTCGTCGAATGGTTCGACCGGAAGGTTTACGCCCGGCTGCAGAACCGGATGGGGCCGACCCATACCGGCAAATCGGGCGTCCTTCAGCCGATCGCTGATTTCGTCAAGCTCATGGCCAAGGAAGACATCGTCCCCGACCTGGCCGACAAGAAGCTCTTTTCCGCCCTGCCGGTCATCGGCCTGGCCGTCGTCATCACCGCGGGGCTCCTCCTGCCGGTTTGGAACATCGACCTGGCGGCGCCCGGCCCGATTTCCTTCCCCGGGGACTTGATCGTCATCCTTTACCTCCTGAGCCTGCCGACCCTGATCCTCTTCCTGGCGGGGTGGTCCTCGACCAACGCGTTCTCGATCATCGGCGGAACCCGGGTTCTCACCATGCTCTTCGGGTATGAAGTGCCCTTGTTCCTGGCCGTCCTGTCGCCGGCCCTTCTGGCGGGTTCATGGCGGCTGGCCGAGATCGCGGCCTTCTACCGGGCCCATCCCCTCCTCATCCTGGTCAACATTATCGGGTTCGGCGTCGCCCTGATCGCTGTCCAGGCCAAGCTCGAGCGAACGCCTTTCGATATCCCCCACGCCGAGACGGAAATCGTCGGGGGAACATTCACCGAGTATTCGGGGAAGAAGCTGGCCTTCTTCCGGCTGATGGCCGACATCGAGATGGTCGTCGCGGCGGGTCTCCTGGCCACGGTCTTTTTGGGCGGGTTCGGAGGCGGATTCCTCTCGGCTTTTGCTCAATTCATCGTCAAAACGCTGTTCGTCGTCTTCCTCCTGGCCGTCCTTCGGGCTGTGACCGGCAGAGTCCGGGTCGACCAGGTCGTCTCCTTCGCCTGGAAATGGCTGGCCCCGCTGGCCGTCCTCCAGCTCCTGATCGTCATCTTGATCAAAGGGTTCGTATTATGAAAGTCGCCGCCTTTTTGCCCGAGCTGTTCCGCCACCTGTTCAAGAAACCGGCCACGCTCGATTATCCGTTCAAGAAGATCGCGGTGCCGAAAGATTTCCGGGGAACGCCGTTTCTCCATCCCGAAATCTGCATCGTCTGCAAGGCCTGCGAGCGCGACTGCCCGGCCGAGGCAATCGAAATCACCCCGGTCAACGAGGCCGAGAAGCGGTTCCGGATGGTGATCCACAACGACCGGTGCGTCCATTGCGCCCAGTGCGTCGATTCCTGCCCGACCACCCCGGTCAAGGCGATGGAAATGGACCATCTCCACGAAATCGCCGCCTTCGACCGCCATGACCTGAAGAAGGAATGGGAATACGTCCGGGCCCTTCCGAAAAGACCGGCCCCGGCCGCGCCCAAGCCGGCCGCGGAAACAGCCGAAAAAGCCGGCGCCTGAACCCGCGCCGCGCGAACACCCGCCCCGTTCCCTTCAGGGAACGGGGCTTTTTTTGTATCGCGATCCCGAGGCTGGCCGGCGCGACGGGAATGGTTTATGATGAAAAGCAAAGCGAGGTCCCGTGTCGAATCCCCGGAAGGCGTCTTGGAAGACCGCGGCCGCGATTATTCTCGAGCGGGCGGCCCGGGTCGCGATCTGCGGCGTCGGAAACGACCTCCGCGGCGATGACGCCGCGGGAATTCTCTGCCTGCGTTCGATCAAAAGGAGATTCCCGGCGGCGGGATCCGCTCGAAAGGCGTTTTTATTCATCGACGGCGGGGAAACGCCGGAAAACCAGACCGCGAGGATCCGGGAATTCCGGCCCGACCTGGTCGTTCTAATCGACGCCGCGCGATCCGGAAGGCGGCGAGGCGAGATTTTCGTCGTCGCAAAGGAAGCTATCGCCGACGAAGAGGTATCCACCCATCGGATATCGTTGGCCCTCCTTATCCGCTTCATCGAGGAGAGCATCGGCGCTTCCGTTCTTTTCCTCGGCATCGAGCCGGGATCAACCGAGCCGGGAGTGTCCGTTTCCGCGGCCGTGCGGAGGGCCGCCAGGACCGTCGGCGAATATTTTGGCCGCTATTTCTAACGAATTATCCGCGGGCCGGCGCGGCGGCCCGGATCGTTCATATGCGAATCATACGGGATGGAAATATCATATTTTTCAACACGATATCCACAGACACCAATATTGAAAAGATATATCTAATTGTTGTAATATAATTAGAATAAATAAGTTAGATAAGCCGCGATTTATTAATCGAAACCCTACAAAAATCGGTGGATATCTCGGTTACCGGCGTCAGATCTTCATCGGCATCAAAACATACTTGCTTATCGGGTCCTTTTCTCCCTCCGGACGGAGAAGGGCGGCGCTGTTTTCATCCTTGAGCTCAAAACGGATTTTTTCCGTGGTCACAACTGCCAGGAAATCAAGGAAATACTGGGCGTTGAAGCCTATTTCAATGACCGGACCCTTGTACTCGATGTCGATTTTGTCTCGGGCCTCTCCCATTTCCGGGTTCGAGGAAAAGAGACGGAGACGATTCTTCTCGACAGTGAATTTCACTCCCTTTGAGCGCTCGGCGGAAAGGAGAGACACCCGTCGGATCGCCCCGGCGAAGACGTCCTTGTCCAAGACGATGACGTGAGGATTGTCTTTGGGAATAACCGCCTCAAAATTCGGGAACTTGCTCTCAATGATCCGGCTGATCAGCATCCGATGCCCGCACCGGAAAAAGAGGTTGTTCTCATCCATGTCGAATTCAATAAAGCCGTCCTCGAATTTCTTGAGCTCGTTGAGAGTTTTTTTTGCGACGATGACTTTGATACCCTCTCCGACATCCGGGATGTCCATGGCCTTAAAAATATAGGACAGGCGATGTCCGTCGGTGCTGACCATTTCCACGCTTTTCGGCTTGACGACCATCAGCGCGCCGTTCAAGTAATACCTTTGCTCCTGGGCAATGGCGAAGAGGACCCGGTCGATCATCAACCGCAGCTCTTCGATCGGGATTTTGATATTTTTCGAAAATGAGGAATCCGGAACCGCTGGATAATCTTCCTTCGGCAGGCAGAGAACCTTAAATTCACTCTCTCCCGCCGTGACTTCCATCATCAGGTCGTTATTTTCCTTGAAATGAACATCCTGGCCGTCCGGGAGGGATTTGACGATCTCGAACAGTTTCTTCCCGGAAACCGTCACCGTTCCCGTTTCCTCGATTTTGGCCGCGAAATGCGTTTTCATCCCGACTTCCAAGTCGGTTCCCGTCATTTCCACTTCCGTCTCGGCCACGTTCAAGAGAACATTGGCCAGGATCGGCATGGTATTCCTTTTTTCGACGATTCCCTGGAGGTTCTGAAGCTCCTCAAGAATACGTTCCTTGGACACGGAGAACTTCATGGTTTCACCTTCCCCGACGAATGTTTAATCAAGACTCTTCTTCTTCTTGAAATCTCTTAGTAAGATTAATAAAGAAAAGAAAGAAAAGCAACGAAAATGTGAACAATCGCCCTATCCCTATACCTGTCTATTGGATAAATTGGATCAGGCTGTTGATTTCTTTGTCGAATTCCTTGTCCTTTTCCCTCATCTTCTCGATTTTCCGGATGCTGTGAATGACCGTGGTATGGTGTTTTCCACCGAATTTCTTGCCGATTTCCGGAAGAGAGCTTGGGGTCATTTCCTTGGAAAGGTACATCGCGACTTGGCGGGGAAAGGAGACGACGGGGGAATTGTTCCTTGATTTCAAGTCGGTCAGCTTGATTTTGTATTTATGGCAGACGAGCTTCTGGATCTTTTCCACAGTGACCATTCGGGCGGAGGAATCAAGAAGGTCTTTCAAGGCGTCTTTGGCCAGGTCGAGGTCGATGGTTTCGCCCTTCAACGAGGCGAAAGCGACGACCCGGCGGAGGTATCCCTCCAGTTCCCTGATGTTCGATTGGACCTTGTCGGCGATGAACAAGGCGACGCTTTCCGGGAGGAGAATCCCCTCGATTTCCGCTTTTTTCTTGAGAATGGCGATCCGTGTTTCGATATCCGGCGGCTTGATGTCGGCGATCAGCCCCCATTCGAAACGGGAACGGAATCGCTCTTCCATGCCCTGGATTTCCCGCGGAGGGCAGTCGGAGGATATGACAATTTGCTTCTGGTTTTCATAAAGGTGATTGAACGTGTGGAAAAATTCCTCCTTGGTTCGGTCTTTTCCGGCGAGATTATGGATGTCATCCATCAGCAGGATGTCAATCGACCGGTATTTCTCCCGGAACTCGAGGATTTTTCCGAACTGGAGGTGGTTGATGACCTCGTTCATAAACTTTTCCGCGGTGACATAGACGATCTTAACGCCGGGATCGGCGGTGAGCGCGGCATGCCCGATGGCGTTCATCAAATGCGTCTTACCCAATCCCGATCCGCCGTAAATATAGAGGGGGTTGTAGGACTTGGCCGGGTTCTTGGAGACGGCGACCGCGGCCGCGTGGGCGAATTGGTTGCTCGATCCGACGACGAAGCTCTCGAAGGAATAATTCGGGTTGAGGTTGGGGTTGAGAAGGGTTCCGTATTTGACCCGGCGTTCCTCCGGCAGGCCCCGCTTGAACGTCAGGGTCACGTCGTCGAAGATGTATTTGACGTCGAAAACCTGGCCGAAGATTTTCTGGGCGCTCTCGTTGATGAGGGACGAATAATGGAAGGAAATCCAGTCCTTGAAATAG
>Ga0316628_100003661_pt1 | contig 11879 bp, 8 predicted proteins | sample OWC_Aug_M2_C1_D5_FD_207648 | JGI IMG/M metagenome (GOLD analysis project Ga0316628, IMG submission 207648) | Wetland soil microbial communities from Old Woman Creek delta, Ohio, United States - OWC_Aug_M2_C1_D5_C | ecosystem: Environmental > Terrestrial > Soil > Wetlands | place: USA: Ohio...
TGTAGGGATCACTATGGTTTTAGCTTTCTTAACATTGGGTTCACCGGCCTGGGGCAAGGAGGTGAAGTTGGGCGTTTTTGGGGATGTGACTGGGCCGATCGCATTTACAGCCCAACAGTTTTGGAAGGGTTATTCAGATTATTTTAAATGGGTGGAAAAACACGATCCCATCCCAGGTGTTACCATCAATATCTTAATGGAAGATACGGGGTATGATCCCAAGAGATATCTGCCTGTGCTGAAGAAATTTGAAACGGCGGGAATCAGCGCAGGCTATATCATGGGAACGATGGGAACCATGACCATGAATGATGAGCTGAGGAGGCTAAAGATCCCATGTGTGAGTGAAGGATCTGGTTTCCCTCCAGCCATCCAACCTCCGGGTTACATCTTTCTGCTGCGCCCTCTGTACCCGGATGTATTAACCGCTGGCTGCATTCACTTCATGGACCTCTGGAAAAAGGCGGGCCGTAAAGAAAAACCCAAGGTCATTACGATCACCTGGGATACACCTTATGGAAGAGCGCATGTCGAATTAGGAGAGCCATGGGCAGCAAAATACGGATTTGAGGTCCTCCCCGTCCAATTGTTTGCCGGGCAACCGAGTGACTTGAGTACCCAGCTCCTCAGGGCAAAATCATTAGGAGCGGACCTCGTGTTCTCGAACATCTTGGAAGGCCATTTTGCCGTGTTGTTAAAAGATGCCAAGAGGCTCGGACTTCAGGGGAAGATGCAATTCTGCGGTGGCTCAGAGTGCCGTGGTGCAGAAGTGGTGAAATTGGCCGGGGATGCCGCAGAAGGCGCCTGGTCTGTGAACCATTTTGCTGACTGGTCCGAGACAAAAAACAAAGGCATTCAATTGGGTGTGCAAATGCAAAAAGAATTCCGCGGAGGCGTCGATTATCAGACTCAATACCTCATGGGCGTGATCCCGGCGAGATTTACCGCCGAGGCCATCCGGTATGCTGCCAAAACCTTTGGCCCGGATAACATCAATAGCGAGACGATCTACAAGGCTCTGACAACGATGCAAAGAATTGACATGTTGGGTCTAACCCCGGATGCGAGTTTCTCTCCGACAGAGAGGAGGCCTTTCAAATATTTGAACGTCTCCAAGTGTGTCAACGGAGTATGGGTGAAGGAAAAATATGGAATCGAAGTACCGTGGCTGAAGCCAGAAGCAAAATAGAGAATGAAAGGTAGCGCCCCTTTTTTAGAGGGGCGCTACAAAATCAGGATAATCGATGACAGAATTATTACAAGCTCTCGCAAGTGGCCTCATGGTCGGGTCCCTCTACAGTCTTGTTGGAGTGGGCATCGTCGTCATCTACAAGTCGACGCATGTCTTTAACTTCGCCCAGGGAGGATTGTTGATGGTGGGGGCCTACCTGGCCTGGTGCTTCATGGAACAGGTGGGAATGCCTATCTGGCTGGGTCTGATTTGCGGTATCGCTTCTGCTGTCATCATTGGCTTTATCATCGAACGCTTTGGCATGAGACGGCTGGTAGGTCAGCCAATCCTTTCTTTGATTATTGTCACCTTAGCTCTTCAGGCCTTTTTAGATGGGGTGGTAACACTTTTCTGGGGGGATTATAATTATCTTGTCTATCCAAAATTTATCCCCCCCAATCCGGTTGAATTCCTAAATATTATTTTATCCCTTCAGCACATCATCATCTTTTTCATCACCATGTTGGTGATCGGCCTCTTCATCATTTTCTTTAAATACAGCAAGTGGGGTCTGGACATGAGGGCCGTGGCAGAAGATCATCAGGCAGGGATGTGCATGGGAATCAGCACCAAGATGGTTTTTATTCTGGCCTGGGTGATTTCCACACTGTTGGCCTACGTCGGAGGCGTCCTGTTGGGTAGCATCAACGGCGTGAGCACCACCCTCCACCATATTGCAGCCAACTGTTTTCCTGTTGTCCTCTTGGGGGGGTTGGAGTCGATTCCCGGCGTCCTGATCGCTGGCCTCATCGTTGGTGTCCTGGAATATATCTCCGGGCTCTATCTTGATCCAATTGTGGGCGCAAGCACAAGAGAGATCGTGCCCTATATTATCTTGGTTCTCGTGTTGATCATCAAACCTTATGGTCTTTTTGGTTTGGTGAGAATAGAGCGGATATAAGGATTCAAATGTTACGTCTCAACAATGTGGAAGTAATGTTTAGCAAGGTCATTTTAGTGCTCAGGGGTGTTTCTCTTCATGTCCCTCCAAATTCCATCGTCGCCCTTCTCGGTGCGAATGGTGCAGGCAAAACCACCACGCTGAATTCCATCACCGGCTTGATCAGGACAGAGCTGGGGGAGGTGACTGAGGGGACGATTGAATTTGGAGGAAAAGATCTAACCAAGATGAGTACCGAGAAGATCGCCCAAAGCGGCCTGGTTGAGGTTATGGAGGGAAGGAGACTTTTTGCCCATTTGACCGTCGAGGAGAATTTGCGTGTCGGCGCTCGAGCCAACAGAGAAAAGAGTTCCATCAAGGAAGACCTCGATATGATCTACACTTATTTTCCGCGCATTCGAACGATGCGGGATGCTACTGCCGGATACTGCTCAGGCGGTGAGCAGCAAATGACCTCTATCGGGCGGGCCCTCATGGGCCATCCCAAGATGATGTTGTTGGACGAACCTTCCATGGGTCTGAGCCCGCTCCTGGTCAAGGAGATCTTTCGGATCATCAAAGCAATTCATGAAGAGAAAAGATCAGCCATCCTGCTGGTGGAACAAAATGCTCCGCAGGCTCTTGATATCGCTAATTATGGCTATGTCATGGAGAACGGAAGAATCGTTCTGGATGGGACCCAGAAGGATCTGAAAGAGAATGAAGATGTCAAAGAATTCTATATGGGTTTAAGTGAAGTGGGAAAGAAAAAAAGTTATCGCGAAGTAAAACATTATCGAAGAAGAAAGAGATGGTTGTAGTGGGAGGGAAACTGCAGCGGCACTTCGATCTTACATCCTGAAGACCAAAACCTAATATTTTTTGGCTAAACCATGAGAATGTGTTCACAAATTAAAAAGAATATATGTCATGTGATAAGCTCGGTTGGTTACGAACCGGGAGATGGGGTGAATCTTTGATATCAACAAACGAAGAAACTCCAAATCTTTCATAAAAGGAGAAATTTATGGATTTCAGTTTCTCATCGAGACAGCGGTTGATACGAGAGGCCGTCCGTGAATTTTTGGTCGGAGAGTGCGCCCCCGAGGTGAGCCTGGAGTTGGCAAAGAAGAAGCAATTCCCCTGGGAGATCTACAAGAAGGCAGGAAAGAATGGCTATCTGGCCTCCTACTATCCCAAAGAGTTGGGAGGGCAGGGTTTGCCCGTCCTCGACCATTGTTTGATCATGGAGGAGATCATACGCTATGACAACCGAATCGGAATGGCCCTCAGCCTTGGATCCATCCCAGCCAAAACCCTTTTGAGATTTGGAACGGAAGAACAGAAGAAGAGATATCTCCCCAAGCTTCCAAAAGGAGAGGCGGTAGCCTCCATTGCCGTGACAGAGCCAAATCACGGAAGCGATATCCGTTACCTCGACACACGGGCGGAGAGAAAAGGGGATGAATATATTATCAATGGCAGCAAAATTTTCATCACCAATGCAGACATTGCCGAATTCTACACCGTCTTTGCCCAGACCGATCCAAATGCCCCTCCCTATAAGGGGATCAGCGGCTTCATTGTGGAGAGAGAGATGAAAGGGGTTACCGCTTTGGATCTCGGAGATAAGATCGGCCTCAAGACCACCTCCTCCTGTTCGATTGAGTTCAAAGAAGTCGTGGTACCCAAGGAAAATCTCCTGGGTAAAGAGAATCATGGCTTTGTCTACATCATGGACGCCTTGAATGAAGGAAGGGCAGAGATTGCCAATGAAGCGATCGGCCTTGCGAGAGGGGCTTTTGATCGAGCCCTCTTCCATGCAAAAAACCGAGAACAGTTCGGACAGAAGATAGGAAAATTTCAAAACATCTCCCATATGTTGGTTGAGATGTCTGAAAACATCGAGTCCGCCGCCCTCTTGTGCTACAAGGCATTGTGGCTCTTCGATCAAGGGAAGATGGATCTTGCCACCTCCTTACAGGCAAAGGTCAAATGCCCTCTGGTTGCCATTGATACCTGCCTGAAGGCCATGCAGATCCTTGCAGGATACGGCCTTTTCGAGGATCAATTTTTACCGGGCTATCTTGGGGACGCTTTAGCCTCTTGGCTGCTTGAAGGCACCGGTCAGATGCAGCGAAATACAGTCGCCGCGCATATTTTGGGGAGATTGTAAACGCCTCTATTTCATCTTAAAATTAGAATTAATTATCGATTTTGGAACGACCCGCCTGCAAAAACAGGCTTGCTTAGCAGCCCTGGAGTTCCCTGATGATGGGGATAACGGATCAGTCGGTTAAGGAGAAGTTTTTGTGAACTTTGATCTGACTGGGGAGCAGAAGGATATCATCAAGGCGGCAAGGGAATTTGCCGAAAAGGAGTTCCCCCAGCTCTCCCAGGAGTGTGATCGTGAAGAGAGATCCCCAAGACATCTCTGGGAAAAGGCCTGCAGCCTTGGTTTTGTGGGAGTCTTCATACCAGAAACTTACGGCGGGGCAGGACTAGGGTATCTGGAGCACTGTCTCATTAACGAAGAATTCTGGCGGGTTGATCCAGGGATTGCCCACTTTATTTTGGCAGGTACTTTTGGTTCGGAACTGATTCTCCTCTTCGGCACCGAGGAACAGAAAAGGAAATGGGTCCCTCCCCTGGTGAAGGCAAATGCCATCACGGGGGCTGCCATCACCGAGCCTGACGCGGGAAGCGATGTCTCCTCCGTCAGAACCACCGCTGTTCTGGAAGGAAATGAATATGTGATTAACGGTACCAAGACGTTCATCACTGGCGGGACCATTGCCAATTTTCTTCAGGTTCTCTGTGTGACTGACCCTCATGCGGAGTCTCCCCACGACCGATTCAGTGTCATCACGGTCGAGACGGACCGGAAGGGCTTTGAGGCGACCAAATTAAAATACAAACTCGGCCTCCGCGCCTCGGATACTGCTGAAATCTCTTTCAGCGATGTCAGGGTACCCAAGGAGAATCTCATCGGGACGGCAGGGAGGGGATTCCAACAGTTCATGGTCTTCTTCGATCACACCCGTCTCCATGTCTGCGCCGAGGCGGTTGGGCTGGCCCAGGGAGCCTTGGAGCAAGCGATCGAACATGTTCGAAAGCGGCAGCAGTTTCGAAAACCCCTCGCCTCTTTTCAGGTCACTCAGTTCAAGATCGCAGAAATGGCCACGCGAATTGAGGCCGGCCGCAATCTCTATCAGAAGGCCGCCTGGCTTCTCGACCAGGGAAGAGTGGAATCCCATTTGATTGCCATGGCGAAATGGTTTACGGGGGAGACAGCGGTGAGGGTTGCCGAGGAGGCCCTTCAGCTTCATGGAGGGTATGGGTTTATAGGTGACTATAACATTGAGCGTTTTTATCGGGATTCGAAGATTGTTGAGATTTACGAAGGAACGAAAGAAATTGAAAAAATGATTATCGCCCGGGCACTGCTGGGAAGACTCTGAGAAACGAATACACTTGATTCTAATAAGAGGGATGGAAAATTCATGGACTTTGAATTGACCAATCGGCAAAAGCAGATCCGTTTAGCCGCTCGAGAATTTGCCGAAGGCGAGTTGGTGCCTCTCGGTAAAGATTGTGAAGCCAAAGGCGAATATCCCAGAGAGATCATCAAGAAGGCAGCTCAATTAGGTTTCGTCGGTGTCTATATCAAGAAAGAGTATGGCGGCCTAGGTCTGGGTTCTCTTGAGCATAGTATAATCCTGGAGGAGTTCTGGAGGGCTGAGCCTGGCCTGGGCCAAATATTCTCTCAAACGACTTTTGGAGCCCAAGAACTGTTACTCTTTGGTTCTGAGGAACAGAAGAAGAAATATCTTTCCCCCCTCGTTAAAGGTGACTGGGTCATGGGTTTTGCTATCACCGAGCCTGAGGCAGGAAGTGATGCGGCCTCTGCAGTGTCTCGAGCGGAGATCGTTGGGGATGAGTATGTAATCAATGGCAATAAGGTAATGATCAGCAACGGTACGGAAGCCAAATTCCTATTAGTCTACTGTTTGACTCATCCTGAAGAGACTTCAAAATCAAGACGACACAGCATCCTATTGGTTGAGACGGATCGGCCGGGATATAAGGCGGATAGAATCCATGGAAAGATGGGGCTTCATGCTTCTGATACCGCCAATGTCTATTTCAATAATGTGCGGGTCCCGAAGGAAAATTTGGTGGGGGAAGAAAGAAATGGGTTCATTCAATTAATGAGGTTTCTCGACTATTCCAGACTGATGATAGCGGGTGATGGAGTAGGCCTTGCCCAGGGAGCGATGGAACAAGCAATCGATTATGTGAAGAAGAGAAAACAATTTGGGAGGACGATTGCATCCTTTCAGGTCACTCAGTTCAAGATTGCTGAGATGGCAACGCTCATCGAAACGGCCAGATCCCTCACCTATAAGGCTTGCTGGAATGTCGACAGGGGGAATGTCGATTCCCAACTGTCAGCTATGGCAAAATGGTGGGCTTGCCAGGTAGCCGTCAGGGTCGTGGATGAGGCACTTCAACTTCATGGTGGATATGGATATCTGGATGATTATCCCATCGAACGTTTCTACCGTGCAGCCAAGCTCCTTGAGATTTACGAGGGAACGAAGGAAATCCAAAAGATGGCCATTGGCCGCCGCATTCTGGGCATGACTTAAACAGCAGAAATGGAGTACAAGGATTCGAGGATCCGAGGGTTCATGGGTTCAAGGTTTTCAAGAAAAATATTCCCCCCTTGACCCCTTGAATTCCTGCCTGCAGCAGGCAGGCTGGACCCCTGAAGCCTTTTAGTTGTCTTATGAAGCAAAAGATCGGTGTCTATATCTGCCATTGTGGTACCAATATTGCTGCAACGGTTGATTGCAATGAACTCGCCCAATTTTGCGGCACCCTCCCCGGAGTGAAGGTGGCCCGGGACTACCGTTACCTCTGTTCTGACCCCGGACAGGATTTAATCAAAAGGGATATCCGCGAGTTCTCCATCGATCGGGTGGTGGTCGCGGCCTGCTCCCCCCGAATGCATGAAGTCACCTTTCGAAATGCCATCTCTTCGGAAGGTCTCAATCCCTATTTCCTCAATATCGCCAATATCCGTGAACAATGTTCCTGGGTTCATAAGAATAAGGAAGAGGCCACGGAGAAAGCCAAACATCTCCTTCGGGCGGCTGTGGCAAGGGTTCTCCGCCAAGAAGCGCTCAGCGCGAGAAAAGTGGAGATCAAACCTTCCGTCTTGGTGGTGGGAGCCGGAATTGCTGGAATTCAGGCTGCCTTAACCATTGCCAATGAAGGGATGAAAGTCTATCTCGTTGAAAGGGCCCCCTATATCGGAGGCCATATGGCCCAGCTGGATAAGACCTTCCCCACCCTGGACTGTGCCTCCTGTATCTTCACACCCAAGACAGTGGAAGTGGCAAGAAACAAGAATATCGAGCTTTTGGTCTGCTCCGAAGTGGAAGATGTCAAAGGTTATGTTGGAAACTTTACCGTGACTATAAAAAAACATCCCACCTATGTGGATTTCAGTCGGTGTACGGGCTGCGGTGATTGCACAGAGGCCTGCGTTTTGAAGAAAGGAGTCCCATCGGAGTTTGAAGAAAGAACAGCCACGCGCAAAGCCGTCTACATTCCCTTCCCCCAAGCCGTTCCTCTCAAGGCGGTTGTGGATAAGGAAAGCTGCCTCTTATTGAGCAAAGGGAAATGTAAAAAGACCTGTGTTGAAGCCTGCAAGGCAGGAGCAATCGATTTCGAGCAGAAAGAGGAAGTTATCGAAAGGGAAGTGGGCTCGATTGTCATCGCCACCGGATTTGACCTGTTCGATCCCTATCTCCTTCCCCAGTATGGATATGGGGTTTATGAGAACGTTATTACCAATCTCCAGTTCGAAAGGCTCGCAAGCCCTTCCGGACCAACCCAGGGAGAGGTCTTGCTCAAAGACGGAACCGTGCCAAAGGGAATTGCCTTTCTCCACTGCATCGGAAGCCGTGACGAAAATGCCAATCTCTATTGTTCCAGAGTCTGCTGCATGGCATCGATGAAGCAGGCCCATCTGGCAAAGGAGAAGACCGGGGCTGAGATTTATGAATTCTATATCGACATTAATGCCTTTGGAAAAGGGTATCAGGAATTCTATAAACGGGTCCGGGAAGAAGGAATTTATTTCATCCGGGGAAAGGGCTCTGAGATTTATAAGAAAGATGGCCGCCTCATTGTCGAAGCAGAGGATACCCTTCTCGGGACTCCTGTGGAGATCCCTGTGGACATGGTTGTCCTGGGGACAGGTCTGACTGCCCGTCGCGGGGCTGAGAGAGTGGCTCAGGTGTTCGGGATCAGCCAGAGCGCAGATCGGTTCTTTATGGAGGCTCATCCAAAGTTGAGACCTGTCGCAACAAATGTGGATGGGATCTTTCTGGCAGGATGTTGCCAGGGACCTAAAGATATTCCTGACACAGTGGCCCATGCCTCTGCAGCGGCAGCTGAGGCAGTCTCTCTGGCGACAAAAGGGCAGATCGAAGTCGAGCCCATTACCTCTGTGATCGACCCTGAGCTTTGTGCAGGCTGCAAATTATGTATCGAGATCTGTCCTTACTCGGCCATTGAATTTCTTGATGCGAAAGGAATCTCCTCTGTCAACGAAGCCCTTTGTAAGGGCTGTGGCGCCTGCACGGCGATCTGTCCGAGTAAGGCGGCAAGACAGAACCATTTTACACAAGATCAGGTACTGTCAGAGATGGAAGGCCTGATTTGAATCGACTGCGGAATTCGGATTGCGCCTGCCTGTCGGCAGGCAGGGAATGCGGAATTTGAAGAAGTAGAAGAATCCAATGAAAATTGATCCTAAAACGTTTGTCAAAGATTATCAACTCAATGTGTGCATCCAATGCGGAACATGCACAGGAGGTTGCCCGGTCAAATTCAGATCTCCTCTTAATATGAGAAGATTGGTCAGACAGTCTCACATCGAAACCGACCCGTCTCCCTTATTCAAAAGGCCTGAACTGTGGGCCTGTACCACCTGCAGCACCTGTAGCCTTCGCTGTCCCGCCGGCGTGAAAAATGTCGAATTCATCATGGGGATAAGAAATTATCTTGCCAACAAAGGGGAGGTTCCCTCAACGATCAGAGATGCACTTGAAAATACGTTTCTCCAAGGAAATCCATGGGGACGGTTCCGCGACCGGAGGGCAGATTGGGCAAAAGACCTGGGAGTAAAAATCCTTGGAGAGGCAACCACAGAGACGCTGCTCTATGTGGGTTGTGCTCCCTCTTATGATCCAAGGGTTCAGACTGTCTCAACAGCCCTGGTCAAGATCTTCCAAAAAGCAGATTTCGATTTTGGCATTCTGGGAAAGAAGGAATCCTGTTGCGGAAATGAGATCAGGAGAATGGGCGAGCAGGCCCTTTTCAAAAAACTGGCAAAGGATAATACGAACCTCTTCAAAAAGTCCGGAATCAAAAGAATCATCACCATCTCGCCCCACTGCTTCAATGCTCTTAAGAATGAGTATCCGGACCTCGACATCCCTGTCCAACACTATACACAGGTCATTGCAGAGTTGATCGAGACGGGAAAACTGAAAATGCCTAAGGAGTTAAACATCCCTGTCACCTATCAGGATCCCTGCTTTCTCGGAAAGCAGAATCAAGTTTTTGACGAACCAAGAAAAATTCTGACCTCCATCCCTGGATTGGAATTTGCCGAGATGGAAAGATCAAAGCAAAGGAGTCTATGTTGTGAAGGAGGAGGCGGCAGGATGTGGGCTGAAGGCGGGACCGAAGGAACTCGGAATGGAGAAATTCGAGTCAGGGAAGCCTTTGCCTTGGGTGCAAAGGTATTGGCCACATCATGTCCATTCTGCCTTTTAACCCTTGAAGACGCAGTTAAAATAGTGGGCCTAACAGATCAAATTGCGGTGAAAGATATAGCTGAATTAGTGAGTGAAACAATGGATTGAGGAATTGAGGGATTGCGAATTCAATAATTCCTGAATTCCTTAATTCCCAAATTCCTTAATTTTGGGGTAGGAGGTCTCGATGAACATCGCTGTTTGCGTTAAGAGGATCCCAAAGACTGCAGAGGCAGACATTTTTATTGAGAAGGATGGAACGGATATTAAGAAAGATCATCTGGTCTTCCATCTCAATGATTGGGATGGCTATGCGGTCAGGGAGGCAGCTCTCTTGAAAGAGAAATATGGGGGTGAGGTCACTGTCATCACAGTCGGACCCGAAGAGTCAAAAGAGGTTTTGACAAGATGCCTGGCTATGGGTGCAGATAGGGCATTGAGGATAGAAGGACCTCCTACTCAGGATGGTCATCTTATTGCCAAGATACTCGCTGAGTCAATCAAGAATCAATCGTTTGATCTTATCTTAACAGGTGTTCAGGCAGAGGATGACAATTGCGGACAGGTCGGGGTAAGCCTGGCTCAGATGTTAGGCCTTCCTCACGCAGCCATTGTGACCCATATCGAGATTAACGGGGACAAAGCAAAGGTGAAGAGAGAATTGGAAGGCGGTATCGATGAAGTCACGGAACTCAAACTACCTGCAGTCCTAACCATTCAGACAGGGATCAATGAGCCAAAATATGTCTCCCTTGCCGCCCTCTTAGAAGCAGAAGACAAGGAGATCAAGGATCTTGGAATGGAGGAGATAGGGTTTACCTCTGGCGTATCAGTCGATACCAAGATAGATCAAGTATTTTTTCCACCCGTAGGTAAGATGGCAGAGATGTTGAAAGGCAATCCTGAAGAGGTCGTGACACAATTGACTGAAATCATCAAAAAGAAAAAAGGATAACTAAATCCCTCCATACCCCCCTTTGCTGAACGGGGGCGAGGGGGGATTAGAGATGCTTAAGGAGGTAGAGGTATGGGCGAAGTTTTTGTATTGGTTGAGCATCGACAGGGAAAAGTTCGTGACATCACCTACGAGATGTTACAAGCTGGGGAGACGCTTGCTTCACAGCAGGGGGCTTCATCAACGGCTGTTCTATTGGGTCACAATGTTAAAAATTTTGCCGAGGAGTTGGCGACAAAGGCATCAAAGGTCCTGGTTGTGGAGGATGCGCAGCTTGAGCATTTCAATTCCATCTTCTACCAAAAAGTCCTCTCTTCTCTCATCGCAAAATACCAACCACTTCTCACCCTGATGGGCCACTCGGCTTTTGGAATGGATCTAGCGCCAAGCCTTTCTGTGGAAATGGGGTTCCCTCTGATCACGGATTGCATTGGCCTCTCGTTTGATGGGAGCTGTTTAAAAGCTGTCCGATCCATCTATGGAGGAAAGGTAAATGCTAACGTCTCTCTGAGAGAATCCAAAGGGTATGTGGCTACTATTAGGCCGGGTGTTTTCAGTCCCGGGGCGCCTGGTGAAAAAAAAGGCGCGATAGTCATGGAGCCCTCTCCCCTCCAGGGGACGATTGATGTTAAAAAATTTATTGAATATATTGAAGCTCCCATCACAGGAGAAGACATCACTCAAGCTGAGATCATCGTCTCTGTGGGCCAGGGCATCGGAGGACCTGAAAACATTCCCATGATCGAGGAAGTGGCAAAAAGTTTGGGCGGAGTGATTGCCTGTTCGCGGCCAGTGGTTGACCGAAATTGGCTACCGAAAGAAAGACAGGTAGGAATCTCCGGAAAGACGGTGAAGCCGAAAGTTTACATTGCCATTGGCATCAGCGGAGCCTTTCAGCATGTGACCGCCATGCAAGGTTCTGAAACGATCATCGCCATCAATAAAGACCCCCGCGCTCCGATCTTCGGAGTGGCT
>Ga0316628_100003662_pt1 | contig 11878 bp, 17 predicted proteins | sample OWC_Aug_M2_C1_D5_FD_207648 | JGI IMG/M metagenome (GOLD analysis project Ga0316628, IMG submission 207648) | Wetland soil microbial communities from Old Woman Creek delta, Ohio, United States - OWC_Aug_M2_C1_D5_C | ecosystem: Environmental > Terrestrial > Soil > Wetlands | place: USA: Ohio...
TTCGCCTCGGAAAACAGTGCTGGTAAGATCATAGCAGCATGACAAAGCAGACTATTCTCTCTTCTATCATCGACATCGGCATTGTGCCCATCGTGCGCGTGACGAGCGCCGAGAGCGCCATCAAAGCCATTGAAGCCATTTACCGCGGCGGCATACGCGCCGCCGAAATCACCATGACCACGCCCGGAGCGTTGAAGGCTCTGGAGAAGGTCGCCGACCAGTTCGGAGATCAGATCGTGCTGGGCGCCGGGACCGTGCTCGACCCCGAAACCATGCGAGCCTCGATGCTGGCGGGCGCGGAGTTCTTCGTGTCGCCGAACCTCAGGCTCTCCACCATCGAGATGGCCAAACGCTACTCGAAGGTGATCATGCCGGGCGCGCTGACCCCCACCGAGGTCCTGACCGCCTGGGAAGCCGGCGCGGACATCGTGAAGGTGTTCCCTTGCGGCAACCTGGGAGGACCCAAGTACATCAAGGCTCTCAAGGCGCCGCTGCCCCACGTCGAGATGATTCCCACCGGCGGGGTGAACCTGGAAACCACCGGGGAATTCCTCAAAGCCGGGGCCTGCGCGGTGGCGGTGGGCGGGGAGATGGTCGACGCCAAGACTGTGAAGGAAGGGCGGTTCGACGTGATCGAAGAGCGCGCCCGGCAGTTTTTGGCGGCCATCGCCAAGGCCCGTGCCGAGATGGCGGCCGGGTAGGGCGACCACACCGGATCAGATCACGCCGCCTTGTGCGGTCGGATGCGGTCCGCAATCTCCGGACCCCGTGCGTCCTCCGCTACCTCGAGCTCGTAGTTGGCCTGAAGATTCATCCAAAACTGCGGCGTAGTCCCAAAGAATCGCGCCAGCCGGAGAGCGGTGTCCGCAGTGATCGCCCGCTTGCCGCGGACGATGTCATTCACGCGGGTTACCGGCACCCGCAACTCGATTGCGAGGCGGTTCGCCGTCAGGCCAAGCGGTTCCAGGAAGTCCTCCCGCAGCGTTTCACCTGGATGGATCGGGGGCATCGTCTTGAGTCTTGTTGCCATCATCCAAGGTCCTCAATGGTAGTCCACAATCTCAACTTCAAAGGCATCGGAGTCAACCCAGCGGAAGCAGATTCGCCACTGGTCGTTGACCCGAATGCTGCACTGCCCCTCCCGATCACCTGCCAGGGCCTCCAAACGATTGCCTGGAATGGCTCCCAGATCGGAGAGGGACGCTGCCGCGTGGATGTGGTCGAGTTTCCGTTTTGCCGCTGGGGCAATGCGCTGGAATCTCCTGCTGAACTCTCGCCGGAAGACCATCTCGGTCTCCCTGTTCCGGAACGACCGGACCACAACTCGATAATACTACTGCTAGACGTTTAACGCAATACGGTAGGTAACTGACTACCCGCCGCGTGCTAAACTTGAAGGCCGGTTATGGCCATCAGCAAGGATCTGCTGGACATCTTGGTGTGTCCGCTGTGCAAGGCGCCGCTTGAGCTGAAGCAGGACGAAAACGGCCTTAAGTGCACCCAGTGCAAGCGGGTTTATCCTATTCGGGACGATATTCCCGTGATGCTGGTTGACGAGGCCAGGATCGAAGAGTGATCCTTTCCTCCGGATGGAAAGCGCTCTGGAGAGGACACCTCGCGGCGCGCGTGTGGCGGTGATCCGCCTGCGCTCGTTGGGGGACTGCATCCTGACGACGCCCGCGCTTGCAATCCTCCGCGAGAGCCGGCCCGACCTGGCGATCGCCGTGGTGGTGGAAGACCGGTTTGCGCCGGTTTTCGAGGGCAATCCCGACGTGAACAAACTGCTTTCCCCGAGCGTCCGCAAGCTCCGCGAGTGGCAGCCGCATCTGTGTCTGAACCTGCACGGCGGCAACCGCAGCCTGGCGCTGACCCTTCTCTCGGGCGCCAGGATTCGCGCGGGCTTCGGCCACTTCCAGGGCAGGTTCGCCTATAACGTCCGTATCCCCACGGCCCAGCAGGTCCTGGGGGTCAGCCGCAAGACGCACACCGCGGAGCAACTGGCTTCCGCCGTTTTCTACCTGGGAGCGCCCCTGAGAGAGGTCCCCCGAGCCAAACTTTTCGCGAGCAGGACCAAAGCCGCCAGGCCGTACGCGATCCTGCACGCCATGGCCGCGGGACCCGCCGGTAAGACGTGGCCCGCGGAGGGTTTTCTGGCCGTGGCGCGACGCCTGGCGGGAGTCCACAGGCTGGAACCGGTGTTCATAGGCGGCGCAGGCGACGACTTCACGGCCTTCCACGAATTCCGCTCGGTGGCGGGCGCACCGTTCGCCGAGGTCAAGTCGCTGGTGGCCGGAGCGTCTCTGTTCGTAGGCAACGATTCCGGTCCGGCGCACATGGCGGCCGCCTTCGGCATCCCCGTGGTGGTGATTTATGGCCGCACGGACCCGGAGGTGTGGGCGCCCTGGAAGACGGTTTCCGAAACGGTGGTAGCACATGGGGCCATTGAGAGCGTCTCAGCGGAGGAAGTGCTGGCAGCGGTGGCGAGACTGAGGGTGGCGGCATGAAGGAACTCATGCGGCTGCTGCGCTACGTTCGGCCGTATCTTCCGTGGCTGCTGCTCTCGGTGGTACTGATGCTCGCGGCGGGCATCACGTACGCGCTAATGGCGAAGCTCATCGGGCCGATCTTCGACAGGGTTCTGAGTAGGGTCCCCTCCGAGGCGCCCGTCGAGCTACTCAAGGTCCCCTTCAGCCGGACCACTATCTACTTGAACGACATCCTCCCATCCTGGGTCCACAACATCTGGACCATGATCGCGTGCGGCATCCTACTGGTGTTCCTTCTGCGCGGCTTGTTCGATTACGCCGGTAACTACCTGGTGAACTACGTCGGCCTGTCCACGGTGACCGATCTGCGCCAGACGGTCTTCGAGAAGGTGCTGCGGCACGGCGCGGAGTTCTTCGAGTCGCATTCGACCGGCCGGCTGATGTCGTCGATCATGAACGACATCGACAAGATCCAGGTGGCCACCTCGCATATCCTGGCGGACCTGCTGCGGCAGAGCTCCATCGCGCTGTGGCTTCTGTACATGCTGCTGGACACGGACTGGAGGCTTGCCATCGTCAGTCTGACGCTGCTCCCCTTCGTTCTGATCCCCACGGCGCGCATCGGCAAGCGGATACGCCGGATCACGCGCCGGGCGCAGGACGACGTGGCCGACCTGAACCAGATCCTCCAGGAGACGCTCAGCGGTCACCATGTGGTCCGCGCGTTCGGCGCCGAGGAATATGAGTCCCGACGGTTCCACCACGTAGCCGTGCGCCTGCGGACAAGCAACCTGCGCTATGTGGCCCAGCAGGCCCTGTCCTCGCCGATCATTGAGTTCTTCGGCGCGCTGACCATCGTGGGCCTGCTCACCTACGCCAGGACGCAGATTAAAGCCGGCCTCATGACCCCGGGGGAGTTTACCAGCTTCGTGCTCGCCTTGCTGCTGCTGTACGAGCCGGTCAAGCGGCTGACGGGTATCTACAACATCTTCGAGCAGGCTCTGGGAGCGACGCAGCGGGTCTTCGAGTACCTGGACCGGCCCGAGGCCATCCAGGAGCGCCACGGGGCGGCTCCCCTCAAGCGCTTTGAGAAGAGCATCTTGTTCGACCAGGTCTCGTTCCACTACCCCAGTTCGTTCAACGACTTCCGGCTGGAGGACATCAACCTGGAGGTAAAGGCCGGCCAGGTCGTGGCGCTGGTGGGACCGAGCGGCGCGGGCAAGTCCACGCTCGTGCAGTTGTTGCCGCGGTTCTATGACGTGACCGCGGGCGCGGTGCGCATCGACGGCCGCGACATCAGGGATCTGCAACTGGCGTCGCTGCGCCAGAGGATCAGCATCGTTCCCCAGGAGACGTTTCTGTTCAACGACACGGTCGCCAACAACATCCGTTACGGCCGCGAGGACACCAGTATGCGCGGGATACGGGAAGCGGCGCGCCACGCTCTCTGCGAGGAGTTCATCCTGCAAATGCCGCAGGGCTACGAGACTGTCATCGGAGAGCGCGGGCTGAAGCTCAGCGGCGGGCAGAGGCAGAGGATCGCGATTGCCAGGGCGCTGCTCGAGAACGCTCCGATCCTGATTCTGGATGAGGCCACCAGCCACCTGGACAGCGAATCGGAGGCCCTGGTACAGAAGGCGTTGGCGACGCTGATGGCCGGCCGCACCGTCATCGTCATCGCGCACCGCCTTTCCACGATCCAGCGGGCGGACAAGATCGCGGTCCTGGACCAGGGACGCATCTGCGAGAGAGGCAAGCACGACGAACTGGCGACCAAGGGCGGGATCTACCAGAAGCTTTACGAATTACAGTTCCTGGAGGCCGGCAGGGTGATGGATCTATGAGTGTTCGAAGCATGACGGGGTTCGCCAGCATCCAGCAGTCGGGCGAGGAAGGCGACGTGGCGATCAGCGTAAAGAGCGTCAACCACCGCGGCCTGGACATGCACTTCCACATGTCCGACGAGCTAAACGGGTTCGAGAACGCGCTGCGCTCTGTCGTCAAGCGTTTGGCGCTGCGGGGCCATTTTCAAGTGCGGGTGACGTTCGTGCGCTCGCGGCCGGCGACGGGTGCGCTGAACCGGGGCCTGCTGGAGGCCTACCTGGCGGCTTTCCGGCAAGCGGCGGAGGAATCGGGACTGGCCGGACAGCCGGACTTGAATACTGCGCTGAGCCTGCCTGGAATGCTCCGCGAAGCCACGGAAGAGCCTGGAGCGGCCACCGAACAAATGCTGGTCTCCACCCTCGAAGAGGCTATGACGGCATTGAACGCCTTCCGGGAGCGTGAGGGCGCCGCGCTGGCGGCCGACCTGAAGGCCCGGGCCAAAGCGGTTATAGAGGCGGGCGTCAACATGCGTGAACTCCGCGCTAGCGCGCTCCCGGCCTTCCAGAGCCGCCTCGCCGAGCGGCTGGCCGATCTGCTCAGCGGCGCGTCCATCGACCCGCAGCGCCTGGCGCAGGAGGCGGCCATGCTGGCCGACCGAAGCGACATCGAGGAGGAACTGACGCGGCTGAAGGTTCACGCGACCCAGTTGCTCAGCCTGCTGGAAGCGGGAGGCGAAATCGGCAAAAAACTGGATTTTCTGCTCCAGGAGATGGGGCGCGAGACCAACACAATCCTCTCGAAAACCGTGGGCCTGGGGGATGTCGGCCTGACCATCACGGACATCGCCCTGGCCGCCAAAGCGGAGATCGAGAAGATCCGGGAACAGTCGCTGAATCTGGAATGAGCATCGTATTCATCATTTCTGCGCCCTCCGGCTCGGGCAAGTCCACACTGGTGAGCGGGCTGTTGAGCTTGGTATCAAGCCTCCTTTTTTCAATATCCTACACGACAAGGCCACTCCGGGGGAAGGAACAGTCCGGGCAGAATTACTACTATATTAGTAAAACGGAGTTCGAAGAGCGCATCGCCCGTGGAGAGTTCCTGGAGTACGCCGAGGTGTTCGGCAATTACTACGGCACTCATCGGAGCGTCTTCGAGAAGGCCGAGCGGGACGGACTCGATGTAGTGCTCGACATTGACGTGCAAGGTGCGCGACAATTGAAGAGTCGGATCCCGGATGCTGTCAGCATCTTTATTCTTGCCCCTTCCCGCAAGATTCTGGAACAGCGATTGCGCGACCGGTCGGAAGATCGGGAAGACGTGATCCAAACGCGGTTGCGCGAGGCAGCGGAGGAGATTCGCAACTACGCCACCTACGACTACATTGTGGTGAATCGCGAGGTGGCTTCGGCTGTCGACACGCTGGCTTCGATCGTGAAAGCGGAACGCGCCAGGCGGATGCGGCAAGAGGGCGAGATTCGGCCGATTTTGGCCACGTTTGAAGAAGGCAGCGAATGAGTACAGCGATGGCAGGTCTTATGGTCGACACAGTTCAGAAGAACAGCAACCTTCACATGATCCCGGACGATGAGGAGAAGAGCACGTACCGCTGGATCATTATCGCCGCCAAGCGCGCCCGGCAGCTTCAGGCCGGCGCCCGCCCCTTCTTGCCCACCACGTCCAAAAAGCCGACGGTGATTGCGATGGAGGAGGTCCGGCGCGGTCTGGTGAAATGGGAAGATCCGGGCGCCGTTCCGGTGGAGGAGCCCGAGCCACAAGGAGAGTGACGCGTGCGCGCGCTGGTTGGTGTGGGGGGCGGCATCGCCGCCTACAAAGCGGCTGAACTGGCACGCGCGCTTGCCGAGCGGGGCGTTGAAGTGCAGGTGGTCATGACGGCGGCGGCCCAACAGTTCGTGCGGCCGCTGACCTTCGCCGCGCTCACCGGCCGCAAGGTCATCACGGACCTGTTCCCCACCGCCGGCCACGAGGAAACACTCTCCAGCGCCGTGGAGCACATCGGCGTGGCCCAGGAGAGCGATGTGCTGGTGGTGGCTCCGGCCACGGCGGATCTGATGGCCAAGTTCGCCCACGGTCTGGCGGACGACTTCCTCTCAACGCTGTACCTTGCCTTCACGGGGCCGGTCGTCTTGGCTCCGGCCATGAACACCAACATGTGGCGCCACGCGGCGACGCAGGCTAACCTGGAGGTCCTTCGGAACCGGGGGCACGTCATCGTCGGCCCCGACGACGGCTCACTAGCCTGCGGGACGGTCGGGCCGGGACGGATGTCGGAGCCGGAGAGCATCGCGGCGGCCGTCGTTTCCACGCTGAACCGGCGGCGCGACCTGGATGCGGAGACGGTTCTGGTCACGGCCGGGCCGACCGAGGAGCCGCTGGACCCGGTGCGTTACATCTCCAATCGCTCGACGGGCAAGATGGGCTACGCGCTGGCCGAGGCGGCCTCGGCTCGCGGCGCCCGCGTCATCCTGATCTCCGGCCCGGTACACCTCGCCGCGCCGCGCGGCGTGGTCTTGGTGGGTGTGCGAACCGCGGCCGAGATGCGTCAGGCTGTGTTGGATCACATGCAGCCCGCGACCATCCTCATCAAGGCCGCGGCGGTCGCGGACTACCACGTAGCGAGTGTGCCCTCGCGGAAGATCAAGAAGACGGCGGCCCGCATGTCTTTGGAACTGGACCCCACGCCGGACATTCTGGCGGAACTGGGCCAGAAGAAAGGCGACCGGCTTCTGATCGGCTTCGCGGCGGAGACCGAGAACCTGCGCCAGGAAGCGCGGCGGAAGCTGCAGTCGAAGAATTGCGACATGGTGGTGGGCAACCTGGTGGGGCAGGAAGGCGCTGGTTTCGAAAGTGACACCAACGAAGTGACTCTGGTGCTGGCCACGGGTGAGACGCTGGCGCTCCCGCTCGCCTCCAAGCGCGACATCGCGGACCGCATCCTGGATGAGGCGCTGAAACTGCGCCTCGCCCTGCACGCCGCTCAATGAATCCGGAACTGCTGCGGCGATACCTCGGGTACTACCAGGACCTGGGCTTCCGGCACCTCTACCGCCGCAACCAGAACCGTGGGGCGGGCGCCCTCGCCCGGAAAGAAATCGGGGACACTCCGGGCTTGTTGCAGGAAGGCCTTCGCGCTCAGTCCAGCGCAGGCGTGTCCCCCGATTCCTTGCCAGCCCCGCCAGCCGCCGGATCTCCCGAGCTTCTGGCGACCATCCGCGAGGACATCGGCGACTGCCGCCGGTGCCGTCTGCATGAGGGCCGCGCCAAGATCGTCTTCGGTTCGGGCAACCAGCAAGCCAGGCTGGTGTTCGTCGGAGAAGGTCCCGGCGCCGACGAGGATGAACAAGGGCTTCCCTTCGTGGGACGGGCGGGGCAGTTGCTCACACAGATGATCGAGGGCACCGCGCGCAAGGAGGGCATTCCCATCCAGCGCAAGGACGTGTACATCTGCAACGTGGTCAAGTGCCGGCCTCCCGGCAACCGGACGCCCCTGCCGGACGAAATGGAGATCTGCGGCCAGTTCCTGGTCCGGCAGTTGCTCGCGATCCGGCCCAAGGCGATCTGCCTGCTGGGCGCGACGGCGGTCAAGGCGCTTCTTCTTGATCGCAAGGAGGGCGTCACCAAGCTGCGGGGCAACTGGTACCGCTGGCGCGACATTCCGGTGATGGTCACCTATCACCCGTCCTATCTGCTCCGCCCCTACAACCAATCCGCCAAGCGTGAGGCCTGGGAAGACCTCAAGAAAGTCCTCCACTATGTCTATGACTGAACCTCATCGCGGGCTCTTCCTCACCTTCGAGGGCATAGACGGAAGCGGCAAGACCACGCAGATGCACATGCTCGCCGCGCGGCTTCGGGAGGCCGGGCACGAGGTCCTCGAGACCTACGAGCCCGGAGGAACGCCGATCGGGACTCAGGTCCGCCGGATACTGCTCGATGCGGCCAACCAGGAGCTGTGCGCAACTTCGGAGCTGCTCCTGTACTTCGCCTGCCGCGCGCAGAACGTCGAGCAGTGGATCCTGCCGGCACTGCGAGAAGGGCACATCGTCCTATCGGACCGCTTCACGGATTCCACCCTCGTCTACCAGGGAGTGGGGCGGCGGCTGGGCCGGGACGTGGTCCTGGCGCTCGACAGAATCGCCTGCCAGGGGCTTCGCCCCGATCTCACTCTTCTGGTCGATATCGACCTGGAGACAAGCCTCGCACGGGCGCACGCCCGCAACCGCACGTTGCAGGAGGAGGATGAGGGCTTCGCCGAAACCAGAATGGACGACCAGGAGATCGACTTTCACCACCGCGTGCGCCAGGCTTATGCGGAGCTTGCGGCTGACGAGCCGCGGCGCTTCGCCGTCATCGACGGGCGTCGAGACATGGAAACGGTGGCGAAGGCCGTGTGGGAGGCGGTAGCGGTCCGCCTCAAGAAACTGCATGTTTGAAGACTTTCACGGCAATCCGAGGGTGACGGCCGCGCTGGAGCGGATGGTCGAGCAGGACCGTCTCCCGCAGACCCTGCTGGTGGCGGGCCCGGAAGGTGTCGGCAAGGCGACGCTGGCGCGGCGGCTCGGGGCGCGCCTGTTGGGACGCAAGGAGCGGATCGAGCAGGACGACCTGAGCCTCCCCGCCAACCTTGCCCTGATCGAGGAACGGGAGAAGTGGCCCGCCGAAAAGCGCGCCGAGGAGCCGCTGCTCCTCGCCTCGCACCCGGACTTCCTGACCTTTCCCCCCGACGGGCCGCTGCGGCAGATCACCATCCAGCAGATGCGTCTGCTGCGCGACCGCGCCCAGTTCAAGCCGCAGAAGGGCAACCGCCGCATCTTCCTGATCGACCACCTTGATCGCGCCAACGAGCAGGCCGCCAATTCCCTCCTGAAGACGCTGGAAGAACCGCCGGACCACCTCACGCTGGTACTGACCGCCGAGAACGCGCACGACCTTCTGCCCACCATCCGGTCGCGCGCCGTGTTGCTGTACCTGGCTCCGCTCACGCCTGAGGAGATGAGCCGGTTCGTGGCCCAGCGCAGCCTCGATCAGCCCGAGCGGCGCATTGCGCTCGCGGCGGGCAGCCCCGGCGTGGCTGTCGCGCTGGATCTGGCTCAGTATGACCGCCGCCGGAACGCCATGTTCGCAATGCTTCAGGCCGCCGCGGGGGCCGTCCCGTTTCACTCCTGGCTGGACCACGCCGATGCGGTGGCCGCGCGCCGGGACGACAAGCTGGAAGGCTACCTCAAGGTGCTCTACGGACTGTTGGCGGACCTGCTGGCAATCCGCGAGGGAACCGATGGCATCCGCAATCCGGAACTGCGTGGCGAGATGGAGCAACTGGCCGCCCGCGTGTCGTTCGATTGGATCCGCCTGGCCGTGGCCAAGACCGACGAACTGCTGATGCTGGCCCGCCGCAATATCCAAAAGACCATCGCCCTGGACGCCTGGGTCCTCGGCCTGCGGCCGTAGGGGCATGGCGCTGCCATGCCCGCGCTTGCGGCGGCGGGGGGCGTGTGATATCAATGAACTAAAGCCGGGACTTCCAGACGTCCGGATTCACTGGAACCGAAAGCCAACCAGCGGCGGGGTCCCGACCCTCGATAAGCCAGGAGCAATTCTGTGGAAGCCGTCAACCGAAAACTCATACGCCCTAGTCTGGATGGAGCAAAAGAGCAGGCCATCGCGCGCCGGAACCTCAAGCCGAAGATGTCGCCGCCTGAGCAGACGCACGCGGAGAGCTTCTACTATCTGAAACAGATGCAGGCCAAGACCCCCATGGTAGTGGTGCTCGAGGACGGCGAGGTCCTGAACGGCGTCATCGAGTGGTATGACAAGACCTGCCTGAAGATCAACCGGGACGACGGCCCCAACCTGCTGCTCTATAAGCCCAGCATCAAGTACATGTACAAGGCGTAGCCCGCCTACCGGCGGGAACGTTCCTTCAGCGCCAGACGCTCCGCCCGGCGCCGTGCTGCGTCATCGTAGCGGCGTTTCTCCTCCTCCGTTTCCGGGATAACCGGCGGCGCCGGTACGCTGTTTCCGTGTTCGTCGATGGCCACGAAGGTGAGATACGCCGAGGAGGTATGGCTCGTCTCACCGGTGAGGAGGTCCTCGACGAAAACTTTCACCCCCACCTCCATGGATGTGCGGAAAACCCGGTTAACCGAGGAGCGCAGGATCACCAACTGGCCCACGCGGACGGGGTGCAGGAACGTCAGGTAGTCGATCGACGCGGTCACCACCACGGCGCGGGCGTGGCGCATGGCTGCCAGGGCGCCCGCCAGGTCCACCAAGTGCATCACCTTGCCGCCGAGCAGGGTCCCCAGCGCGTTGGTGTCGTTGGGAAGCGCGAGCTCGGCGTACTCGGAGGCCGATTCGCGAACGTAGCGTCCTTCCATCGCGGGTATCTTATCATGGAAAGGTCGGAAGATTTCGCTATGCCCAGCGATCGTCTGGAAGCCCTGAAGAGCATCCTCGCCCAGAACCCCGGCGACGCCCTGGCTCGTTACGGCCTCGCCATGGAGCACGTCAAGGCAGGGGAGTATGAGCAAGCCGTGGCGCAGTTCGAGGAGTTGATCAAGCTGAAGCCCGACCATGCCTATGCCTGCTTTCACGCGGGGCAGACGCTCGAGAAACTGGGCCGCATCGAGGCGGCGCGCCAGATGTACCGCCAGGGGATCGAGGCTGCCGGCCGCAAAGGCGACGCCCACGCCCGCGACGAACTCCAGGCCGAGCTGGACCGGCTCGGTGAAGAGCCGGCCATTTCCCGGAGTGGGTGATTCCCTGAAGGCTCGGGTGCTCTCAGAACGTCCAACCGAGCCCGATCAGGGGCACGATGTCGTGCAGCCAGCCGTCGATCTTGGCGCCGCTGGCAGGAGCAATGACCTTGGTGGGGAAGGGTGACACGTAGTCGCGAAACTCCGCCCGAAACAGCAGCTTCTTTCCGAACCTCATCTTGACGCCCGCCCCCAGGCTCGCCACGGGCTGAACCTGTCGCGTCCGGGTGAGCAGCGCGTGCTGCATGAGAGGCTGGTAAGAAAACTCCTGTCCCGTCCCCCGTGTCAGCCTCGCGCCGGCTCCCGCGGCCAGGAACGGCCGGATGCGCGCGCGTGGGGAGGCGCGGTAGAAGAGCACATCGTAGTGCACCAGGTGCGACTCGCCGCCGAAGGTGACCTTGGTTCCCGCCGAGCGGAGGCGCAGGTCGCCGGGACGGAAGGTGTAGCGGATCTCTCCCCCCAAGCGGGCGGTGACATCCTGCCCGAGGTAGAAGCCGAAGGCGGGCGCGGCGGCCAGTCCGGCATCCGCATTCCCCGCCGGGCCGGTTACGGGGGAGGACCGGTTGAAGCCGAACCCCGCGGCGGCGCCGGTTTCCCAACTCTGGGCGAATCCCGCCGCGGCCGTTATCAGAAGCGCGATCCAGATCCGAGGACGCATGGTTCTCCTGTTGACGAGCGGTTTCACTCGACGACCCGGACCAGCAAGGTGGTCGAGTAACTGCCTTGCGTGATGGCCAGGGCCACCGTCATCCCGGTGGGCGCGGAATCCAGCACCCTGACGTTGATCTGATT
>Ga0316628_100003663_pt1 | contig 11877 bp, 12 predicted proteins | sample OWC_Aug_M2_C1_D5_FD_207648 | JGI IMG/M metagenome (GOLD analysis project Ga0316628, IMG submission 207648) | Wetland soil microbial communities from Old Woman Creek delta, Ohio, United States - OWC_Aug_M2_C1_D5_C | ecosystem: Environmental > Terrestrial > Soil > Wetlands | place: USA: Ohio...
AGCGAGGTGCCCACCACCACGGTCGGGATGGCGACCGGAAGGTTCACCGCGATCCCCAGCACCCGCTCGCCCCGGAAGCGGTGCTTGCTCAGCACGTAGGCGGCGAAGGTGCCGAGCACCGCGTTGATCGTCGCGGTGGCGAACGCGACCAGCAGGCTGAAGCGCAGCGCGAACTGGGCGTCGGCGGTGAGCAGCGCGGAGACGAAGCCGGCCAGCCCGCCGCGCAGCGCGAACACCGCGATCGCCCCGAGCGGCATGAGGATGATCGGCAGCAGGACGAGGACCAGGAGCCCCACCGGCCAGCGGCCGCTGCGTCTGCCGACCGCGCCGGACCCGCGGCTGTCGCTCATCGGCCGAGCTCCGGAAGGACGCGCTGGCGCCAGGCCGCGTCCACGATCTCGCGCTTGGCGCGCCCCCAGCCGCCGAGCGCGTCGACCCGGAACGCGTCGGGAAGGGCGGGCAGCGCCGCCGCCACGTTGAGCTCCGGGCGCACGCTGCGGAAACCATGCTCGACCAGCAGGCGCTGGGTGTCCTCCTCCCACAGGAAGGCCGCCAGCCGCGCCGCGGCCACGCGGTCGCGGGAGTCGACGCCGCGGTCGACGATCACCACCTTGGGCTCGGTCCACACCGTGCGCCGAGGATAGACGATCTCGCCGCGCAGCCTGCCGCGCCGGATGTCGATCAGCGCGTCCTGCTCGTAGGTCACCAGCACGTCGCCGAAGTCGTTCTGGAACTGGGTGCGCGCGGCACGCGCCGAGGTCGCCTGGGCCGCGACGTTGTGCCACACGCCGCGCAGCAGCTCCTCGGCCGCCGCCTCCCCGGCCGGCAGCCCGGCGCCGTACTCGGCGAGCACCGCCCAGGCCGCGCCGCCCGAGGTCAGCGGATCGGGGTGCACGATGCGCACCCCCGGACGCGCGAGATCGGCGAAGTCGCGGATGCCGCGCGGATTGCCCGGCCGCACCACCAGCACGATCGGGGTGCGGAACGCGACGCCCTGCTCGGGCAGCTCGCGCCAGCTGCCCGGCCGGGTCACGCCGGCCGCGGCCAGGCGTTCGGCGTCGGGCTCGAGCGCCACGATGGCGAGCGCCGCGGGCACGCCCATGATGATCTGGTTGGTGACCGTGCCCGAGCCGGCGAACGCCGTCACGCATTCCAGGCGCTCGCCGGTCTCCCGCCGCCAGACGCGCTCGAAGGCGGGCAGCACCGCCTGCTGGAACGCTTCCGCCGCCGCGCTGTAGCCGTACACGATCAGGGTGCGCGGCGGCGCCGTGCCGCGCAGCGGCAGCCACGGCCACAGCGCGTACGCGAGCAGCGCCCCGAGCAGCACCCCCGGTGCGATCCACGCGCGCCGGCTCCGGGCTGGGCCGTTCATCGCCATCGGCGCCCGCCCGCCTCCTCAGTCGGTGAGCGGGCCGGTCGCCCGGCCCTGGAGGAACTGCTGCACGCGCGGATCGGCGATGCGCTCGAACTCCGCCGGGGCCGCCAGCGCGATGATCTTGCCCTGGAACAGCATGCCGACCCGGTCGGCGATGCGGAAGGCGCTGCGCATGTCGTGGGTGATGGTGACGGTCGTCGAGCCCAGGCTCTTGCGCATGTCGACGATCAGCTCGTCGATCAGCGCCTTGATCACCGGATCGAGCCCGGTGTCAGGCTCGTCGAACAGCAGGATGTCGGGCTCGAGCGCGATGGCGCGCGCGAATCCGACGCGACGTCGCATACCGCCCGAGAGCTCGGAGGGATACTTGCGCTCGGCGCCCTGGAGGCGCACCAGATGCAGGCACTCGGCGACCCGCTCCGCGATCTCCGGCGCGGTCTTCGGCGAGGCGCGCTTCAGCGGGAAGGCCACGTTCTCCCACACCGTCATCGAATCGAAGAGGGCGCCTTCCTGGAAGGACATCCCGAAGCGGCGCCGGAAGGTGGTGATCTCGCGATAGCCGAGGGTCGAGATGTCGACCCCGTCGACCTCGATCGTGCCGGCGTCGGGCCGCAGGAGGCCGATGATGTGCTTGAGCAGCACGCTCTTGCCGGTGCCCGAGCCGCCGACGATCACCATCGACTCGCCCTCTGCGATGTCGAGGTCGAGGTGGTCGAGCACCACCTTCTCGCCGAAGCTCTTGCACACCCCGCGCAGCAGGATCTTGGGACGCTCGGCCATGGCGCTCTAGAACAGGACCTTGGTCAGGAAGAAGTCGGCGATCAGGATGGAGATCGAGGCCAGCACCACCGCCCGGGTGGTCGCCTGGCCGACGCCCTCGGCGCCACCGGTCGTGTAGAAGCCCTTCTGGCACCCGATCGTCGCGATCAGCAGCCCGAACACCGCCGCCTTGATCAGCCCGGAGAACAGGTCCCGCAGGTCCATGTACTGATACGTGCGGTGCATGTAGGTCACCGGATTGGCGCCCATCAGCACCACCGCGATCAGGTAGCCGCCGGCGATGCCGATCACGTCGGCCATCACGATCAGCAGCGGCAGGGTGATCGTCGTCGCCCACACCCGCGGCACCATCAGGTAGTGGATGGGGTCGGTCGCCAGCACCTCCAGGGCGTCGATCTGCTCGGTGACCCGCATGGTGCCGAGCTCCGCTCCCATCGCCGAGCCGCAGCGCCCGGCGATCATCAGGCTGCCGATCACCGGCGCCAGCTCGCGCACCATCGACAGCGAGACCAGCGAGGCGACGAAGCTCTCGGCGTTCACCCGCACCAGCACGTTGAAGGTCTGCAGCGCCAGCACCATGCCGGTGAACATCGCGGTCAGCAGCACAACCGGCATCGAGTTGATCCCCACCACGACGATCTGGTGCAGGAGCTGCCGCCAGTCGTACGGCGCGCGCGGAGTCCAGACCAGCACCCGCCACAGGGTGAGGCCGAAGCGCCCCATCTCGCGCAGGAACCGCTCGGCGAGACCCGGCAGGCGGCGCTTCAAATCGACCCCGCCATGAAGCGCGATTGGACCTCGACCGCGACGCCGCCCCGCCAGTAGCGCCGGGTCAGGCGCAGACCGAGCAGGCAGAGCAGCTCGTAGGGGATGGTACCGGCCACCAGCGCCAGCTCCGCAGCGGTGATCTCCTCGCTTCCTTGCCGACCCATCAGCACCACCTCGTCGCCGACCTCCGCGGTCGTACCGGTGACGTCGAGCAACGTCATATCCATGCTCACCGCGCCGGCGACCGGCACGCGCCGGCCGTGGACCAGGGCTTCCGCCTTGTCGGACAGGCGCCAGCTGTAGCCGTCGGCGTAGCCGATCGGCACGACCGCGATGCGGCTCGGCTGCTCCACCACCCGCTTGCCGCCGTAGCCCAGGCGGGTCCCCGCCGGCACCTCGCGGACCTGGACGATGCGCGCCCGCACCGACATCACCGGACGCAGCCCGGCTTCGCGGGCGGCGGGATCGAGGCCGTACAGGGCCATGCCCAGGCGGACCAGCGAGAAGTGGCTCTCGGGATGGTGCAGCGCCCCGGCGCTGTTCGCGAGATGCAGCGCGGCGCGGCGGCGCTCGGCCGGGGTCAGCAGGTGCAGCACGGCGGCGAAGCGCTGCCGCTGCTCGGCGTTGAGCGGGCTCGCCAGGAGGTCGGCATCCGCGAGATGCGACAGGACGCCGGTCATCTCGAGCCGCGGCTCCTGGCGGATCACCGCCAGCGCCGCCGGGATCTCCTCGATCGCCAGGCCGAGGCGGCTCATCCCGGTGTCGACCTTGAGGTGGAAGGGCTGCGCCAGACCCGACTGGCGCACCGACTCCACCCACAGGCGGAGCTGCTCGAGACTCGAGATCGTCGGCAACAGGCCGTAGCGGCGGTACAGCGGCAGCTGGGCGGGCTGCGCGGCGCCCAGCACCAGGATCGGGGCGTGCACTCCGGCGCGCCGCAGCTGCGCTCCCTCCTCGACCAGCGCCACCCCCAGCCAGTCGACGCCGGCGCGCTCCAGGGCGAGGCCCACCGCCGGCGCGCCGTGGCCGTACGCGTTGGCCTTCACCACCGCCAGGATGCGGGCCGGCGCCACCCGCTGGCGCATGGCCTCGAGGTTGTGGACCAGCGCGTCGAGGTCGATGTCGGCCCACGCCGGCCGCAGCACGGCGGCCGTCGCTTCCGCCTCGCCGGTCAACGCCTCGGTCGCGGTCGGCAGCTCAGAAGGGCGTGGCGGGGCTGTCATACCGGGTGGCGGTCTTGAACGTCGTGGTCTCGCCGAAGAACACCAGGTTGACGACCCCCAGCTCTCCGTTGCGGTGCTTGGCGATGATCAGCTCGGCGAGGCCTTTGTTGGAGTTGTCCTCGAGCTTGTTGTACACCTCGTCGCGGTAGATGAAAGCAACCAGGTCGGCGTCCTGCTCGATGGCTCCCGACTCACGCAGATCGGCGAGCTGCGGGCGATGGTCGGCGCCGCGCCGCTCGGGCTGGCGCGAGAGCTGCGACAGCGCGATCACCGGCAGTTCGAGCTCCTTGGAGAGCTGCTTCAGGCCGCGGGTGATCGCCGCGATCTCCAGGTTGCGGTTCTCGTAGCGGCCGCCCGCCTGCATCAGCTGCAGGTAGTCGAGCACCACCAGGCCCAGCCCGCGCTCGGCCTTCAGCCGGCGTGCCTTGGACGCCACCTCGAGCAGGGTCGGGCTCGCCGAGTCGTCGATGAAGAGCGGCGCGCCGGCGATCGCCCGGTTGGCCTGGTGCACGCGCTCCCACTGCTTCTGCGACATGTGGCCGGAGCGCAGCTGGCCGAACGGCACGTCGGCCTCCGAGGCGAGGACGCGCAGCGCCAGCTCCTGCTTGCTCATCTCGAGCGAGAACACACCGACCGGTCGCTGTTCCTTGAACGCGACGTACTGCGCGATGTTGAGCGCGAAGCTGGTCTTGCCCATGCCCGGCCGCCCGGCGATGATGATCAGGTTGGCGGGGTTCAGGCCGCGGGTCATGTTGTCGAAGTCGGCGAACCCGCTGGGCACCCCGGTCATCGAGCTCGGGGTGCGCTCCTCGATGTCCGGCAGGGTGGCCTCGACCACCCGCCCGATCGACTCGAAGCCGCGCTGGATCGCCTCCTCGCCGAGACCGAGGATCGCCTCCTCCGCCCGGCCCAGCGCCGCCGCGGCGTCGAGCCCGCCGTCCAGGCAATCGCGGGTGATCTCGCCGCACGCCTTGATCAGCCGGCGGCGCAGCGAGCGCTCCTTCACCAGCTCGACGTAGGTCTCCACCCGCCCCAGATCAGGCAGGTCGAGATCGAGGCTGGCGAGGTACGCCAGGCCGCCCACCCGCTCGAGCGCGGCGCGCTGCTCGAGCTTGGCCTGCAGCGTGCGCAGGTCGATCTCGACCGTGGCGAGCTGCAGATCCACCATCGCCTGGTAGATCAGCTGATGGCGCTCGGCGTAGAAGTCCTCCGCCACCAGTCGTCCGGTGATGATCGCCAGCTGGCGCGGATCGAGCAGCACGGCGGCGAGCACCGCGCGCTCCGACTCCTCGCTGTGCGGTAGGGCCTTCTGCTGCTGGAGCGTTTCGATCATCAGGGAGCTGCCGGGTCGGCGGTCATTCTGTCGCCAAGCGCGGGGACCGCGCAAGGCAGGAAAGGGCCGCGCTCATCGCTCACCCCGGTGGACGCGACCCGCCCGCCGAGGCGTCGCGCGGCCGGGCGCGCAGCTCGTCGAGCCGCGCCGTCGTCTCCTCGTACAGCCGGTCGACCTTCTCGTGCAGGTGGGCGATCTCGAGCTCGGCTTTCAGGTTCACCTCGTACTCGATGTCGCCGCGCAGGCGGTCTTTCTCGGTCTGGCGGTTCTGGCTGAGCAGCACGAACACCGACAGGATGATCGCCTCGAGCGACACGATCATGGTCAAGAGGCCGTACGGGAAGGGGTCGAACATCATCGACCAGGGAAAGCCGTCGATGTTGAGGACGATCCACAGCGCGAACAGCACGACGTGGATCATCAGGAACGGGATGCTGCCCGAGAAAGCGGCGATCCAGTCCGCCGACTTCTCCACCATCGTCCGCCGGTCCTCGATCTCGACGTTCACGTTGCGAGTCGCGGTGTGGCGCAGCAGCTCGGTCGATTTGCGCAGCCGCTTGCCCATCGCCGCCATGATGTCGAGCCCGGCCTGCGGGTGCAGGCGGAAGAGGACGTCCAGATCGTCGCGATCGAGGGCCAGCGCCTCGAGATCCTCGACCACCACGACCGACGCGCTGCGCGCGCCGCCGTCGAGGAAGGACAGCTCGCCGAAGACCTCTCCCGGTCCGGGCGCCTCGAGCACGATGCGCTCGCCGGTGTCGTCGCGAAAGAACACCTCGACCGAGCCGCCGCGGATCACGTACATCGTGCCGCCCGGGTCGCCGACCTGGAAGACCAGCTTGCCGGCGGGGATCTGCACGACGTCGAGCTGCTCGGCCAGCGTCGAGCGCTCGTTGTCGTCGAGGTACTGGAAGAACGGTACGCCCGCCAGCAGGGCCGCTTCGGTCGCCATGGCTCTCTCCCTTGCCGTCCGCGAAGGCGCGACTCTACCAAGGGCGCCAGAATCCGGCGGCCGCTCAGGCGGGAGCGCGGCGGCGGCGGCGCAGCTGGAGGATGGCCAGGCCGAAGAACACGATCGCCAGCGCGGCCAGGACCGGCAGCATGACGGCGAGGACGGACACCACCACCGCGCCGGCGAGCTCGGCCAGCGACACCAACGGGTTGCCCAGCCCGCCCGTCGTCCAGGTCGAGGCGGCACGCAGCAGGGTGGTCGTCGTCTGCACCGCCGCGGCCGCACCGCCGCCGGCGATCAGCGCCAGCGACCAGCGCACCACCGGGTCCTCGCCGTGCAGCACCGCGAACGACACCGCGATGCCGGCCAGCACGGCGGCCGGGCCGGCGATGCCATCCAGCAGATGATCGAGCCAGGGCACGAAGTACGCCCCGACCTCGAGCGCCGTCGCCACCCCGAACATGACCAGGGCCGGGGTCGTCGTCATCCAGGCCGCGCCGGGCCCGAGATCGAGATAGCCGGCTCGCCCGAGCACGCTCATCACCAGCGGCGGCACGAAAATCCGCAGGCCGCAGGCGGCGCTGAGGGCGACTCCGAGGCAGGCGCTGACCAGGGTTTCCATGGCTCTTCCTCAGCGGCCGCTCAGGACAGCGCTTCCCCGCGGCGGCAAGGTGAGGCGCACCAGGTTGCGGCCGGCGCGCGCCGAGACGGCGCCGGGCGAGGCGTACAGCAGGGTGGTGCGACCACGCAGCGACAAGGGGTCGGTCGCGGCCTGACGGTCCGACAGGTTGTGCGCCACCAGCACGGTCTCGCGACCGGCGCGGCGGCGCAGGACCAGCAGCGGGCCGCCGCCGCTGAGGATCGCGAGATCGCCCTGGCGCAGTGCGGCGCTGCGGTGGCGCGCCGCGATCAGCCGCCGGTAGACGTTGAGCAGCGAGCCGGGGTCGGCGTCCTCGCTCGCCACGTTGACGGTCTCGTGGCCCGGGGCGAGAGCGTGCCAGGGCTGCCCGGAGGTGAACCCCGCGCTCGGGCTCGCGTCCCATGGCATCGGGGTGCGCTTGGCGGGGTCGTCGCTCTGCGGGCCGTTCTCGAGGCCGAGCTCCTCACCGTAGTAGACGAACGGCGCTCCCGGCAGGGTGAGCAGAATCGCGGCGGCGAGCTTCAGGCGGTCGGCATCGCCGCCGAGCTGGGTCGCCACCCGCACCATGTCGTGATTGGTCAGGAACGGGGCGTCGATCGCGCCGCGCGGGTACAGCGCCGCGATCTCGCGCAGCTTGGCGGCGACCGCGTCTCCGGCGCCGTCGCGCACCGCCGCGATCGTCGCCTCGGCGAGCGGAAAGTCGAAGGTCATCGGCAGCTCGTCGCCACCGGCGACCGCCGTGGCGTCGCCGAAATACGGCGCGATGTGCGCGGTGTCGGTCCAAGCCTCCCCCACCAGCGTCGCCTGCGGCTTGACCTGTCGCACGAAGGCGGCGAACTCCTTCCAGGCGGCGTGGGTCTCCGGTTGGTCGACCTGCAGATCGCCGCCGCCGTTCTCGACCAGGTGGCGGGCCGCGTCGAGCCGGAAGCCGTCGACGCCGGCGTCCAGCCACAGCTTGGCGACGCGCTTCATCTCCTCGCGCACCGCCGGGTTGCGCCAGTTGAGGTCCGGCATGCCCGACCAGAAGACGCCGTAGTAGTAGCTGCCACCGAACGGCGGCGGCCCGGAGCTCGGGTGCCAGACGTGCGCGGTGCCGCCCCACGGCTGCGTCCAGCCGGGATCGTCGCCGCGCCACAGGTACCAGTCGCGATGCGGCCCGAACGAGCTGCGCGCCTCGCGGAACCAGGGGTGCTCGCTGCTGGTGTGATTGAGCACCAGGTCGAGCAGCACCCGCATGCCGCGCCGGTGCGCTTCGTCGAGCAGCCGACGCAGATCGTCGAGCGACCCGTAAGCCGGCGCGATCGCCGTGTAGTCCGTGGTGTCGTAGCCGTGGTAGCTCGGCGAGGCGAAGATCGGCATCAGCCAGAGGGCGTCGACGCCGAGGCTGTGCGTCGATCGGCCCTTGCCGTCGTTGAGGTAGTCGAGCTTGGCCGTCAGGCCGCGCAGGTCACCCACTCCGTCGCCATCGGAGTCGCTGAAGCTGCGCACGAAGACCTCGTAGAAGACCGCGCCGCGCGCCCAGTCGTGCTGCCAGCCGGTCGCTGGCGCGCCGGCCCGGGCCGGCAGGGACGAGGCCGCGGCGAGCACCGCGACGATCAGGGCCAGGGCTCGAGCTCGGAATCGCGCCTTCATGGCTTCCTCCTCACCGCGGCCGGCGAGCGCCGCCGACGCCTGTGAAAGTATAGGCGACCGCGATGACCGTGCCGTCGCCCGTCCGCACCCGTTTCACCCGGCTCTGGGCTCTCGTTCGCGACCGCCGGGCGCTGACCGCCGGACTCTACGCTGCCCACCTGTGGGCGATCTTCAGCATCGCGATCTCCAACGTCTTCCTCGCCCTGGCGGTGCTGGTCGCGCCGTGGCGGAGCCAAGCGACGCAGTGGCCGCGCTGGCGGCGGATCCTGATCCCGGCGCTCCTCTACCTGTGGTGCAGCGGCCTTTCGGTGGCGTTCTCGACCTCTCCCGGCGAGAGCCGCGCCCGTCTCGGCGAGCTCTTCGCCTTCATGACCTTGGCGCTGGCGCCGCTCGCGGTGCGCGACGAGCGTGGGCTGCGCTGGGTGCTGCGCGGCGGGCTCGCCCTCGCCGCGGGTGTCTCGCTCTGGGGTTTGAGCCAGTATTTCATCGGGTTCGGCGACATCGACAACCGGATCCGCGGTCCGTTCTCGCACTGGATGACCTTCTCCGGCGTCCTCCTGCTGTGCGACTCGCTGCTGCTCGGAACGGTGTTCGCACGTGGCCGCAAGACGCCGCCGCTGGTCTGGCTGGTCCTCGCCCTGGTCAACGCCGCCCTGTTCGGGGCCCTCACCCGCGGCGCCTGGGTGGCGCTCGGGATCTCCCTCCTGCTGATGGCGGCGTTCACCCGCCGCCGCATGCTCCTCGCCCTGCCGCTCCTCGCGCTGCTGCTCGTGCTGCTCTCGCCGGTGAGCATCGTGCAGCGCATGCTGTCGATCACCGATCTCAGCGACGAGTCGAACTACGACCGCCTCTGCATGCTCGACGCCGGTCTGCGCATGGTCGCCCAGCATCCGATGATCGGGATCGGCCCGGACATGGTGCCGCTGCTCTACCCGCTGTACCGCCATCCGACCGCGCCGCGCCTCTGGGTCCAGCACCTGCACGACACCTTCCTGCAGATCGCCGCCGAGAGCGGCCTGCCCACCCTCGCCGCCTACGCCTGGCTGATGCTGGCCGCCGGCCGCCAGGCTTGGCGCGGCTTGCGCCGCGAGGGCCGCGACGGGCCGCGCGCCGATCTCTACCTCGGTGCGCTGGTGGGGATCTTCGCCTTCGCGATCGCCGGCCTGTTCGAGAACAACTGGGGAGACAGCGAGGTGAAGCGCTGCGCGCTCTTCCTGGTGGCGCTGCCGTTCTGTCTGCCGGAGAGCGAGCCCGAGCAGACGCCCACCGCGCCCTGACCGTCAGCCGCCGCCGTGAAGAACGCCCGGCGTAGCACGGCGCGACGCCTTGCGCCGGCGCCGGATCTCACTCCCCGACCGGCGAGTCGGGAGGCGGCGCGCTCTCCTCGCGGCGCTCGATCACCAGCGTGCACTTGGCGACCAGCGCGGCGAGCGCACCGAGCGCCGCCCAGACCGGCAGCAGCACCGCTCCGGCGAGGCCGACGACGAGCGGGATCTCGAGCAGAGTCGTTCCCTCCGCGTTGCGGATCGAGATCCGCCGGATGTTGCCCTGGTGGACGAGCTGCTTCACCTTCTCGACCAGCTCGGCACCGTTGATGTGGAACTCCTCGACGCGGGTCTTGGGATCGGGCATCGCAGATCCTCCGCGGACAGTCTAAGGGATGGCATTCGGAGACCGCTGCCCGGTCCGCCGTCCAGCCGCGGGCCGGGCAGTCGATCCGAGGGACGGCCCGCACTCCGGGCCGCCGGGGCGTCTTACACCGTGGCGTGAGTCGGGACGCCGATCTGATTGAGGATCGTCATCAGGTCGAAGTAGTGACGGCCCTCGCGGATCTTGTCCCCTTCGAAAGTGAAGATCTCGACCGCGGGGAGCGTGCCCTTCTTGCCGGTCGCCGGGATCTCGCCGAAGGGGCCCTTGAGCAGGCCGGTGTGGGTCCCCTCCCAGAGGATCTCCGCCATCACCATGTCGTCCTGGACGAGCAGGTTCTTCACCGTCCCCTTCATGTCGGGAAAGGCCAGGGTCCACATCTCGAGAGCCTTGATCACCGGGTCGATCCCCTCGACCCGACGGCCGGTGGCCCGCTCCTCATACACGAAGCGCGGCAGCACGGTATCGCGATACCGCTTCCAGTCCTTGGCCGAGAACGCGTTGATGTGCTCCCGAACCACGTTCATGCGCTTTTCGGACATCGTACTTCTCCTTCCTGAAACAACTGCGTCTGGGGTGTCGTCAGTTCCCACGAGCCGCAACCGAGAGCTGCGGTCCTTCGCCGATCCCGCGGGAGGTCCACGAGCCAGCACGCCAGAGCCGAGGCGACCACCGGTCGCACCAGCAAACCGAGTGACTGCGATCTGGAGCACGGCAGCGCCCTCTTCCCACACCTAGTCCCCTGCCGGAAGGAGGGCACCGCCCGGACGGGTGGGCCGGGCTCGGCGCCCCAGGACGGACGGCGGCGCATTCCAAGGACCGGCAGCCCGCTACTTCTTCTCGATCCGCGCCCGAAGCCGCTCCTCCTTCTCGCGCAGCTCCGGCGTCATCTCCGCTCCGAAATCCTCCATCTCGAACAGCGGGCGGATTTCGATGTCGGAGTCCTCCATCATCGGGTTGGGGCAGCGCTTCACCCACGCGATGGCCTCCTCCAGCGAGCGAACCTTCCAGAGCCAGAAACCGGCGATGAGCTCCTTGGTCTCCGGGAACGGCCCGTCGGTGACCATCCGGTCCTTCCCCGAGAAGCGAACGCGTACCCCTTTGCTGCTCGGTTGCAGTCCTTCGCCCGCCTGCATGATTCCCGCATTCACCAGCTCTTCGTTGAACTTCCCCATGTCCGCCAGGAGCTGCTCGCCAGGCATCTCTCCCGCCTCGGAGCTCTTCGTGGCCTTCACCATCACCATGACTCTCATTGGAGTCCTCCTTTCAGCATCGACTCGTCGGCCTATCTCCCTCGCCTGTCCTGTAGTCGAACGCGACGACCCGAAATCGACATCGTCCCGAAAGCTCCTTCACCCGAGCTCGTGAAGGCGCCTTCCCATCGCAGGTCACATAAATCGCTTGTTTTCACTGTGCCGGAGGTGGGGCTCGAACCCACATGACCCGTGAGGGTCGGGGGATTTTAAGTCCCCTGCGTCTGCCATTCCGCCACTCCGGCGCGAGGAGGCAGAGCGACTCTAGCGCGAG
>Ga0316628_100003664_pt1 | contig 11876 bp, 12 predicted proteins | sample OWC_Aug_M2_C1_D5_FD_207648 | JGI IMG/M metagenome (GOLD analysis project Ga0316628, IMG submission 207648) | Wetland soil microbial communities from Old Woman Creek delta, Ohio, United States - OWC_Aug_M2_C1_D5_C | ecosystem: Environmental > Terrestrial > Soil > Wetlands | place: USA: Ohio...
ATGATGATCGCCACATGGCGCGGCAGCACCTCCGGCTTGAGATGGTCGAGAAGCTCACGCTCCGGCGTGCCTGGTGCGGCCAGGCGGTCGACGTCCTTCATTGGCCGCGGAAGTCTAGCACGCGAGGAGCGCCCAAAAGGCGATAGGCAAGAGGCAAAAGAAGGCACGCCTTCGCCTACGACGGAGTGGCGCAGCTCCGTTGTTCCTCGCCTGTTGTCGCTTGTCTTTTGCCAGTTTCCCTCAGTACCAAACGTGCTCGAGGGTGAGGCCGTGCGCGGGAGCCGTTGGGGCGGGAGGCCTGGTGTCGGGGTCCTCGAGCAGGGAGACGAACCAGGCGGGAGGCTGGGCGGCGCGCCCGACCTCCACGAGCGCTCCGGCGAGGCGCCGGACCATCCCGCGCAGGAAGCCGTCGCCCACGAGGACGAGGTCGAGCCTGCGGCCGCGCAGGCGCAGGCGCGCCGTTGTGACGACACGCACCGTGCCCCGGGGGCCGTGCCCGGAGTGCCCGGAGAGCGCGAAGGCGGCGAAGTCGTGTTCGCCCTGGGCAGCGGCGAGCGCAGCGGCCATCGGGGCGCCCTGGAGCGGGGCGGCGACGAGCCATCGCCGTTGGGCCTCCCAGGGGGGCAGCGCTCCCCCCCAGGCAACCCGGTAGCGGTAGCGCTTTCCGCAGGCCGAGCGGCGCGCGTGAAACCCCTCGGGAACCGGCCACGCCCGCAACGCTCGCACGTCCGCCGGCAGCAGGGAGTTGAGGGCGTTGGCAACGCCGGTGGGGGGGATCGAGAGCGGCGGATCGAAGTGGGCCACCTGCCCGGCGGCGTGGACCCCGGCGTCGGTTCGGCCGGCCCCGGTGACCTTGACGGGGCGCCCGTAGAGGGCCGCGAGTGCCTGCTCGAGCACGCCCTGGACGGTCCTTACCCCGGGCTGGCGCTGCCAGCCTGCGAAGCCGCCCCCCAGGTAGGCGATCCGCACGGCTAGCCGTCGGGGCACCATACGGACATTATGGCAACTCCGGGCGGTTGTGGTGCGGCGGCGCGGGCCGTAGAATCACCGGCAGCATCTCAGGGGGATTTCAAATGGAGACCCTGCGGGACCTCTTCGAGCATGTTGTCAAGACCCACCCGGCGCGCAAGGAGTTGCTGCGGATACGCGCCGGGAAGGGGTGGCGGAGCTACACCGTGAAGGAGTTCGAGCGCGCCACGAGGGAAACGGCCGCCCGCCTCTCCCACGCGGGCATGACTGCGGGGGACCGCCTCGCGCTCCTTGTGGAGAACCGTCCCGAGTGGCACATCCTCGACTTCGCCTGCCACCTCCTCGGTGCGGTGCCGGTCCCGCTCTACGTCACCCTGCCCGCGGACCAGGTCCGTTACATCGTGAACGACTCCCAGGCGCGGATGCTGGTGGTTTCGGGGCGCGAGCGCGCCCGCACCGCCCTCGAGGCCTGTGCGAGTCTGCCCGGCGTGCGCGTCCTCGGACTGGACGCCGGCCTCGCCGAAGGCCTCGAGTGCCTGCACGACCTCAAGCTGCCCTCGTCGCGGCACTGGCCAGAGCCGCCACCGCTCTCCGGCGACGACCTCGCGAGCCTCATCTACACCTCCGGCACCACGGGTGAGCCCAAGGGAGTCATGCTCTCGCACCGCAACTTCATCTCCCAGGTCAACACGGTGCGACCCCTCTACCCGATCACCGAGCGCGACATCTGCATGTCGTTCCTGCCGCTGTCGCACGTGTTCGAGCGCACGGTCGACTACGTCTTCTTCGACCGCGGCGCGCAGATCAACTACGTGGAGTCGATCGAGCGGGTGCCGGCCCAGCTCACCGAGATCCGGCCCACCATCATGGTTTCGGTCCCCCGCCTCTACGAGCGTTCCTACATCAAGATCATCTCCAAGGTGCAGCAGGAGGGGGGGGCGAAGCGCCGCCTCTTCGAGTGGGCCCTCCGTGTCGGACGGGACGTGCGCGGCGCCTCCTGGCGCGGCGAGCACGCGTCCGCGTTCAAGCGCGGGCAGTTCGCGGTGGCGCGTTCGCGCGTCTTCTCGAAGGTGATGGAGCGGCTCGGCGGGAGGCTGCGCTTCAGCATCTCGGGCGGCGCACCTCTGGCACGCGAGGTCGCGGAGTTCTTCGACATCGTCGGGCTGCCGATCCTCCAGGGGTACGGGCTCACCGAGACGTCGCCGGTCATCGCGGCCAACCGGTTGGAGGCGAACCGCCTCGGCTCGGTCGGCCTCGTGCTCCCCGGTGTCGAGGTGCGCATCGCCCCGGATGGCGAGATCCTCGCCCGCGGCCCCAACATCATGCTGGGCTACTGGGGCAAGCCGGAGGCGACCGCGGAGGCGGTGGACGCCGACGGCTGGATGCACACCGGCGACGTCGGCTACCTGGACTCGGACGGGTTCCTCTTCATCACCGACCGCAAGAAGGACATCATCGTCACCTCGGGCGGCAAGAACATCGCCCCCCAGCCGATCGAGGGCCGATTGGGCGCGACGCCCTACATCGCCCAGGCGGTGTTGATCGGCGACAAGTTCCCGTACCTCACCGCGCTGATCGTGCCCAACTTCGAGAACCTCGAGGTGCACTTCAAGGACAAGGGCGTGTCCGGTTTGGGCCGGCCCGAGATGGCGCAGCACCCCGATGCCCAGGCGCTGGTCGCGGCGGCCGTGAAGCAAGTCAACGCCGAGCTTGCCCTCCACGAGCGAATCCGGCGCTTCTCGGTGCTCCCCCGGGAGCTCTCGCTCGAGGAGGGGGAGATCACGCCCACGATGAAGGTGCGGCGCCGGGTCGTCGGCGAGCGCTTCGGCAACCTGATCGAGCAGATGTACCTGAAGACCCAGCGCGCGGGTGAGTACGAGCTCGGCGAGTAGCCCTTCGGTTTCGCGCCGCTACTCGAAGACCTTCACCGCGGTGATGTCCCGGAAGGTTTCGAGCGGGTCCACCAGCAGGCCGCCAGCGCGGGCCGGGTCGAGGACGTAGGTGCGGTCGTCGGAAGTGCGCACCGGCTCGCCGTGCGGGTCGAAGACGTGGTTGCCGGCGCCGGCAAAGCGCTCGCCCGGGGTCTCGCCCGCGGCGACGCAGCACCCCATGACCCAGACTCCATTCTCGATCGCGCGCGCCCGCAGCAGGGTGCGCCACAGGTGGTCGCGGCGCCACGGCCACCACGCGACCGCGAGCAGCGCGTCGCACCGGGCCTCCAGGCGCAGCGCACGCGCCTGCTCTGGGAACCGCACATCGTTGCAGTTGACCAGGCCCACCGTCCAGCCGTCGAGCTTGACGGCGGCGTAGCGGTCCCCGGGGTCCCAGATCGCGGGCTCGTCGTTTGGCCCGAAGAGGTGGACCTTATCGTAGCGGGCCGCCTCGCGCCCCGCCCGCCAGACCGTCATCCGGTTGCGGCGCTCCTCGGTGAACGAGCCGAACGCAAACCCCACCCGCGGGTGCTCCTGCGAGATGCGCGCGAAGGTGTCGCGGGCCCGGCCGGGGTCCACGAAACCGGTGTACCCGTGGAGGAACGCCTCCGGGAAGACGACGAGGTCCGCCCCCGCCTGCGCCGCGCCTCTCGACTCTTCCTCGGCGCGACACAGGTTCGACTCGAAGTCGAGACACACCCAGCGCGAGAGGTACGCCTTCATGGGGGCAGGCTAGCACGCGGCTGCGCAGGAAAGACCGCCGTGCGGCCGGGGCTCAGTCGAGGACCCCGTGGCGCCTGGCAACCTCGACGAACGCGTCCACTGCGCGGTCGAGGTCCTCGCGGGTGTGGGCGGCGGAGATCTGCGCCCGCAGGCGCGCCTGTCCCTGCGGCACGACCGGAAAGCCGAAGCCCGACACGTAGACGCCACGCCCCAGGAGGTCCTTGCCCATGGCGAGGGCGAGGGCAGTGTCCCCGACGATCACGGGGACGATGGGGTGCATCCCGTGGGGGATCCTGAAGCCGGCCGCGGTCATCCGCTCGCGGAAGTAGCGGGCGTTCGCCTGCACGGCCAGCGTTCGCGAGTTGTCCTCCATCACCATGCGAAACGCCTCAATCGCGGCTCCGACGACCGCCGGGGCGAGCGAGTTGGAGAAGAGGTACGGGCGCGAGCGCTGCCGCAGCGTCTCGATCACGGGGCGGGGCCCCGTCACGTAGCCGCCCATCGCCGAGCCCATGGCTTTCCCGAGCGTGCCGGTGTGGACGGCGATCCTGCCCCAAACGCCCAGCTCCTCGGCGGTGCCGCGCCCGCGCCTGCCGAGCAGGCCCGTCGCATGGGAGTCGTCCACCACGAGCATGGCGTCGTGGCGCTCGCACAGGGCGATGATGTCGGGGAGCGGCGCCAGCTCACCCTCCATGGAGAACACCCCGTCGGTGATCGCCAGGATGAAGCGCGCGCCCTCGGCGCGCGCGGCCGCCAGCTTCGCCCCCAGGTCTGCCATGTCGTTGTGCTTGTAGATGTAGCGCCTTGCCTTGGCGAGACGGATGCCGTCGATGATCGAGGCGTGGTTGAGCTCGTCGGACACGAGGGCGTCCTCCGCCCCGGTGAGGGTCGCGAAGCACGCCTCGTTGGCGTTCCAGCACGACGCGTAGAGGATCGTGTCCTCGCTCTCGTAGAAGTTCGAGATCGTTTCTTCCAGCTCCTTGTGGAGCAGCTGCGTCCCGCAGATGAAGCGCACGGAGCCCATCCCGGCCCCCCAGCGTTCCACCGCGGCGATGGCCGCCTTGCGGACGCGGGGATCGCTCGCGAGGCCGAGGTAGTTGTTGGACGTGAGCATCACCACCTCGCGGCCCCCGACGTTCACGCGGTGGCCCTGCGGGCCCTCGAGCGGGACCTCGACCTTGAAGGTGTGCGCTTCGTGCAGCTTCTCGATCTCTCCCGCCAGGTACTTCAAGAACTCCTGCATCGTTCCTCCCGTGACCCGGCCGACGCGGTGCGCGATCCGGGGTGCGTGTCCGCGGGGCTAGCCGTGATGCCCGAGCAGCGCAGGAAGCGCGAGCGGTGACGCGAGCGATTCCAGGAGCGCGTCCGGCGCCCGTGCCTCGAGGACCCCACGGGACGTCCGTCCGGACGCCACCGCCACCGCTCGGGCGCCGCCGGCCCGCGCGCACAGGACGTCCGCTTCCGCGTCGCCCACCACCACGGTGTCCATGCCTTCAAAAGGGTGGCCCCACCGCTCGCGGGCCCGCCGGCGGGCCACGGGAACGAGGCGGTTGCGGTCCTCCTCGTCCGAACCGAAAGCGCCCACCCCGAACCGGCCCTCGAGCCCCACAGCCCGCAACTTGATCTCCGCGCCGGGTTGGATGTTGCCGGTCAGCAGCCCGACCGCCACGCCGTCCCGCCCGGCGAGGGCATCCAGGACCTCGCGGACCCCTGCCAGGGCGCGCGTGTTGGACGGCGACAGCATGCTCGCCAGGTGAACGCAGTAGCGGTCGAACACCTCGGGGAGCCGGGGTTCGACCTCAGCGCGCGGAATCCCAGCGACGCCCAGGAGCTCGAAGACGATCTGGGGGTCTGTCTTCCCCGAGAAGGCGAACGTCTCGATCGGCCCGGCGGTCCCGAACGTCTCGCGCATGGCGATGCCGATGGCCTTCCCGGCTTGCCCGTTGGTGGAAAGCAGCGTTCCGTCGATGTCGAATAGGATGAGTCGGTGCACCGGTCCCGCCGCGCGGATACTACCACTGGTGCCGCGCGCCTCCGCCGCCGAGCGCGGCCGCCGATTTCGTTGACATCGCGAGCACGCTTCCCGTAGCATCATCGCTTGTGGAGGCTGCAGGCCAGCCGTGCTGACCGGGTTCAACACCGACATCGAGTACGACGGTGTGACGTACCACGTGCAGACCGAGGATAGGGGTTCAACCAACCCGTTGATCGAGTCGCTCGTGTACGTCAAGGGCGAGATTCTCGCCACCCGGCGCACCGAGTACTCGAACCTCCTCGAGGCCGGCGCGGAACGGCCCTCCATCCAGATCCTCATGGAGCGCCAGCACCGCAACATCGTGGAGGCGATCCGGTCGGGCCGCATCGACCTCGTCACCACCCCGCCGGTGGGCGGCGCGAGCGACACCACCGTGAGCCGGCGCTCCCCCGCGACCACCAAGCTCGGCGGCGCCGACGGGATCAAGGTGGCGCAGAAGACCCTCGACGAGGTCATCGCCGACTGGCTCGCGGAGCAGCAACGCGAAGAAAGGGTGCGCCTGCGCGTCAACGGCGGCGACGACCTGAAGTTCGGCGGACCCTTCACCCTGCAGGTCCTCATCCAGACCACCCCCGGTGACTCGCCGGTGGCCGGTGCCCTGGCCATCGCGCGCTTTCTGTCCACCGCGATGAAGCCCGTCAAGCTCGCCGAGGGCACCAGCGACAGCGCCGGTTCCCTCGAGCTCAAGGGCACGATTCCCGCGCTCGAGAAGGGGCAAGGACTCCTGGTGGTGTCCGTCCAGCACACCCGCGGGAACGACGAGGTCAAGTTCCTGGTCGGACGCTAGGGAACCGGGAACCGGGCACCGGGAACAGAATCCTTCCTGCTTCGAACCGTCCAATACCGCAGCACCTGTGAAAGCCTGTGCCGGGGGCCCTGGGCCCTGCTTTCAGGACTCCATCCGCCCGCGCAGGAACGCCTCAAGGCCGGCGCGCGCGATGGTCGGGTTCTCGCGCAGGCGCCGCACCGAGTACGGGTACCAGTGCGAGCCAAAGGGGACGTAGACGCGCAGCCGGTGGCCGCCGCCCGTGATGATGCGGCGCAGTTCGGGGTCCACCCCGAGCAGCATCTGGAACTCGTACCGATCGCTGCCGAGGCCGAGACGCTGGATCATCGCAACCGCCTCCTCCACGAGCCACTCGTCGTGGGTGGCGATGCCCACGTAGGAGCCCCCCTCGAGGAGGACGCGGAGGGCGTGCACGTAGGCGCGGCGGATGATCTCCCGTTCCTCGTACGCGATGGCGCGGGGCTCCAGGTAGATCCCCTTGCACAGCCGGACGTTGGCCCTGGCCGCGGCGAGCGCGACGGCGTCCGCCAGCGTTCGGCGCAGGCGCGACTGGAGCACGACCCCCGTGCCCTTCGGGTAGCGCGCGACGAGCTCCCGGTAGATGCGCAGCGTGGCATCCGTGGTGGGCGAGTCCTCCATGTCGATGCGGACGAAGATACCCTTGGCCCCGGCGCGCTCGAGGACGGCGTTGATGTTGTCGCGGCAGAAGGAGCCGTCGATGTTCAGGCCCATCTGCGTCGGCTTCAGCGAGACGTGCGCCGGGAGGGAGTGGGCGGCGATGGCCTCCAGGACCTCGTGGTAGGCCACCACGGCCGCCTCGGCGTGGCGCCGCTCGCTGACGCTCTCGCCGAGCACATCGATCGTGGCGCAACACCCCTGCCCGGCGAGCTTCTGGACCGTCGCGATGGCGTCCTCGAGCGCGGAACCGGCAACGTACCGGCGCGCGAAGAAGCGCACCATGGGTTTCGGGGTGATCGGCAAGGTGGTGCGCACCAGCGAGTCGAAGACGCTCATGGAATCCTCCCGGGCTTTGGGGTTCTGGCGAGGGTCAGGACGCGGACCTCGGCGGCGCCGGCGCGCTCCAGCGAGCGCGTGCAGGCGGCGGCGGTGGCCCCGGTGGTGAAGACGTCGTCCACCAGCACAACGGAGCCCGTCACGGCGCGGCGCACAGGGAAAGCGGCGGCGGAGAGGCGAACGCGCTCGCCGCGGGCGCGCCCGACCTGGGCCCCGCCGCCGCGGCGTGCGAGGGGCCGCACGAAGGGGGCGCCGAGATCCCGGGCGAGCGCACGGGCGAGCAGCTCGGCCTGGTTGTACCCGCGGCGCAGGCGTCTCGTCCACGTCATCGGCACCGCGGCAACCGCATCGGCCGGCGGCCAGCCGGCACGCCGCACGGCGACGAGCAGGAGATCCGCGAGGGGCGCGGCGAGCTCGTCACGACCACGGCTCTTGAAGAGCAGCACCATCTCCCGCAGGGTGCCGGCGTAGGCGCCGACGCTGGCCGCGGCGCGCCAGGATGGCGGCGAGGTGCGGCACGCGAGGCACGCCCCGTCCTCCTCCACCTCGGGGTCGCCGCAGATCGGGCAGACGGGTCCGCCGTGCGGGACGACGCCGTCCCAGCAGGCGGGACAGACCCCCGCGCGGCTGCCCTGCCACGGCAGCGCCTGCCGGCAGATGGCGCAGGTGGAGGGGAGGAAGGTCTGGGCGAGGGCCTCGGCGAGCGAAGCCATGTCGGGCGGATTGTACCAGGGCGCACGAGCGCGCCCCGGGGCCGCTTCTCGGGGGGACCGCCAACGGCGGGGCAGCAAAACCCGTATACTCTGGCCAGGAGGCGACCATGCGGTGGATGTGTGCTGCGCTTGTGGCCGCGGCGAGCGTCGGCGCGGCCAGCGGGCAGATCCTGTGGACGGGGGTCTCGGCCGGCACGACCTGGACGTGGGACGCGCCCACGGCGCCGGGCACCAACTTCCTGCACAGCTCGGACGTCGCACCGTCCATCTTCGTGGCGTTCACGGTCGACAAGGACACGCTCTTCCGCCTGCGGGCGGCCGATCTTCCCTACGTGCCGGTCGTCGACGGCGTCGGCTGGCCCGGCAAGCTGCGCGGCTACACGGCGGGCATCGACTACACCTTCGGCGGCGTCTTCGGCGACGCGCTCCTCTCCGCGGGTCTGGGCGCCTATGACCTGCAGCTGCAGGCCCAGCAGCCGCCCCCCGGTATCGAACAGACCAAGTTCGGCTGGTACTTCGGGGTCGGAGAGTGGTTCCAGCTCACGCAGCGCAGCCGCGTGACGCTGGAGCTCACCATGGACCGGGTGAGCATGACCGGAAACCCCGTCATCGTCTCCGCCAACCTCGGTCTCGCCTTCTCCTTCTGAAGAGATGCCGCACGTGATCTGCGCCGGGCATGCCGACCTCGCGGCGGCGTGGCGTGACCTGCCCCGCGGCCCGTGGCGGTGGGGCAACGTGGTCGCACGGGTGGAGGGGTGCTTCCTCGGGCCCGACGGGGCCTCGCTCCTGGTGGCCGGGGTCGTGGTGGAGTACGGCCGCCCCCTCCATCCCGTCGTGCTGGTCACCAACGGCCGGGAGGGAACGGCGTTCCACCTCTGGCCGTCGGCGCCGGTGGAGCGCACCGAGGCCGTCAAGCGGCTGCTCGCCCAGGTGGCACGCGAGATGGCCGCGTTCGGTACCGGCGCGGTGATCGCCACCAACATCCCCGACCTGCTCTGAGACGCCGCAACCCGAATCCCTATCTCCTTCATTTGGTGGAGACCTTTGATTGGCGGTCCCGCGGGTGGCACTCTGCAGGCTTGCGCGCCCCCGCGCGCGGCGCCTGCAGACTCCTCCGCCCGCGACCGGAGGGCGCGATCCGCGCCGGGGCCCCTCGGCGTTCGCATGAGGCCGCGCCGCCGTCTCGCCAGCGCGGCTCGCGCGTCCGGTGCCCGCGGGGCAAGCAAAGAGCCGCGAAGTGGAAGAAGAGCAACCGCTAGCGCAGCAGAATATTGAGACTCGTCTCATTTGTGGAAACGGCGGCAGACGTTGGAGACAGCCCGCCCGCTAGGGCTTCTCCCGCTCGACTTCCTGGAGCTTCTCCTGGTGGGACTGCTGCAGGTTCTGGAGCTGGTCCTTCAAGCCACCGACCGCACCCGGCGGGCCGCCGCCCGGCTGGCCGGGCGCCGTCTCCGCCTGCTGCAGGAGCTGCTTGGCCCTGGCCCGGTGGGGGTCGTCGAGCGATGGCGACGCCGCCAGCAGTTCCCCGGCGGCGCCGCGCAGGTTCACCGCCATGTGGTAGTCGAAGGTGCCCGGCGCGAGGCCCGCGGCCCAACCGGTTGCCTGCTCCGCCGAAGCCCGCAGCTCCTCGAGCGGGAGGTCCGCCCGGTCGAGCAGCGCGCGCAGCCGGTCTGCCATGCGGTCCGCGGCGGCCCGGTCGAACGGCCTGGGGGCGACGCTCTCCGAGGTGCCGAGGTTGACGCTCCTGACCGCCTCCACGTCGTTTCGCGTCTGGCGCGTCCAGAGGATGAGCACGACGACCATCACGACCAGCAGCATGACCAGACCGAGTGTCGAGCGCACGACGTCCTCCCGTCGGCTCAAAGATACACCTCGGCCGAGAGGTGACCGCTAAAAGGGACAGCCCCCGGCCGGAGCGATGCCGAGACGGTGCGAGTGATGGCACGCTCCGTGCAGAAGGCGAGGGTGGAGGTGCGCCATGTTTCGCAAGGTTCTGATCGTCGCAGCGATGGTGGCGCTGGCCGGCGGGGCCTTCGCCAGGGAGTTGACGAGCGCCTACGTCATCACGGCAGCGGCGAACAAGCAGGGGTGGATGGGCACCGACTGGCACACCGACCTCACCCTCTACAACCCCCACACCAAGGTCCTCTACGTCGTGCTGCAGTTCCTCCCGACCGGGCAGGACAACACTGTCGCGCCTACCGCTCCCCTCATCGACCTGCAGCCGTGGGAGACGCTCAACCTGTGGGACGTCCTCGGCCCGACCGGCTTCGACGCGCGCGGGCAGACCGGCGCCCTGCTCGTCTACGCCGACACCAAGGCCAACGACTGCACCAACGCCGGGACCAGCGGGTGCGACTTCGCGGCATTTGCCCGCAACTACACCCTCAACCCGCTGGACGGCGGGGGCGAGTTCGGCCAGGACTTCGCGGGCTTCCCGGCCAACCTGGGAGTCGACCGGAGCGTCATCGCGTACCTGCCCCAGCTCATGGACGACCCCGAGTTCATCACCAGCATCGGGGCGGCTTCGTGGACCAACGGCTGGGTGACGGTTCGGGTGGACCTGCAGGACACCGCGGGGCAGGTCATCTACACGTACACCTCGATCATCCCGCCCTACGGCCACTGGCAGGACAGGATCCCGACGGGGATCGAGGGTGGGACCGCGGCGGTCTACATCACCGACGGACCGAGCGACGCGATGGTCTACCCGTACGCCACGGTGCGGAGCGCCATCACCGGTGATCCGACCACCGTCGAGGCGCAGATCACCACCGTGGGCCTCTCGGCACAGGCGGCGAGCGTCAGCCGCCAGGCGCTCCGCACCCCGCCGGCGGTGCGCTCGGCGCCGGCGTTCTCCCTCGAAAGGCTGAAGCGGCACCGGCTGGCGCAGTAGACCCGCAACGGGTGCACGTGGTTCTTCGGGGGCGCGGCGGTGCGGTTCCGCCGCGTCTTGTTACAATTGCGTCATGCTCGCCGACCCCCCGAGCGACAGGCTCACCATCCTCGTGGTCGAGGACGAGCCGGAGCTCAGGGCGGCCATCGTGTCCGCGCTCGCCGAGCAGTTCCCCGACACCGACCTCCTGAGCGCCTCGGACGGCATGCAGGCCTGGGAGATCATCAAGCGGGGGGGCGTTCACCTCCTGCTGACCGACGTCGTCCTCGCCGAGCTCGACGGCTTGCAGCTCCTGCGCAGGGTCCGCGACGACCGCAACCTCTCGGACATGTACATCATGCTGATGACCGGCATGGCCTCGCCTGAGGAGCTGTTCGCGGCCATGGACCACGGCGCGGACGACTGCGTTCTCAAGCCGTGCAAGTGGGTCGAGCTCATCGCGCGGGTGCGGGCCGGCGCCCGTCGCGTCGGCGCCACCCACCGCCATGCGGCTCGCGCGCGCGAGCTCAAGCGCCTGTACGATCGCCAGAGCGAGTTCCTCTCCACCGTCTCGCACGAGATCCGCACGCCCCTGTCCTCCATCCTGTCGGCGGCCAACGTCCTGATGCGCTACGGCGCCAAGAGGCCCGACTCGGTGGAGAGGTTCGCGAAGGTGATCCACCAGGAGGGACGCCGGCTCACCCGCCTCATCAACAACCTCCTGGACCTCGCGAAGATCGAGGCCGGGCAGGTGGAGTGGAACTACGTGGCCACCCCGCTCGACGAGCTGGTGAGGGGCGTCCAGGAATCGTTCGTGGCGCTCGTCGGG
>Ga0316628_100003665_pt1 | contig 11876 bp, 10 predicted proteins | sample OWC_Aug_M2_C1_D5_FD_207648 | JGI IMG/M metagenome (GOLD analysis project Ga0316628, IMG submission 207648) | Wetland soil microbial communities from Old Woman Creek delta, Ohio, United States - OWC_Aug_M2_C1_D5_C | ecosystem: Environmental > Terrestrial > Soil > Wetlands | place: USA: Ohio...
TTTTCGCAGAGCTGTCGGATCATGTTGAGACGCAGAAGCGGCATCCTTCTTCATCCCACCTCGCTCCCGGGGAGATGCGGCATCGGTGACCTCGGGACCTGGTCTTACCGTTTCGCGGACTTCCTCGCCGACAGCGGCCAGCGGCTCTGGCAGATTCTCCCCCTCGGTCCCCCGGGCTTCGGCAATTCGCCCTACCAGTGTCTCTCGAGCATGGCGGGTAATCCGTTACTCATCAGCCTCGAGACGCTGGTCGTCGAGGGGTGGGTCCCACCATCCGCGCTCGAAAACATGCCCGCGTTTCCCCAGGACCGTGTGGATTTCGACGCGGTTCTGCCTTTCAAATGGAGAATCCTGCGGAGGGCGGCGCGGCGATTCTTCAAAGGCGCCTCGGACGCGCAGCGCCTGGAATTCGACACGTTCTGCGGGGAAAACGGGCACTGGCTCGACCGCTACTCGGAGTTCGCGGCCCTCAAAGAAGCAAACCGTGGAGCGGTCTGGTCGGAATGGACGAAGATCTCGAGGCCGGATGAGCAGGAAGTGCAGGCGCAGAAATTCGTCCAGTTCGAGTTTTTCAGGCAGTGGAGAAAACTGAAAGACCACTGCCACAGCCGGGACATCGCGATCGTGGGGGATGTCCCGATTTTTGTAGCTCACGACAGCGCAGACGTCTGGGCGAACCCCGGACTGTTCGACCTGGACGAGGCTGGTGTTCCCAGGACGATAGCGGGGGTCCCGCCGGATTATTTCAGCGCGACCGGCCAGTGCTGGGGGAATCCCCTGTACCGCTGGGAAGAGCACGAGCGGACTGGGTACCGGTGGTGGATCGACCGCGTGCGCGCGACGCTGGCGCTGGTGGACATCGCGCGCATCGATCATTTCCGGGGTTTTGAGAAGTACTACGAGATCCCGGGTGGCGCAAAAACAGCCGTGAACGGCCATTGGGTGAATGGTCCGGGCGACCGGTTCTTTGCGGCGCTCGAGCAGGCGCTCGGAAAGCTGCCGATTATTGCCGAGGATTTGGGGTACATCACGCCTGAGGTTCACGCGCTTCGGGACCGGTGGGGTTTTCCGGGCATGCGGGTCCTGCAATTCGCGTTTGGCAACCCGTCGCCGACGGACCCCTTCAAACCCTACAACTTCATCCCCAACTGCGTCGTGTACACCGGCACCCACGACAATGACACGACCCGGGGATGGTTCGCCTCGGCGGGAACCGGCGAAAGCACGTCGCCGGCCGAGCAGGCCCGCAGGGAGCGCGAGCTGGCGCTGCGCTACATGGACGGCACGGCCGAGGAGGTCCACTGGGCGTTTATCCGCACAGCGCTGTCCTCGGTTGCCGAAACCGCCGTCTTTCCGATGCAGGATGCCCTGGGACTGGGCTCGGAGGCGCGCATGAACTTTCCGGGCCGTCTCGAAAAGAACTGGACGTGGCGGCTTCTGCCGGATCAGTTGAAGCCGGAACTGGCGGAAAGGCTGCTGAGTTTGAGCAGGACCTATGGCCGTGTGGAGTGAAAACCGATTGCTGAGGCAATAATTTCTTCCGGGTAAACTCCCAGCTTTGCTTGGGGACTCTCACAGTTTGACGTTTCCGGGAGGCAAACAATGGCCCACGGATGAACACGGACGCACACCGATCCGTGTTGATCCGTGTTGATCCGCGGGCCGTTGGACTTAGAGGTTCCACCAGGAATTGGATCCGAAGTACCAGCCCCTTTGAGGGGCTCACAAAACCAGGCCTCCGGCTTTGCCAGAGGTTCTGACCAACGGAGGGTATCATGAGGGCTTCGAGAGATTCTGTCCGGGCGACATCGATTTTCGCGATCCTGCTTGCTGCCGCAGGCTGCGCGGCTGCGCAGAACAAGCCTGTCGCGGATGTGGAGCGAACCTCCGCGGGTGCACTGAAGATCATTCCCATCAACCACGCCAGCCTGTTCCTAGATTTCGCCGGAAAGGCAATTTACGTGGACCCGGTCGGCCAGGGCGACTACTCGGGGCTGCCCAAGGCCGACCTCGTCCTCATCACCGACATTCATGGCGATCATTTGAACGCGAATGCCGTCGCCGGTATGAAGAAGGAAGGAAACGGCACACAAATAGTCGCGCCCGCGGCGGTGCAGAAAACCCTTTCGGATGCGAGGGCCATAGAAGAAGGCGAGACCACGACACTTCGCCTCGGCGGTCAGGAGATCGGAATCGAGGCGGTTCCGGCCTATAACCTCACCCGCGGCCCTTCGGCCGGACAGCTCTATCATCCCAAAGGAAGGGGCGTCGGGTACGTTCTCACCCTGGGCGGCACTCGCGTCTACATTTCGGGCGACACGGAGTGCATCCCCGAAATGAAGCAGCTCAAAAATATCGACATCGCTTTTATCTGCATGAATCTTCCGTACACTCAGACACCCGGCGAAGCGGCGGGCTGCATCAAAACCTTCAGACCCCGCATCGTCTATCCCTATCACTATAGCGGACAGGACCTCCAGGTCCTCGTGGACGCGCTCAAGGGCGAAAAGGGAATCGAGGTAAGGGTGCGTAACTGGTATTAGGCAGGGAAGACGTTCCGCATGATCGCGGGATGTTTCAGATGATTTCGCGTAATTCGTAGCCGGCTTGGCGTTTCGCGTTCGACAGGAGAGGCACCATGAAGCTCATCAATCTTGCGCGCGTTCCCCCTGTAGTCGTGGATTTCTCGGCCACGGCACTCGATGCCATCAGGGCGATGGTGAATCACAACGTCGGAGCGGTTGCCGTCGCCGCCGAGGGGAAGATTCGGGGCATCGTGTCGGAACGCGACATTCTAAGGAAAGTCACCTATCACAACCTTCCCCCCGACATGACGCCTATCGGCGAGGTCATGACAAAGGATGTTGAATCCGTGGGCGAAGACGCCTCTCCCGAGGAAGCACTGAGAATAATGCTTTCGCATCGCATCCGCCACGTGCCGATTGTCGACGAAGATGGGAATGTGACGGGGATTCTTTCGGTCCTGGAACTTCTACGGGGCCTGCACGGAGAGCTGGATTCCGGCAAAACCCGCCTCGCCTCCAGTTAACATTTCCTGGCCGCCAACGCGCAAGGACACCTGAACCGCGGGCAGCACTTTATGCCCTGGTGTCTTGGTGCCTTGGTGGTTGTCTTTCCGGAGATTAACGCCTGCTCGCCGCCTCGGCCCGGGCATAAACCGGGGCGCACCAGTGAAGGTACTTGGGCACGCGCCCCTGCACGACACTGAAATAGAGCGTCCTCAGTCTGCTAGTCACGGGGCCGATCTCTCCCGTGCCGATGGGCCGATAGTCGACCTTGGTTATCGCCGAGATCTGCACTCCTGTGCCGCAGTAAAACACCTCTTCGGCAAGGTAGACTTCGGTCCGGTCGACCGGGCGCTCGACAACTTCGACTTTCAACTCCTCCTGCAAAAGCGTCAGGACGGTTCTGCGGGTAATTCCCTCGAGGATGTTCTCCGTGACCGGCGGGGTGATCGCGACTCCGTTGCGAATAATGACGGTATTCGCTGCGGAGCCCTCGGAGAGGTGGCCGTCCTGGGTGAGGACCAGCGCTTCATCAAAACCGGCCCTTTGGGCGTCCGTTTTGATGAGCGCGGAGTTGACGTATGCGCCGGTGACTTTGCCGCGCGCGGGAATCATGTTGTCGTCTACACGCCGCCATGAAGAGAAGGTGACATGCAGTCCTTCCTCGTTCGAAACATAAGAGCCGAACGGAATGGCCATGATGGAGGCTTCGGCCGTGAGGTTGTGCAGTCGCACCCCAATGATCTCGTCGGAGAAATAGGCCAGCGGGCGGATGTAGCAGTTGGTCTTGAAGTTCTCGGCACGCAGCAGATCGAAGAGCGCCTTGTGCAGGTCCTCCGCCGTGTAGGGCAGCTCCATGCACAGCATCTTGCAGGAATCGAGAAAGCGGCGGATATGATCGTTCGGACGGAAAACGAATAACTGCTGCTCGTCCTCGTTCCAGAAGCCCCTCAAACCGCCAAAGACACCGGTGCCGTAGTGAATCGTGTGGGTCATGATTCCGACTTTGGCTTCGCTGTAGGGAACGATCTTACCTTTGAAAAACGCGTAGTTGGGCAAACTCACTGTCTGGTCCTCCTGTGTTCGGTTGGGAATTTCCCGATAATCATACCTCAGAAGAGCGACCTGAAGCGGAAAGAATGACCTTGCCGACTGCGGATTTCGCATTGCCTGTTGCGGGCACCGGCGATTCTGGCACAATAGCGGATTACTTCACCGCTGGGACGCGGAGAACGCTGAGAATTCGTATTTTTTTCTTTGCGTTCTCAGCGGCTCTGCGGGGAGGTTTTTCCTATGGAAGGCTATTGACTGATGCGACTCGTGCTTTTTGACATCGACGGCACCCTGATCCTGACCGGGGGGGCGGGGATGCGGGCCTTCTTCCGCGCCTTCGAGCGCGTGTTCCGGATACCCGTGAAGAACGAGGTGATCCGGCCCGACGGAAAGACCGATCCGCTGATTGCCAAGGAACTGCTGGAGTTTTTCGGGCAGCGGAGTCGCTGGACCGGCGAGTCGAGCGCGGCCCTGTTTTCTGCCTATCTCGAGCTCCTCGAAGAGGAAATGGCGCTGGCCAGGGCCAGGGATTCGATAAAAGTGCTCCCCGGGGTTTCGGAACTTCTGCGCGTGCTCGCTCCAAACCGTAAATTCGCACTCGGCCTGGTCACGGGGAACCTCGAGGGCGGAGCCCACATCAAACTCGAAGCTTCCGGACTGCGTGAATACTTCCAGTTTGGGGGCTATGGTTCGGATTCCGAAGATCGCACGGAGCTGATCCGCTTCGCCATTCGAAGAGGGGCGGGCATTGTCGCCCCGGAGCCGGTCGACGCATCCATCGTGATCGGCGACACGCCCCTGGACATCATTCACGGGCATGCCGCAGGCGCTTCCGTCATCGCCGTGGCAAGCGCCCGCTATTCGGTGGCCGATCTCAAGCCGCACCGGCCGGATCTTCTCGTGCCTTCACTGGCGCCCATTAATCCCGTTATCGATTTTTTGGAACAATCATAAATAACGAGCCGAAAATGTCTGCAGGCTTTTACCACCAAGGCAGAAAGTCACCAGGATCAACGAAGATAAGCAGGATCAGCACGAGATTCGGGAGAAGATTTGCGGATTGGTGCCTTTGTGCCCTGGTGGTGGTTTTGTTCGAGGCCGAGGTCGACTAGTTCCTCGCGCCGAGCATGGGGCCGAGCGGCACGCACCATCCTCCCAGGACCTCCACGAAGCCGAGGACTCTCGTCCGGCACTCGAGACACTCGGCCAGGTGTTTCAGAAACAGATGTTCCATCTCGGGGCTGAGCCTTTTCCGACGCATCTCATGGCAGATGAGGTCGAGTAGCATCTCCATGCAATCCGCGTTTTCCGGTTGATTCATAGTCACTCCGCTGCCCAGGCCGGGTTCGATTGGGCCGATGCCAATCCTTTATCCGAGGTTTTCTGCTTTCTTCCCTCTACATACAGCAAGAACGCAGTTCGCAGTGATTCGGCCACCGGAATTTTGCAGAATGCGAAAAAATCCGGCGGACGATCGTGAGAACCATGATCTGTAAGTGGAATCAAAAGGTTCTGACGAGCCCCGCCTGCAGGACCGGAAATCACTATTTTTCTTACACTTTGGCCTTATCAGCAGTCCGGGATTCGTCGATGAGTATAAGGAAATACATAGAAATCGACTGGACGCTGTGTCAATCTGCTGTTCCTGACTCGTTCGTTTTATTCGAGATGGGCCGTTTTCTGATGGATGCCATTTTAGCGCCAGCCCCCACTCCTGCATGCGGGGCTCGTCAACTCGACGCCGCGAAGTTGATCTCTCTCTGTGCTCAAAACCTGGATGACCATGGCCTGTGGACCGAGTTTTTGCGGCGTTTTTCCGGCAAGATCAAGTTGTTCATCCGCGGCACGCTCAGGCGCAGCGTGAGCGGTGATGTTCCGTCCGCAGGTCCCGCCCTGCTATCAGGTGCGACTGAGAAAGACCTGTTTCAGAATGTGATCGTTCGCCTCGTGGACAACGGTTGTGCCGCCCTCAAACGGTTTACCGGATCGACGGAAGAGGAGGCGCTGGCGTACTTCGCGGTTATCGCCCGTTCCACCGTACGGGATTCGCTGCGCCGGCAGAGAGCGCTCAAGCGCCCCCGCTGGCAGGAATCCGTGACCCCGGAAGCGCAGCGATGGGCCGAATTGAGATGCGCGCAGCAAATGAGCGCCCGATTTCCCATGGAGCGGGAAATCCTGGCCCGGGAACTGGAACAGCTGAGCATGCAGGTGATCAGGAGCCATTCGGGGGAGTTTTGCGAGCGCGATCACCTCATTTTTCGACTTTATTTCTACGATGGCCTTTCGGCCGCTCAGATCTCCAAATGTAAAGGAATCGATCTGACCAGGACAGGTGTGGAGAGGGCGCTCGACCGGCTCAAAGAGCGGGTCCGATCCGCAGCTGCCGAGGCGCACGCGACCGAGGTATTTGAACGATGAAGAAGCCGATCGAAGTGCCGAATGGCAAAGGTCAGTGCCTGCAGGACGATGATTTTTACGCTTATATAACACGACCGCCCGGACAGCGTGCGCTCGAACACATCCAGGCTCACTTGGCAACTTGCGACCGCTGCCGTAAGGAACTGGCCGAATTGATCAAGATGCTGTATCCCGAGGGGCGAGATGACGTCGAGCCCGAACCCTCCGAGCGGGAAATCGAAGACACGCTGTCCCTCATCCAGAAAGCCACGCAGGCGGGCACGAGCGAACCGTCGGGCCGGACTCGCTGGTATCGGTGGGGGGCGATTGCCGCTGCCGCGGTTCTCGCGCTCGGTTTGAGTTCCTTCGGAGCTCTCTTTCTTTACGAGAGAAACAGGTCTCAAGCATTCTGCGATCAGGCACGCGCGTCGCTGGAGCAGGTTTACGCGCCCCAGAGCCCGAGTGATTTGCGCCTGGACCTGCCGTTCTCTCCGGCGACTTCGCATCGGTCCGCGGCGGGCGACGACAACGTGGAAAACGCGGAAAAATCGTTCAACAAGGCTCTGGGAGTGCGCGAGGGCATGCGGGAAGCGCTGCTCGGTCTCGGCTACATCGAACTTCGCCGCGGGCAATTCTCGAAAGCCCAGGACGCCTTCAACGGGATTCTCGGAGCCGGCCGCACGGATGCCCAGGCACTGCTGGGCCGTGGGGTGAGCCGGTTCGAGGAAGGTCTCGCCGTCACGGATCCGCTGCTCCGCGACGCCAGGTTGCGTGGTGCGCTGGAGGATTTCGAGGGTGTGCTCAAGCTCAAGCCCGGGTCCAACGAGGCGCTCTACGACAAGATCAGGGTGCTGTACGAACTCGGCCGCCACAAGGATGCGCTTCGGGAAATCGATGCCTACCTGGCTCGCGATGCCGATTCGATCTGGGCCGTGAAACTTCGCAGCCTCAAAACCACGATTCTCATGACGCGAACCGAGGCGATCGACGCAGAAGTGTACCGGGCCGCAAAGGCCAGGGATGCGCCGGCACTTGCGACCCTGGCCCGCGTGGTTCCGCACAAGGTTTTGCCCGCCCTCCGCAGTCTCGTAATCGACTCCATCGCATTTGAAGATCAACCCGAAACGAAGAACAAGCCCGGCACCGCCGATCTGCAGTGGGCTGCGCACGTCCTGGCCGAAGCCTATACCGGCGCTACCGGTGACAGGAGCTACGATCACCTGTTCAGCTTTTATGCCCGCCTCACCCCGCAGCAGAGGAGGATGAAGAAGGGACTCGACGAGCGTCTCGAAGCCCTGGTGGCTGGGTACAGCCGCGGCAACACACAATCGGGCCTGCGCGAGAGCGAATCCTTGATTCGCGGATTCGGGAGCCTCGGGGACTACTGGGAACTCGTCCGGGTGCATCAGTTCCGCGCCACTATCCTCGGCATGGGGAACACTGATTTCCGCGGGGCCACGGGTGAATATCAGAACATGCTCGAAGCCGCAGAGCATTCGTGGGATCCCGACTTGATCGCCCGGTCATTGTCGGCGCTCGGATCGTCGTACGTTGGACGGGAGCGCTACGACGACGCGTTACGCATCCTCTCAAGACTCAAGACCGTGGCGCAAGCCAATCACATGGAACAGTGGGTTTCCTGGGGCTCCATGAGCGCGGGGAACGTTTATATCAGGCTAAACCAGCTCGAGGATAGTCTCAGGGAGTACAGCGGCGCGATCGCCGCTTCATATCGACTTAAAGATCCGATCGTCCTAGTGGCTTCGATCGAGGGTCAGGCCATCATCATGAAACGGATGGGAAGATACACTGAAGCCGACAATCTGTATGCAGAGTCCGGCAGACAGATGGAGGCCGCGCTGCGGGAGGGGCTATTGAAAGCGGCACCCGAGGTGCAATTTCGCCGTCTCAGCATGCTGTATGAGCGCGGCCTCCTGGCACTCAAAATTCACGAGCCCAAAACCGCTGAAGGATTCTTCAAAGAGGCGTTGTCATCCCCGGTCGAAGGCATGCTGAGCCTTATGTCCTACAACAGAGTCGGCCTCGCCCAGGCGTACTTCGATGAAGGCAGGCTGCGCGAGGCAGGTGGCGAGATCGATGCCGTTCTCGACGTGATCGCTGCGAACCGTCTCCCTGATATCGCCTGGCAGGCGAACACCCTCAAAGGGCATCTTCTCTCTCGCGCGGGTAACAAATCCGAAGCTCTGACCTATTATCGGCGCGCTGAGGACATTCTCGGGGAGATGCGTAGAAACGTTTCGTCGCCTGACATGAGGCAATCGTTCTATGACCACCGCTTCGATCCGTCGCGCGGAGTTGCTTCCCTCCTTTATGACTTGAATAAGGATCCCGTGCCTGCGCTCGAGCAGGCAGACATTGCCAAGGGAATGACCCTGCGCGAGTATCTCGAAGGTGATCCCGCTCAGTCCGGATCCCAGGCAACCGGGCCCTTTTGGGCGACCCGTGGAGGTATTGCCGCATCTTTGCCGCCCGGCATCGTGACTCTTGAGTATTTTCTTGCCTCGGACAAAATCCTCGCGTTTGTGAGCGGCTCCCGGGGGATCGAAGCCGTTTCCTTGAATATCCGGACATCCGATCTTTCGGCAGACATCACGAGTTATCTGGAAAGCATCAAGCGCAACGATGGGACTTCGTTCGGCAGCCGGTCTCGCGTACTCCATCGAGAGCTGATCGAACCTCTCATGCCCATGCTCGGGCGCCAGCGGGTCGAAACGCTGGTAATTCTCCCGGACGGGCCCCTGCATCTGCTTCCATTCGGCAGTCTCACGGATTCGGGGGGTCACTTCCTGCTCGAAAAGTTCGCGCTGTCGTACGCGCCGACCCGCAGCATCCTCCAGTACTGTCTGGGGATGAACAAAACAGAGCGATTCACCGCGAAGAGCACCGTCCTTCTTATGGATGGCCGTTCAAGCCTGGCGGGCGCATCGCAGGAGCTGGCGCACCTGGCAAGTATCTTTGTTGGGAGTAACCGGCTGGTCAGCTCGGAAGACCTCCCGGCGCTTGGTCCGATTGTGCCCAACTACGACATCATCCATTTTTCGGGCCACGCAAGCCTATATCGGGGAAAACCCCGGCTGACGTTCAGCTCTCCTCGAGGCGAAACCTATCTCGAGTCTTCGATGATAGAAAAGTGGAAATTGAAGAACAACCGACTGGTCAGCCTGCTTGGCTGCGACACCGGAATCGGCCCCATCTTTGAGGGCGAGACTCCCTGGGGGCTGGTGCCGGCATTTCTGAAGGCCGGATCGCCGGCTCTCCTGCTAAGCCTCATGCCGATCGACGACGCCTCCGCCGGAATTCTCACGACTCAGTTCTACAACCTCCTGAAGGGCGGTTCGATTTCCAGGGCGCGAGCCCTCCGGGAGGCACAGCTTTCTCTCCTGCAGGATCTGGGTAGCCAGGCCCGTACTCGGCCGGGTTCGTGGGCTCCCTTCGTTCTCGTCGGCGATCCCCGCTGACCCTTTCTCGAAAAAAATCGCGCTTCCCTGTGAGCAACTTCCCCCGTTCTGCGTTCTTGTGTTTGTGCGCTGGTGAAATAGCGCAACAAGCAAGGCCAGTTTGCTGCCACTATCCCGGCGCATGCCCCTGGATTCCGGGCTGATCTTTGGTAGCGGGGATGCCTGACCAACTCATCCCGGCGCCACCCCAAAGGCCCGATTAACTTGGCCACAAGTGAGGAGTCAGAAATGAAGAAGCTGAACGTGTGTCTAGTAGTGCTCTTGTTTTTCATGATGCTGGCGCCGATTACCCTGTTTGCTCAAACCACTCCCCCAGAACCGGTTTGTTGCCCGCGCGGGCCCGAAGTCGTAGGTCAAAACCAGCCCGGTTCGCTGATCATCAAGGGTCAGCTTTTCATAACGACCGGGATGCTCCAGTCGCAGGGAATTACGAAGAGGGAGTTTTTGGAAAGGTTGTCGGTTAGCGTGTTTGCTGGCAAGGCGGTCGATCTGGTCGTGTCCGTGAAATCCACCATCAATCAGCCCAGGCAGGGAGGGATTTTCGCCGCTGCAGGATTTCAGGGACTCGTTTCGGTTCAGGAGACGCGTGTCTACCGCGTGCCGTTGTACGGCCTGGAGCCTGAGAAACTGGAGGCACTGGATCAGTTCGGATTGACCGACGGACTGGCTCAACTAAACGTCAAGTTCGTAAAGGATGACTCCTTCGAATCGGAAACCAACTGATGCGGCGGGGAGGGGAGCATTTCGGGCAAGCCGGCGGATTCCCGGGATACAAAGCTCGACCGATGTGGGCATGCAGAAACATCCGGAATCGAGCGAGTGACCCGTTTCCCGGCGGCGCGAAGCTCCCCATCCTATATTGCAGTAACGGTTAAATCGTTATTTTGCAGACCCATCTGGGAAACTCGTCGCCCTTCTGCCGATTGTTTTCCCAGTGCAGAGGCTGGAGATTGTCCAGGTCGTCTTTCCCTCCCCGTGACACGGGCACGATGTGATCGATTTCCCATCCGACGCTGCAGGTCTTGCCGTGGGCGGTTCGCAGGATGGTTGCGCCACAGCAGTCCTTTCGGAACATGTGGTACCCGATATCCTCTTGTGCCTTCCGCCATACCAATTCAACCGTTTCCTCGTCAAAGGGTTCGCCCGTCACACTCGTGCCGGCTTTTCTTACAGTAGTCAGTGTATTTTCCAGCAGACTGGTGGCCTGAATCATGTTGTTTCCCCCTCATTGCCAAGAACGCAAAACACGGGCTAAATGCCACTCGATTTTTCGTTTTTTACAAATCGAGGCGGATCAACGTGAATCTCACGGCTTCCTGGAAGCGCCGGAGTCGGTCCTGGCCACCTCGAAGTCGTTTGATTCCAACAGGGTATACATAGTCTGCTGGAGAGCTATAATGGATTTTTTATAGGCGATCAGGGCCTGCAGTTCGACGCCCCTCGCGGCTGAAAACTGCTGCTGTCGCTGCAGCACAAGGAAGTTCTGGCTCATTCCTGCCTGGAACCTCTTGGTCTCACCCACGAGCTGCTCGTCGGCGAGCTTCAGCGCCACGCGAGCCGTCTCGACGCGCTGCTTGTTAGTCATGAGGTCCTCAATTGCGTTTCGGACCTGGACGCTGATTCGCTGCTCCGTGTTCCTGCGGTTCATGAGAAGCTGCTGTCGCTGCACCTTGAGTTGGCCGAGCTGAGCATCGACGGTCCGGTTGCGCAAGGGAGATGTGGAGTGCCGTTCCGTCCTTGTCCGCCTGATCGATAGGATTCGGCGGCAGATTCTGGCCCGTTGAGGATGTTTCTTGAGCGCATGCGGCTACGGGAGCGATCTCCGGCAGGGTCGGCAGCCAGGAAAGACAGCCCGCAATCAGGGTCTTGAGAAGCGTCCGCTTGGCAAAGCGGAGAGAGATTGTCATGGTAATGCTCCTTG
>Ga0316628_100003666_pt1 | contig 11875 bp, 11 predicted proteins | sample OWC_Aug_M2_C1_D5_FD_207648 | JGI IMG/M metagenome (GOLD analysis project Ga0316628, IMG submission 207648) | Wetland soil microbial communities from Old Woman Creek delta, Ohio, United States - OWC_Aug_M2_C1_D5_C | ecosystem: Environmental > Terrestrial > Soil > Wetlands | place: USA: Ohio...
TGCTGTTCCTTCACTGGAGTCTGTTCTCGATCTTGTTCTTCTACTGGTTGGAATCGGCAGTCGTAGGCCTGTACAACGTGCCCAAACTGCTAATGGCACGTGTTCCGCTCGAGGCGGGCAGTGCTGAGGCAGAGTCCTCTCCGCAAACGCACGGCAGATTCTTCTTCGTAGGGTTCTTCCTCCTCCACTATGGCATATTCATGCTCGCCCACGGCCTGTGCGTCTTTATCTTCTTCGGTCCTGCCGACTTGGATGTCAGGACGATCGTGATCGGACTCGTGTCACTTGGTCTCAGCCACGGAGTATCCTTCTTGATCAACTTTATTGGGCGCAGGGAGTACGCGAGGACGACCATCCCGGAGCAGATGGTAGCCCCGTACAAGCGGATCATCATCATGCACCTGACGATAATCTTTGGAGGCTTTCTAGTCGGCCTATTTGGCGCGCCAGTGTTCGCGCTGGTCTGCCTAGTGCTCCTCAAAGTGGCAGTCGATGCGGCTAGCCACCTCCGGGAGCATACCAAGCTCGGCACCTTTCTTTCACAAGTGCGAGCCACGACCGAAGTCGAGAAGCCCCTTTAGTTGCGGGCTCCCCAACTGATAACACCCTCAAGTTCCGGTACGGACTAAAGGCTGTCAATCTGCAGCCACTCCGCCCAAAGCCGAATGACAACTGCAGAGAGTCGATGGCAGCTTACCATCGACAGCGCTGAATCGTTAACGAACTTCGAGGCGCGCCTCGACACAAGGTACCCCTTGACGCTGGCGGCGAAACGTGGTTAACTTTGCCGCAGAGACTGCCCGAAGCCCTAGCCTACCCGGAGTCATTCCGCGAGGGCCATGGCGCTGCCGTGAGGCAGGCCCCGCGAGAATCGTAAAGCAACTGTCCGGAACCTCAGAAATGGCGGTTGAAGATCTCGGCAGATTCCAACTGAAGAAGGTCAATGCCTTCCAGGGACTGGTCATCGATGCGGACGCCTGGAGAGATGCGCATAACTACCATAGAGATCATCTGAGGCTGCATCTTCTGGCCTTTCACCATGTCGGCATTATGGAAGGTCTTGGCGTGAGCGCCAGCAGTCCGCCCGACCTTTCAGTCACTGTAGAGCCCGGCATCGGTGTCGACCCTGAGGGCAATGTAATCGTTGTCGCTCAGAGGCAGCGCTACAAGCTGCAGACATCGAAAGGCGGGCCTGTCTACCTGGTCATCCAGTTCCGCGAAGTGCCCGGCGAGCCTTACCAACCGCCGAACGGTGGCCAGCCCACGCGGCTATTGGACGCCTACCGCATTCAGGAAAGGGAAAAGCCTCCCACGGAAGCCTATCTTGAACTGGCCAGAATTGATTTCGATCCGGCGCGAAATGTTATCGCAGACGCGAAATCGCCGCAGCGTCCGGGCAAGAACGAGATCGACCTTAGGTACAGGGTGGTGGCCGTCGCTCCAACCCCGCCAGAGAGGATATCTACCCCACCTCCGCGCGTGGAGACCACTCCAGCAGTCGCCCGCCCGCAGACTGTTTTGATTGGACACGCGGTGCTTGCAGGCGACAAGGACTTGCACCTTGAGGGCCTCCAAAACGTCGCCCGGGGGATGTCCGCACAGTTTGGACTGCATGTTAGTGTTCAGGCAAGCATGCCTCTCGACCAGAGCTTGAAGGCCTGCGCTCTGCTGTACTTGACTGGCACGGGCAAGTTTGAAGCGGACTCCGGGCAACAAGCAGCCCTGGCCGCGTTCCTTCAATCAGGCGGCGCGATCGTCGGAGAAGGGTGTTCCGAGGGCGACGAAAGTGCTTCCAGAGGAGCCAAAGAGTTCGGGTTGGCGTTCAATCAGCTCGCCGGGCAACTGAAGCGCCGTCTTGAAGTGGTAAAACGAGGCCACCCCATTCTCTCTGCTCTCCACCTGTTTTCGGCCGTCCCACAGGGAACGGAGAATGGCATGATCATGGAAGGTGGGAACATTGTCTACAGTGGCAGCGACTACGGTTGCGCCTGGCAAGGCGGTAGACAGAATCAGCCCCTTTCGCGAGAGATAATTCGGTCATCTTTTGAGATGGGCGATAATTTCCTCGCCTACGCGAGGTTAGGCAGGAGTGGAGGGTAGCCAGCGGCATCAAGTAGGAGGCAGGGATGGCAGAAAGGATCAGTGTCTCGGTGACTCCGAACTCGCTTTCAGTGGCTTCGGGCGAAACAACGCAGGCTACCGTTGCCCTGAAGAATACGGGACAGACGGTTGACCAGTTCACCGTCAGCGTGGACGGGCTGCAGCCAGGATGGTACAGTCTGCCGGTCTCCAGCGTAGCGCTATTTCCCAACGATCAGGATACGCTCAAGGTGATCATCAACGCTCCCAAGGCTGAAGCGAAAGGCGGAGTTTACCCGTTTCACATCAAGGTGACCTCACAGGAGAACCCGTCTGACTCGGCTACCCTGAACGTGTCCCTCTCTGTTACTGCGCTGCCCGAGGTCGCTCTGGAGATACAGCCTCCGGTCTTGACAGGCAACAAGGGCCACTACCGCGTGGTAGTCACGAATCCCGGCACTTCCGAAGCTGCTCTTGAGTTGAAGGCAATGTCGCGGGACGCTAGGTTAAAATTCACGCAGAGCGCAAAGACGCTCAACATACCGGCAGGCGGAAGACAGGAAACAGACTACGACGCTTCCCTGAGCTGGCTTACCTACTTCTTCGGCAAGGAAGCGGCCTTTCAGGTTGCGGCGGCTATGCCCGGCGGCACCGAGGCCAAGACGGTGGACGGGCGGCTTGTGCCCGTTAGATGGTACCGTGCTATTCAGGCGCTTTTGCCCTGGCTGAACAGACCCCCGCAGATAGTTGCATTCAAAGCTACGACTGATGACAACCGCCAATTCAAGGTCTCGTGGTCAGTTAAACGCGCCACAACACTCAAGTTGGATGACGAGACCGTGCCCCGTCAGGGAGAACGTTCGGTGCGTCCATCGGAAGCAAGATCGTACAGGCTCTCTGCGAGCAACAGCCATGGTGACGCAACCAAAGCCCTTGAGATCAAACCAGTCACGGTCCCCCCAGCGAGGGCCTGCGACAGGATAAAGGTGGCGCTTTCACAGAGCCAGGTGAAGGTTAGCGCGGGCGGTTCGCCTGTCCCTGTCAGCGTGCAAGTGCAGAACACTGGCCAGATCGTCGACAAATTCACAGTCGACGTCGAAGGCATAGACCAGGGGTGGTTCAATAGGTCCGCATCCAGCGTAGCCCTGATGCCCCAAGCGACGAGCCAGGCCCAGATGCTTTTCCAACCTCCAAAGCAGAAGCCGGTACGCGAAGGAACGTATCCTTTCGCCGTGACCATCCGGTCTCAGGCGACCCCTGACGACGCAACGATTGTCCTCGGCCAACTTGACGTCCTTCCGCTTGTCGATTTCAAAGCCGCCGTGCTCCCCTACCGATTGACTTCCCGTGGCAAAGGGAGATTCAGGGTCAGCCTGACCAACACCGGCGTCAGCGAAGCGAAAATCGAGCTTGAAGCGAATGACCTCGACGAGGGTCTAAATTTCCGTTTCAAGAACGAGGCTCCCTCTCTTCCCGCCTGGAGCACCGTCGAGATACCGATGGCTGCCAAGCCAAAACGTAACTCCGTTATCGGCGAACGAAAGCGCTATGATATCACTGTCAACGCCCGTGCAGGCTCCGCCAAGACGGAGGCGGCAAAGTGCGAAATGACCCACACGCCGCTGATGGCCTCATGGCGGCCCATAGTCAGGGCAATCAGGATCATAATCGCGCTGGCGATACTGATAGTCGTGGTCGTTTTCGTCTTAAAGTGGGGCGGAGGCTGGAGCACCCTGACCAAGAGCCCTCAAACATGGGTCGATCAGTTCGTGAAGACCATTGAAGGCTGGTTTAGCCGGTAGTGACGGAGGCCCGTATGAAGCGGATCGGCAAGCTGTGTTTCCTGGGGATTCTGTTGGGCCTCGTGGCACTCTTCGTTATGATGAACGCGGCGTACTCGCAAGCGCTACCACCTGCGGCGATCACGCTGACACCTAACACCGGCTTCGCCGCACTCACAATATCCGGAACTGGCTTTCCTTTCGGCACTACAGTCAGCATCTTCTGGGATGCCAACCAGGTACCCACGGTACCTGCAACCGTGGTCCCAACCCAGACAGGGACGTTCACGGCGATTATCGCTGTACCTGACCAGACTCCGGCCGGCGATCACGCCGTGATCGCCAGGAGCAGCACGGCGCCCACAGGGGGAGCTCAGGTCCAGGCTGGCACCAGCTTTAGGGTTGTCGATATGAGGGGTCCTGCGGGACCTACCGGTCCTGCGGGGCCGGCCGGTCCGTCGGGTGCATCAGGGTCAGCTTCTCAAGGCACGCCTGGCCCAACCGGACCGGCGGGAGCCACTGGTCCTACTGGTCCTCCCGGACCAACAGGTGCCGCCGGCCCCCAAGGCGAAACCGGCCCTGCCGGAAGCTCAGGAGCAGCGCCTGCCATCAGTGTGCTCGCACTGATACTGGCCGTGATCGCCATAGCGATAGCAGTACTTGGCCGGCTCAAGAAGTGGATCATCGGCTGAGCCAGGTGACTCTGTCGACAAATGAAGGGGGGCAGAGTTCCGCCGTTGCTCCCCTTTCTTGATCTCACCTACTCTCCTTTCATTCCCACCGGAAAAACCGCGTAGATACGGCTGAGCTCAACACAACCCAGCCGCCCAGCACCGCCGCGCAGACAACCAGTGTGTTGGTTGGTGTCCATTCAACCATGATCTGACGCATCGCCCAGATAGCTCAGAGGCATCGCTTTGACCACGGGCTGCATGAAATCAGGCATCGCTTCCACCGTGAAGAATATGCCCGAGAGAAACAACATCGGGAACCGTGTCAGCTGGACGACCGGAATCGCAGGTCTTGCGCTCGCCCCTCACAAATGTGATTGCCATGTCTTCTTCTCCTTAGTCAATGCTAACGGTAAACACCTTTTGATCTGCAGCTTGCACTTCAAGGCCCCGGCTGTATCGCAGGGTCATCATAGTCTCTCCCGCCTTCAAAGCCTTGAACCGCATCGTCATGGTGCCGCCTGACCCCAGAGCTGCGCCAGCCGCCGGTTCGAACGCGATTCCAGCCAAGTTCAACATTGAGGGATCGTAGTCCCTGTGCCAGTCATAACCTGTGCTGGGGTTGGCCGTAAGTGTGACGGTGAACTCCCTTCCAACGCCGGTGCTAAATACGAAGTTCTTCCCCACGCGGGCGTCCACCTGCTGAGTCACAGATGAGCAACCCCCCAGCAATCCTGCCACCACCAGGAAAGGGACCAGCCACTTCTTCATCGTCTTCTCCGTTTCTCCACGTTTGCCGGCCTTCTCGTCTCCGGGGACCTTCTAATCGCCCCGAGAATCCGACCGCTGGTGTTTCCACTGGAACATCTCTACCAGAAAGAAGGCCAGGGCTCCGGCGAACATGGAGCTTCCAACATTCTCGAGAAAGGTCTGGTAGAACCCGCTCGCGACCGCGTTGCCAACGGAGGCGAGCGTGAGACCCCCAGTCGCTAACAACGCAAAGACCGCCACCGCCGATAGAGGGATTCTCTTCATGACCTTCTCCTTCGCCACTGATGTATGGATGGCACCAGTCTAAACTGAGAATCCCCCCGACGCATCCTGCGTTCGGAGGGATTCGGCGCTGTAATTGCGAGCAGTCCTGAGGCTGGTCACTTGACCAGGTTATGCTTTATCGCCAACGCAACAGCTTCGGTGCGGCTGGTTGCTCCCAATTTGGACAGCACATTGCTAACATGGAACTTAACGGTCGACTGGCTGACGATCAGGCGGTTGGCGATATCGGCGTTGGAAAGCCCCTCTACCATCAGGGCCAGTATCTCCTTTTCTCTTTCCGTGATGTCGTAGGTGGGCTCGGCAGGCTCGTTAACCTTCCTGATGAGGACCTGTGCGGCCTCGGGGGAAAGACTGGGCTGCCCTGAAACGGCCCTCCTGATAGCTGCGACCAATTCCTCTGCCGAAACGTTCTTCAGAAGATAGCCAGTCGCGCCGGCCTTCAATGCTCCCTCCACATACTCTTTCTCTTTGAAGCTGGTAAGGGCAATGATCTTTATCTGCGGACAAGCGGCAAGGATTGCTTTGGTCGCCGCGACTCCGTCCATTTTCGGCATAAGAAGGTCCATCAGAATCACGTCTGGCCCCACGCGCTGGCAGACACGGACCGCCTCCTCGCCATCGCTCGCCTCCCCCACGAGCAGCATGTCCTCGGATGACGAGAGGACCGCCCCTAAACCACTCCTCACGACCGTGTGGTCATCGACCAGCATCACTCGAATCGGTTTCGTTTCCGTCATGGTTGCTCCTCCTCAGTCGAAATCTGCCAGATGGCAGTCACCTCTGTTCCCCGCCCAACTTCGCTGTGAACATCAAGCGAAGCCCCGATCGTCCTGGCGCGCTCCTCCATGATCCCGAGTCCAAGGCTCCTTCCCGTGACCTTGGATCGGTCAAAGCCGGCCCCGTTGTCCCTGACCCGCAGTTCAACTCTGCCAGGTTCGCTCTTAAGCATAACCATACCACTGTCTGCGCCGGAGTGCTTGGCGATGTTGTTCAGGGCCTCCTGAGCTATGCGGTAGAGCGCAATCTTAGCATCGGGAGGAATCTTGCACTGGCCTTCGAAATGCGTCGACACAGGGACCCGGGCGCGCCCGGTAACGGACTCGGCCAACTGTTTTAGCAGATCGGGAAGCTCCACGTCAACCAAGGCGGCCGGCCTTAGCTCGAACAACAGCGTGCGCATCTCGGCAAGTGCCCCGCGCGTTAGTTGTCTTATCTCTTCAAGCCTGTCGCGTCCTTGCTCGGGGTTCCTTTCCCAGATGCGAGGGAGCACGTCGGCGATGAGACTTGCCGAAAAAAGCGTCTGGCTGACAGCGTCGTGCAAGTCTCTTGCCAGCCGCGTTCGCTCTGCCGTAGCCGCCTGTTCGCGTGTCTGTGCGTCGAGGATAGCCTCTGCCTTCTTCCTTTCCGTCATGTCCATGCCAACGCAGAGGATGCCTCGAGGCCGCCCCTCCTCATCGATCAGAGGTTGGTTTGACCACGCGATCCAGACGCGCTCTCCGTTCTTCCTGACATTCTCATTTTCATTCCGCCGGTAAAGCTCGGGGTTCTTCACGATGTCATGGATCATGGCCTCGAGGTCTCTGCCCGCGGAGTCCCGGGGAGGAACGATTGTACCCACGACACTTTTCCCCATGATCTCCGATTCAGTGAACCCGAAAAACTCTGCACCGTACTGGTTGAAGAACGTCACCCGGCCTTCCATGTCCATCTCGAGAATTATGGCAGTCGTCCCCTGCACCACGTGGCGGTACTTAAGCTCGCTTTCCCGCAACGCCTGTTCCACCTGAGCTCGCTGTTCGATCTCGCTCTTCAAGAGCGTGTTCGCTTCCGTCAGCTGGGCCGTACGCACAGTGACTCTGTTCTCCAGTCCCTGTTGCGACTCGAGAAGCTTCTGTTCAGCCGATTCCAGCTTTCCGATCATGCCATCAAACGCCTGACTCAGTTGCCCCACCTCATCTGGATTCTGTGCCATTGCGGTTCTGGCCAACTCCCCAGTGCGAGCGATATATTGGGCCGTCTTTGTCAGACTGACTATGGGTCTGGCGAAGTTACGGACTGATATCAGTATCCCCACAATACCGACGGCCGAGAGCAGGGACCAGATACCTACGCTCGTAGCCACAGTCCGGCTCATCGCGGCATAGGCCTCAGATTTATCCTGCTGGATTACGGTGGACCAACCCGTCTGGCCGCCCACGGGGCTGATGGCGGCCAACACCAGCTCCTTTCGGAACGGCTCCGTGTATTGAGCGGGACCTTCGCCTCCGGCAAGAAACTGTTTGAGCTCGGATGGCACCGGCTTGCCCACGTAGGCACGGTTGGGATGAGCGACGATAATACCGTCGCGGGAGACGAGATAGGCGATGCCCGATTGACCGACGGTCATAAGGTCGATGCGTTCCCAGATGTCGGAGACATCTACCTTTAGCACCAATACCCTGTCGCCGGCTGAAGATTTCACCGGGAGGCCGATGAAGATCAGTGGGGAGAAATCGATAGGATCGAAGGAGATGGGCGAAACGTAGGTGCTTGTCTCGGCAGCCTGGAAAGCCGACAGAACATCAGTCCCGGTCGAAATCATCGGGCGCGTGACTATACTCGAAGCGCTGAGGGCAAGCAGGTCTCCGGGCGGATCGTCCAAACGTATGAGAAGATTCGCCTGGTTGTCGAAGTAGTAGGCAGCAAGATACCGCTGTGGCGACGTCAAACGCAGCGCAAGAAAGGCCTGGGCTTGAGAGGGCAGGTCTGGGGGAATCTTCTCGATGTACGTAGCAAAGGTGCGGGAGCTGGCAACAATAGTGCTAATCTGGGCATTAATGTCCCGGCTCACGACGGAAGCGAGCTGCTCATTCCTTTGATTCGCCTCTGTGGTCATGGTGGCCCGGCCTGCTATGATGAGGACCAAGCTGAGCAGAGAAGTAGAGACGATCCAAAAGACGGTGGTGAAGATGACAAGCCTGCGCCGGATGCTGCTCTTCATCCACCGCTCGAGGCGGCTCACGAAACGCATGGCCTGAACCCACTATTGACTGGGCGAGACTGCTGTACGCCCCGGCCGCGTGTCCCCTGACACGACTTCATTACCCGTGGACCACGATGGTGCCGTCGATGATCTTCTTGCGCAGATCCTCAAGTCTGTCCTGCATCTGCTTGGTGACGATGGACTCATCAAAGGGCCCGAGAGCGATACCGTTCTCGTTGAGACCCAAAGACCTGACTCCCGCCTGGAACTTGCCGTCGCGCACCTCACCGATGACCATCTCAACAGCTGTGTCGACTCGCTTGGGCCGGTTGCCGACGACATTTCCGGGAGCCAGATAGCGCTGGTCCCCGCTCGTCCCCGTCGTCAATTTGTTTCTTTGGCGGGCAGCCTCGATGATGCCAAGGCCGGTCTTAGACGCGGCGTTGTGGATCAAGTCGGCGCCGTCGTCGTAGTGCTTGAGCGCCAGATCGACGCCTACCTTTGGGTCGGAGAAAGTGCCAGCGAAGTCGGTGAACACGTGGACGCTACTGTCCTGGTATGCGACACCTTGCTCAAAACCGGACATGATGCGTCTTATGGGTGGAATATCGGTGCCGCCAATTACGCCAACAATCTTCGTCTTGGTAAGCATGGCCGCAAGGACGCCCATCAAGAAGTCGCCTTCTTGTTCCCGGTAGACGATCGAAGCTATGTTGCCGGCGTTGGCTTCGGCATCGATGATGGCGAATCTGCTATCGGGGAACTCCTTCGCCACTGTGACGATGCTGTTGAGGTTCTCGAAAGCTACGCCAATGATCAGGTCATATCGATTCCTGGCAAAGTCCCTGAGGGCGCCAAGGTTCGAGTCATTGTCGCCGAAGCTCACGGTTTCGAAGCGAATGTTGTACTTCTTTTGAGATTCGAGCAGGCCGTTATAGGCGGAATCGTTGAAGGACCTATCTCCCAGTCCGCCGCTACCCAGGAGTAAGCCGATATTGAGGACCCTCTTTTGAGGGCCTAACGAGTTGCTGCAAGCGGTCAAGCCTCCAACAGACGTCAGCACAGTGGCCAACAGTGCCACGACCGACACCGCTTCGAAAGCGATTTTCAGTCTACTGCGGTGGGGAATACCGGGGGAGGTCGGTGGGAGTCGGAAAATCATTAGGTCATCCTCACAGTCGAACTCTGCGCATTCAAATAATCGTCTCATATCGTAGGACAGAAGGAAATCCATGTCAATGTGCGGCCGTCGGGCGAGAGCTTTCTGGATCGCGGCGGAAGCCTAGACGTTGGTATAGGACGAAGTCTCGCCGCTTGCATGGTGTCTATTCCCCGCGGCAGCCATAGAATGGAGACGGAGTTGCAGAAATGAGTGCGATAGCGACAAGCGGAAGTAGATACCCGCAAAATTCGCCCGGACGGATACAAACCCTCGAATCAGGCATTGTCAACGTGAATGTCCGGTCGGTGGCGGTCCGTGCTTTCCGGCTGAGCCACATGATAGTCGATGCAGCCGCGGTTGCGGGCCCGCTGGTCTTCCTGGCCACGACGGTCTTCCTCGAGTTCGCACAGCCGAATTCTAGCCCGGTCCATGACACCATCAGTTCGCTCGTGTGGGGTAGGTTCGGCTGGGCACAGACATCGGTGTTCTTCGTGTTGGGCCTGACGATCATCGCGATGGCGATCCGTGTTGTATCCATCATGGGCCGGGGGTACTCGGCGAGACTCGGGCAGGCAATGCTGTCGCTGATGGGCGCGGCATTTATCGTGCTAGCGATCTTCCCAACATCATCGCCGCTTCATCAAATGGGAATTGACCACGCAATACACCAACAAACAGTCCGCATAATGTCCGCACTGTTCCCATTGGCGTGCGTCCTGATTTCCAACGGGGTCCTCCCGCGTTACCCGACGGTCCGCGGATACACGATGGCGACGGCTGTGGTAGCGATGTCACTTATCCCCGCGGGCGCAGTCGCCGTGTTGACGGACGCCTCCTGGCTCGGGGCAATCGAGCGCATTATTCTGGGCAACGGACTACTCTGGGCCGAGGCAATAACAATTCAGGTTTTGCTGGTGACAAGACAACCATCTGTGACTTCCAGGGCAGCCGAGAGAAGAACCAGGCCCGAATTCACCCCCCTAGGACGACATGCCGAGGTTATGGTGCCGTACGAGAAGCCAAGCCACTTGAAGGATAACCGCAGAAGGGGTAACTTTTAGATCTGAGATAGGAGAACGGATATGAAGAAGTTGTTAATCGCAATGGCAGTTGTGCTGGTCCTGCCGCTCTTGTTTATGGGATGCTCTCAGGCTAACCTGGGCCCGGTCACGACGAAAGACTTCGACCAGAAGGATTTCAACAACGTGGAGGTCAATAGCTCGTTCCAGGTTGAACTGGTCCAGGGCAGCGATTACAGCGTTGCCATCACCGCACAGGAAAAGCTCTTCGATCACATAAGCGTGAAGCAGAACGGGGCACTGTTGCAGATAAACATGGAATGGGGATGGGGCACGTGGGTCTCGTCCTGGGGATTTCAGCGGCCTAAAGCCAGAATCTCTATGCCGGATCTGAGGATACTTAAACTGTCGGGTGCATCGAAGGGTAGCGCCGTCGGATTCCAAACTACCTATGATACCAGCGTCTCGGTAAACGGTGCGAGTTCCCTGGATGTCGATATCGCTGCGGCCAATGTCAGCATGGATGTGTCAGGCGCTAGCCGTCTGACTGGCAAGGTGAAGGGAGATTACGTGCGATTGCAGATTGATGGGGCAAGCGGTGCGAGCCTGGCAGGATCAGCGGGAACGTTGGACCTGCAAGAGTCCGGCGCGAGCCACGCCGACCTGGAAGGTCTGAATGCCGGCACGGTTAATGTGGACTTGAGCGGTGCCAGCCGGGCCACGGTATCCCCTAAGGACAAGATGGGCGTTAAAATCAGCGGAGCTTCTTCATTGACTTACACGGGCAGTCCGTCGCTCGAGGCCATTGACGTATCCGGGGCATCGACAATACACAAAAAGTAGAAAAGACCGGAAGGCTATTCGGACAGGAGAAGGCGGAAGAATATGTCACTTTCACCCGAAGACAGACGAAAGATCTACGAAGAGGAGAAGGCCAAGTTAGAAGCCGAACAGAAGACCGATCAAGAACGCACCCTGACCAGCCTCAAGCCCGGCACAGCCGGACTTCTGTGCTATCTCGGAGGGTGGATTACGGGCATCGTCTTCCTTGTCCTCGAGCAAAAGGACCGGTTCGTCCGTTTTCACGCGGCCCAGTCGATACTCGTCTTCGGGCCCTTGAATATCGTCTTCCTGCTGGTCAGACA
>Ga0316628_100003667_pt1 | contig 11874 bp, 7 predicted proteins | sample OWC_Aug_M2_C1_D5_FD_207648 | JGI IMG/M metagenome (GOLD analysis project Ga0316628, IMG submission 207648) | Wetland soil microbial communities from Old Woman Creek delta, Ohio, United States - OWC_Aug_M2_C1_D5_C | ecosystem: Environmental > Terrestrial > Soil > Wetlands | place: USA: Ohio...
CCCAGTACGAAACGCAGATGAAGGAGTTGAAGACGTGGTTGGATGAGGCCAAGGCTGCGGGCACCCGTAAGGTCTTCATCAGCTTTCACGCCCCAGCCTTCTGCCGCTCCGGCATGGGTCCCATCCCCGAGCCGCAAAACCCCCACAAGACAATCGCGTCATACGCAAAGGACCTGGAGGTCGTCGTGTTCAACGGGCACGTTCACACGACAGAACTATACGAGGTGGACGGCGTGAAGTACCTGCTGCTGGGCGGCGGCGGCGCAGAACAGGACCCAATTCTTCCGGGCCGCACGGCCGTCAAAGTGCCTGCGGGCTATCCGGCTGACCTCTATTGGAAGGGCCGGCCACCGAGGGAGGAGTACAACTATCTCCTTGTTGATGTCCAACCCGGACAAAAGACAAGGTTCACATTGAACCGCTTCCGACCGTGGTCGGCTGAACCATTCGCAACCGTGGAAGTGTTCAGCTAAAGCAGCGCCGCTCGATGACTGCTTCCGCACGAGCCCGGAATCTCGAACTTTTCCGGTACGCACCGACCGTATTTCCTGAACGCGGTGAATTGGGGGGCTCGTTACGCCGCCCGGACCGTCGTGAGAAAACTCTCGACCTCCTGCTTCAGGCGTTCGGATTGCTTTCCGAGTTCGCCGGCCGAACTGAGGACCAGTTCGGCTGCCTCTCCGACCTGGCCCGATGCCTTGGTCACATCAGCAATGTTCTGCATGACCCCTTGTGTACCCTGGGCGGCCTCATGCACGCTGTGGGCTATTTCCTTGGTCGACCCACGCTGCTGCTCGACAGCTGTGGAAATTGTTGTAGCGATCTCGTTGATCTGGCCAATCGTGGCGCCGATCTCCCGAATGGCTTCGGCCGTTGTCCCGGTAGCATTGCGGATCGCTTCGATCTGATCGGCGATCTCCTCAGTCGCCTTGGCGGTCTGCGTCGACAGCGCCTTCACCTCGTTTGCCACCACGGCGAAGCCCCGTCCGGCATCGCCGGCTCGTGCGGCTTCGATAGTCGCGTTCAAGGCCAAAAGGTTGGTCTGCGCGGCAATGTTTTGAATGAGACCCATCACCTCGCCAATTTTCTGTGTCGCCTGCAGCAACCCTTCCACCATTGCATTGGTGCGATCGGCCTGAGCAACCGCGCTTTGCGCGATCGACGCCGAGTGGTCAATCTGACGGGAGATTTCCTGGCTGGATTGCGAAAGTTCCTCGGCCGCGGCAGCCACGGTCTGTACATTCCCGGTGGTCTGCTGTGCGGCTGAGGCGACGGTGGTGCTTCGTCGCGTCGTCTCTTTTGCAATTGCCGACAGCGACTGCGCCGAGTGCTGCATTTCGGCAGCCGCTGAAGCGGCCCCGGCGACAATCGCGCCGACGCTCTTCTCGAAAACGCTTGCGATCTGGTTCATGGCCGATTTGCGCTCCGCAACGGCGCGCGCCGTCGCTTCCTCGCGCTCCATACGAAGGCGTTCGGCGTCGATCAACCGATCCTTGAAGACGGAAAGGCTGCGCGCGATGCGGCCGATCTCGTTCCGGTGCTCGACGAATGGAACCTCAACGTTCAAGTCGCCCTTGGCGAGATCGTCCATGGCGCCACATATTTTGCCGAGCGGACGAACCAGGCCGCGGCCAAGGACGAATGCGACCATTCCCGCAATCAGCAGGCCGCCCAATCCCCCCAGCGCGATCCAGACCGCCCGGACGAACACCACAGCGTCGACATCGTCGGTATAGACGCCTGCCTGGATGGCGAGCATCTGGTCGCCCTCACCATACCCCGTGGCATAGGTGAGTTTCGGCAGTTCGGGCCCGCCCGTGGCTTTCGGCACCTGGTATTCAAGAAAGCCGCCGCCGCGTCGGGCTATCCCAACGATATCTTGAATCAGCAGTTGACCCTTATGGTCCCTGTAATTCCAGCGGTTGACGTTGATGTATTTGGGGTTGGCATGCACGTAGGTGACGCCGGCATTCGTGCTCCCGGCACCGTAGACTCCAAGATAATCGTCAGATGCGCCCCAACGCATGGCGCCGATCGCATCAAAGGCAAGCTTGCGTGCATCGTCGGGAGAAATCTTGCCGGCTTTGGCTTTCTCCTCATAGCTTGCGAGAACCTTCTTCGCGGCCTGGACCATGTCGAACACCTTGGTTCGACGTTCCTCAAATACTGTATCGCGAAGTACCATCACTTGAGCAAAAAGCGCAGCAACGAAGACGATGGTCAGAACCGCGATGATCAAGGCAAATCGCTGGTAGACGGTGAGATGTCGCATCACAGGTCCTTCGTGACGTTGGCGATTCTGATGGTACTCCCTTGTGGTTAACCCAATGTTGAGAAGACGTCCGGTAGTTGTGGCTCCGGGGCCGCTCGCGCAGCAGGCCCTGCTTGATTTGCCGAAGGGGCGCGGCGGACCCCGGCGTGCCGCGATGCGATTCCGCTTGTGTGAGCGGAGCGGCTTCGGCTGAACGCAGCGTTGTAACGAAGTGCTATCCCCGCGGCGGACGGCGTCCCTTCACCGCATGCCGGCGCGGCGTGCGCACTGCGCGTGGGCGGATGCGGTTGACGGCCGCGCGCTTCGGCTTCGCTTGCTGCGGCCCGCGCGCCATCTCCATCAGCATGCGCAAGGCCTCGACCACCGAACGCTGGCGCACCGCGCTGCGGCCGATCGCGCCAAAGCGGCATTCGCGATGGGCAATTCGCCCGTCGCGGGCGGCGACCGCAAAATGCACCAGTCCGACCGGCTTGCCGGGTACCGCACCGCCGGGACCCGCGATGCCCGTAATGGCCACGGCCAGATCGACGCCGGCCCGCTCCAGCGCGCCGACGGCCATGTTCGTTGCGGTCTCCTTGCTGACCGCGCCAAAGGTCGAGAGCGTATCGGCTTCAACGCCCAGCATTGCGCGCTTGGCCTCGTTTGAATAGGTGACAAAACCGCGGTCGATCACGTCGGAGGAGCCCGGAATATCGGTCAGCGCGCCGGCGACCAGGCCGCCGGTGCAGGATTCGGCGGTCGCAATGGTCAGCTTCCGGCTGCGGCAAAGATCGAGCAGCGAGCGGGCGAGGGTGGTTGTGGAGCCGATTTGACGTTCGCTGGCCATTTGCTGCGAGTCCCTCATGCGAACGTCAAATCGGAAGCTCCACAAGAATCAATATTTACTAGTGGTCCTTCGATTCTGACATTCGCAAAAGTGGCTCCGCAATTGGCTGCGAATGTCAGAATCGGACCACTGGTGGAGCCGATTTGACGTTCACTGGCCATCTGCCACGCTTTCCCTCAGGCGAACATCAGATCGAGATGGGTCCCTTGTCGTCCCAGGGCAGGCGGATGGTGGCGCAGGCCGTCGCCGCAATGCCTTCCTCGCGGCCGGTGAAGCCAAGACGTTCGCTGGTGGTCGCCTTGACGGCGACGCGCGAAATATCGAGCCCGGTGATCTCGGCGATCCGCGCGCGCATCTGATCGCGCAGCGGCCCGATCTTGGGTCGCTCGCAGATCAGGGTGACCTCGAGATTGGCGATGCGGCCGCCGCGTGCGCTCACGCGCTCGACCGCGTATTTCAGGAATTTGTCGGAAGGAGCCCCCTTCCACTTCATGTCGCTCGGCGGAAAATGCGAGCCGATATCGCCATCGGCGAGCGCGCCCAGGATGGCATCGACCAGCGCATGAAGGCCGACATCGCCGTCCGAATGGGCGAGGAAGCCGCGTGTGTGCGGCACCCGAATGCCGCAGATCATCAGGTGATCGCCGTCGCCGAAAGCGTGAACGTCGTAGCCTGTCCCGGTCCTGATATCGCCGAGCTGGCTTGCAAGGCGGGCCTCCTCGCGGACGAAATCTTCCGGTGTGGTGAGTTTCATGTTTGCAGCATCGCCTTCAAACGTCGCTACCGTCAATCCCGCCCATTCCGCCAGCGCGGCGTCATCGGTGAAGTCATGTCGACCCTCGCGCGCCGCGCGCCGATGAGCCTCGAGAATCGCGTCAAAGCGGAATGATTGCGGCGTCTGCGCAATTCGCAAGCGCGCGCGCTCCGGGGTTGCTTCGATGTGGCCATTGCCGTCGACCAGCTTGATCGTGTCGGCGACAGGGATTGCGGGGATCGCCGCGCCGGTTGCGGAAGCGGCACCGATCGCGCGTGAGATCAACGCGGCGGAGACGAAGGGGCGGGCTGCGTCGTGAATGAGCACGATGTCGGGCCTGGCCGGTACGAGGGCCTCGAGTCCGGCATGCACCGACGCCTGGCGTGTGGCGCCGCCCGTCGTAGGTGCTGAGTGCCGCAAGCCGCGCACGGCCTCGTTGAACATGGACGCGTCATCGGGATTAACAACCGGCTGCACCTCCGACACTTCCGGGTGTCCACAGAACGGTTCCATCGCCCGGTAAATCACCGGCTGCCCGCCGATTGAGCGGTATTGCTTGGGGCCGCCCGCGCCAGCGCGAAGGCCGCGGCCAGCGGCAACGAGAATGGCGGCGGTCCGCTGGGGATTCGGCATGAGCTTTCGACGACGGATTGGTTCTGACGGCTCCGGCGCAGGCGCCGGGGCCTTGCCCTTATCATGCGTGGGTCATGAAAGCAGAGCGATTCCTGCACTTTGTGCAAAAAACAGGTTTTTGTTGCGGTGCACTTGCAAGATTTCCATTGTTGTCTAAAGTGTAGGCATGAAGCTTGACTGCACAAGAATTGTGCGTCAGACTTCATTTGAAGAAAACGGGCGGCTGGCCATCAAGTGAGAAATTCGTGAGCGGTTTGGATAGTGTTCGCCTTAAGTCTCTGAAAATAGGCAATATTGGCATTGCTAACCGGGCGTTCCTGGCGCCCATGTCCGGCATCACGGATGCGCCGTTTCGGCGACTCGCTGCCGTCCTTGGCGCCGGGCTGGTCGTGTCCGAAATGACCGCGAGCGATGACCTGGTGAACGGCAAGCCGATGTCGCGGTTGCGCTGCGAAGCAAGCGGCATCGGCCCTCATGTGGTGCAGCTGGCCGGCTGTGAAGCACGATGGATGGCGGAAGGCGCTCGGATCGCCGAAGCCGCAGGGGCCGATGTGATCGACATCAACATGGGGTGCCCGGCGCGTCACGTGACCGGCGGGCAATCCGGCTCGGCGCTGATGCGCGATCTTGACCACGCGCTCCGGTTGATCGAGGCGACGGTCGGCGCAGTGAAAGTGCCCGTTACGCTCAAGATGCGGCTCGGCTGGGATGAGCGCTCGCTCAATGCGCCCGAACTGGCGCGGCGCGCGGAAGCTGCCGGCGTCCAGTTGATTTCGGTGCACGGGCGGACCCGATGCCAGTTCTACAAGGGCAAAGCCGATTGGAGCGCGGTGCGGGCCGTCAAAGAGGCGGTCCGAATTCCGCTCGTGGTCAACGGCGACATCACCACATTTGACCAGGCCGTTTCGGCAATCGAGGCATCCGGCGCCGACGCGATCATGGTCGGTCGCGGCGCGCAGGGGCAGCCCTGGTTGCCGGGCCAGATCGGCCGCCGTCTTGAGACCGGCGTGGCGGAGGCCGCCCCGCCGCTTTCGGAGCAGTTCCACCATATCCGCGCGCTCTATGACGAGATTTGTCGTCACTACGGCGTGCGGATCGGCCTGCGCCATGCGCGCAAGCATCTCGGCTGGGCGCTTGAGATCGCCGCCGGCTGCAGCCGGGCGCCGGCAGCGATGCTGAAGAACTGGCGCGGGCAAATTCTGACGTCGGACAACCCGCAAGCGGTTCATCGATCGCTTCGCGATGCTTTCGATGATTTCGCCTGGAGTGCGGCCGCATGATTTCGACAGCAGAACAACGCCCGCCAATGCCGACCGACTCCGAGATCATCCTCAACGCGTTGCCCAATCCCGTGCTGCTTGTGACCCCCGATGGCCGGATCGCAGACGCGAACATGGCGGCGGAATCGTTTTTTGAAAGCTCCGCTCAATTCCTGCAACGGCATTCGCTCAAGGATCTGGTGCCGTTCGGAAGCCCGTTGCTGGCGCTGGTCGATCAGGTCCGTTCCTCGGGCTCGCCCGTCAATGAATACAAGGTCGATCTCGGCACGCCGCGCATGGGCAGCGACCGGCAGGTCGATCTGCACGTCGCGCCGGTGGCGGAGCGGCCGGGGCACATCGTCGTGATGCTTCAGGAGCGCAGCATCGCCGACAAGATGGACCGGCAGCTGACGCACCGGAGCGCGGCACGCTCGGTGATCGCATTGGCAGCCATGCTGGCCCATGAGATCAAGAACCCGCTGTCGGGAATTCGCGGCGCGGCGCAATTGCTCGAGCAGGCGGCCTCGCCGGAAGATCGCACGCTGACGCGGCTGATCTGCGACGAGGCCGACCGCATCGTCACGCTGGTCGATCGCATGGAAGTATTCGGCGACGATCGCCCGGTGGCGCGAGGCCCGGTCAACATTCACTCGGTGCTCGATCACGTCAAACGGCTGGCGCAATCCGGATTCGCCCGCAACATCCGTTTTGTCGAGGAGTACGATCCATCGCTGCCGCCGGTGCTCGCCAATCAGGATCAGCTGATCCAGGTATTTCTCAACCTGGTGAAGAACGCTGCCGAGGCGGTTGCCGATCTCGGCACGGATGCCGAAATCCAGCTGACCACCGCCTTCCGTCCCGGCGTGCGGCTGTCGGTGCCCGGAAAGAAGTCGCGGGTATCGCTGCCGCTGGAATTCTGCGTACGCGACAACGGCCCCGGCGTGCCCGACGATCTATTGCCCAACCTGTTCGATCCGTTCGTCACGACCAAATCGACCGGCAGCGGCCTTGGTCTGGCACTGGTCGCCAAGATCGTGGGCGATCACGGCGGCATCATCGAGTGCGAATCTCAACCACGGAAGACCACCTTCCGCGTGCTGCTGCCGATGTTCAACGCCGCCAGGAACTTCAATCAAGGTGACCGCGACGACGTTTCGGGGGCATCGATGCACGCTTCGCCGAATGCAAGATGAGGAAAGACAATGCCCGTAGGTAGCATTCTCGTAGCCGACGACGATACCGCCATCCGCACCGTTCTCAATCAGGCGCTTTCGCGTGCCGGTTATGAGGTCCGGTTGACGGGCAATGCAGCGACCCTGTGGCGCTGGGTCAGCCAGGGTGACGGCGATCTCGTCATTACCGACGTGGTGATGCCCGACGAGAACGCGTTCGATCTCCTGCCGCGGATCAAGAAGATGCGCCCCAATCTTCCCGTGATCGTGATGAGCGCGCAAAACACCTTCATGACCGCCATCCGCGCGTCCGAACGCGGAGCCTACGAATATTTGCCGAAGCCGTTCGACCTCAAGGAATTGATTGCGATCGTCGGCCGCGCGCTGTCGGAGCCGAAGGAGCGGGTGGCCACGCCTGCCGACGACTCCGAATTCGACTCGATCCCGCTGGTCGGCCGCTCGCCGGCGATGCAGGAAATCTACCGGGTCTTGGCGCGCCTGATGCAGACCGACCTCACGGTGATGATTTCCGGCGAGTCCGGAACCGGCAAGGAATTGGTGGCGCGCGCGCTGCACGATTACGGCAAGCGGCGCAACGGACCGTTCGTCGCCGTCAACATGGCGGCCATTCCACGCGACCTGATCGAATCGGAATTGTTCGGTCACGAGCGCGGGGCCTTCACCGGCGCCAACACCCGCGCCTCGGGACGGTTCGAGCAGGCCGAAGGCGGGACGCTGTTCCTGGACGAAATCGGCGATATGCCGATGGAAGCTCAGACCCGGTTGCTGCGGGTGCTCCAGCAGGGCGAATACACCACCGTCGGCGGCCGCACCCCGATCAAGACCGACGTGCGCATCGTTGCCGCCAGCAACAAGGACCTGCGCATCCTCATTCAGCAGGGCTTGTTCCGCGAGGATTTGTTCTTCCGCCTCAACGTGGTTCCCTTGAGGCTTCCTCCCTTGCGCGAGCGAATCGAGGACTTGCCGGATCTGATCCGCCATTTCTTTGCGCTGGCCGAGAAGGACGGATTGCCGCCGAAGAAGCTCGATGCGCTGGCGCTCGAACGGATGAAGCAGCACCGCTGGCCTGGCAACGTGCGCGAGCTTGAAAACCTCGCGCGCAGACTCGCCGCGCTCTATCCGCAGGACGTCATTACGGCATCGGTTATCGATGGCGAACTGGCGCCCCCGGCGGTGATCTCGGGCGGCAATGCCCATCAGAGCATCGACAATCTCGGAGGAGCGGTCGAGACCTATCTCTCGTCGCACTTCACGAGCTTTCCCAACGGCGTGCCGCCGCCGGGGCTCTACCACCGCATCCTCAAGGAAATCGAGGTCCCGCTGCTGACGGCGGCGCTCGCGGCCACCCGGGGCAACCAGATCCGAGCGGCCGATCTTTTGGGCCTCAACCGGAACACGCTCAGGAAAAAGATCAGGGACCTCGATATTCAGGTCTATCGGACCGGCAATTGATCGGCTGTCGGGCTTAAGAGGCCGGGGATTTCCAAGGGACTGAGCTGCTGCGGTCGCGGAATTGTCGCAATTCGGCAACAATGTGATATGAATGCATCAGTCCCGCAATCCGCGGGCGCCTTTGCCTTCACGCCATAACTTGCCGGAATGACCAGCGCAGACAACTCGGCCAAACAATTCGACCCGTCTCCCGTTGAACCCCGGGGGTGGTCCGTTCGGCGCCTGCTGGCGCCGTTTGCGATCGGGCTGGCACTCTTGCTGGCTTTCCTCACCTTTTTGGTGCTGACGGGCCTGACCCGCATCGCGCCGACGCGCGAGGTTGCGGTTTCCTTCATCCTGATGAACGGTGCCACCATCCTGGTGCTGTTAGGCATCATTTTCCGCGAAGTCTGGCGGTTGACCCAGGCGAGGCGCCGCGGCCGGGCCGCTGCGCGGCTTCACATTCAGGTCGTCAGCCTGTTCTCCATCATGGCGGTGCTGCCGGCCGTCCTGGTGGCGATCGGCGCCAACGTCACCATCGAACGCGGTCTTGATCGGCTGTTTTCAGGTCTGACCCGTTCCACGCTTGAAAACTCCCTCACTATCGCGCGGGCCTATACCCACGAGCACGCCCAGCTCATCCGCGGCGATATTCTGGGGATGGCCAACGATCTCGCCCACGCGCGGCCGCTGTATGATCAGGACCGCCCGTCGTTCCACGCGTATCTGACGGCGAGCGCCGCTTCGCGCAACTTGCTCGGGGCCATGCTGATCGACAAGGATCGCCACGTGCTGGAAAGCGCGGAAATCGGCGCCCCGCTGGCGTTCATCGCGCCGCCCGCCGGATACCTGGATAATGTCGGGGAAACCGAGCCGGAAATCGCCATACTGCCTGAGGAGAACTACGTCGCCGCGCTGATCCGCCTGCGGGCCTTTCAGGACACCTTTCTCTATGTCGCGCGGCCGATCGATTCGCATGTCGTCGATCTCGCACGGCAGACCGAGGTGAGCGTGGCCGAATATGCCGCCCTGGAGGCGCGCCGGCTTGGCCTACAGGTCAATTTCGCGCTGATCTTTGCCGCGATCGCGCTCACCATTTTGATGGTTTCGATTCTGCTGGGGCTCAATTTCGCCAACTGGCTTGTCACCCCGATACGGCGGCTGATGGGCGCCGCCAACCTGGTCTCGACGGGCGACCTCAACGTCCAGGTGCCGGTGCATCGTTCGGAGGGTGACCTGGCCCAGCTTGGCGAAACCTTCAACAAGATGACGCAGGAACTGCGTACCCAGCGCGACGAGCTGGTGAACGCGAGCGAGCTGATCGACAGTCGGCGGCGATTCATCGAAGCCGTATTGTCGTCGGCGAGCGCGGGCATCATCGGCGTCGACGCCTCGGGAAGCGTCGGCATTCTCAACCGTTCGGCCGAGAAGCTGATCGGCCACGCGGAATCGGAAACGCTGGATCATCCATTGTCGGACGTGTTGCCCGAGCTCGACGAGATGATGAAAGCGGCGCGCGAGAGCACCCAGCGGCTGGTGCAGGGCCAGATCACGATCAACCGCGACGGCCACGAGCGCATCCTTTCGGTGCGCGTCACCGCCGAACAGACCAGCCAGACGCGCGACAGCTACATCATCACGCTGGACGACATCACCGAACTCGTCTCCGCCCAGCGAACGTCGGCATGGGCCGACGTCGCCCGCAGGATCGCCCACGAAATCAAGAATCCGCTGACGCCGATTCAGCTTTCCGCCGAGCGCATCCGCCGCAAATTCGGCAAATCGATCACCGAAGACAAGGCCGTGTTCGAGCAATGCACGGAGACGATTGTGCGTCAGGTCGACGACATCAGGCGGATGGTCGATGAATTCTCACGTTTCGCGCGGATGCCGAAGCCGGTGATCGAGGGCGAGGATGTCGCCGACACGGTCCGGCAGGCGGTGTTTCTGATGCGGGTTGGCCATCCCGATGTCGATATCGAGGCCGACATCAAGCAAGAGCCGCTGCGCGCGCAATTCGATCGCCGGCTGATTTCACAGGCGCTCACCAATATCATCAAGAACGCGACGGAGGCGATCGAGGCTGTGCCGGCCGAAGAGCTGGGGCGGGGGCGGATCGATGTCATCGCTGCGCGGGAAAAGGACGACATCATCGTCGACGTCATCGACAACGGAATCGGCCTGCCCAAGGTAAGCCGCGCGCGCCTGTTGGAGCCTTATGTGACCACCCGCGAGAAGGGCACCGGCCTCGGGCTTGCAATTGTCGGCCGGGTCCTTGAGGACCATGGCGGCCGGATCGAGCTTCACGATGCCTCGGAAAAGCGTCCCGGGGCGCGCGGCGCGTGGATGCGACTGCGATTCGCGATATCGGGGCATGCACCGGTTGCCGAAACCAAGGACGCAATTCCGGAAACAAAAACGAATGCTGCGGAAACCGTCGGACAGCGCGAAACGACTAATGAACAGACCAAAATCGAAGCCGCAACGGGCAATTGAGAATACAGGCGTTACCCATGGCAAGTGATATTTTGATTGTCGATGACGAAGCCGACATTCGCGACCTTGTCGCCGGCATTCTGGACGACGAAGGTTTCACCACGCGGACGGCACGCGACAGCGATTCCGCGCTCGCGGAAATCGCCAATCGCCGGCCTAACCTGGTGTTTCTGGATATCTGGCTGCAGGGCAGCAAGCTCGACGGCTTGCAGCTGCTCGAACAGATCAAGCGCGACCACGCCGACCTGCCGGTCGTGATGATTTCGGGTCATGGCAACATCGAAACCGCGGTCGCGGCCATCAAGCGCGGCGCCTATGACTTCATCGAGAAGCCGTTCAAATCGGACCGGCTGATTCTGGTTGCAACCAGAGCGCTTGAGACCTCGCGTTTGAAGCGCGAGGTGAAGGAGCTCAAGCAGCTGGCTCCCACGGCCAGCGTTCTGACCGGCCGTTCGGCCTGCATGAACCAGCTGCGCCAGACCATCGACCGCGCCGCCAAGGCCAACAGCCGGATCCTGATCGTCGGGCCGCCCGGTTCGGGGAAGGAGCTGGCCGCGCGCATGCTGCACGGTGCTTCCAGCCGGGCCGAGGGACCTTTCGTGGTCATCAATGCCGCCGCGATTACGCCTGAGCGCATGGAGGTCGAATTGTTCGGCATCGAACCGAACGGCGAACATCCGCGCAAGACCGGTGCGCTTGAAGAGGCGCACGGTGGGACGCTGTTCATCGACGAAATCGGCGACATGCCGCGCGAGACCCAGAACAAGATCTTGCGCGTCCTGGTCGATCAGACGTTTCAGCGGCAGGGCGGCACGGCCAAGGTCAATGTCGACGTTCGCATCATTTCGTCGACCGCGCGCAATCTGGAAGAGGAGATCGCCGCAGGACGTTTCCGGGAAGACCTGTACCATCGGCTGTCGGTGGTGCCGATCTTCGTTCCGCCGCTGTCCGAGCGGCGCGAGGATATTCCGGAACTGATCGACTATTTCATGGACCAGATATCGGCGGCG
>Ga0316628_100003668_pt1 | contig 11872 bp, 12 predicted proteins | sample OWC_Aug_M2_C1_D5_FD_207648 | JGI IMG/M metagenome (GOLD analysis project Ga0316628, IMG submission 207648) | Wetland soil microbial communities from Old Woman Creek delta, Ohio, United States - OWC_Aug_M2_C1_D5_C | ecosystem: Environmental > Terrestrial > Soil > Wetlands | place: USA: Ohio...
ACGCTCTTCTATGGCGCGCGAAGCGCCGCCGAGCTGTTCTATCTCGACCTCTTCCGGGATCTCGGCGTCGAGCTCGTGCTGACCACGGAGGACGGCAGCGCCGGCGAGCGCGGCCGCGTCGTCGCCCCGCTCGAACGCCGGCTCGCCGCGCGGGCGCCGGACGCCGGCGTCACCATCTACGCGTGCGGCCCGGAAGGCATGCTCGCGGCCACGGCCCGGACCGCCGCGCGGTTCCACCGTCCGTGCGAGGTGTCGGTCGAACGCATCATGGGATGCGGCATGGGCGGCTGTTACAGCTGCGTCGTGCCGATGAGGGACGCGACCGGAGCCGTCCACCACGTGCGATCGTGCCTGGCCGGACCGGTGCTCCAGGCGCGGGACGTCGTCTGGGATTAGGGATTCGGGATTTGGGATTCGGCATGGACCTGTCGGTTCGCATCGGCGCCCTCGAGCTCGCCAATCCGGTCATCGCGGCGAGCGGCTGCTTCGGCTACGGCGTGGAGTACGCCGACGTGGTGGATCTCGCTTCGCTCGGGGCCATCGTCGTCAAAGGGCTCTTCCTGACCGAGCGCGAAGGCCATCCGGCGCCGCGCATCGTCGAGACGCCCGCCGGCATGTTGAACGCCATCGGCCTGCAGGGGATCGGCGTGCACCGGTTCGTCGCCGAGAAGCTGCCGGAGCTCCGCGAGCGGCGGGCCACGGTCATCGTCAACGTGTGCGGCTCGACGCTCGACGAGTACGTCGAGGTCTCGCGCATCCTTTCCGACGCCGAGGGCGTGGCCGCGATCGAACTGAACATCTCGTGCCCCAACATCAAGGAAGGCGGCATCCAGTTCGGCTGCAGCCTGAACGGGACCTTCGACGTCGTCAGCGCCGTGCGGAAGGTGACGCGGCTGCCGGTGATTCCCAAGCTGACGCCGAACGTGACCGACGTCGCCTCGTTCGCGCGGGCGTCGGAGGATGCCGGCGCGGACGCCGTGTCGCTCGTCAACACGTTCCTGGCCATGGTCATCGACGTCGAGACGCGGCGGCCGAAGATCTCGAACGTCGTCGGCGGACTGAGCGGCCCGGCCATCCGGCCGATTGCCGTGCGGATGGTCCACGAGTGCCGGCAGATGGTGAAGATTCCGGTCATCGGAATGGGCGGCATCGCGAGCGCCCGCGACGCGCTCGAGTTCATCATCGCCGGCGCGACGGCCGTGCAGGTCGGCACGGCGAATTTCGTCGACCCGTTCATCTGGCCGAAGCTGATCGAGGGCATCCGGGAGTACCTCGGGCGCCATGAGATCGCGCGCGTCGCCGATCTGGTCGGCACGCTCCAGACCGGCGAGGAGGTGTCTCGATGAATCAGCTGCTCGTCGCGCTCGACGTCGACACGCTCGCCGAGGCGCGCGCGCTGGCGGATCGCCTGCGCGGTACGGTCGGCGGCTTCAAGATCGGCAGCCAGCTCTTCACGTGCCACGGACCGGCGTTCGTCGAGGAGCTCGCCGCGCACGGCGACCGCGTCTTCCTCGACCTGAAATTTCACGACATCCCGAACACCGTGGCGGGGGCGCTCAGGGCGGCGGCGCGGCTCGGCGTCTGGATGGTGAACGTCCACGCGTCGGGCGGCGCCGCGATGATGCGCGCCGCGCGCGCGGCGGTGGACGAGGAAGCGTCGCGGACCGGCCGCGCGGCGCCGCTCGTGATCGCCGTCACCGTGCTGACGAGCCTCGACGAACGCGCGATCGGCGAGGTGGGCGTCGGTGGGGCGGTGCCCGCGCAGGTCGAGCGGCTCGCCGCGCTCGCCCAGACCGCGGGGCTCGACGGCGTGGTCGCCTCCGCGCACGAGATCGCGCTGATTCGCGCGCGATGCGGCCCGGACTTCGCCGTCGTCACGCCGGGCATCCGCGGCGCCGGCGACGCGAAGGGCGATCAGTCCCGGACGATGAGCGCCGCGCAGGCGCTGGCCGCCGGCGCGAGCTACCTGGTCGTCGGGCGGCCGATCATCGCCGCGCCCGATCCGCGCGCGGCCGCCGAGCGCATCGCCGCCGAGTGCCGTGCCCTGCAGGCGCCGTGATCGCCCTCACCCTCTACTCGCGCCCCGGCTGCCATCTCTGCGAGGAGATGAAGGCCGTCATCGCGCGCGTCGCGCGGACCACCCCCCTGCGCCTCGAGGAAGTGGACATCTCCACCGATGCGACGCTCGAACAGGCATACGGGCTCGAGATTCCGGTGCTGATGGTGGAAGGACGAAAAGCGGCGAAGTACCGGGTGACGGAAGACGAGCTGCGGCGGATTCTGAGGGGAAGAACAGACGGAACGGACGGCGCGAGCTGACCTGACCGGCCGCCCGCCCCATCCGTCCCGCCCAACCTGCGATCTACACCAAACCCACCTGACCTACCTGACCCACCAGACCTACCCGCCCCACCCGACCCACCAGACCTACCCGACCCACCCGACCTACTTGGCCGTGATGATGAAGTGCCCGCGGCGGTTCTGCTGCCAGCAGTCTTCGGTCTCCTCGGTGCAGAACGGCGCTTCTTTCCCCTTGCTGACCATCGTCAGCCGTTCGGCCGGCACGCCGAGCGAGACGAGGTAGTCCCGTACCGCGGTGGCGCGACGCTCGCCGAGCGCGAGGTTGTACTCCGAGCTCCCGCGCGAGTCGCAGTGGCCTTCGATCGTCGCGGTGACGCTCGTCCACTTCTTCATCCAGTCGGCGTCCGCCTGCAGCGGCGCTTTCGCGTCGTCGCGGATCTCGGACTTGTCGAGATCGAAGAACGCGTCACCGAGCGGGTGCTCGGCGTTCAACTGGTCGAGCGTCTTCGCGGCGAAGATCTGCTCCTCGGTGAGCGGCGCCGGAGCCGCTGGCGGCGGCGGGGGCGGAGGCGGCGGCGGAGGCGGCGGCGGCGCCGGCTGAGCCGGCGGCGGCGGCGGCGCGGGGGCCGGCGCAGGGACATTCTTGTGGCATCCGGCGGCCGCCAGGGCGACCACCGTGCTCAGGGCAACAGCCGAAAACAGTCGGCGAGCACGATTCATCGATCGATCTCCTCGGGTTGGGAGCTTACAGATTGGATCGTTGCCGTGTCAATTAAGGACCTGTGTGTGGCACAAACGATACAATGCGCGCCGTGGACGCTCTGCTCCGCGCCACGGCCCGTGCCGAGGCGCGTCATTTCTGGTTCCGCGGGTTCCGATGGTTCGTCACCCCGTTCGTTCAGCGCGTGACCGCGGACCGGGCCGGTGCGCGCATTCTCGACTGCGGATGCGGCACGGGCGCCAATCTCGAGCTGCTCGGTCGGTTCGGCGTCCCTTACGGTTTCGACCTTTCTCCCGTCGGACTTTACATCGGACGTCAGTGTGGCCGAATCCGCCTCGCTCGCGCAAGCGTCACGGCGGCGCCGTTCCCGGACGGGACCTTCGACCTCGTCACCTCGTTCGACGTCATCTACGCGCTCGGGGCGGCCGACGAGCACCAGGCCGTGGCCGAGATGTACCGGGTGCTGCGCCCGGGCGGCGCGCTGGTGGTCAACGTCGCCGCCATGGACGTCCTGCGCGGCGACCACTCGGTGCTCAGCCGCGAAGTCCGCCGCTACAGCCGCGCGTCGCTCACGCGCCTGCTCGTCGAGCACGGGTTCGACGTCGTTCGCATCACCTACACCAACGCGTCGCTCTTCCTGCCGATGCTGGCCGTCCGCGCGCTGCACCGCTGGCGCGGGCTCTCCGGCGAATCGGACGCCGGATCGGAGATCGCCGTTCCGCCGGCGCCCATCAACGCGTTGCTGAGCGGACTGCTCTGGCTCGAGAGCGTCTGGCTCCGCGCGTTCGACGAGCCGGTCGGCAGTTCGCTCGTCTGCCTGGCTAGGAAGCCGGGCGGAGCGCGCACCTGAAGATCCGCAGCCCGAGGTGGCGGCGGTCGGCGCTGCGCCGGCTCCGCTCGGCGGGCACGAAGACCTGATCGGTCTCGAGCGTAATCGAGCCGCCGAAGGGCCGTCGCGCGATCGCCGGCGGGATGGTGATGTCGATCGAGAAGTCGCTCGACAGCTCGTCGTCGAACACGACGGTGGCGCCCGCGCGCACGACGAGGCGCGACGCCTTCGAGAAGTACGTCCGCGGCGACTCCCCCTCGAGGTGCAGCACGATGCCGTTGGCGCCGCTCCCCCGGTACTCCAGGCGGCCGCGTTCGCTCAGCCAGCGCCAGCGGGCGCCGGTCGCCGGGTTGTACTCGGCCTCCTGCCAGCCGCCTGCGTAGCCGAACACCACCGGCCGCGAGGGCGACGAAGCGTCGAACTGCTCGACGGCGACGCGCGAGCCGGAGGCGGCCGCGACCGACACCTTCACGTAGCGCGACGGGACCGGCGGCGCCGGCGGCAGATCGATCAGGCGCAGGAAGGGTCCGGGCGGCACGGCGATGTCCGCCAGCGGCGCGGGGGCGCCTTCGAGCTGCACCCGCACGCGCGCGGGCGGACCGGACGGGGCGAGGTTGCGCCCGCCGACGACGAGCGTGCCGCCGAAGACCTGCCGTCCGAGCCAGCCGTCGATCCCGCCGAGCGACGGCCCGCGGCGATCCGCCTCCGCCACGCCGGCGGCCTCAGGCGTGAGCGCCCAGCCTTCGCCGACGTACCACTCCGGCCGATCGATCCGGTACCACGCCATCTCGTTGGGCCGCACGCCGCCGATCAGAATCGGATACGGCAGCGTCCAGCGGTATTCGATCGCGTCGGGATGCGCGACGAGGTCGATGTCCGTGCGCAGGGGATCGGCCACGAACCACACCGGATGGTCGCCGCCGCTGTTCCAGTACTTGACGAGCTCGAGCCATTCGCGCTCGGGCGGCGCCGGCAGGCGCGCCGCCACGAAGGGCCCCGCGCCGCCGGCCCAGGCCATCGGCCGTCTCAGGTCCAGGTTCTCGCGGCGATCCATCGCGAGCACGGGCGGCACGGCCGCCGTGCGCGCGGCCGCCTCCATGTCGTCGAGCATGCGGAACGCGGGAGCGCGGCTCCGCGAATACGCGGCGATGGAGGTCCCGCCGATGTGCGCGCCGAACATCGCCAGCGCGATCGTCGCGACGAAGCCGGCGCGCCGGCCGAAGGCGAAGGCGCCCCGGCAGGCGAGGTAGGCCACCGGCACGACGAGCGGCAGCGCGTAGCGCGTGGTCACGGTCTCCTGGAACAGCAGGTCGAAGATCAGGTACGGCCCGAAGGCGAGCGCCACGAGCGCCAGCGCGGGACGCGCGTAGCGGAACATCAGCGCCGCGCCGAGCGCCGCGAACACGAGCACCACGACGGCGACCGACCACAACCCCCAGGGCGCCGCGAACGCGTAGTACAGCGCGAGGACGAATTCCCGCGCGGTCGGCGTCGTCCAGAGCATGCGGACGCCGGAGAGATCCTCCGCCCCCTGCTCGGAGAGCGCGCGCCAGTACGCCAGGGGACCGCCGGTCAGCGCGACCAGCGGCACGACCCACAGGAGCGCGCCCGCGGCATAGGCGCCGGCGGAAACGAGCGCCGCGCGCCAGCGTTCATTCCCCGGACGCCGGACGATCGCGAGGAGCAGCAGCGGCACGGTGAGCCAGACGACCTGCGACCGGATGCCGGCGGCGAGCGCGGCGAGACCGGCCGCCGCCGCCAGCGCGCCCGGACTCGATGCCGCCAGCGTCAGCGCCTGCACGGCGACCGTCGCGGCCAGCCCGGCGCTGTCGCTCAGCGGACGCGCGGCCGTCATCCAGTAGAGCGGGCACGCCACGGCGAGCAGCAGGCCGCCGAGCGCCCAGTCCGCCGATGCCGGATCGCGATCGAAGCGGCGGAACAGCGCCGCCAGGGCGAGCACGCCGAGGGCGCCCGCGACAACACTGATCAGGCTGAGCGCCCGCGCTTCCGAGGGCACGACCAGGTGCACGGTCTTCGCCAGGGCGATGAAGACGGGATAGCCGGGCGGGTGCGGTTGATGGCGCGCGACGTCGAAATGGCGAACGCCGAGGGCGAAGTTGATGGAATCGAGGTCTTCGAGCGACGCGGCGAGATACGGCAGATGCGCGAGGAGAAAGAACGAGGCGAGCGCGGCCGCCGCGCGGCGCGCGGTCAGGCGGGCCGCAGCAGCAGCCCCTCGTTCAGGCTGCCCGTGCGGTACCCTTGAAGATCGAGGCTGACGTACCGGTAGCCGATCCCTTTGAGCTCGCGAACCAGCGCGGCGTTGACCTCGGGCTCGAGCGCGCGCGCCATTTCGTCGCGGGCGATTTCGATCCGCGCCAGCTCGTCGTGGTGGCGCACGCGGAACACGCGGAAGCCGAGCGCGCGCACCGCCTGCTCCGCGCGCTCGATCGTGCGCAGCTTCTCGTCGGTCACTTCGGAGTGGTACGGAATGCGCGACGACAGGCAGGCCGACGCCGGCTCGTCCCACGTCGGCAGCCCCGCTCGGCGCGACAGCTCGCGGATCTCGTCCTTGCCGAGGCCGACCTCGTCGAGCGGGCTGCGGACGCCGAATTCGCGCGCGGCCTGGCGTCCCGGCCGGTAGTCGCCGCGGTCGTCGGCGTTGTTGCCGTCGACGACGGTGGCGCCGCGGCCGGCGGCCAGGCGCGTCAGGTGCGTGTACAGCTCGTGCTTGCAGTAGTAGCAGCGGTTGGCCGGATTGGCGCGGTACTCGGGACGCTCGAGCTCGCTCGTGTGGATGATCTCGTGGCGGAGCCCGAACTGGGACGCGATGCGGATCGCGAGCTGACGGTGGCGCTCCGGATAGCTCGGGCTGTCGGCGGTGACGGCGACCGCGCGCTCGCCGAGCGTCCGATGCGCGGCATACGCGAGGTACGCGCTGTCCACGCCGCCGCTGTACGCGACGACGACCGAGCCGAGCGACGAGAGCACGCCGGCCAGCGCCTGTTCCTTCGCGAGCACGTCAGTCATTCGTCGACGTCTTCGTCTTCCTCATCCTCGTCCTCGTCCTCGTCGTCCTCGCCGCCGTCTTCGTCGTCGAGGTCGTCGTCGAGGTCGTCGTCTTCCTCGTCGTCTTCGGGGGCGAGGTCGAGCTCCACGGGCGAGAGCCCCGTGACCTCGAGGTTGGAGCCGCACTCCGGGCAGGTGAGCTGATCGCCCTTGTCCACATCGAATTCGTCAACTTCGATGTCGGCGTCGCATTCGGGGCACGTGGCCATACGTCTCCTCGGGGCGTCGCAACCGGCGTACGGTTTGGCAATTAGGTCCGTGACGTGCCAGAATCCGGCCGGCAGGCGCGATCGCGATAAGACTCGAATTATAGCGATATCATGCGAACGCCTGCAACGCGGCCTACGGGTCCGGTTGCGGGGTTCCGATAGTTTTTCCTGATGGCCAGTACCTCGGTCACGAGCAAAACGGTGGTGATTGCGGACGACACGGCGTTCGTCCGCGACCGGTTCCGGACGGCGCTGGAGAATGCCGGCCACAAGGCGCTGGCCGTCACGAGCGCCGCCGAACTGCTGGCGCGCGTCCGCTCGGACGCCGGCCAGGTCGACCTCATCGTCCTCGATCTGCGGCTGCCGCACGCCCCGGGGGTGGACCTGGTCCGCTCGATCCGCAAGCTGGACGAGCAGGTCGCGATCCTGATCTTCAGCGGCACCATCGCCAACGCCGACGAGGTGCGGGAGCTGGCGGCGCTCGGCGTGGCCGGCTACGTGAACGAGTACAGCGCCGTGCAGCACATCCTGCCGTCGCTCGCGCCGCACCTCTTCCCGGACAACTTCAACCGGCGCGGCAGCCCGCGCGTGGTGCTCGGCATCCCCATCCAGTACCGCTTCGGCAACACGATCGCGGCGGCGCTGACGCTGAACCTGAGTCACGGCGGGATCGCGATCCGGACGACGAGCCCGCTCGACGCCGGCGCCAGGATCAAGGTGCGCTTCCGCATGCCCGGATCCAAGCGCGACATCGACGCCGAGGGCCACATCGCCTGGAGCGATCGGCGCGTCGGCATGGGGATCCAGTTCGAGGCCGTCGATCCGGCCAACCAGACCATCATCGACAATTTCGTCGACGCCCACTTCTTCTCGAACCGCAAAGCCTGACGGAGTCTTCCCAATGGAGCCCTCCCTCGCCGGCATCCTCTGGCGGCTGCTGGGCCTGGCGGCGCTCGTGGCGGCGAACGCGTTCTTCGTCTCGGCGGAGTTCGCCATCGTCACGGTCCGCAAGACCCGGATCGATCAACTCGTCGCCGAGGGCCACCGGCGCGCGCGCGCCGTGCGCCGCGCCATCAGCCGGCCGGACCGCTACATCGCGGCCATTCAGCTTGGCATCACGATGGCCGGCCTCGGCCTCGGCTGGGTCGGCGAGCCGGCGCTCGCATCGCTCATCGAGCCGACGATCGGGTTCCTGCCGGCGCGCCTCGCGGAAGCCACGGCGCACAGCATCGCTGTCGCCGTCGCGTTCACGCTCATCACCGCGGTGGACATCGTCTTCGGCGAGCTCGTGCCCAAGTGGATCGCGCTCGAGCGGGCGGAAGCGACCGCGATGTGGGTCGTCGCGCCGACCGAGCTGTTCATGCGCGCGCTCTGGCCGTTCATCCGGCTCCTGCACGGCACGGCGCAGGCGGTCACGAAAGGCCTCGGCCTGGAGGGCGCGGGACGCCGCGGCGCCGTGCACTCGGAAGAAGAGCTGAAGATGCTCGTCACGGCCAGCCAGGAGGCGGGCGTGCTCGAGGAGGAGGAGGAGCAGATGCTCCACCGCGTCTTCGGCTTCGCCGACCTCCACGCCGGCCAGGTGATGGTGCCGCGCACCGAGCTCACCGCGGTGCAGGCCGACGTGTCGCGCGACGCGCTCGTCGACCTGATCGCCCGCGGCGGCCACACCCGCGTCCCGGTGTACCGCGGCAGCCTGGACGACGTCGTCGGGATCCTGCACGTGACCGACGTGGTCAAGGCGATGGCCGAGGGCCGCCCGGTGAACGCCGGCGCGCTCGCGCACGACGCGCTGACGGTGCCCGAGACGCTGCGCGCCGACGACCTGCTCGCGACCATGCGCCTGCGGGGCGTGCGCGAGGTGCTCGTCATCGACGAGTACGGCGGCACCGCCGGACTCGTGACCTTCGAAGGGCTGATGGAGCGGATCGTCGGGGACCTCGGCGCCTTCGGGACCGGCGCCGCGCGGGTCACGCTGCGGCCCGACGGTTCGGCCGACGTCGACGGCCTGACCCTCGCCGCCGACATCAACGAGCAGTTCGGCCTGCACATCGACGAAGCGACGTTCACGACCGTCGGCGGCTACATGCTCGGGCGGCTGGGCCGCCGGGCGCGCGTCGGCGACGAAGTGGACGTCGAAGGGCGGAAGATGCGCGTGGAGGCGCTCGACGGCCTGCGGGTGGCGCGCGTGTGGATCTCGACGCCCGCGACGACGATCACCACAGCGCACACGGAGCAATAGCACGACAGAGACGCGGAGCTACGGAGATTCCTGTGTATTTTTCTCTGTGTCTCTGGGTCTCTGTGCCTCTGTGGTGATCTTCTCTGCGCCTCTGTGGTGATCTTCTCTGCGCCTCGCTCTGTCTCTGCGCCTCAATCCGCCCGCAGGAGCCTCAGCGCGTTCGCGATGACGATGACCGACGCGCCCGTGTCGGCGACGACGGCCATCCAGAGCGTCGCGAGCCCGGCGGCGGCGAGCCCGACGAACGCCGCCTTCAGCGCCAGCGAGATCGCGAGGTTCGTCCTGATGTTGCGGACCGTCGTCCGGCTGAGACGGAACGCGTAAGGGATCTTGAGCAGCTCGTCCGCCATCAGGGCGACGTCCGCCGTCTCGAGCGCGGCATCGCTCCCGGCCGCGCCCATGGCGATGCCGACGTCGGCCGCGGCGAGCGCCGGCGCGTCGTTCACGCCGTCCCCGACCATCGCGACCGATCCGAAACGCCGCCGCAGCGCGTGGACCGCCGACACCTTGTCCTCGGGCAGGAGGTCCGCGCGGTACTCGTCGACGCCGAGCTCGGCGGCGATCGCCCGGGCGGGACCCGGGCTGTCGCCCGTCAGGAGCACGATCGATTCGATCCCCTGCGCGCGCAGCAGGTCGAGCGTGTCGCGCCCGTGCTCGCGCGGCCGATCGGCGACGGCGATGATGCCGATCGCCTGGCCGTCGCGCGCGACGAGCACCGGCGTGCGGCCGAGCGCCGACAGCTCGTCGAGCCGGGCGTGGACGTCCGCCGAACAGAGGCGCCGTTCCTCGAACAGGCGATGGTTCCCGATCACGACTGGCGAGCCGGCGACGCGCCCTTCGGCGCCCCGTCCGGCGAGCGCCTGCACGTCGTCGCCGGGCGCGACCGACACGCCCATGGCGTGGGCGTGGTGAAGGATCGCGTGGGCGATCGGGTGCCCGGAACGATGCTCGACCGCGGCCGCGCAGGAGACGACGGCGGCGGCCGAGGCGCCGTTGAGCGTGATGACGTCGACGACCTCGGGGAGGCCGCGCGTGAGCGTGCCGGTCTTGTCGAACGCCACGCAGCGCACCCGGCTCGTGCGCTCGAGATGGAGGCCGCCCTTGATGAGCACGCCCTTGCGGGCCGCGCCGGCCAGCGCGGCGACGATGGAGACGGGCGTCGAGATGACGAGGGCGCACGGGCAGGACACGACCAGGAGCACGAGCGCGCGGTAGATCCAGACGCGCCAGTCCGCGCCGAGCGCGAGCGGCGGCACGACGGCCAGGACGACGGCCAGTCCGATCACGGCCGGCGTGTACACGCGCGCGAAGCGCTCGACGATCGACTGCGACGGCGCGCGCTGCGCCTGCGCGCGCTCGACGAGGTGGATGATCCGGGCGAGCGTCGTGTCGCGGCGCCGGTGCGTCACGCGGACCTCCAGCGCGCCGCGGCCGTTGATCGAGCCCGCGAAGACGTCGTCGCCCGGCGCCTTGTCGGCCGGCAGCGACTCGCCGGTGACGGGCGCCTGGTTCACCGCGCTCGTGCCCGCGACGACCTCGCCGTCGAGCGGAATCTTGTCGCCGGGCCGCACGACGATCACCGAGCCCGGATCCACCTGCTCGACGTCCACGAGGCGCTCGCCGCCCGCGTCGCGGACGAGCGCCTCGGTCGGCGTCAGGTCCATCAGCGACTGGATGGCGCCGCGCGCGCGCTCGAGCGTGCGCACCTCGAGCGCCTGGGCCACGGCGAACAGGAACACCACCGCGGCGGCTTCCGCCCACTGCCCGAGCGCGACGGCGCCAACCGCGGCGATGAGCATCAGGACGTTGATGTCGAGCGAGAGCAGGCGCGCCGCGTGCCAGGCCTTGCGGAAGGTGAGCGAGCCGCCGGCGGCGACGGCCACCGCGAAGACCGCCCGCGCGAGCGGCACCGGCGCCCCGAGCGCGTCGGCGAGCAGCCCGGCGAGGAACGCGGCGCCCGAGATCCAGACGAGCGCCTGGCGCCACCGTCCCGCGGCGTCGGTACCGGATCCGATCGGCTCCTCGTGTTCGAGCCAGGCGCGCATGCCCGCGTCGGCGACGGCGTCGGCGATCGCGGACGCGGACAGCATCGCCGCGTCGTACTTCACGTGGAGGCGTTGCCCCATCAGGTCGGCCGAGAAGTCCTCGAGGCCGGCGAGGTGCTTGAACCGCCGCTCGATCATCGCGACCTCTTCGCGGCAGTCCATCCCTTCCACCTTGAACGTGGACTCGGCGTGGAGCTCGCAGACGGTGCACGTGACGGCGCGTCCGCTCACTTCTTACTTCCTCGCGGGGCCCGAGCCGATCGCTCCTCGACGTGCTCGAGGCCCTGCTCGAAGAGACCGACGATGTGCTGGTCGTCGAGCCGGTAGAAGACCATGCGGCCCGTGCGGCGCGGGCGGACCAGGCGCATCCCGCGCAGCAGCCGGAGCTGGTGCGAGACGGCCGACTCGCTCATGCCGAGGAGGCGTGCGATGTCGCAGACGCACAGTTCCGACCGCGAC
>Ga0316628_100003669_pt1 | contig 11872 bp, 5 predicted proteins | sample OWC_Aug_M2_C1_D5_FD_207648 | JGI IMG/M metagenome (GOLD analysis project Ga0316628, IMG submission 207648) | Wetland soil microbial communities from Old Woman Creek delta, Ohio, United States - OWC_Aug_M2_C1_D5_C | ecosystem: Environmental > Terrestrial > Soil > Wetlands | place: USA: Ohio...
ACCCGTCTCAACCTTACGTGCACTATGTCTACGCACGGGTTCTCATGAACAAAGAGGCGACCCCCGAGGTCGAGCAGGAACTGAACAGGGCCATCAAACTGGATCCGGGGTACACGCAGGCGTACTACCTCCTGGGACGCTATTACACCAAGACCGGCGACAAGGAGAAGGCCAAGGTCGCTTTCGCCAAGTTTGATGAGCTGAAGACCAACCCTGTGCCGTCGCCCTTTGGCATCCGGCGCCAGTGAGCGCGGGAGTGGGCGCTGCGCCGCCGACGCAGGCACGGCTCGTGATTTCACTTGGACGGGTACGAACCCTCCCGAACGCTAATGTACTGCCGGGCCTTCACGTCCTTCAGAACATCGACAGTTCCGCTTGGCCACTCGATCCTCAGGTCCCCTACCACGTTTTGATCTCCCAAGCCGAGCAGCGGTCTGCGATCACGCGAAGACGAGAATCCGCGGCCCCCGGCCACGTAGTAGAGCCGTTTCTTGCCGCCCGCCGTAAACCAGACCCTGGCACCGATTCCCTCACGATTGCTCTTCACCCCCTGCAAGCGGATACCGAGCCAGCCGTTTTTGTTTCCTCCGTCGTTGCGCATGAGCGCCGGTGGGCCCCCGTTGTTGAAAAGCAGGATATCGGTATCCCCATCGTTGTCAATGTCACCCAGCGCCAGACCGCGCCCCGAGTAAGACTTCTGAAAGGGTTCACCGAGAGAGTCGCTGACGTTGCGGAAACGGAGGCCGAAGTTGGCGAATAGCAGGGGCCTCTCCTGGTACATCACTTTCGGCTGGTACGTGTTGATCAGGTCGTCCGGGTGGCCGTTCGAGATGATCACATCAGGATCGCCGTTGTTGTCATAGTCCAGGAAGCTGGCTCCCCATCCGCTCATGGTTCGTGTAGCGGCAGCCATGTCCGGATTCTCGACGCCCTCGTCGTCGAAGGTGCCGTCGCCGTTGTTCTTGTAGAGCGAGAACATCTGTTGGTCGATATTGGGGATGCAGAGGTCAACCAGCCCGTCCCCGTTGTAGTCCTGGGCATCGGCTCCCATGCCGGAGCGGGGAGCGCCGTCGCGGCTGTAAGCGATGCCGGCCATCAATCCTATTTCGGTGAAAGTTCCATTCCCGTTGTTCTTGTAGAGGAAGTTCTCGACCGTGTCGTTAGCCTGGCAGATGTCGATCCAGCCGTCCCCGTCGAGGTCAGCCGCCACAACAGCCAAGCCCTTGCCCTTCGGGTTGGCTACGCCGGCTTTCTTGCTGACATCGGTGAAGGTTCCGTCACCGTTGTTATGGAAGAGCCAGCTGGGTGCTCCTTTAAACAGCGTGGGGATGCAATAGCCCTTCCGGTCATAGTTACCGCAAATGATGTTGAGCTCCGGCTTCCAGACGATGAAGTTGCAGATATAGAGATCCAGGTAGCCGTCGTTGTCGTAATCAAGCCATGCCGCGCTTGTGCTCCAACCTTCTGCATTGATCCCTGCCTTGGCCGTGACGTCTTCGAAGGTCCCGTCCCCCTTATTGTGGTAAAGGATCACGAAGTTCACGCCGGTTACGAGCAGGTCCGTCCATCCGTCGTTGTCGCAGTCGCCGGCAGCCACCCCGTTGCCGAAACCCCGTCCTGCCACGCCTGCCTTTTGAGTGACGTCGCGAAACGTGCCATCCCGGTTGTTTTCGTAGAGGGCGTTTCCGCGCGGGGTTTTGGGCTTGTAGAACTCGCATTCCCCGGTGTTGACCAGGTAGATGTCCAGATATCCATCGTTGTTGTAGTCGAACAGCGCCGCACCGCCGTTCATCGTCTCGGGGAGGTAGCGCTGGGGAGACATGGCATTGTCATGGACCCAGGTGATGCCCGCTTCCCGGGTAATCTCCCGGAACGTGACCGGCTGATCGGCAGGTATGGCCGCGAAGGCAGCTGCAACAAGCAGCAAGGTTGTCAGGACCCTTCTTGGCATCGTGCTTCAAACCCTCCCGGCCCCATAAATCTACCAGAGAGGCAGGGATTTGTGCCCCATTTTTGGCTGAGCAGGCCCGGCTTGTGAATCGGGTTGGCACTAATCCGGGCAATCTCAGCTACGGGGACCTGAACCTGGTCTTGGACTTGGACCTGGACTCCGGCGTGTTCGACACATTCTCGAGAGCATCCTTACTGCCGAGGCCATGCGGCTAATGCTCAGCCGGAGCTCACGTTGGGCATTGCGAGCCAAGTCTAAGCCCAAGTCCAGGTCGAGGTCCAAGTGAGCCTGAATGCAAACGTCGACACCAACCGGGTTGGCAGTCTCGGATCCGGTTTAACAGGCCGGGTTTGCACGGTGTTAGCCTGTCCTTTTTTTCACTTGACGTAGGCGACAAAAGGGCTCTATTCTGGCGGCCAGAATTTGTTCTGAGAGCTGGAACGTGTCGTACAACCACTACATTGCGTTGGTGGGGAAGATTGTACGCGTGGCTGAGACTCTGCGGGATGAACCCGGTGGGCTCAGTCCTCAGGATCTGGCGTGTCGGACCGGTTATGTCAAGAGTTCCGTCCATCGAATCCTGCAGAGCCTCAGAAGACACGGCTACATCGAGCAAGACGCGACGGGCGGCAAGTACCGTCTCGGCATGGAGTTCCTTGTCCTGGCGAGTGGATTCATATCCTGCATCGAGCTTGTCAAGGTGGGCCGGCCGTATCTCGACGAACTTGTCGAGAGGTTTAGCGAGAACGCATATCTTGCGGAGCTTCGAGGAGGGAAGGGAGTCTTTATCGAAGTGAGAGAGGCGCCCGGGGAATTGAGGCTGGCCGGTCCTCGGCTGGCTGAGGTTCATTTCCACGCCACGGCGGCGGGGAAAGCGATGGCGGCCTATCTGCCTGAGGAGAGCCGCATGGCGATTCTACGGGCAGCGAAGCTTCCCGCGCTGACGGAGCGCACCAGGACCGATCTATCCGATGTGGAAAGGGACTGGGCCGAAATCAGGCAGCGGGGATATGCCATCAACGATGAGGAAACAGTAGTCGGGGCGGCTTTCCTGGCGGCCCCCGTTTTCGATTCGCGGGAGCGAGTGTGCGGCAGCATCTCGGTCGGAGTACCGAAGGTGCGTTTCTCGCCCGCGCTCGCGGAAGGTGTGACTTTATACCTCATGGATGTCTGTCGTCGGCTTTCGGAGAAGCTCAGTGCGGCGGGCTACGTTCATCCACATCACGGGGAGTTCACGCTGATTGAGGATACCAACCAACCTATTTATCTCCATAAGGAAGGCTGATATGACGAAACTCACCCGAGTTTTGGTTTTGGGCATCCTGATTTTGGCTATCGGGCTGCCTGCGCTCGCGCAGAGCGGGCGCGGCACGATCACCGGAATCGTCAAGGATCCCAGCGGCGCGGTCGTTCCCGGGGCCGACATCACCATTACAGAGAAGAACACAGGTGTTGTCACCAAGACCGTGTCGACGGAGGCGGGGGCATACCGTGCCCCATACATCCCGCCTGGTGCTTATAGGCTCACGGCGGCGCTGGCCGGCTTCAAGACGGCAGTCGCCGACAACATTCAGGTGATGGTTGGACAGACCGTCACGGTGGATTTCAATCTCGAGGTCGGACAGGTGTCCGATCAGGTGACGGTCATGGCGGAAACGCCGCTGCTGGAGAGCTCGACCCCCGAAATTGGGGTAGGTGCCACGGAGAAGGAAGTTCAGTCGTGGCCGATCATGGTGGGGGACGGGACCCGGCAGCTGCAGACCTTCATCTTCAACTCCATGCCTGGCACCCAAGGAAGCACCTTTGCGGGTTCCATCAACGGCGGGCAGTCCTACAGCCATGAGATCCTGATCGACGGGATTTCCATCGGGCGCATGGACCTCAATGGCGGAAGCAACAGCGAGTTTACGCCGACGATGGATTCGGTCAGCGAGTTCAAGCTGCAGACGGGCGCCCTTTCGTCGCAGTACGGCAACACGCAGACCGCCCTGACCAACTTCGGCATGAAGTCGGGGACGAACGCGTTCCACGGAGGTGCTTTCTGGTTCAACAACCAGCCCGCATACAACGCCAACTCCTGGTCGAACAATGCTCAGGGTATCAGCAGGAGCGGTACCATGGAGAACAACTACGGCTGGACGTTCGGCGGACCGATCTGGAAGGATCACACCTTCTTCTTCTTCTCGCAGGAGTACGAACGGCAGACCGACAACCGGTACGCTAGCACCAATGGAACTACACCGCTCCAGCAGTTCAAGAACGGCGATTTCTCCCAGCTGCTGAATCCTGCGTTCACGGGCCTGGCGGACTCCGGCACTGTCGTCGGAACAGATGCGCTGGGCCGTCCAATCATCTACGGGCAGATCTACGATCCGGCAACGTCGAGGCAACTTGCCGACGGCACCTGGATTCGCGATCCCTTCCCGGGCAACATCATTCCGACATCACGATACAGCAGGGTTACGGATCTAATTCTCAAGAATTACGACATCCCGGCTCCGCCGTTGGATACGTTCAGGCGCAACCAGCCCTTCCTCAGCAGCTGCTGTCCGAACCTGAACATCGACAACGTCAGTATCAAGGTCGACCAGGTCATCACCAACAAACACAAACTGTCCGGGACTTATGTGGACAACAATCGAAGCAGGAAGCGATACGGGGAGTCCCACAGTCCATACATCCCTGGGCCGATTCCGCAATCTCCGATGGCTGGGACCAAGCTGCAGGCAACCCCGGGTACGATCATCCGGTTCGCCGAGGACTGGACGATCAACCCGACAGTGATAAACCACTTCGCCTACGGATACAACCGTTTCAACAACAATAACAATTCCTACTCCTTCCTGGAGGGTCAGGACTGGGCTACGCTTCTGGGCCTCGAGAACGTGGGCTCGGTCAAGTTTCCAGTCGTAAACCTCTACGCCAACAGCTATGGGACATACGCCCTGGGGAATCGATTGTATCCAAATATGGGTGGCATCGGTGGAGCCGGCCAAGAGGCCAACGGAAGCAACATCATGAGTGACGATCTGACCTGGATCAAGGGCAGTCACAGCTTCCGTTTTGGATGGGAGGGCCGATGGTACTACTACAACAGCGCAGGTGCTTACACCACCCCGGATTACAACTTCAGCAACGAGGACGTTGCCCTGCCCGGGTACAGGACGAGCACCGGATTCACATACGCGTCGTTCCTGCTCGGTGAGGTGCGCAGTGCTGGCCTGGATATTCCGGCTCTCACGCGGGGGTTGCGCTCCAGAGTGTTTGGGTTGTATGTTCAGGACGACTGGAAGTTCCGCCGCAACCTGACGATCAACATCGGCTTGCGCTGGGACATCCCGACGGCGCTCACCGAGGTCCGGCAGCGTCAGTCCGGCCTGGATCCGACAATGCCCAACCCGGGCGCTGATGGTTATCCGGGCGCCCTGGCCTTCCTCGGGACCTGCACGGGCTGCAACGGCAAGGGGCGGTTCGCCGATCCCTACTACAAGGAGTTTTCCCCGCGCCTGGGATTTGCCTGGACCCCGGAAAAAACCAACAACAAGATGGTCATCCGCGGCGGTTTCGGAATCAACTACTCCCCGCCGATCCAGGACGGGTGGCACTCATCGTACACAGACGGTTTCAATGGGAGCAATAACATTTCGCCCTACACCCTTAACAGCCGGTTCCAGGAGGAGGCGGCCTATAACTGGGACAACCCGTATAAGGTCTACACTGGAACGCTCCCTAACTTGGACCCGACGCAGCTGAACGGCTCGGGCATCGGCTGGTATTCGCCAAATCTCACCAAGTACCCGATGGTTATGAACTGGAACCTGGGAGTCCAGTATGAACTGCCGTGGTCGGTGAAGATTGAAGCCAACTACATCGGCAACCGGGGCACACGCCTCAACGAGCCGGATTATTTGAGTTATCTCAACCAAGTGCCCACGCACTACCTGTCGCTGGGCGATACGCTTCTTGACGACATCAGTGATCACCCGGAGATCGCAAAGCCTTATCCGAGCTTTACGGGCACAGTCGCGCAAGCGTTGAGGCCTTTCCCACAGTACTACGGTATCGGTTCGCATCGGACCAACGGCGGGTTCTCAACCTACCATGCGGCCCAGCTGACGGTGACCAAGCGCAGCACGTATGGGTTAAGCTTCCTCGCCGCATATACTTTTGGCAAAGCGCTTGGTACGTCCGACACGGCAGGCCCTGGGACCTACTACTATGACTCGCAGGACTGGTACAACCGTAAGTCCGACTACTCTGTAACCCAGTTCAACTACCCGCAGAACTTAAAGCTGAGCTGGATCTACGAACTGCCGTTTGGCGCGCAGGGTCGCTGGCTCAAGAATGGTGTGTTGAGCTACATCGCCGGCGGCTGGACGGTGAGCGCGATCCAGCATTACCAATCGGGTGGTCCGGTGAAACTGTACACATCTACACCCACGACGGAGGCTCTCTACAATCAGGCTTATCACCCGGACGTTCTGTTGCCTCGGGATCAACAGACCGGGTCCAAACCCACGACGGTCATTTTCAACGAGGGTGTACCATATCTCAATACGGCGGCGTTTGGTGACGTGCCAACCACTCCGGGCGGTGTCGCGCTTCACACGGGCACTGCACCGAAGTGGCTGCCTGACCTGAGAGGGTGGGCGGGTTACGGCGAGGATTTCTCGCTGATCAAAAAGACGCCGATCAAAATCACTGAGGGCGCCTATTTCGAGATCCGCATGGATGCGATCAACGTATTCAACCGCATAAATCTGTGTGGTCCGAACAGCACCGTTAGTGACACGGAGACGTTCGGCCAGGTCTGGGGCAAGTGCGGAGGACCGCGCAACATCCAGCTGGGTATTCGTATATCGTTCTAGTCCGAACTCGGAAGAGTTACGGGAAATTCAATCGTGGCCCCGGGATCAAAACCCCGGGGCCATTTTTTGTTCACGCGGTCACCATGATTCGCAGTTCCTCCTCGCGCGATGTTTTCTCTTGACCTTGGCCTGGTCGCGACTAACGATTCTCATGCCATGATCTGCAAGAAGAGAGCGATTTTCGTCTCCGGAATCTTGATCAGCCTCGGCTTGCTCGGCTCATGCTCGGGCAATCGACCACCGGGTCCGGGGGTAGCAACTCGGCAGGAGGTCGCGAGAAAGACCTACAACGTCCTCCTCATCACCATCGACACACTTCGCGCGGATCACCTCGCCTGTTATGGACGCAAGTCCATCTCGACGCCCAACATCGATGCCCTCGCGGCACGCGGAGTGCGGTTCGCTCAAGCCTTCGCTCAGGTACCCCTGACAGAACCATCGCATGCCTCGATCCTGACTGGCACCTATCCGCAAATCCACAAAGTCCGGGACATGGGAGGGTTCGTCCTCGACCGCAACGTTCCTACGCTGGCAACGATTCTCGGTGGGGCAGGCTGGAACACCGCAGGATTCGTGGGTGCGGCCATACTGAACCGGTACTACGGCATGGATCGCGGATTTGCGGTATATGCCGACTCAATGAAGGATGAGTTCTCGCTGAAGAAATCTCCCGGGGCCGTTGCCGAGATCCGCGGTGAGATTGTGGCGCGGCGCGCTATCGAGTGGCTGGCCAAAGCAGACCGGGGAAAGCCCTTCTTCGTCTGGGCGCATTTCTACGATCCGCACTTTCCATATGACCCGCCGGAACCTTATCGTTCCCGTTACGTGAAGGATCTCTATGGTGGTGAGATTGCCTACGTGGATGAGCAGGTGGGGAAGATACTCAAGGTGATCGCCGAGCGCTCGATGGAGCCGCAGACATTGGTTGTGCTGATGTCCGATCACGGTGAGAGTCTCGGAGAACACGGCGAATACACTCACGGTGTGTTCCTCTACGACTCGACCATGCATATTCCCCTCATCTTCGCCGGCCCCGGCATTCCCGGGGGGCGTGAGATCCTTCAGCAGGTACGCTCCATAGATGTGCTCCCAAGCATCACGGATCTCCTGGGTCTCCCTGCCGGCGAAAAGGCGCAAGGGGTAAGCCTCGTTCCCGCCCTCATGGAGGGGAAGGCAACGCGAAGCAATTATTGCTACATGGAGACTCTCTACCCCAAGAGCCAGATGGGTTGGTGCGAATTGCGCGCCATGCGGACCGACCAGTGGAAGCTTGTCGTCGCGCCAAAGCCCGAGTTGTACAGATTCCCTGACGACAGTGGCGAGATCCATAGCGTCGTGGACAGGTTTCCGGCGGACGCCGACCGTCTCCAGAAGAAAGTCTGGGAAATCGCCGGTCCCCCCCAGAGTCTCGAACCGTTGGTGCCTCGGCCCGTCGATGATGAACGGAGACGCGAACTGGATGCACTCGGCTATGTCGGCTCCGGCCGAACGATCATTCGTGTTGACATGTCCGGGCCGGATCCAAAGGACCGAGTAGCAGTTCTCACCATTCTCGAGCGTGCCGGTGCGCAGATGAATCAAGGCCGCTGGAGGGATGCGGCAATCCTTCTCGAACAGGCGGTGGCTGAAGATCCTTCGAATCCGCTCGTCTACAAACATCTTCAATATTGCTACGAGAGCCTGGGAGCATTCGACAAGATGGAGCGGGCGGGACTCCGTGCGATGGAACACGGCATCGAAACCGGCGAGACCGTGGCAAAGCTCGCCGAACTCTACTTCAGTCGCAACGACCTCCCGCGTGCCATAAACCTGATGGAAAGAGCGGGGAAGCTGGACCCGTCCAATCTTCAAAACAGGGAAAACCTGGTGACAGCCTATATTCAGGCAGGACGCATGGCCGACGCTGAGCGGATGCTCCAGGCGATACTGGCGCAGAATCCACGGGACGGGACGGCGCACAATCTTTACGGGGGCCTGGAGATCGGGAGGGGCAGAGAAGCCGAAGCCCGTCATCATTTCGAGCAGGCCATCGAGTGCGATCCCGATCTGGCGGAGCCTTACTTAAACTTGGGGCTGATCGCTCAGAACAGCGGCGACGTCAACAAGGCCATCGCATGTTACCGGTCTTTCCTGAGCAAGGCCGACCCGGTCAAGTATCGCGAGTTCATCCCGAAGGTGAAGGCCGCACTCGCCAGCCTGGGTGCGAAGCCAGGAGAATGACGAATAGAAAACGGGGACAGGCTACTCAACCTCGAAAGTCCGCAGGTCAACCCGTACTGATGGTTCGGCAGGTGAATTTCGAGGTTGAGTAGCCTGTCCCCGTTTTTCGCCCTCCGTGGTAGCATTTCCCGGTTGCTCAATAGTCACTCGAGAATCGAAATGCGTTGCCATGATTCGAGGATTCCCCCAGCGTTCATCACTCTGACGATCCTTCTGCTCTTCACAGCCTGCTCGAAACGCCCCGAGCCGGTCGTAGAAAAGAAGCCGGCGGCAGTGACTCCGAAGCTGGACGTGAACGTCCTCTTGTTCACTCTTGACACACTCCGGGCGGACTACCTTTCCTGCTATGGAAGCAAGGCCGTGTCGACGCCCGCCATCGACGGCCTCGCGTCCCGCGGTGTGCGTTTTGCCAAAGCGATTGCTCAGGTGCCGTTAACCACGCCTTCCCATGCATCGATCCTGACCGGCACATATCCCCAGGTCCACGGCGTGCGTGATATAGGCGGGTTCGTCCTGGAGAAGGATGTCCCTACCATCGCAGGCTTGCTAGGCCAGGCTGGCTACGACACGGCGGCCTTCCTTGGATCGGCCGTTCTCAATCACCACTATGGTCTTGACCGTGGCTTTGCTACTTACAACGACCAGATGAAGGCAGAGTCCTCATCGGAGAAACTTCCAGGAGTCGTCGCCGAAGTGCGCGGCGAGGTAGTGACGCAGCGGGCCCTCGACTGGTTCGAAAAGTATCAGACTTCATCGGCCAGGAAGAAGTTTTTCGTCTGGGTCCACTACTACGATCCTCACTTTCCATACGATCCTCCTGAGCCTTACCGGTCCCGGTATCCCAAGAATCTCTATGCCGGTGAGGTGGCCTATACCGACGCCCAGGTAGGTAGACTGATCGGGTGGTTGTCAGAGGCCGGCCTCCTCGAAAGCACCCTGGTTGTATTGCTGGCGGATCACGGCGAGAGTCTCGGCGATCACGGTGAGTACACGCACGGTGTCTTCCTCTACGATTCGACCATGCACATCCCTATGATCATCGCGGGGCCGGGTATCCCCCCAGGCCGCGTGGTTCCTCAGCAGGTCCGGTCGATCGATGTGGAGCCCACAATCGCTGACCTGCTCGGCCTCTCCGCCGGCGACAAGGCGCAAGGGGCGAGCCTGAAGTCCAGCGTGCTGCAAGGCAGAGAACCGATGAGCAATTACTGCTACATGGAGACTCTCTACCCCAAGACCAGCCATGGGTGGTCCGAACTGCGCGGGATGCGCACGGACGAGTGGAAGCTCATCGTTGCTCCCAAGCCTGAACTCTACCGGTTTTCCGACGATCCCGTGGAAGCGAAGAATATCATTGCCGGACACCCGGCCGAGGCCGACCGCCTGCAAAAAAAGGTCTGGGAAGTTGCCGGACCGCCACAGAGCCTTGGCAAACTCGAACCCAAGCCGGTTGACGATGAGAGGCGACGTGAGCTCGACGCGCTCGGCTATGTGAGTTCAGGCCGCAAGGCCATATACATCGACATGTCGGGCCCTGACCCGAAGGATCGCGTCGCGATTCTCGGGGTGCTCGAGCGCGCGAGCGATGCCATGAACCACGACCGTTGGCAACAGGCCGCCGCGATGCTGGAGAGGGCGCTGCCTGGCGACCCGACGAATCCGCTCATCTACAAGGATCTGCAGGCCTGCTACGAAAACTCGCGACAGTTCGAAAGGATGGAGAAGATCTGCCTGCTCGCGATCGAAAACAAGGCGGCCGGCGACGGAACATATGCCGATCTTGGTGAGATCTACGTGCGCCGCGGAGACCTGCGCCGGGCGGTAGAGTACATGGAGACGGCAGCCAGGATGAATCCCGCCAAGGTGGACAACCTGAACAACATGGCAACTGCCTACTTGCACCTCGGACAGTTCGCCGAGGCCGAGCGTGCGCTCAAGGCAGTTCTTGCCCAGGATTCCCGGAATGCGATGGCGCACAACCTGTACGGAATTCTCGAGATTCAGCGGTCGCAACCGGTCCGGGCGCGTGATCAGTTCGAACTGGCGATCAAGTCCGACGACAGCTTGGCCGAGCCGTATATGAATCTGGGCCTGATCGCCCAGAATGCCGGCGACACGCAGGCTGCAATCGGCTATTTCAGGGGATTCCTGAAGCGGGCCGACAAGGTGAAGCACCGGGAAGTCATTCAGAAGGTCGAGGCTGCACTCTCCGACCTGGGCGCCGGCCGTTAACCGGGAGTCGCTTAGAGGATTGTTCTTAGAGATTCTTAGAGGGCTTGGAGCCTTTGATGTTCGTCTTAAGCGCTCACCTCAAAGGCTCCAAGAGCTCGAACGACCTCTAAATCTTCACCGAATCGTGACCCGGCCCATTGGGTACCAACCGTCCGGGCGCACTCCTGCTATGGCGAGCTTGATGCCCGGTTGGCCGGAATTCGGGTCCAGGAGCGCAAGTTCCAGTTCGTATTCGCCGGGCTGCGTGCCCGCGGGAACATTGACCTTGCTGTCGAAGAGGTTGTCCCCGGGCAGCCATGATGTGACGTCGGCCGTGGTCACGAGCAGGATAGTCTGCTCGCCCGACCTGAGGCGAAGCGCCAGCGGGAACCTCCGGTAGCACGGCGCGACGCCCTTATTCTCCCACCACGAGGTAAAGTTTACTTCACCACCTGCCTCGACCGCACTGGGGTAGGTGAACTTGCGCAGCACGAAGCGATATCCCATTCTCTTCAGCCAGCGGTCGACCCGGGGCCGCCATTCGTCGGGGACTGGCGACGACTTTGCATTGAACGACGAGATGTGCCACTTCAGTGATTCATCGATGATGTAGTCGACATCCCAG